>Ga0302320_10004934_pt1 | contig 30109 bp, 29 predicted proteins | sample Bog_T0_3_FD_202130 | JGI IMG/M metagenome (GOLD analysis project Ga0302320, IMG submission 202130) | Peat permafrost microbial communities from Stordalen Mire near Abisko, Sweden - Bog_T0_3 | ecosystem: Environmental > Terrestrial > Soil > Wetlands > Peat | place: Sweden: Abisko, Stordalen Mire... | reverse complement strand
CACCGTCATCATGGTCGAGAACATTTACCGGCACCTCGCCGAAGCGTCGGCGCACTTGGGGCAGGGACCGAGCACCTTGCATCGCATGCGCGTGCGCAGCGGCTTCCGCGGCAAGATGGGCACCATCTCGATTGCCGCGGCCGAAGTCAGCCAATCGATATTTTTCGCCGCGGCCATCATCATCGCCGGCTTCGTGCCGCTGTTCACGCTGTCCGGCATCGAGGGCCACATATTCGGTCCGATGGCCAAAACCTATGCGTATGCGATCGCCGGCGGATTGATCGCGACGTTCACGGTGGCGCCGGCCTTAAGCCTGGTCCTGTTTCGGCAAGTGATCGAACAGCAGGAAACCGTCGTGGTACGCGCGCTGCGCCGCGCTTACCAGCCGGCGCTCGAGTTCGTGCTCGGCAACCGCATCATCACCTTCGCAGGTCTCGGGCTGATCGCGGTGCTGGCGTTGTTTGCCGTGCGCTCCTTGGGCATGGAATTCCTGCCCAAGCTCGAAGAAGGAAATCTATGGGTGCGCGCCACCTTTCCGCAGTCGATTTCATTGGAAGACAGCGACGCCTACGTCAACCGCATGCGCGTTCTGATGAGCCACTATCCCGAAGTGCAGACGGTGGTGTCGCAGCACGGGCGGCCGGACGACGGCACCGACGCCACGGGATTCTTCAATGCCGAATTCTTCGTGCCGCTAAAGCCGTTCGATGCCTGGCCGGCCGGCATCGACAAGGATAAATTGACCGAGAAAATGACCGGCGAGCTCAAGCAGCAGTTCCCCGGCGTGGAATTCAATTTCTCCCAGTACATCCAGGACAACGTCGAGGAGGCGGCATCCGGCGTCAAGGGAGAAAATTCGGTCAAGGTCTACGGCAACGATCTGCAAACGCTGGAAAAAACCGCCAACGAGATCGCGGCGGTGCTCGGCAAAGTGCCGGGAATCGAGGATCTCGCGGTGTTGCGTTCGCTCGGCCAGCCGGAAATTCGCATCGACGTCGACCGCGTCAGTGCGGCGCGATACGGCCTCGCGCCGGGCGACGTCAATGCCGTGGTGCAGGCGGCGATCGGCGGTCAAAGCGCGGGCGATCTGTACGAGGAGACGAGTGATCGGCACTTTCCGATGATGGTGCGCCTGGCGAGCCCGTACCGCGACAATCTTCAGGCGATCCGCCGCATCCCCATCGCCGCAACCAACGGCGGCAGCGCAACGATACAGGTGCCGCTCGAGGATGTGGCCGACGTGCGCCTGGTGTCCGGCGCGGCATTCATCTATCGCGAGCAGCAACAGCGTTACGTTCCCATCAAATTCAGCGTACGCGGCCGTGACCTCGGGAGTGCGGTGCTCGAAGCGCAGCGCGCCGTCGATGCCCAAGGCGTGTTGCCGGGCGGTTATCGTCTCGAATGGGTGGGCGAGTTCGGCAATCTGCAAGAAGCCCTCGGCCGACTGGAGGTCGCGGTGCCGTTTTCGATCGCGCTGATCGTGCTGTTGCTGTATCTCAACTTCGGCAATTTGCGCGATGCCCTGCTCGCGGCGAGCGTCATTCCCATGGCACTGCTCGGCGGCATTTTCGCCTTGTGGGTGAGCGGCACTGCATTCAGCGTGTCCTCCGCCATCGGATTCGTCGCGCTGTTCGGCATCGCGGCCATGGACGGCATTCTGGTGTTGTCCTACTACCACTTGAGCTTGGATTCGGGATTGGACCGCCCGAGCGCTATGCTGCAAACCTGCAGGACGCAGCTGCGACCCGTGATGATGACCTGCATCGTCGCCTGCGTCGGCTTGATCCCCGCCGCCTTCTCGACCGGCATCGGCTCGCAGGTGCAGCGGCCGCTGGCGCTGGTCGTGGTCGGCGGAATGTTGCTGGCACCGGTGCTGATTTTGCTGGTGCTGCCCGTGCTCATTTTAAGATTCTCCAACGCCCGGGAAATCCCGCAGGAAACGCCGCGCGAGGCGCGCGAGTGATGCGGCCGCCGTCACGCGCGCTCGGCGGCGTGCTGCTGTTGGCGGCGGGCGCCTGCGTGGGTCCGAATTTCCACCGCCCGCCGCCGCCGGCGATCGAGCGCTACACCGATGACCTGCCGCCGGCCACTGCCGAGGCGCCGGGTCCGGGGGGCGCGGCGCAGCGCTTTTTAAGCGATCAAGAGGTGCCGCGCGCATGGTGGACGCTGTTCGGCTCGGCCGATCTCGATGCGCTGGTGAGCGAGGCGCTGCGCGCAAATCCCGAGGTCGCCTCGGCGCAGGCGGCGCTCAGGCAGGCCCTGGAAAACACCGCCGCGCAGCGCGGCAGTTATTTTCCCACCGCGCAGGGCAGTTTCGACGCCAATCGCAATCTCGACGCGGTCGGCGTGCTCAGCCCGAATCTCACCTCCGGGGCGGCGATCTATAATTTGTTCACGCCGCAGGTCACGGTCAGCTACGTGCCCGACCTATTCGGCGCAAACCGGCGGCAGGTGGAGTCGCTGGCGGCGCAGGCGGAAGCAAGCCGCTACCAGCTCGATGCCACCTATCTGACGCTGACGGCGAATGTGATTACCGCGGCGATCCAGGAAGCGGGCCTCAAGGCAGAGATCGGCGCGACCGAGCGGATGATCGCGCTCGAGCGCGAGGCGCTCGACGTCATGCGGCGCGAGCTCGAACTCGGAGCCATCGCCGAGGGCGACGTGTTTGCCCAGGACGCGACGCTCGCGCAGCTGCAGGCGTCATTGCCGCCGTTGAAACGGCAGCTGCTGCAGACCCACGATTCGTTGGCCGTGCTCACGGGTCGCCTACCGCCCGACCTCAAATCGCCCGCGCTCGACCTCGACGGCCTGACACTGCCGCCGGATCTGCCCTTGGGTGTCCCGTCGCAACTCGTCGAACGGCGTCCCGACGTGCGCGCAGCCGAGGCGCAATTGCATTCGGCCACCGCCCAAGTCGGCGTTGCCACCGCCAACCTGTTGCCGCAAGTGACCCTCACCGGCGCCCTCGGCAGCTCAGCCACCGCCATGTCCGATTTGTTCAAGGCCGGCACCGGATTCTGGAGCATCGGTGCCAACGCTACCCAGACGCTGTTCGCTGGTGGAGCACTTATACATCACAAGCGCGCCGCCGAGGCTGCACTCGATCAGGCGGCGGCACAGTACCGCTTGGCGGTGCTCACCGCCTTTCAGAATGTCGCCGACGCGTTGCATGCGCTCGATACCGACGCGGAGGCGATGGGCGCGGCGAGCCGTGCGGCGAATGCCGCGCAAAAGAGTCTCGATGTGGTGCGCCGACAACTCGAACTCGGGTCCGTGAGCTACCTCGCACTCGTGAACGCCGAGCAGACCTACCAACAAGCGCGGGTGTCGCAACTGCAGGCGCGCACCAACCGGCTGACCGATACGGCGGCACTGTTCCAGGCACTCGGCGGATCGACTGCGCCGGGCGCTGCACCTTAAGCCGCGAGCGGCGCTGCTCGCGCCACCAGCAAATTCTTGGCGTACAGCGCGTGCACCCGTCCGATGCCTCGCGCCAGGTGCATCAGCAAGGTCAGGAGCACCACACCCGCCAGCACCATGAAGGGCAGCGCCCATGGCGAGCCCAGCCAGGCCGGGTTCACGTGCACATCGGGGGATATGCCGAACCATCCATAGCGGCCGGCGATGTCCGCCAGCGGTGCGAATATCAAGCCGAGACTCAGCGAGAAACCGACCACCGCCAGGACGAAATACACGATGCCCAGCGGCAGCATGAAAATCAGATACGCGAGCGTGGTCCAAGTCCGACGGTCGCGAAGCATCTCCCCCACCCGTGACCAGAAGCCCGCGGCGCTGCTCTGATGCACCGGGCGCCGCGGCATGCGCTCGCCGGTCATGGCTTCGATCAATCGACCCTCCGCCAGCGCCAGAACTCGGGTGAGTGCCATGAACAACAGGAAGAACGGCACCCCAATGACCAGCACCGCGAGACCCGCGGAGAGCGCGAGTCCGGTGACGGCAAAGGTGAAGTAAATGATCCCGGTGGCCAGCGACAGCAACATAAAGAAGAGCGATGTATAAGCGCGCGAGTCCAAGAACACACCGAAGAATGAACCCACTCCCGTCTTCGGAATTTTGCGCGGCGGGGCCATCGCCGCCTTCACCTTGGCTTCGGTGTCGCGATACGCGCTCGCCACTTCGTCCGGCGCACCGTAAGTCGAGGCGATGAGCTCCAGCACGTCGGATTCGGATTTGTCCGGGTGCGCCGCCACCTCCGCGCGCAGGTACTCCTCGGCATCGTACAGCGCGTCCTGAATGAGCGCGCTGTCCTCGCCCGCGAGCTCCTCGCGCAGGGCGTTCAGGTATTGATCGATGGAGCGGGGTGCACTGCGATTCATGAGGAATGTCCTGTGGCGATGAAGCGGTCGACGAAGCGGCGGGTACCCGCCCAGATGGCAGTCCACTCCGCCAGCACGCTGCGACCTTGGTCCGTGATGCGGTAGTAGCGGCGCGCCGGCCCCGAGTAGGACGGCACGATGCGACTGGTGAGCAGATTGGCGGCCGACAACGCCCGGAGCACCGGGTAAATCGTGCCTTCCTTGAAAATGGATATTCCGTCGTTGGCAGTGGCCAGACGTTTGGCGATCTCGTAGCCGTAGAGGTCCTCGGCCGATTGCTCGAGGATGGCCAGGAGCACCAAGCCCACCAGGCCGCCATTGAGGTCCTTTTGGAATTTCTTGCCGCTACTATCGTCCATAAGCTAATACTGTATAGATAACACTAGTGGTTAGCAACTAGTATTGATTACTTTGCCTTAGGTGGATTTCCCCCGACGGTCGGGCACACTAGTCAGCCTTTTTCTGTTAAGTCCTGCATCGGAGCAGACCGCTATGTGTGGAATCGTGGGTGTGGTCGCGGAGCGCAACTCGGTTCCCATCCTCATGGAGGGGCTGCGGCGCCTCGAGTACCGGGGCTACGATTCCGCGGGCATTGCGGTGCTCGAGGCCGGGCGCATCGCCCGGCTGCGCACCGTCGGCAAGGTCAACGCGCTCCAGGAGGCGCTGGCCGCCTCCCCGATCAGCGGCACCGTGGGAATTGCGCATACGCGCTGGGCGACTCACGGCATTCCCACCATGAACAATGCCCATCCGCACGTGTCGCGCGGCGTCGCGATCGTGCATAACGGCATCATCGAGAATCACGAGACCCTGCGCGGCGAACTCAAGTCGTTGGGCTACACCTTCACATCCGAGACCGACACCGAGGTCATCGCCCACCGCATCCATCACCATCTCGCCGCTGCCCCCGATTTGCTCGCGGCGGTCCGCAAGACGGTCGCCGAATTGCAAGGCGCGTACGCGCTGGCGGTGATCTCGGACGCCGATCCGCAGTGCCTCGTGGTGGCACGTGAAGGATGCCCGGTGGTGATCGGACTCGGCATCGACGAGAACTTCGTCGCCTCGGACGTCGCGGCGCTGTTGCCGGTCACCCGCCGCTTCATGTTCCTGGAAGAGGGCGATGTCGCCGAAATCCGCCGCAAGTCGATTACGGTCATCGACGCGGCGGGCGCTCCCGCGGCGCGGCCGATTCGCGCCAGCGATCTGCCGGCGGACGCGGTCGAACGCGGTCAGTACCGCCACTTCATGCTCAAAGAAATTCACGAACAACCGCGCGCGATTGCCCAGACGTTGGAAGAGCGGATCGCGGGCGGCAAATTATTGGATGCGGCATTCGGACCGGCCGCGCACCAAATATTTCAGAAGGTCAAAGCCGTGCATATCGCGGCCTGCGGCACCAGCTTCCATGCCGGCCTGGTCGCGAGCTACATCATCGAGCAGATCTGCCGCATCCCCGCGCGCATCGAAATCGCCAGCGAATACCGCTACCGCGATCCGGTGATCACCGCCGATACGCTGTTCGTCACCATCTCGCAGTCAGGCGAGACCGCCGATACGCTGGCGGCGCTGCGCAATGCCAAGCGGGCGGCGTACCTGTCGACGCTGACGATTTGCAATGTCGCCGAAAGCTCCATGGTGCGCGAGTCGGAATTGGTGCTGCTGACCCGCGCCGGCCCGGAAATCGGCGTGGCCTCGACCAAGGCATTCACCACGCAGTTGACGGCGCTCGCGATGCTGACCATCGCGCTCGCGAAGAATGGGCAGGGCGCCGCACGGGAACGAGAGCTCACCTCGCAATTGCTGCAATTGCCCGGCCTGGTGGAGAAGACCTTGAAATTGGACGCCACCATTCAAACGCTCGCCGAAGCGTTTGCCGACAAGCATCACGCCCTGTTCTTGGGCCGCGGACCGCTGCACGCCATCGCGATGGAAGGCGCGCTCAAGCTCAAGGAGATTTCCTACATCCACGCCGAAGGCTACGCCGCCGCGGAATTGAAGCATGGCCCGCTGGCGCTCATCGACGAGGACATGCCGGTGGTGGCCGTGGCGCCCAACAACGAGCTGCTGGAAAAGCTCAAATCCAATCTTCAGGAAGTGCGCGCGCGCGGCGGACAATTATTCGTGTTCGCGGATCCCCAGGCGCGCATCCACAGCGAGGAGGGAGTGACCGTGATCGAAATGCCGGTCCCCGCCACGGCGCTGCAGGCGCCCGTCGTGTTCGCCGTGCCGCTGCAACTGCTGGCCTATCATGTCGCGGTCTTGAAAGGCACCGATGTCGACCAGCCGCGCAACTTAGCGAAGAGCCTGACGGTTGAATAAGCGCAAGCCCGGAAGTGCCACGCGGTTCGATTCCGATTATTTTCGCAAGTACTATTTTGCGGCCGCGACCCGCGTCACCAGCGCCGCGGAAATGCGCGGCCGTGCCGCGCTCATCGCCGCGGTCCTGCGCCACGCGGGAATCCCGGTGCGCAGCATCTTAGATGCGGGCTGCGGTATCGGATTGCTGCGATCCGCCTTCGCCACGGTGTTGCCGCGCGCGCGTTACGTCGGGCTCGAGACCAGCCCCTACCTTTGCAAGCGCTATGGTTGGATCGAAGGATCCGTGACCGACTATGCGCCGCGCGCGCCCTCGGACCTCTTGATCTGCTACGACGTGCTGCAATACCTGACGGATCGCGACGCCGTGCGGGCACTCAAGAACCTCCCCGCGCTGACCCGCGCCGCGTTGTACATCTCCGCGCTGACGCGCGAGGACTGGCGCACGAACTGCGACCAAGAGCGCACCGACGGCGACGTGCACCTGCGCCCGGGCAACTGGTACCGCCGCTACCTGCGCCGCGACTTCAATTACTTGGGCTGCGGGGTTTGGCTGCGCAAGCACGTGACCGCCATCCTCTGGGACATGGAGCGGCCGTAACCGCCGGCGCGCGGCGGCTACAGATTGGCCAACATCCAGCTGACGAGCGCGCCGTGCACCGGATCGCCGGCGCCGTACTCGGCGCGCGCGTCGTTGATCAACGAAACCAGCACGAAGGTCTTGCCGCTGTTGGCGGTGACGAAGCCCGCGACGCCGCTGACGCCGTCCAAGTGCCCGGTCTTCAATCGCACGGCACCGGCCGGACTCAGTTTCATACGCGATCGCAAGGTGCCGTCCATGCCGGCGAGCGGCAGCGACGCCATGAACTCCGGCGCATAGCGGCTGTGATAGGCCGCGCTCAAGGTCTGCGCCATTTGCAGCACGGAAATGTGCGTGCTGCGCGACAGCCCCGAGCCGTTGTCGATATCCATGCCTTGCAGATCGAGGCCGCGTTCGCGGCCCCACTCGGCGATGGCCGCGGCGCCCTTTTCGAGTGTGGCCGGGCCGCCGAGGCGCTCCTCGCCCATGGTGAGCAGCAGATGGCGCGCCATGAGATTGCTGCTGAATTTATTGGTCAGGCGCACGATCTCGCCGAGACTCAGCGAGTCGAAGCTGAGCAGCGGCTGAGCATCCGTCGGCGCCGCCTCGACGCGCATCTTTCCCGTGAACTCGCCGCCCAACTCGCGCCACAGTTCGACGAAAGTACCGAACGCGTAGCTGGTGGGCTGCAGCAGCACCCGGGTAAAACTGCGCTCGGCGCAGTGCGGCGACAAGGCACCACTGAACACCACGCGATCCCAGGTCGCCGAGGCGACTTTGAAATCGATGCGGCCGGAGGCGCCGCCGCAGCGCCCGGCGGCGTAGCGCACGTTGTTTTGGATTTCGAGATTCGCGGGCGTGGGGCTTGCGATGACCTCGACGCGGCGCGCGTCGGCATCGGGCAGCACCCGGAATTCGATCGATTGGAAATTCACCATCAAGGCGTCCGGCAGGACGTTGTATGAGCGGTTCGGCCGGCCATCGAATTCCGCGGGATCCTCCGCCGGCAGGGAGAACGCCGTGTTGTCGATGACGATGTCGCCGTGAATCGCCTTCAATCCCTTGGCCTGCAGATCGCGGGCGAAACTCCACCAGCGCTCCAAGGTCATGTAGGGATCGCCGCCGCCCTGCAAGATCAAATCGCCGTCGAGCGCGCCCTCGCGCAGCGTGCCGCGGATCGAGGCGCGCGTATGCCAGGTGTAGGTGGGTCCCAGCAGGTCGAGGGCGGCGAACGTGGTGACGACCTTGATGGTCGAGGCCGGACTTCGCGGCGTGTCGGGGTTGTGGCTCACGACCGTGTGGCCGGAGTCCGTGTCGACGATGACGAAGCTCACCGCACTCGACGGCAGCCGCTGCGCCGCCATGACCTCGAGCACCGGCGGCGGCGGCGCCGTGCTCGCCCACGCACCGGCCGCAGCGAAGCCGATCGACGCGCACGCAACTTGTCGCAATACATTCAACTGACTGCTCCCAAAAAAAACATCACCCGTTAGCCTAAGGGCAACGCGATGCGCTGCCATGCGCCGGAGCGCCACCGCAGAAACAGCGCCGATCCTAAGCAACAGACATAAATCAGCGCGGCGAACCAGCCGCCGACGGCGCCCTGACCATACTGCGGCAGCCACGTCACCCAACCGCGCCCGGGCGCAAACGACAGGCTATGCGCGAGCGGCACGAACAGCAGCCACGATAGCGCAAGAACCATGACGGCCGGAAGGCGCACATCGCCCGCGCCGCGCAGGCAGGCGCTGGCGCTGATGTTCAAGCCGTCGAACAATTGATAGCCGGCGGCAATCCACAACAGCGTTGCGGCCCGCGCGACCACGTTATGAGCTTGCGGGTCGGCACGATTCGTAAACCACGGCAGCACCCAGGGCCCCGCGGCGGCGAGCAACACGCCGATCGCACCCATGTAAATCACGGTCAGCAAGATGATGCCGTTGCCCACCTTCAAGCCCCAATCCCGGCGATGCGCGCCGATCGCCTGTCCGACCAACGTCGTGCCCGCCATGGCAATGCCGACGCCGGGCATGTAGCAGAACGAGGTGAGCATCATGACGATCTGCGTCGACGCGCCGTCGACGGTTCCGAGCCGCACCTGCATCAGCTGAAAGAGCGCGAATCCCAAGATGTCCGCGGCGATCAGCAGACCCATGGGAAATCCCAATTGCAGCTGGCGGACGAGCGCCCCGGCGTGCAGCCGCACCGTGAGATTCGACCGATAGCGCACGCGGGTCGCGCGCCCCAAAAACATCGCCGCCGCCGCAATCACGCCGATCGCCTGCGCGGCGTTGGTGGCCCAACCGGAGCCGGCGACGCCCATCCCGAAGTCGAACATGAACAGCTGGTTCAGCAGCGCGTTCGCGGCCGCGACGCCGATGCTGACCCACAACGTGACGAGCGGACGGCCGACGCCGTTGAAAAAGCCGAGCACGGACCAGAGCGCTATCCCGAGAGGCGCGCCCAACATTCGCGGAAACCAATATTGCAACGCGAGCTCAAGGGTGGGCGGCGGGATGCCGAAGGGTGCGAATATCGCCGCGCCCATGACGGCGAGCAGCGCGAACAAGGGGACGGTGAACAGCGCCGCCCAGAGCGCGGTCCAAGTCGCCTGCGATGCCCGCGCGTAGCGCCGGCCGCCGTGGGCCTGTGCGACCAAGGTCTGCACCGACAGGGCGAAGCCGCCGAATAACAAGACGCAGACCAGGATCGGCCAGTACACCGCACCGATGGCCGAGGTCGCGCCCGGAGAGAGGCGTCCGATGAACCAGGTGTCGGTGGCATTCAGCACCGCCTGCACGGCACTGTTCAGCATGAAGGGCAACGCCAGCGACGCCACCGCGGCGTAATCGAGCCGCGCGCGGCCGCGCACGTCGAGCGCCTGACCCGGAAGCAATTTTATGGCTGAATCCATCCCGCGTAGGATGCGGCAATGGACTCGAAGATGCGACGCCATTTACCCGGTACATTTGCCGCGCAGGAGCTTGCGCCAGGCGCATGGCGGCTGTCGCGCAGCCAGCCCGAACCGGTCGATGTGTTGGTGCGCGGCGCCGACGCCGCGAGCGGCGCCTTGCCCGCCCATGTGCGCGACATCGACATCGAGTGGCGCCGCGAGGACGTGCTGCTCAGCATCGCCACCGGTGCACAGCGCCGAGTCATCAAGGCGCAGACCGTGATCGTGCACGAGCCCCTGGCCGGCCTGTACGCGGTGCTGCCGCTCGCCAAATTCGATGGTCAGGCGCGGCGCTTCTGGCGCAGGGTGTTCGGTCTGGTGCGAATTCCCGGCGGGCGCTACCTGGTCGGCTTCCTCGCCCGCCGCGGCCGGGCCTCGCGCTGATACCCGGAATTGCATCACAAGAATCGGCTCATATTGTCAAGCGCTGCGGGAAAACCCGATAAGCGTTACGTTGAATTGCGACGCTCGTCAAAGCCCAATCGGCCGCTTTCCAGCACATTGATTTGTGCATTCCAAACATCGAAGACGCTAGGATGGCCGCAGTGCTGGGAATCAGGTCGAACGCCATCGAAAGAGCCCCCGCGGACGCCTCTTTCGATCCCTATGTGCGTTTGCTGCGCATGCTCATGCCCTCCTTGCGCGGCGTGGTGGTGCACGACGGCTTTTCGAATCTGGTCTGGCACTCGGACGAGTGGGACCTCGCCGACCAGCCCGAAATAATCAAATCCGCGATCGCCAATGCGCTGGCGGACAGCGCTGAATTCGCCGGGGTCGTGCAAACGCTCGATGCCGACAGTGCGGTCTACACCTTCGCCATCCGCGGCGAAGACATCGAATTGCTGGGCGTCGTCAGTTTGATCTCGCGCCTGTCGGGCTCGCAATCCGAGGCGCGTCCGCTGCAAACGGTGCGCCAGCTGGTGCAGCCGGCACTCGAATGCCTGCGGCGCGAACTCGCACTGCGCTCCAAGTTGGGTTCCCGCGAGCGTGATCTCGATGTGCGCGAGCGCGACTTCGATCTCGTGATGTCGATCTCCTCGAACCAGTCGACGGCGACCAGCGACAGCGACGAGTTCGGTCTCATCATGAAGACCGCGCTCGAGCGGGTGAACTGCGTACTCGCGGCTTTGTGGGTGCCCGACAAGAATATCGCGCTCAGCCTGACGCGCAGCGGCCAGCCCATGTCGGCAGAACCCTTGCAGCGCGCACAGCAGCACTTGATGGCGTGGATGAAACTGCAGCAGCGCACCATCGTCATCAATCATATTTCCAAGGTGGCGTCCGATGTCGCGGCGCCCTACAAGATCCTCGCCTGCCCGGTGCGCCACCCGTCGGAGCGCGTGATGGGCGTGCTCGCCTTGTTCAATCCGCCGAGCGCGCAAGACTTCGACATGCATCAAACGCGGCTCGCCGAAGCGCTCGCCAAGCGGGCGACCAGCATCATTCAGGCGCAATACGATTCGAGCACCGGCCTCATGACCCGCCAGGCGTTCGAAAGCCAGGCATCCGCGCTGATCGGAGCGAAGGCCACCGCGAATACGCACATCATTCTGTATCTCGACATCGACCGGCTGCACGTCATCAACGAAACCTTCGGCATGCACGTGGGCGACGATGTGATCGTCAACGTCGCCGAGTGCATGGCCAAGAGCCTGCCCCCCGGGGCCTTGTCGGCGCGCATTTCCGGCGACCGGCTCGCGGCGCTGATCCCGAATTCGAACATGGACGACGCGGCGATCGTCGCAGAAAAAATTCGCGCCTCGGCGGCCGCAATCACGCCGCGCGCCGGCCAGGGCTCGTTCGAAGTGTCGGTCTGTCTCGGCGTCGCGCCGATCGGCCGCTCCGACAATCCGCTGGCGCACGCCTTGGCGACGGCGGAGATCGCCTGCAAGGCGGCCAAAGATCGCGGCCGAGACCGCGTCGAGATGTTCCAGGATTCGGATCACAGCATCATCCGGCGCCATACCGACATTCTGGTCATCGGCAAGCTGCGCGAAGCGCTCGCCAACGACAGCTTTCGGTTGGATGCACAGCCGATTCTGCCGCTGCGCGGCAACTACGGCCGACCCCGCTTCGAATTGTTGATCCGCATGCTGGGCGATCGCGGCGAAATCATTCCGCCGAGCAAATTTCTGTCCGCAGCCGAGCGCTACCAGCTGATGCCGACGGTGGACCGCTGGGTGGTGCACCGCGCCTGCACCCTGCTCGGCGCGCACAGCGCGTCGGTCGGCGAGGATATCGCGCGCTTCGCCATCAATTTATCCGGTCAATCGCTGCAGGACGAATCGTTCCTGCAGTATGTGATCGATGAGATCAAGACCAGCCGCCTGCCGCCGGGAGTGCTGTGTTTCGAGCTGACGGAAACCGCGACCATCGGCAATTTGGGGAAGGCGCAGGACTTCATCCGCAAGCTGCAGGACTTGGGTTGCCAGTTCGCGCTCGATGACTTCGGCACCGGCGTGAGTTCTCTTGCCTACCTCAAGGATTTGTCGGTCAACTACCTGAAGATCGACGGCAGCTTCGTGCGCGATGCGATCACCAATTCGCGCTCTGAATCGATGATCAAGGCGATCGCGCAGCTGGCCAAGGTGATGTGCATGGAAACCATCGCCGAGTACGTGGAGACCGACATGCTGCGGGCGCGCATGGCCGATCTCGGTGTCGATTACGGCCAAGGCTTCGCCATGGGCAAGGCGCAGCCGCTCGAGGTTCTGCTCGAAGAGCTGGCCATTTACGAGGCCACGGTGAGCAACTGGGTCGGCACGCCGCCGGTCGAAAGCGATTCACCCCCGACGCGCGGCTAGGGTCAGCGCATTCCTACAGTACTCGCGGTCAGCCGCTCACAGTGCGGGCCGGCCGCGCATGCGTTAATGAGCGTATGCTGATACTCACGCGCCGCGCCGGAGAGAGTCTGCGCATCGGAGACGATGTCGAAGTGACCGTGATGGCGGTCAACGGCTCGCAGGTGCGGATCGGCATCAAGGCGCCGCGCAATGTGGCGGTGGATCGCGAGGAAATCGCCGAGCGCAAACAGCGTGAACGCGAGTCGGCGAAGCCTCCCTAACCCATCGACAGCGATTGCGCAAGCCGTTGCAAATGCAACCCTCTTTGAGCGCACAATAGCGGCATCGAAGGGTAGAAAAAAAATGACGACCGCAAGTTACGCGCCTGAGCTGCAGGTGCAAACCTGGTTCAATACCGATAAACCGCTGCTGCTGGCCGGCCTCAAGGGCCGTGTCGTCGTGCTCGCCGCGTTCCAAGTCCTGTGTCCGAACTCGGTGGGCGGCGGGGTGCCTCAGGCGCAGCGTATTTTCGAAACCTTCGCACCGAGCGATGTGGCGGTGATCGGATTGCACGCCACCTTCGAGCATCACGACGCCGTCAATGTCGCGGTGCTCAAAGCCTTCATCCACGAATACCGCTTGAAATTTCCGATCGCACTCGACCAGCCGAATCCCACGAGCCCGATTCCGCACACCATGGACCGCTTCAACATGCGCGGCACGCCGAGCCTGGTGCTGATCGACCGGCAGGGCGTGGTGCGCAAGCACGCGTTCGGTCCGATCGAGGATTTGCGCATCGGTGCGGAGATCGGGGCGCTCACGCAGGAGCCGGGCAGCGCCGCTTTGGCGCGAAGTTCGGCGGCCTGAAGCGGCGCGATCAGCCGGTCAGAATGAAGCGGATGCGAACGCGGGCGCGCTGCTCGACCGGCGATGAGTCGCGCAACACCGGCTGGTAGCGCCATCTGGCGAGCGCACTGATTGCGGCGTCGTCGAACTCGCCGGGGGTGCTCGCGGCATGCACGACGATGTCCTTGACCGCGCCGCTTTGCGCCACCGTGAAATCCAATTCGACCCAGCCCTCGCTCTTCCTCGCTTCCGCGCCCTTGGGGTAGGACGGCTTCACCGACTTGAGCAGCGTCAGGTCATTGGCGGCGACCACGTTGGCCATGAACTTCTGCTTGGCGGCGGCGATGTCGAGGTCATGCTGCGTCGCTGCGGCTTCGGCGGAGTTAAATCCGATCGCTGCGGCTTCGCTAAGCCAGGTGCGTGCCGCATCGAACTGCTCGAGCGCGAGCGCACGCTGCGCCTTGCCCACCAGCCGGCTGCCCAACTCCTGCAGCGCGGGCGCGAGGGCCGCATTGCCGGGATCGAGTCCGCGCAGGGTCAGCAAATAGTACTTGGCGCTGTCGTTTGCCGGTTCGACCAGTCGATCTTGGCTCAGCCGTTCCGTGCCGTTCTTCAGCAGCTGCGCCCTCGCATCGCTGTCGGCCCCGCGGCGTGCGCCGTCGAGCGCCGCTTGCGCCGCGTCGATGTCGGCCGGCGCGGCAACGGCTGCCGCCGCCTCCAGCCAAGCCGACGCATGCGCAAAATCGCGCCGATCGATCGCGGCGTGGATGTCGGTCAGCAGTCGCGTCTGCAACGCACTCTTCGCCGCCAGTGCGGCGGGATTCTTGGGGTCGAGCTGCAGCGCTTGTCCGATATAAAAGAGCGCGCTGTCGCCCTCGGGCTCGACCAGGTGCGCCTCGTTCATGCGCTGGGTGGCGATGGCGAGCACCGAGGCCGTCTTGCCGTCGTCGGTTTTGGCATCGCTGCGTGCCCGCGCGGCGACTTGCGCCCCTTTGACCCGTTCGCGCGATTTGGCGAGCTGGGCGCTCAAGAATGAAATACGGCCGCCTTCGACGCCCGATTTGCGTGCCGTCTCGATCGCTACCGCCGCCTCCTCGAGGCGCTCTTCCAGCAGCGCATTCTCCGCTTTGGCGAGCAGACGCTCGCGCACCTCCGCGAGGCCTACGCGAGCCTGCGGGTCGGCGGGGTTGCGCGCCTGTGCCTGAAGATACAGTTCGAGCGCATTCTCGCCGGGCGGCTCGGTCAAGCGGTTGGCGGCGAGCGCCGCGCCGGCTTGTGCGAGCAGCGGTGATTCGGGCGGCGCGCTGGGACCGGCCCGCGGCGGGGCGGCCAAGTGATCGCCCTTATACAGCATCCAAGCCCCCGCCCCCGCCACGGCCAGGACAGCGATGCCGAGCAGCAGCCGGCGCCGATTCAATCGCACCTTGGGCCGTGCCGGCGGCGTCGCGGCGGCGCGGCGGCGCCGCTCGTCGTATTTCTTGACCGCCGCGTCGGCAAACAGCTTGGCGCGGCCGGGCGATACTGGCTTGTGAATGAACCGATACACCGTGCCGGCGCTGATCAGGCGCGCCAGAGAATTCTCCGCCTCGCGGTTGCCCGCGACCAGGACCACGAGATCGGGAAATTGGCGCTTGATCTGCGCCAAGAATGCCGGCGAGGCATCGCCCTGTGCCTGCGCATCCAGCACCAGAATGCCGACCTCGCCGGCGACCAGCAGATCGCTGACCTTCTCGGCCGAAGAGACGTGCCAGAGCCGCCGTTCGCCGCCCACCGCCTCGCGCAAGGTCTGGAGAAACATTTCATCGCTGGTGAGCACCACGAGTTCGACAATGTCGCTCGCGAGGCTGAACCGCAGCGCATCCAAGGTGGCGCTCTCTTCGTCCGAAGCTAGCACCGGTTGTTTCCCTCTCATTAAAACCCTTCCGCGACCGCACTGCAGCAGCGGGATTGCCGCACTACTGAGGCTAGTGTCATTCAACGGGCGACGCTATACGATACGGAGTCTCGGGCGGCAGACAACACTGCTGCGCTGCGTCAAGCCAATTCTGTGACTGGACACTCATTCAGGAGGCGCGCCTGCTCATGGCGGGGAGAGCATTGAGCGGTTCAATCGCAATTACGTCGAAATTGCCGGTGGATCAGCGTGCTGCTTTGGAACAGCTGCTGTTCTTCAACGTCAATCAGCATCGCGTGCGGGTCGGGATCCAGCAGTCCATCGAAACCTATGGCGTGCCCGAGATCTACGAACAGGACGGCGGCTTGCGAGTGCGCGTCGGCGACATTGCCGACGTGCAGACGCTGTTCGCAATCTCGGATTTTGGCCGGCCGTTGGGCGTCGCCGTTTTCGTGCGCTCGGCCCATGAGCGTTTTGCGGTGCTGCACTTGGGGCTCGAGCCGCGCCTCAGCGCGACTCCGGAAATGAATACTCGCGTGCTCCTCAAACTCATGCATGAGATCAGAAGCGCGGCGCGCCGCACCCGCGGCGTCGAGCGCATCGAATTGGTTTACAAAGATCGTCACGCCGTGCGCCTGCACTGCTGAGCCCCACCCCATGGCCAAACCCGACCGCCGCAAACTCGGAGCGCAGCTGCACGCCGATGGCAAACGGCGCTGCGCGTGGTGCCCGCCGGACCCACTGTATATGGCTTACCACGACAGCGAATGGGGAGTGGCCGCGCATTCCGATCAGACCCTGTTCGAGATGCTGTGCTTGGAAGGCGCGCAAGCGGGATTGAGCTGGCTCACGATACTGCGCAAGCGCGAGAATTATCGGCGCGCGTTCGACGGATTCGACGCCGCGAAAATGGCCCGCTACGGCGCCGCCCAGCGCCGGCGCCTGCTTGAGGATGCGGGGATCGTCAGAAATCGGCTGAAAGTCGACGCCTTCATCGCGAATGCCCAGGCCTACCTCAAGATTCGGTCGTCCGGCGGTTCCTTCAACGATTACCTCTGGCAGTTCACCCACGGCCGCGTGATCCGCCGGCGACCGCTGTACTTGGGCGACATCGGAGCCACCTCGCCGCAAAGCGATGCGATGAGCAAGGACTTGAAGCAGAGAGGCTTTCGCTTCGTCGGTTCGACCATCTGCTACGCGTTCATGCAGGCAGTCGGAATCGTCGATGAACATCAGCGGTATTGCTGGCTGGCGAACCGCAAACCGGCATGAGCGGCCAACGCGCGGCTACGGATCCAAAGGCTGTGCGGTTTGCCCAAAAAGAATTTTCCGCGACTCCTCGGTGAGCGGAGCGCTGCCGATCGCCGTGCCGCGCTCATAGGCGCGCTGCGTCGCGGGACGCGCCTTGATGGCCTCGAACCAGCGCTTCAGGTGCGGAAAATCATCGAGGTTCTGTCCCTGTGCTTCGTGCGGCACGATCCAGGGGTAGGCCGCCATGTCCGCGATCGAGTAGCTGCCGGCGATGAATTCCCGGTCGCCGAGGCGCTTGTTCAAGACTCCATACAAACGATTGGTCTCTTTGACGTAGCGCTCGATGGCATAGGGAATTCTTTCCGGCGCGTATTTCGTGAAGTGATGATTTTGCCCGGCCATCGGGCCAAGTCCGCCCACCTGCCAAAAAAGCCATTGCAGCACCTCGATGCGGCCGCGCAGGTCCTGCGCAATGAAGCGCTCGCTCTTATCCGCGAGGTACACGAGAATCGCGCCGGATTCGAACACGGACACCGGCGCGCCGCGTTCGACCGGCGTGTGGTCGACGATCGCCGGCATGCGATTGTTGGGCGAGATGGCGAGGAACTGCGGCCGGAACTGCTCGCCTGTGCCGATGTTCACCGGGATGATGGTATAGGGAATGCCGCTCTCTTCCAGGAATAGGGTGATCTTGTGGCCGTTCGGCGTGGGCCAGTAATACAAATCGATCACGGGTGTACCTCCGGCGGATCTAGCGCCACTTTGTGTGACTGCAGTATAGCGATGCAGACATCCTCTTCGCGCGGCTTGGCGCGCATCAACGCGAGACGCGCGCGGGCGCGGGCGTTCTTGGTCCAGGGCAACAGCGGGATGTCGAATTTCCCCGCCTCCGTCGTACGCCAGTCGAGAATCCGCCGCCGCTCCGCGATCGCCCGGGCTTCGCGGCCGTCCGGCGCCACCAGATGCCGCTCGATGTTGAAGCCCGCGAGCTGCGCGACCACGGTGTCGCCGCGCTGCATGATCTTCGACAATTTGAAACATAGCTCGCGCCGCTCCGCGGCAGTACCCGGCTCACGGCAGGATTCGAGCAGGGGCATGACGGAGGGAATGACCACGCCGCTGGCGATGCCGATGCTCGCGCTCAAGCGCGCGGAATCGGACCCCGCGATACCGCTCGGCAGCTGATCGCGGGCCGCTTCGAGCGCGCCGACCATGAGCACCACGATGCGATTCCAATAAAAATCGAAATGCTGGCTACGCGCCATGTCGCCGAGAACGCGCTCGACTTCCGTGGAATCGCGCTCCCTCTGCGCCACGGCGAGGGTCTGCAGCCAGGCGGCGCCATTGTCCGCGTCGACCCAGCGGAGCACGGTCGCGACGTCGCGGATGTCGCAGCCGGGCGTCGCCGCGCACAGCTGCAAATGCAGCCACCCGATGCTCGCGCTCTGCGGCGCGAGCTCGCTCGCGTGAGCCGCCAATTCCAGCGCCGAGGGTTCGGTCCTGGCAGCGCCGCCCTTGGCGAGCGCGGAATCGGCATGGCGCAGAGCGGCGGCGGTGGCCAGCGAATTCGCATCCGCGCGGGTAATCAGCACGGCCTCGGCCGCGGTGCGCCACGCCAGGTATTTGTCGGCGTCGCGCGCGCCGGACTTCGGGGCGGTCAGTCCGCAGGGCGCTGCGGCGAGTGCGACCAGCAGCAAAGAGATCTTCCACATCCGCACCGGCGTCCTCAACCGCCGGTGCGGCCATGAGCGGCGGTCAGGCCCGCGGTGATCGCCAACCGCATGGCATCCTCGACCGAGATATCGAGCGGCTCGATGCGGTCGCGCGGCAAATAAATGGTGTAGCCGCCGAACGCATAGCTCATGGGAAAGTACACGGTCACCCAATTATGGCCGCCGTGCGCATGCAACACCGCCGGCACATCCTCGCGGGTGACGAAGCCAATGGCGTGCACATCCGCGAATCGGGCCAGCACCACGCGCTGCAAGTCGCGCTTCTCGCCGCTGCCCGAGGGCAGCAGGCTCACGACATCGCGAAAGCCGCCGTACAGGGTCTTGACCAGCGGTATGCGGCCCAGGAAATCGTCCCAGTACTTGAGCAGAATTTTTCCGGCATAGGCGTTGACCAAGCTGCCGACGACCAGCAGCAGCAAAAATCCGGCGATCAACCCCGAGCCCGGCCAGTAATTCTCAGGGCTCACGATGTGCAATGCGATCAGTGCACGGCGCAGCCAGCCTTCGACCGTGTGCACCAGCCACCAGATCACATACACCGTCAGTGCCAGCGGCAACACGGTCACCAGGCCGCTCATGGTGAGCGTTAAAATCTTGCGCATGGCGCAATCATCGCATGATCGGGCGTGGCGCGCCGCAGCCGCGCACCGCGATCTGCGTGTGCGGGAGCGCATTTTTTTCTGCGACGTCCAGGGGCACAGGCTAGGATGGCGGGGTTAATAACTCAAACGCAGCGGAGTGAAGCCATGTCATCAGTCGCACGGATTACCGAAATCATCGCCTCATCCAAAAAGAGCTTCGAAGATGCCCTCGACAGCGGTGTGAAGCGCGCCACCAAGACTCTCAAGAATGTGGCCGGCGCGTGGGTGGCGAGCCAGGATGTGGTGATCGTCAAAGGCAAGATCACCGAGTATCGCGTGCGCCTGAAAGTGACCTTCATCCTGGCCGAGTAGGCTACTGCCGCGGCACGAAGAAGCGCAGGTTCTGGTAATTGAGTACCACGCCGTCGCGCCGGATGCGTTCCAGGGTGGGGCCCTCCTGCAGCCGCGCGCCTTCGTGATACTTGCGCATGTTGATATAGACGAAGCGCTCGGCCGGATTGGTCGAGTACACGTGCACGTCGAGATGCAGCTCGGGTAAGGCCTGGCTGCCGCTCAGATTGAGTTCGCTGATCGAGGGCAGCGCCTCCAAGTTTTCCGGCTTGGCATCTTCTTCGGTCAACACCGGGTCGGCGCGGCGGATCGGACGCGGCGCGGCGCGGGCCGGCGCCTCGGCGGGCGCTGGCTCAGGGTTATCCGCGACCGGAATTTCCGGTGCGAAAACCGGTGCCGGCGCCGGATCCAACGGGCTGAAGTGCTGCGCCGGCGGCGCCGCCGCGGCGGGTGCGGTCGCGGCGACCGGGGTCCGCGGCGCGGGCAGTACGTCGGGCGTGCTCCTCCTCGTCATGACGTAAGTCAGCACCAAGAGATTTACCGTCAGCAGCACACAGAGTGCCACCGCCCAGATCGGCAGGCGATTGCGCCGCTGCTGCGTGCGCGTGTCCATCAAGCCCGGCACGGATTGCCGCTGCCGTTCCATCTCCGATTTCTTCAGTGCGTCGAGAATGAATGACATGGGTAATTCCTAGCCGCCGCGCGGTGCATTCGGCAGCAGCAAGGGCGAACCGGGTTCGGCCAAGGCGGTGTCGAGCACGACCTGCGTTTGTAGTCCTGCGACGCCGTCGACGTTGAGCCGGTGCTCGCGCTGGAAGTTCTGTACGGCAATCGCCAATTGCTCATCGTATACGTCGCCATGTTCCGGCTCCGCCGCACCGCCCTGCAAGGCGTTCAAGCTGCGGCGGAGCCAGCGCACCTCATCGCCCTGCATCCCGACGGACAAGGGGTGCGTGTGCGGAGTTTTGGGTTTCCAGACGACGGTAAACTCGCCGAACCAATCGCGCGACAGCTCATCCACGGGAACCCGCTGCGTGTCTTCGCCAAGATACAGGGTCGCGTATTGATCATCCAACGCCGACAGCACCACCCGATGCCGCTGTCCGCGCGCGTCGTTCAACGTGAGGATGGCCGGCCGGTTCAAGGCCCTGACCTGCGCCCACGATCCGCGCTGCTCGAGACAGGACAGTCCCGCCTTGGCGGCCTGGCCGCAGGGGTCTTTGTCATCCGCCATGGCGGTTCCCCACAAGGACAGCAGCCGCCGGAATGCCGCCGCATCGCCGGTGTTGGCGCTGTTGGCGGCGAGCAGCGCGTTGATCGACACAGGCGCAGGGGCAGCGGGCGCAGCCGGTGGCGGAACCGTAACGGCGGAGGCCGCCGCGGAGGCGGCGGGCGGTTGCGCCGCAGCCGCCGGCGGGTTCGGGGCGGCAGGACTCGCGGCGTCGGGTGCGGGCGCCGCCGGTGCGACTGCGGCCAGCGGCACGGACTTGTGGTGCAGCGCTTCGGTCAAGACGTGCAACGGCAGCATTTGCCGCTCCCACAACAGCCAGCCGACGAACGCAACGCATGCCACGGAGGCGAACCCGAGCGCGCCAGCCAGCCAGCCGAACCAGCGCGGGACGAAACGCCGGCCGTACACCTCGGCCGCCGCGAGTCGCACCAAGGCCGCCGTCACTTTGCGCGTCTCCTGGGTGTAGGCGCCGAGCAATGCGCGGTCGCAGGTCACATTGATCACGCGCGGCGTACCCGCCGACAAGCGGTGCACTTCGGCGAGGGCCGAGGAAGTAAAAATTTCGCCCGAGGCGCCGGCGACGCGCAGCCGATGACGGACGTAGCCGCGCGTCTCCTCGCGAGTCAACGACTCCAAGTGGTAGCGGCCGGTGATGCGCTGCGCGAGTTGTCGCAGATCGGTGCGATCCAGCAGTTCGCGAAGTTCCGGCTGTCCGATCAAAATGATCTGCAGCAGCTTCTGCGTCGGGGTCTCGAGGTTGGTGAGCAGGCGCACCTGTTCGAGCACGTCGGCCGAGAGGTTCTGCGCTTCGTCGACGATGACGATGATGCGCCGGCCCTCGGCATGGGCTTCCAGCAAGCGGCGATTCAGCGCGTCCACCATCTGTTTGACGCTGCCCTGATCCGCGGCGGCAATGTCGATACCCAGCTCTTCGCAGATGGTGAGCAGGAACTCGAGCGGCGTCACCCGCGGATTCAAGATGACGGCGACATCCGCATGATGCGGCACGCGCGACAACAGCGTGCGCACCACCGTGGTCTTGCCGGTGCCGACCTCTCCCGTCAGCTGGATGAAGCCGCCGGATTCGTTGATGCCATACAACAAGTGCGCCAACGCTTCGGCGTGCCGCTCGCTCAAATACAGATAACGCGGATCCGGCGTGATCGCGAAGGGCTTTTCGTTGAGGCCGAAGAAGCTCAAATACATGGCCGGGCTACCAGGTCAGTCCGCGGATCGCGAGCGGCTCGCCTCGGGCAACAAGCTGGCGCGGGTCAGCATGCCCTTTCCGAAGCGGTCGCGAATGCCGTCGATTGCCGAATCCAACGGTGACACCGTGCCTGAACCGTCGGCGAACAGTTCTCGTTGCGGCAACACTTGCAAATCGCTGACCCCGACGCCGAGCAGCCGTATCGCGGCGTTCGGCTGCGTGGCCAGCCATTGCTCGAGCAGCATTTTTGCCGCCGCAGAAACCACGGCGGTATCGCGCGTCGGCGGCTCCAAGGCGCGCTGCCGCGTATACGTGGTGAAGTCGGCGCGGCGAATTTTGACGCTCACACAGCCGGCGGCAAGATCGTGTGCACGTAAGCGAGCGGCCGTGCGGTCGGCCAGATGCAGCAATTGCGCCGTCAGCGGCTTGAGGCCGCGAAGATCCGTGGCGTAAGTCTCCTCGGCGCTGATGGATTTTTCCTCGCGATTCGCTTCGACCGGCCGATCGTCCAAGCCTAAGGCGCGCTTGCGCATCGCCGCGCCGTGCTTGCCGAAGGCGCGCCACAGCGCCGCATCGCTCGCCGCACGTAGATCGCCGCAGGTGCGAAGGCCGGCCGCGTGAACCGCGGGCAGCGTCTTCGGGCCCACACCGAACAATTTCTCGATCGGCAGGCCATCCAATATTTCGCGCACATTGTCGGCGCCGATGCGGCACATCCCATCGGGCTTGTTCAGATCCGACGCGATTTTCGCCAACAGCTTGTTCGGCGCGACGCCCACCGATGCCGTCAGACCGGTTGCGGTCACGATGCGGCGGCGGATTTCGCAGCCGATTTCAACCGCACTGCCCATGAGCGTGAGGCTCGCGCTGACGTCGAGGAACGCCTCGTCCAGGGACAAGCCCTCAACCAGCGGAGTGAATTCGTGGAAAATCGCGAACACCCGGTCCGAGACCTCGCGGTAGCGCGCCATCCGAGGCGGCACGCAGATCGCGTCGGGGCAGCGCCGCAAGGCTTCGCGCATCGGCATCGCCGAGCGCACGCCGAAGCGACGCACCGCGTAACTCGCCGCCGCGACCACGCCGCGCCCTTGGGTGCCGCCGACGATCAATGGCTTGCCCTTGAGTTCCGGGCGATCCTGTTCCTCCACGGACGCGTAGAAGGCATCCATGTCGATGTGCAGAATCGCACGGGCGTCGCTACGCCGCATCGAGGTCACTGCACCGTGATCGTGATTTTCTGTGAGTGCAACGGCGGATCAAAAGACTTGTGCAGATAGTCCGCGAACACCAGCTCGAGCGTGTGCTTGCCGGGCGGCAAGGTCAGCGTGGTCTCGGTTTGGCCCTTGCCGAAATGCAATAATTTATCGGTGGCGGGCATCGGCTCGTCGAGCTTGACCTCGCTCATGTCCATGTCGACCAGCAGGTGATGGTGTCCGGTATTGTCGAATTTGACGCCCGCGGGAGCGACGCCCATGCCCTTCAATCCAAAGCGCACCGTCACCGGGCCGTGCACCTTGGCGCCGTTGTGCGGGGCGATGATATACACCTCGGCATTCGCCGCTGGCGCCATGCGGTCCTGCGCGGCGGCGAAACCGCAGATCAAAATAACGCCCAGCGCGAGAAGTAGACGGCTCATGGGATCTCCTAGGGGGTGGCGACTGACCCCATCTTACAGCTGCAGCCCGGCATAGACGAATACCGCGGCCAGGGTGACACCAAGTACCACCCAGTAGACCAGGAAAAGTGCCAAAAGCTTCGCGAGGGTGCCCGGCCAGCTTCTGGTAAATACCCGCTTGAGCGCGACGGCGGTGTACACCGGCAGGGACCACATCAGAAGCCGCCCGAGGCTCGACAGCGGCGCAAGCTTGGGCCATGCAGAGGCGGCGTCGGCCGACAGCACCAACAACGTCATCACGGAGAAGAAAAACGCGTGCAAATGCACGAAGAACAACAGATGTTCCGCATAGCGGTGGCGCGGCCGCCAGTACATGAGCATATGCAGCAAGGCGATCAGCGGCAGAAATAGGAACATCGCCTTCGGCAGGATGCCGATGCTCTGGTGCAGGAGATTCGCGCCCTTGTCGCGCGCGATTTCCGAGCACGCATGGGACAGGCGCGGCCCATAATCGCGGCCGAACAGGGTGAGATGCAAATCGGTGCACACCGAGGTCACCGTGCCGTCGCGGGTGTTGGTGGGGTCGAACACGACGAAGCGGCTGGGGGGATGCGACACCGAGGCCACCAGGAAGAAAATGACGCTCACGACGAGATACAGCCGAATCGGCGGCAGATAGGACACGCGCCGCCCCGCCACGTACGCTTGGGTGAGCGCGCCGGGTTTGAACCACAAGAGATGGAGCGTGCTCCACAGACGGGAGTCCGAGTGGGTCAAGCCCTCCAAGGCGTCGTGCACAAGTTCGCGAGTGCTCGGTACATGCACGTCGGCGGCCTGGCTGCATACGGCGCAGTAGCGTCCGGTCAACATCGCGCCGCAGTTGCGGCAGTTGCCCAGGGTGCCGGTGTTCATGCGCGGCCGCCGGCGGCAAGCTCGTGAGTGGCGAAATCGTCGACCTCGAGCAGATGCGAGATCTTGGCTTCGTAGTCACGCAGCATGGCCGCTTCCGCCTCATTCACAATGCCCAACTGCCGGGCCGCCTCGATTTGTCCCAAGGGATCGAGCGCGGTGATTCGTCCGGTCTTGATGCCATCGACTCGAATGCGCTTCTCCAACGCTTCGGCCATGGTCGATAGGACGAGTGCCTCCTGCAGCAGTCCCAACGGGTTGCCGGCGGTTTGAGTCTTATAGATGCCGCGGCTCAGGCGCTCCCGAACGGCGCTCGGATTCATGAGGAGCTCGACGATGTCGTGGCCCAAGCGGTCGCTCGGCGGGAAGTAGGTGAGGCCGCGCGGAAATATCAGGAAGCGCATGCCGGCGGCCAGCAGCCGGTTCGGAAAATTGCGCAAGAACTGATGCAGTTGTTCCTGGGCCTGGTAGAGCAGGTGGCGGCAGGCCCATTGCACCAGCGGCAAGTCGGCGCTCTCGCGCCCCTGATTTTCGTAATGCTTGAGCACCATCGACGCCAGATACATCGCGGACAAGACATCGCCCAAGCGGGCCGATAGGGTTTCCTTCTTTTTGAGGTAACCGCCGAGCGCCAGCATGGCGACGTCGGTGGCGAGCGCGAACGATGCACTGTAGCGATTCACATGCTGGAAGTAGCGACTGGTCGCGACGCGAGGCACCTTGGTGAAACGCGCGAAGGTGAGTGCCATGATGAGCGAGCGGACCGCATTCGACAGGGCAAAGCCGACGTGACCCATGAACGCGCGGTCGAACTCGGCGATGCCGGCGCGGCGATCGGGGTTGCGCGCGGCATTCATTTCCTTCAGCACGAAGGGATGACAGCGGATCGCGCCTTGACCGAAAATGATCAGGCTGCGGGTCAGGATGTTGGCGCCTTCGACCGTGATCGCCACCGGCACGATTTGGTAGCCGCGTCCCAAGTAATTGTTGGGCCCGAGGCAAATTCCCTTGCCGCCGTGCACGTCCATCGCGTCGTTGGCGATCGTGCGGCTGAATTCGGTGAGGTGGTATTTCAGCATGGCGGACGGCACCGAGGGTCGTTCGCCGGCGTCGATCGCGGCGGCCGTCACCGAGCGCGCCGCATCCATGATGTAGGTGCGCGCCGCCATGCGCGCCAGCACTTGCTCGACCCCCTCGAAGCGTCCGATCGACATGTTGAACTGGCGCCGGATTCGCGCGTACGCAGTGCTCGCATAGACGCCTGCCTTGGCGCCGCCGGTGGCGCTCGAGGGCAGAGAAATGCAGCGGCCCACCGACAGCTGCTCGACCAGCATGCGCCAACCCTGGCCGGCCATCGCGAAGCCGCCGATGATGGCATCCAAGGGCACGAACACATCGTGTCCCTGAATCGGACCGTTCTGAAACGGAACATTCAGCGGAAAGTGGCGCCGGCCGATGCTGACGCCGGGCGCATCGCGCGGAATCAGGGCACAGGTGATGCCGAGATCTGCGCGCTCGCCCATCAGGTGGTCCGGATCGAACAGCCGAAACGCGAGTCCCACCACGGTGGCGATGGGCGCCAAGGTGATGTAGCGCTTCGAAAAATTGAGTTTGATGCCGAGGATTTCGCCGCCCTGCCACGCGCCCTTGCAAATGACGCCGGTGTCCGGGATGGAGGCGGCATCGGAGCCGGCGCGCGGGCCGGTGAGCGCGAAGCAGGGTATTTCGTCGCCGCGCGCGAGGCGCGGCAGGAAATGATTTTTCTGCGCCTCGGTGCCGTAATGCAGCAGCAATTCCGCAGGTCCCAAAGAATTCGGCACCGCAATGGTCGAAGATGCGACTTGCGAGCGCGACGCGATTTTCACCAGCACGCAGGAATGGGCGTACGCGGAGAATTGCAAACCGCCATAGCGCCGCGGAATGATCATGCCGAAGAATCCCCGCGACTTGATGAACGCCCACACCTCGGGCGGCAGATCGGCGCGGACATGCGTGATGTCCCACTCATCGAGCAGCGCGCACAGATCCTCGCAGGGGCCGTCGAGAAATGCCTGCTCGGCCGCGCCGAGCGCCGGCGCGTTGGCCGACATGAGCTTCTGCCAATCGGGTCCGCCGGAAAATAATTCGCCGTCCCACCACACGGTGCCGGCAGCCAATGCCTCGCGCTCGGTGGCCGACATCGGCGGCAGCAGGCGGCGGTAGCCGCGCAAGAACGGCCGCGTCAAAAGGCTGATGCGCAACGGCCTGAGATTCAGCAGCAGCAGCAGCAGGTAGGGCAGCGAGGCGAGTATTTTCCACCACTCGGGCGCGCGGCCGATGAGCCAATAGCCAAGCCAAAAGAGACCGAGAACCGCGGTGCTCGAGCGCAAGCTCGCGCGGCGATAGGCGAGTACCAGGAAGACACCCAGAAACAACGCCGCCCAGGCGAGACATTCGCCTGCGGCCACGCCTAACGCATGCATAAGAGTCCGCTCAGATCAGATCTTTCACGCCCTCGCGTTCTTCCAGCAATTCGCGATGTGTCGCTTGCATCTTGTCGCGGCTGAAATCGTTGATGCTCAATCCTTGTACGATGCTGTACTCGCCGTTCTTGCAGGTTACGGGATAGGAGTAGATCACGCCCTCGGGGATGCCATAGCTGCCGTCGGAAGGCACCGCCATGCTGACCCAATCACCGGGCGCGCTACCCAGCATCCAGTCGTGAATGTGATCGAGTGCCGCCGCCGCCGCCGACGCCGCCGATGAGGTGCCGCGGGCTTTGATGATGGCAGCGCCGCGCTGCTGCACCGTCGGAATGTACGTGTCCTTGAACCAATTCGCGTCGACCACGGACAGCGCCGGCTTGCCGGCCACGGTGGCATGATGCAGATCGGGATATTGGGTGGCCGAGTGGTTGCCCCAAATGATGATCTTCTTGATGTCGGCCAACGGCGCGCCGCTCTTTTCAGTCAGCTGCGCGACTCCCCGATTGTGATCGAGCCGTGTCATTGCCGTGAACCGATTCGGCGGCAACGACGGGGCGTTGCGCTGTGCGATGAGCGAATTCGTATTGGCGGGATTGCCGACCACCAAGACGCGGACATCGCGGCTGGCGACGGCGTCGAGCGCTTTGCCCTGCGCCGAAAAAATCTTGGCGTTCTCGAGCAACAGGTCCTTGCGCTCCATGCCCGGACCGCGTGGCCGCGCGCCCACCAGCATGCCGAAATTGCAGTCCTTGAATGCGACGGCCGCGTCGCTCGAGGCGGTGACTTTGTTGAGCGTGGGGAAAGCGCAATCGTTCAACTCCATCACCACGCCTTGCACCGCCGCGCCGGCCGCCGGGATTTCCAACAGATTCAAATTGATCGGTTGATCCGGGCCCAGCATCTGACCGGAAGCGACGCGAAATGCGAGCGCATAGCCGATATTGCCGGCGGCGCCGGTGATGGTGACCGTAACGGGCTTTTTCATGAGCTGCTCCGAGGCGCAAAGCCACGAATTCTAGCCGAAATCCCCACTCGGCAGTCGGCTTAACGCGTGACAGGAAGCTCGCCGCTCGAATAGTCGGGGTAGGCGCTCTGAAAGCGCTGGAATTCTGCATCCGCTTCGCGGTTGCGTCCCGCCCGCCGCAGCGCCTGGATGTCGGTGAGCCACACGGCAGGCGGACGCGCGTGCGGTGGATCGCTGCTGTAGAGCCTGAGTTTCCGGTCGAGCGGCGTGTTGGCGGCCGCACCCGCTTGTGCGGCGACACGCAGCAGCCGCGGAGCGTCCGCGGCGCGCTGCTCCGGCTGCGGACCGAACACGAAGGCGGGTATCACCGCCAGCGACAACAACACGCTGGCGGCGAGCGCGAGCGGCGCGAGATTGGGGGTGCGTGAATTGGCCGCTTGCGAGGCGCGCAGCACCTGCCGGTCGAGAGCCGGCGGCGGTGCCGGCGATGGCTCGCGTCGGTACTGCCGCGACAGCTCGCTGTCACCGCACAGGTATTCGTCCAGATCGTCGGGCGGGGTGCGGGGCTTCACGTTCAAACCGTCCGCGGGCGCAGCGGCCGCGCATGAGTTTGCGCCGGCTGCAGCGCTTTCTTTAATTTACGAATCGCATAGCGCAGCCGGCTCTTGGCGGTCTCGAGCCCGACGTCGGTGATGCGCGCGATTTCTTCGATGGTGAGTCCGGTCTCCTCATGCAGCAGGAACGCCTCGCGCTGTTCGCGGGGCAGCGCGCCCAATGCCGCGAGCAACGCCGACTGCTGCTCGAGAAACTCGGCGACTCCGTCGGGCCGCTGATATTCGGGTACTTCAGGCTCTGCCGATTGGGCGTCGGCGGGATCTGCGCGCCGCATCAGATCGCGGCGAAAAAAATCGATCGTGCAGTTGTGCGCGATGTGAAACAAATAGGTCGCAAATTTTGCCCTGGGCTCGTAGCGGCCGCGAGTCGCGACCAGTCGCGACCACACCTCTTGAAACAAATCAGCGGCGACGCCGGCGCTGCGCACCTGTCGCAGCAGGTATCGATACAGCGGGCCCTTGTGCCGGGCATACAGCGTCGCGAAGGCGGCCGCATCGCCGTCCCGGTAGCGCGCCATGAGTCCCGCATCTGCGTCGAGCGACTCCATGGGGCGAAGCATACGCGCCGCCGGCCCCGGCGACTGAATTGTGCGTTGCACAAATGGGCGATAACGGACCGAGAAAATAAATTTCGTTGGGTGCTTGCATGTAGCAGTGTTGTATGTAACTATATCACCAAGTCACCGAAACACCTCGATGACACTAACCAGGAGATAGACCATGACTACTCAGATTTCAACCAAACTCGCCGCCCTCGCCGTTGCCCTGATGATGAACGCAGCCCTCGTCGGCGGAGTCGCCTTCTTGTTCAACAGCCAACTGCATCATGACGTCACTGCCATGTCAGTGGCCCATCGCGCCGCGCCCACCACCATGGGCGCGATTTGATCTAGTGTGCTAAATAGCCATAACAGCAAAATCGAGCAAGGAATGGACCCTAATTGGAACGACAACCAACCAATCTATCGCCAACTGCGCGATCGAATGGTCGCCCTCATCCTCGAGGGCGCGCTCAAGGAGGGCGACCCGTTGCCCTCCGTGCGGGCGGTTGCCGCCGATTACCGGTTGAATCCCTTGACCGTGCTCAAAGGCTATCAGCAGCTGGTCGATGAACACCTGGTCGAAAAACGACGCGGCCGGGGAATGTACGTCAGCGAGGGCGCGCAGCGGCTGCTTCTGGCCGGCGAGCGGGAACGATTCCTGAAAGAAGAATGGCCGCAGATTCTGGCGGTCATCTTGAGGCTCGGCTTCTCCGCGGAGGAATTGTTTGCGCAGACTCCGGCATTGACTCACCCGGCTCCGCCGCCGCGCGGCGCTTTGCCCACAGAAGAATGAGAATCACCATGTCCGCCCTCATCGAAGCTTCCGATCTTACAAAGAAATATGGTGCGCACGTTGCGCTCGATCATGCGAATTTCTCCGTGCAGGCCGGCCGCATCGTCGGCCTCATCGGGCCGAACGGCGCCGGCAAGACCAGCG
>Ga0302320_10004933_pt1 | contig 30112 bp, 28 predicted proteins | sample Bog_T0_3_FD_202130 | JGI IMG/M metagenome (GOLD analysis project Ga0302320, IMG submission 202130) | Peat permafrost microbial communities from Stordalen Mire near Abisko, Sweden - Bog_T0_3 | ecosystem: Environmental > Terrestrial > Soil > Wetlands > Peat | place: Sweden: Abisko, Stordalen Mire... | reverse complement strand
CGATGCTGGAAACGCTGGCCGCGTTCAACAGCATCGAAATGTTCGGCGGCCTCGCCTTCGTGCCACCGATCGGCCCGTCTGGCTACAAGCGGATGAAGGCGCGCCGGCCCGTGCGCACCAAGGATGGATGGCTGACCATGCTGCCCTATTCCGGCGAGAACTGGTGCGCGTTCTTCGAAGCCGTGGGACATCCCGAGTGCATCGACGAATTTTCAGTCCGCGACCCGATCCTGCGCGCCCGCAACATCGACCGCATCTATGACCGCATGCGCGACATCGCGCCCAGCCGCACCACCGCCGAGTGGGAAGACCTGCTGCTGAGCATCGACGTTCCCCACGCCGGCTTCGCCAAACTGGCCGAAATTGCCGAACAGCCGCACCTGAAAGCCGTCGGCCTGTTCCAGGACCTGGATCACCCGACCGAGGGCAAAATCCGTCAGGCCCGCCCGCCCGCGCGCTTCTCCGCCTCCCCCGCCGGCATCAGCCGCATGCCGCCGCGGCTGGGCGAACACACGCGCGAGGTGTTGCGCGAGGTCGGATACCGGCAAGAGGAAATCGACGGACTGATCGAAAACAAGGCAGTGATAGCCGAAGGGGGAACGCAACAATGAGCGACTGGAGCAAGGTGACCCGGCCGATCCCGGTACCTAACGAATGGACCAGGCCATTTTGGGACGCCGCAAAAAACCATCGTCTGGAGCTGCAACGTTGCCAGAATTGCCGCAGCTTCCAGCACCCGCCCTATGCAACCTGCGTGCAGTGCATGGCGATCGACCTGAAATTCGAACCCGTCTCCGGCACCGGAACGATCTACGCCTATACGATCATGTATCATACGGGCGACAAACGTTTCGCCTCCGCCGTGCCGTATGCCAGCATCATCGTCGAACTGGATGAAGCACCCGGTGCGCTGCTGGCGGCCAATCTGCTGGACGCACCCTACACCGAGGCCAAGGTCGGCCGCCGCGTTGAAGTGACGTTTGAGAAACTGAACGACGATATCACGCTGCCGCAGTTCCGGTTGGCGGGTTAGGGGGACAGCCGACATGTGGGACAACCGATGCAAAATCGCCGTCAGCGGCGTGGGCTTTTCCAAGGTGACACGCAGCGCCGACATCCCGCTGGCGGCGCATGCACTGACCGCGGTGAGGGACGCCGTCGCGGATTCCGGATTGCAGATGGCGGATATCGACGGTCTGGCGACCTATCCCGAACTGCCGGCAACCGGACACGCCGAGGTTGACGGCATCTCGGTCGTTTCGGTCAACTGCATGATGGCCATGCTGAAACTGCCCGCCCTGACCTGGCACATTCAGGTCGGCACAACCAATATCGGCGGGGCGGTGCAGCAGGCAGTCAACGCGCTGCTCGCTGGCGTTTGCAAATACGCCGTCGTCTGGCGTGCCATGCACAACCCCAGCGGCACCTACCAGAACCTGCCCGGCGCCTACGCTCATGGTGCCGCGCAGTTCACCGCGCCCTACGGCTTCGGCGGCCCCGGCCAGGGTATGGCGGTTGCCTATACACGTTGGCTGGAACGCCACGGGCAGAACCGCGAAAAGATGGCCACCCTCGCCGTCACCCAGCGTCGCCACACCCAGCACAATCCGCACGCCTGGTTCTACGGCACGCCCCTCACCCGGGAAGACTACCTGGCCTCTCGCATGGTTGCGTATCCGTTCTGTCTGTTCGACTGCGACATCCCCGTACAGGGCGCCGTCGCGATCGTGCTGACCACCGCTGACCGCGCCCGCGACCTGAAACCGAAGCCCGCCTACATCGCCGGCTACGGCCAGCGCCTGCATTTTGAAGTCGCCGGCCGCATCGGCAGCCTGTCCAGCTACATGGAAGGTGGCAGCAGTTCCGCCAAACTCACCTGGGAACGATCCGGATTCAGTCCGAAAGACGTCGACGTGGCGCAGATCTATGACGGGTTCTCCGCCTCGGTCATCTACGGTCTGGAGTCATACGGCTTCTGCAAGGAAGGCGAGGCGCTGGATTTCATCCAGGACGGCCGCATCGAACTCGATGGCGAACTGCCGCTCAACACCTTCGGCGGCAGCCTCGGCACCGGGCGGATCCACGGCCTGTGGCACATCATCGAGGGCGCGTTGCAGGCATCCGGACGCGCCGGCTCCCGCCAGGTGAAGGACGCGAACGTCTCCTTCGTCGGCGCCAGCGCCCCGATCGTGACCGGCACGACGTTTATCTTCGTGGGCGACCCGTATTGAGCGGCCAAACGCCGCTGCGCAGCGTCTACCCGTTGGTGTCCGTTGCCATGTTCTGGCTCCTTCAGGCCGAGGCAGACGACCTGGCGTCTCCGTTGCGCTTACGTGTCAATGGCCGGCACTCTGGCCCCCGTCGACATGCAGGATCTCGCCGGTCACGAAGGGCGCGGACTCCAGGTAAAGAACCGCCTCGACGATGTCTGCGATCTCACCCATTCGCCCGACCGGGTGCATCGCGTCCAGTGCTTCATGGGTCTCGACCGGATGCATCGGCGTCCTGATCACCCCCGGCGCGACCGCGTTCACACGAATCCCGCGCCTTGCGTATTCGATTGCAAGCGAGCGTGTCGCCGCATTCAGGCCCCCCTTTGTCAGCGAGGCGAGCACCGAGGGCACAGCGGAATTCGCATGGTCCACCAGGCTCGTGGTGATCTGGACGACATGGCCGCTGCCCCGCTTCTCCATCTCTTTGATGGCAAGCTGCGTGATGTGGAAAAACCCAGCCACATTGACGCTGACGACGGCGGCAAAATCGGCCTCGGTGTGGTGCGTGAACGGCTTTGCAATGAAAATGCCGGCGTTGTTCACCAGCGTGTCGATCCGGCCAAACCGGGCCATCGCCTCGGAAACCGTTCGTTCCGCCGTCCTTCGCTCGCCAATGTCGCCAGCCACTGCCACGATATTCGTGTCGTCCGTCTGCTGGATCGATCGAGCCGTCGCGACCACGCGGTAATTGCGTGCGCGATACGCTTCGACCAGTGCCGCGCCGATCCCTTGCGACGCGCCGGTGATGACTGCAACTTTTGCCTCGGTCCCCATCACGACCTTCCTTGTCTCCCCCACCGTCGATTGGTGGCGGGCTGTCTCGCAGATAAATTTCACCGAGCCGTGCAAAAATCGATTGGACGTTCGTATCGTGCGGATTCCGAGGAAGGCGGCCAAATATTCCAATTCGATGGCGGCCAGTTTGGCATCATCTCGTGATCTGGATTTAATGATGTCGCAGCGGCGCAAGGCATGCCCCGGCGAAGCCCGCGATTCGCGTAGGCGGTCCCGTGTTGGACGGTTCAGCAATGTCGTCCCCCCCAGGCAAATGGCCGGAGCCGCGGACGTTGTCGTGCAGCAGGCGCGCACCGTCCGCGGGTTGCTCGGGCGCCGATTGGTCGAGCCGGTGACTAATGATCGAGGCGACAATGGCGTTGGTCAGCACGCCGACTTCGACGGGTCGGCTGCCGGTGGAAAGCCAGACGAGGGGGGACGCCAAGACCAAACACTCGAGGGCCGAACCAAAAGCTGAGGAACCCGCTCCCGCAACGCCGGCTGAGACGCAATCCAAGCGATTATGCGCTTTTTTACAACGACCCAACAATCCCTGCTCAGATAAGAAACAAAGCCACCACCTCAGGCGCCCGTACCCTCCACAAAGCAGATGATCCGCATCCCTGCCCAGCAGGCAACGCCTTCTCCGGTCGGGTTATCGTGCCGGTGCAGGACACTGCCATCCGGGACATCAACCCAGGCATAGGGCGGATTCTGCCAACGCGCGAACTCGCCGCCGATAAAGGCCTGGAAGTGGCCGTCGATAATCCGGTATTGCACGGTCCGGCAATCGGCCCGATCGCAGCATGACATCTCGGTGTTTGGCTGGCGCAGGCTTCGAAACCACGGGGCCAGATCCGGATCGGCCCCAGGCGGAGGTGCCGCACGCAACGGCGCGGGACATATCAGGCTTGCGGCGGCAAGGGCAGGGATCAGCCGTCCGGGCATTCGATCTTATCCTCCAGCCTGTTCACATCGAACGGCAACTGTACACGATTCCAGCCGAATCCAACCTGTCCTGTTGCACCGCTCAAAAACGCAAAGCCGTCAAATATGTCCAAGCGCTCGCAACACAACCTCCGGCGTCAGCGGAATCTCCGTGATTCGGGCACCGAAGGGTCGCAACGCGTCGTTCACGGCATTCGCGACCGCGGCAGCCGCCCCGGCCGTTCCCGCTTCACCGGCGCCTTTCGCCCCAAGCTCACCGTCCGCGGTCGGCGACGTGATGTGGCCCACCACGATATCTGGCATCTCAGCCGCCATCGGCACCAGGTAGTCGGCCATGTTGGCATTCAGCATCTGGCCGCGCTCATCATACCGGCACCGCTCGAACAAGGCCGCACCAAGTCCCTGCACCACGCCGCCACGCACCTGCTCATCGACCAGTTGCGGGTTCAGCATCGTGCCGCAATCTTCCACGACCCAGTGACCCAGCAATCTGATCATTCCAGTCTCAGGTTCGACTTCCAGGGAACTGGCCTGGATACCATTGGTAAAGGCGAATGGATACGCCCGCGGCACGTAGTGCCGCACCGCCATCAGTTCAGCCTGGAACCCCGGCGGCAGCGTGTCCGGGCGGAAGTAGGCGATGCGCGCCAGTTCGGCCAGACTGAGCCGCTCCATGCCGCCATCGCAATCGACAACCCGCCCGTCCCGAATATCCAAAGCCTCGGTCCCGCACTGCAGGATGCTCGCCGCCACGGCAAGAATGTTCAGACGCAACTGCTGTCCCGCCTGCCACGCCGCCTCACCGCCGATGCCAGCCGCCCGGGATGCCCAGGTGCCGCCGCCATACGGTGTCACGTCGGTATCGCCGGACATCACGCGCACAGCGTCCAGGGCCACCCCGACGGCACTCGCCACCACCTGAGCCGTCACCGCCTCCGCCCCCTGCCCCTGCTCCGTGACACTGGTCTGGCACAGGATCGTTCCGGCCGCGTCGAGCCGCACCGCAACGCCGTCCTGGGAGGAAATCCGCGCGCCGCCAACCCCGTAAAATGCGGCGGATGGATTGGTGATCTCGACGAAGCTTGCGAACCCGATGCCCCGATAAACACCACTCAACCGCAACGAGTCGCGCGCCTGCCGCAACCGGTCATAGTCCATCAGCGCCAGCAGCTTGTCCAAGGCAGCATGATGCGAAAGCGATTCGAACTGCATGCCGGATGCCGAGCCACATGGATAGGCATCGTCGCGAACCAGATTGCGCCGGCGGATCTCCTCCGGATCCATCCCAATGGCAGCCGCCGCCAAATCCACCAGACCTTCAGTGACGGAGCATGCGATCGGGTGGCCAACGCCGCGGTACTGGCACATCGGCGTCTTGTTCTGAAACACCACCCGCGCGTGCGCTCGATAATTCGCCACCGCGTACGGGCCACCGACCAGGTTCACCACCTGATTGGCCTCGATCGCTGATGTGCGCGGATACATCGAGTATGGTCCGATCCCGGTCAGGTCATCGATCTCGAATGCGGTGATCACGCCGTCTTTTCGAACCGCTACGCGGCCCTTCACCACATGGTCGCGGGCATGGATGTCGCTGACGAAACTTTCCAGCCGGTCCGCGACGTACTTCACCGGCCGGCGCAGCATCTTCGACAGTGCCGCCGTCGCCATTTCGTCCGGATAGACATGCACCTTGATGCCGAACGAGCCTCCGACATCCTTGCACACGACGCGAACCTGCTGCTCCGCCAGACCCAGATGCAGCGCCAGAATCGTCTGGATCATGTGCGGCGCCTGGGTTCCCTGATAAACGGTCAGCCGTTCCTCGCCCGGCCGCCAGTCCGCGACCACCGCTCGCGGTTCCAGTGTCACCCCGGTGTGGCGGCCGAACACGAATTCGGCTTCGGCCACCGCGTCAGCCCCAGCGAACGCATCGTCAACGGCGCCCGCATCCAGCCGCCGTTCAAACGCCAGATTGTCGCCCAGCGACGCGTGGATCACCGGCACCCCCGGATCGAGCGCAGTGCGCATGTCCGTCACCGGTTCCAGTTCCGCATAGTCCACCACAACACAGTCGGCCGCGTCTTCCGCCACCGCGCGAGACCGGGCAACGACGGCGACGACCGCCTCGCCTTGCCAGCACGCAACATCGACCGCCATCGGATGCTGTGGTGCCGACTTGAGTCCCTTCAGATGCGACAGGACTCCCACCCAGGGTAAACAGACGGCCGCCAGGTCCGCCCCCGTCACCACCGCAACGACATCGTCCATCGTCCGCGCGGCCTCGCCGTCGATGCGCAGGATGCGGGCATGCGCGTAAGGTGATCGCACAAACGCGACATGCACCATCCGCGGCAGCACCACATCGCTGACATACTGTCCGCGCCCTTGCAGCAGACGAGCGAGGTTGGGTCGCGGGACACTTCGGCCGATATAGGAATTCGGCCGGTCGAGGGGCGAAAGACCGGTCATACAGCAGCCTCGCCGACCGCAGATCAGCCGTCAACGACCGTGACGCTCGGTCCAAACGTGGCGCATTCCAGCGAGCGGGTACACAATCGCCCGAACAACAAGACCGTCCAGAACCATGACACCCAACGCCTGCCTGCCCCGCCGACCATCGTCGCGGTTTTAGCCCGTGTCAGACACCGACAGGGTCCCGTTCCGAGGCCTGATCACCGCCTCCGCGATGTTGGCCATGCTGATGCAGACGCTCGATTCGACCATCGCCAACGTGGCGCTGCCCTACATGCAGGGCAGCATGTCGGCTTCGTCCGACGAGATCACCTGGGTGCTCACATCCTACGTCATCGCCGCGGCAATCATGACCGCCCCGGTTGGCTGGATGGCACGGCGGTTTGGCCGCAAGAAGCTGTTCATCTCCTGCCTGCTCGGCTTCACCGTCGCCTCCATGCTGTGCGGCGCAGCACAGACACTCGGACAACTCGTTGTCTTCCGTCTGATCCAGGGCATGTGCGGCGCCGCCATAGCACCGCTGTCCCAGGCCACGATGCTCGACATCTACCCCTTCGCAAAGCGCGCGCAGGCGATGGCGATCTTCTCGATGGGCGTCACCATGGGACCGATCATGGGACCGACCCTGGGCGGGTGGCTGACCGATGCCTACAGTTGGCGCTTTGTCTTCTACGTGAACCTGCCGTTCGGCATCCTGGCAATCCTGGGCCTGATGGCGTTCATGCAGGAAACGCCATCCCAGACCGCGATGCGCTTCAGTTGGTACGGGTTCGCCATGCTGGCTCTGGGCTGCGGCGCGCTCCAACTCATGCTGGACCGCGGCCAGGAACTCGATTGGTTCGGATCGCGCGAAATCATCATCGACGGCGCCCTGGCCGCGCTCGGCTTCTACCTGTTCGTCGTCCACATGTTCACCGCCGAGAAACCGTTCCTGTCACCGGCCCTGTTCAGGGACCGGAACTTCGCCTCGGGCATGGTCATGGTGTTCTGCGTGTCATCGGTGATGCTGGCGACCGCCGCATTGCTGGCACCCTACCTGCAAAACCTCGCGGGATATCCGGTCTACACCGCCGGCTGGGCGATGGCACCACGCGGGCTGGGCACGATCATGTCGATGTTTCTCGCCAGCCGGATGGGCATGAAGGTCGATCAGCGCAAGATCATGGCCTGCGGACTGGTGGTGCTGGGTGCGGCTCTCTGGGAAATGAGCACCTGGACGCCCGACGTCACCGAAGCGCAGATGATGCTGACGCTGGTCTTGCAGGGGTTTTCCATCGGCCTCGTGTTCAACCCGATGTCGGTGATGGCATACACCACGCTGTCCGCGCAGCTTCGCGGCGAAGGCACGGCGGTGCAGTCGCTGGCGCGCAATATCGGATCGGCGATCGGCATCTCCGTCACGTCGTTCACCCTGACCCGAGGCACCCAGACGGCGCACGCCGAGATCGCCGCGGGGATCAACCCGTTCAACCGGGTTCTGCACATGGGCGACTTCGTGTCCCGGACGCTGGATCCGGTCACCCGGCACGGCGCTGCGCTGCTCGATGGCATGATCAACTATCAGGCGAGGATCATCGCGTACAACAACGACTTCCGCCTGATGACGCTGACCATCGTGCCGCCGATGGTGTTATTGCTCTTCATGCGCCGCCACCGCCGCCCGTCAGCAGCCGTGGGCGACGACTGAGCCGCAACTCTCAATCCTCGTGGTCACCCCGCCGGACCGCCGCAGTGCTCGCAACCGCATCGATGATCGCGTGATACCCCGTGCATCGGCAGTAGTTTCCGGCCAGATGGTCGCGGATCATCGCGCGGTCCGGATCCGCCACCCGCAGCAGCAAATCCTGCGCCGCAATCAGCATTCCGGGCGTACAGTAGCCGCACTGCAATGCGTTGCGCTCATGAAACGCCCGCTGCAGATCGGCAATCTCGCCGCTGTCGGACAGTCCCTCGATCGTTTCGACACATCCGCCGTCAGCCTGCACCGCCAGTACCAGGCACGACCGCGCCAGCCCGCCGTCAAGACGCACCGTACAGGCGCCGCACACGCCGTGCTCGCAGCCAAGGTGAGTGCCGGTCAGTGCCAGGTGTTCCCGCAGGAAATCCGCAAGATGCAGCCGAGGCTCCACATCCGCCTGCACCAGTTCACCATTGACCGTCAGCGCGATCCTCATCCCCCGTACCCCAACGCAAGCAGCGCTCGCTCCCGCAGCACGCCAGCAAGATGCCGCCGCATCGCGCCTGTCGCCTGCAAATCGCCATGGGGATCCAGATCCAGCGCTGCCGAAGCCGATCGCAGCACCGGGTGGTCGGCAACCGAGAAGAACGCCAGGCGCGTCCCCGCCGCCGCCAGTCCCACGATCGCATAGTCGCCGCTGCGGCACGCGATCTCCTGGAAAAACCACTTCTCCGAAACGAGCGGAATTTCGATCGCGGTCAACATCTCGTCCGGTTCCAGCGCGGTCTGGAACAGCCCCGTGAAGAACGCCGCCGCTGCCACCTGCCGCGACCCGCGCGGTGAAACCGCTTCCATCACAGCCTCCAAAGCCACCATGCAGGCCGGCAGTTCCGACGCCGGATCAGCATGGGCGAGGTTGCCGCCGATGGTCCCGCGCGCGCGGATCGCGGGATGCGCAACATGCCGCAGTGCCTCGGTCAACAGTGGAACGTGCCGGCGGACCTCGGCGTCACGCAGGACCGTTTCGTGCCGAACGAGGGCACCGATACGCAGCCGGCCGTCGCCGACCGTGATCCCGGCCAGACCAGGAATGCGGCCAATGTCGATCAGGACTGAAGGTGAGGCCAGCCGCAGATTCATTGCCGGCAGCAAACTCTGCCCCCCGGCAAGCAACCGCGCATCAGGACCATGCCGGCCCAGCAAAGCGCAGGCTTCGCCAACGCTGCCCGCCCTTACATAATCGAATGCTGCCGCCTTCATCCCAATCCGCCCCTGCTGGCCGTCAAAACGGTTTTCCCAAACCGGGAGCGTCGCAATGTCAGGGCAAATTGACAAACCCGACGACCCCGACAGCCCCGTCGAGACTTGCGCTCGAACACCCAAACCTCATTGTCATCCATGCCCGCTCGGCGTCCCGGGCGACCCTTCGGCCGAGCGATCAAACCAATACAGGAGACTGCAAAATGCGGATCGGTGTATGCGGCATGGGCAAGATGGGCGCCGCCATCGCGCGTCGCCTGATGTCCGTCGGGCATGCGGTCACGGTATGGAACCGAGACGTGAAGAAGACCGAACCACTCGCGGCCGAGGGCGCCGCCGTAGCACAAACGCCAGCAGAACTCGCCGGCGATGTGGATATTGTGATCACCATGGTACTAGACCGGTCCGCATTAGAGGCAGTCTATCATGGGCCGCTTGGTCTTCTCACCGCCGATCTGACCGATAGGCTTGTGATCGATATGAGCACGGTGCTGCCGGAGACCGAGATCGCCCTGGCAACCGAGGTGCATCAGCGCGGCGGCCAATTCGTCGAATGCCCCGTGAGCGGCACAGTGGCCCCGGCCCGCGACGGCAAGCTGTTCGGCCTGGCTGGCGGCACCGAGGCTGCTGTTGCACGCGCCCGTCCGGTCCTCGAACAGCTCTGCCGGCGCGTCGAGCATGTCGGAGCCGTCGGCGCCGGGGCGAAGATGAAACTCGCGATCAACCTGCCGATGATCGTCTACTGGCAGGCCCTGGGCGAAGCGCTCTCGCTGATTAAATCGCTCGACCTCACACCCGAACGGGCGATCGACATTCTGAGCGACACCCCTGGCGCCGCGGCAGCGATCAAACTGCGCGGCCCGGACATCATCCGCGGTCTCGCCGGCATCGACACCGGCATTGGCTCGTTTGCAATTTCCAGCGCCCGCAAGGACCTTGTCACCATGCAGGCACTGGCCACCGCGCTGGGTATTGCGTTGCCGACCGCCAGCGCGACCTTGCCATGCTACGACGAAGCAATCGCCGCCGGGCGGGGAGACGCCGATGCCGGGCAAGTCGCAGTCCTCTGGGCCCACCGCGCGTGATTAAAACCAGCCGGATCGATCGGAACCCGCCCGATGTCCCAAGGGGATGCGACCGCGCATGAAACTGCTAGACTGAACTGCCACCTCACGAGGGCCCGCAGATGACCGACACCAACAGCTTCACCTTTCTGATGCTGCCCCTGCAAAGCGCGTTGACCCGGCAATGGGCAAAGCGCCTTGGCGACACCGTCGCCGGCATGAAGCTCATCGTGGCCGAGACCACGGATGAAGCCGCCGCCGCCATCGTCACCGCCGACGCGGCTTTCGGCACCCTGCCGGCCGCCCTGCTGGCAAAAGCCCAACGGCTGCGCTGGCTGCAGGCGCCGCAGGCCGCCCCGCCGGCCGGTTACTATTATCCGGAACTGATCGCCCACCCGCTCACCGTCACCAACTTCCGGGAGATCTACAACGACCATATCAGCGCCCACATCATGGCCTTCGTGCTGGCCTTCGCGCGTGGCCTGCACGTCTTCATCCCCCAGCAACTGCGCCACGAGTGGAAGAAGCCGCCCGAAGATCAGGGCGTCGTGCCGCTGCCCGGCTCAACCGCCTTGATCGTTGGCCTCGGCGGCATCGGCGCCGAAACGGCCCGCTTGCTGTCGGCATTCGGCGTCCGGGTCCTCGCGGTGGACGCCCGCAGAACCGACAAGCCCGAGTTTGTTGCGGAACTCCTGCCTCCCCCGGCACTCGACTCGCTGCTGCCGCAGGCTGACTTCGTGATCCTGACGGTACCGCATACCCCTGCAACCGAAGGATTCTTCAACCATACGAAATTCGCGCTGATGAAAAAAAGTGCGTTCTTCATCAATATCGGCCGCGGCATGACAACGAAGCTGGACGATCTCGTCGCCGCGCTGAACGCTGGCGAAATCGCCGGCGCCGCGCTGGATGTGTATGAGCAGGAGCCGCTGCCGGCCGAACATCCGCTCTGGCGCATGCCGAACGTGCTGCTGACGCCTCATATGGCCGGTTACGGGCCGCACCTGAACGAGCGGCGCTTCCAGATCATCCAGGACAATTGCCGCGCGTTCGCCGAGGGCCGGCCTCTGCGCAACGTTGTGGATAAGGCCACTTGGTTCTAAACCGCCTCGACGGTAAAGCCGGCGTCACGAATGGCCTCGGCAACAGCCGCGTCACTCGCCGTGGTTTCGACCCGAACCAGCTTGGTCGCCAGGTCCGCGTGCAACGTTGCCTTTTCGTCCAGATCCCTCACCGCGCCCGTCATCGCACGAATGCAACTGTCGCAGTGGATGTCGGAAACACGCAACTCGGTCATCAATCAGGTCCTTCGATCCGTCTCGGCACGCTGACCACAACCGCCATTCCCACCTCGGAATGCCGCTGTCGGCCAGCGTGATGATCACGGGGTTAATCGTTGAAAATTGCCACCGCCCGGGTCCAACCCGCCGATGCCCGGTGCACCTTCACCGGAAAGCATACGATATCGAACCCATCGGCCGGTAACTGGGCAAGGTTCCCCAGCTTTTCCATCTGAAAATAGCCGATCTCGCGCCCGGCGCGATGACCCTCCCAGATCAGGCTGGCATCGCCAGTCGCCCGCACCCGTTCCCGCGTGAAGGAGAATGGCGCATCCCAGCTCCACCCATCGGTCCCAACCACCCGGACCCCGCGCTCCGTCAGCCACATCGTCGCCGCTTTGCCCACGCCGCAGCCGCGATCGACGAAATCGTCCTCGCCATACCGAGCACCCGCCGCGGTGTTGACGACAACGATGTCCAACGGCCGCAATTCATGCCCGATGCGCTTCAGTTCCGCCTCGACATCGCCCGCCGTCGCCACATACCCGTCCGGCAAATGCCGGAAATCCAGCTTCACCCCCGGCTGGAAGCACCAGTCCAGCGGCACGTCATCGATCCGCCAGGACGGCTCGCCACCCGGCTTCAACGCGTGGTTCATCGTGGAAAAGAAGTGCCACGGCGCATCCATATGGGTGCCGTTATGAGTGGAAATCTCCACCCGCTCGACCGCCGCATACTCCCCGTTCGGAAGCTGATCGACCCGCACCCCCATATACTCGGCCATCGCCGGCGCCGTCTGGTGATGGTCCGAATACTCGATCTTCGGCAGCATATGCGGCGGATCGGAGCGAATCCCCGCCTTCAGCGGCGAGGATATATCAACCAGCCGCCGTCCCATCACTCCGCCGCCTTCATCAGCTTGGTCGGATCGGCGCCGACGCGACCGCTCTCGCCGGGCGCGGCCTTGGCCAGGCGAAAATCATAATGCACCGCGCGCAGGCCGGGGATCGGCGAGGCCGGATCGTCCTTCGCCTGCACAACCAGGGACTGCGACACCCCGAAGACCGTGTCCGATTCAATGTTGGGGTCATCGCCGAAATACAATGCCGTCACCAGTTCGCGGTAGCCGTCCGCGCCGATCAGGCAATGGATGTGCGACGGCCGGAACCCGTGCCGCTTCTGCAGCCGCACCATCTCGCCCACCGGCCCATCCATCGGGATCGAGTAGCCCAGCGGCCGCACCGTCCGGAAGTAGTACCGGCCATCCGCATCGGTGCGGAAAATGCCGCGCATATCCATGCTTTCGCCCTGGCGCTCCTGCAGGTCGTACAGCCCGCGCTCGCTGGTCTGCCAGATCTGGATCAGCGCGCCGGCCAGCGGCGCCCCGCCGTTGTCGGTGACCTGGCCATAAACGACGATCTCCTCCGCTGTCGGCTTTTCCACGATTTGCGCCCCCAACGGCAGTTCCGGCGCCCCTTCGCGAAAAAACGGTCCAAGCAGCGAGCTTTGCGACCCGAGTTCACGCGCCTTCTTGTCATGCAGAGCGTTGACCACGGCGCTTAGCCCCAGCACGTCGGCCAGCAGAATAAACTCCTGCCGCAACGGGGTGCACGCCTGACCGACGGCGGTCATGAACTGAATTCCGGTCAGCCACTCCCCAGGCGTCAGGTTCACGTCGCGGGCAAACGCGTGCAGGTGGCGCACCGCCGAATCCATGATCTCCTTCAGCCGGGGATTTTCGGTACCGGCCATCTGCCGCAGCGCTTCGTCAGTGACGGTGAATTCATCCAGGTCCTGCATCGTCGGCCTCCCTCAAGTTCCTCTCGCGAAAGCATAGGTCGAAATGCCCCTTCTTTGCCAGCCGCGCCGCATGTCCATAGGATGTCGGCCGTCACCAAATCGGGGGAAACCAACGTCATGCTGAAACGCCTCGGCGGCGCCGCGCTCGCCGCCAGCCTCTTGCTCGTCGCTACGCCCGCCGCCCACGCCGCCGACCCGATCACCATCGGCTTCGGCATGGCCCTGACCGGCGGGCTGGCACCGAACGGCAAGGCAGCCCTCCTCGCGATGCAGATCTGGGAAGAGGAGACCAACGCCAAAGGCGGTCTGCTCGGACGGCCCGTGAAACTGGTTTACTATGACGACCAGTCCAACCCGGCCACCGTGCCAGGCATCTACACCAAGCTGCTGGACGTGGACAAAGTCGACCTCGTCATCAGCGGCTACGCCACCAACATGGTCGCTCCCGCCATGCCCGTCATCATGCAGCACCAGCGCACCTTCCTCGGCCTGCTCGGACTCGCCGCCAACAGCGAATTCAACTACCCGAACTACTTTTCCATCGGCCCGACCGGCGGCCCTCACCCCAAGCAGAGCTTCTCGAAGGGCTTCTTTGAGGTCGCGATGGCGCAGACCCCGAAACCCGTCACGCTGGCGATCGTCGGCGCCGACGCCGAATTCCCCCACAATGCGATGGACGGCGCCCGCGAACTGGCCAAGGAAGCCGGCCTCAAAATCGTCTATGACAAGACCTATCCACCCACCACCAACGACTACTCCCCGATCGTTCGTGGCATCCAGGCTACCAATCCGGACCTCGTCTTCGTCGCCTCCTACCCGCCCGACACGGTCGGTATGCTCCGAGCCGCCAGTGAGGTCGGGCTGAAGGCGAAGCTGTTCGGCGGCGGGATGGTCGGCTTGCAGGCAACAGCCATCAAAACCCAGCTTGGCCCACTGCTGAACGGTATCGTCGATTATGACTTCTGGCTCCCGGTCGGCCCCTACGCCACCCCCGAAGCACTCGACTTCCTCAAGCGCTACCAGGCGAAATCGGCCGCCGCCGGGGTCGATCTGCTGGGCTTTTACCTGCCCCCCTTCGCCTACTCCGATATGCAGGTTCTCGAACAAGCGGTCGACGGCACCAAAGGCCTCGATCAACAGAAACTCGCCGATTACATGCGATCCCACACGTTCCACACCGTCGCTGGCGATATCACCTTCGGCGCCAACGGCGAGTGGACCGAATCCCGCGTGATGGAGGTCCAGTTCCAGAACGTAAAGGGCAACGACGTCGATCAGTTCAAGGACCCGAAGGTCGAGGTCGTGCTGTATCCGCCGGCGCTGAAGGACGGCAACGTGATCTACCCGTACAGTGACGCAAAGAACTGAACGATCAGCCGTCTGCCGCAGCCGCGGCGCTTCAGGCGACGACCAACGACGACCGAGTCGCCTGGGGCGTTGCACAATCCGTCCCCCCGTCACGATAGCCGGAAGGCCGCCACCAACGCCTTTCTGTCCCCGTCTGAACAAGGCCGTCGGTGGCGGGCCCGCGCCCACCGTGGCGGTCATGTGCGAACCTACCACGATCAGCCGCTTACCGTAGCCGCGACGCCGCAGACCGATCCCACTCCACACTTTCGCCATAGATTACCACGTGTTCAGGGTAAGTCGCCCGCATTTGAAACACTTTCCCGGCGACCGTGCCCTGGCAAGGTGCGTTCGTTGGCTATGTCGCATTCAATACGAGAACCCGAAACCAACCGGTTGTTGGGCATCCTTTCGGCCGAAGACAGTGCACATCTCGCGTCGTTCAGCCGCATAGAACATCCGCCGCAGGGGCGCGTTCTCAGCGGCGCGTCCGACCCCGGAACGGACATCTGGTTCCCCCATACCGGCGCCGTCGCACTGATCACGACCGATGCCGCCGGGCGCAGCGTGCAGACCGGCATGGTCGGCCGCGAGGGATGTCTGGGTCTGGAGTCCGTGTTTGGCAGTCGGCGCTCCGCGCTCGAAGCCGTGGTCCAGATCGCCGGCCCGATGTCGGTGGTCCCGGCGGCGCATTTGCGGACAGTCCTGGACTCGAGACCGGGGGTTCAGGTCGCGATCAGCAAATTCCTCTTCGGCCTGTCGGCGCAATCGTTCCAAACCATCGCCTGCAACCGCCTGCACAGCCTGCGAATGCGCTGCTGCCGCTGGCTGCTCACCCTTCAGGACAAAGCCATGAGCGAGTACCTGCCGGTAACGCAGGAGAATTTGGCCATGTTGCTCGGTGGCGGCCGGCCACGGGTCAACCTGCTGCTGGCGGAACTGGAAGAGGAGGGGATGCTCCGCCGCCACCGGGGCCGAATTCAGATTCTCGCGCGCGACGGCCTCAAACGGCAATCCTGTGAGTGCTACCGCCTCGTTCGTGACCGCTCTGCGTCGCTTTATGCGAACCTGGCCTGAAATCCGGCTCTTTGGGCGGTAATACACAGTTTATACGCGCGGAACACCGCGCCAACTGTCGCTTTGGTAACAGACAGACATATCGCCGCGCGTTACCCATATCGTGAAGGGTCGCGATTCCATGCATTTGCCAACATCCCCCCGCCGACTGTTGCTCGTCGAAGACGACCGGATGGTGCTGGAAACGATCATGTTGATGTTGGAAGATGACTACGAGATCGATACGGCAATCTCCGTGCGCACCGCGCTGGACCTTTTGCGCGCACCCGCATCGTCAAGGATCGACGTGATACTGCTGGATTGTCTGCTGCCGGACGGAAATATCGGGGATGTGCTGGCCGAGGCCGACCGGTATTCGATTCCGGTTGTCCTGAGCAGTGGCGATCCTCGTCAGGCGCAGGCTATGCATCCGCCCCGGCGCTTTCTTTCGAAGCCCTTTACCCAGGCAGCCCTGTTGGAAACCCTGGATACCGCTCGCCGCTGAGACGTTCGCACTGTATGGTCGCAGCATGGACACACCCCATGACACGCCCGACGATGCGCCCCCAGCCGAGACGCACCGCATCAATCTGCATCTGGTCTCGGATGCAACCGGCGAAACCCTGAATGCGATAGCACGCGCGACAACCGTGCAGTTCGAACCGGCGCAGATCCTGCACCATCGCTGGAGCCTGGTGCGAACCCGTTTTCAGCTGCATCGCGTCCTGGAAGGCATTGAGGCCGAACCCGGTCCGGTTCTGTCCACCCTCATCGACCGGGCCCTGCGACTGGAACTCGACACCACCTGCCAGCGGTTGAACGTCAAGGTGGTCAACGTTCTGGACCCGGTGATCAACGCGCTCCAGGACGTCATCGGCCAGAAAGCCGAGGCCCGCCCCGGCCGCCAATACGTCCTCAACGCGGATTACTTCTCGCGCATCGACGCAATGCATTACGTGCTCGCGCATGATGACGGGCAGGCGCAGCCGGGACTCGCCGGCGCCGATGTGGTGCTGGTGGGCGTGTCCCGCAGCTCGAAAACCCCGACATGTTTTTACCTGGCGAACCGCGGCATCAAAGCCGCCAACGTTCCCCTGGTGCCGAATCTGCCGATCCCGCCGGGTCTGGAGGAAATCAAGTGCCCGGTCATCGGCTTGACCCTTGCCCCGGAGGCACTCATCGACATCCGCCGCCATCGTTTGCGGCTGATCGGCGGCGGGGTGAATGCGGGACCGATGCGGGCTGACACCTCAGAATATGTCGACGAGGACGCCGTGCGGGCGGAACTGCTGTGGGCGCGGCGCTTCTGCAACAGCCATGGCTGGCCGACGATCGACGTGACACGCCGCTCGATCGAGGAGACCGCCGCCACAGTGCTGCAACTCATGGAGGCCTGGCATAACCGCAGGGCCAAGGGGGCCGAAGGCGGCAGAACCGTACATTCAGGCGCCTGACGCGTTTATCTGCCTTGCCTCGCGCGCGGTCGGGTTCTATACCCCCGCGCTCAGCCGGAGTGTAGCTCAGCCTGGTAGAGCACTGTGTTCGGGACGCAGGGGCCGGAGGTTCGAATCCTCTCACTCCGACCATTCCCGCGAATCCGAGAGGTGCTGTCCCGACTGACAGCCCCCCAGCAATCAACACGACGGATTGTGGATCGGTCCCTCGGGCGCCGACGGCCAAAGCTGCCTTCGGCGCCAGCAGCCAGCCAACGACCCAAACCCACCACAAGTTCCGAATACGTTCTTGACACCATCCCGCCTTCGTGCGAACAAATGTTCCGGACAAAGCAAGAACACACCCCAAGGATTCCCCCCAGGACGGCCCGAGGATGCCCAATCATGCTTGATCGAACGGACGTGCAGATCGATCGCGACGCCATCGCCGCCATGGACGGCAGCGATCAGCCCGATGCCGCCCCTGCCCAGCGCTTCCCGTCCCGCCAGGCCGCAGGGCGCGGCGCGGTCACCAATCCCGGCGTCCGCTTCGAAATCCATTCAGCCTCCGCCTTCGACGACGGGTGGGAAACGCTGTCCCAGGATGTCGGCGAGCTCCCCCGTCTGGACACGACCCTGACGCGCGACTCGACCCGTTCGGCCATCAGTTGGAACACATCGCCCGATATCGGCTTCGACCGGGCGGTCAATCCGTACCGCGGCTGCGAACACGGCTGCATCTACTGCTACGCCCGTCCAACCCACGCCTATCTCGGCTATTCGCCCGGTCTCGATTTCGAGACGAAACTGATCTACAAGCCCGAAATCGCCGAACTCCTGGAAGCCGAACTCCGCAAACCCGGCTACGTCCCTCGCACGCTCGCACTCGGATCGAACACCGACCCGTATCAACCGGTTGAGCGCACGCTGAAGCTGACCCGATCGGTGCTGGAGGTGCTGGATCGCTTCAACCACCCGGTCGGCATCGTCACGAAATCTTCCGGCGTCCTGCGCGATCTCGACATCCTGGCGTCGATGGCGAAGCGAAACCTCGCCCGCGTCCATGTATCCGTCACAACCCTCGATGCCCGACTCGCGCGCGTGATGGAACCCCGCGCAGCAACGCCGGCCCGTCGCCTGCACGCCATCGCCGAACTGACGCGCGCGGGCGTGCCAACCGGCGTCCTGGTCGCGCCGATAATACCGGCGCTGAACGACGCCGAGATGGAAAAGATACTCGATGCCAGCGCCAAGGCCGGCGCACGCCACGCCGGCTATGTCCTGCTGCGCTTGCCGCTGGAACTGCGCCAGATGTTCGAGGAATGGCTGCACACGCATTTCCCCGACCGCGCCCGCCACGTCCTCAGCCTCATCCGCCAGACCCGCTCAGGCCAACTGAACGACCCGAGGTTTCATCACCGCTTCACAGGCCAGGGTCCCTACGCCGTTCTGCTGGCGCAGCGCTTCGCTCGGGCCACCCGTCAGTTCGGCTTCGGCGAGGTCCGCACCCAGCTCTCCTGCGACCGCTTCATCATCCCCGCCGTCGCGGTTGGCGAAGCCGCAGCCCAACTGTCGCTGTTCTAAGATCTCCTACGTCTTCAGCGACACCGTATCGATCGGCAGGCTTCGGATAAAAGTTGACTGACCGAAGGTCTGCGCGGACCCGCCGACCGCCCAGGACACTCGGCCACATCCGTGAAGATGAACGGCCGCCATCGCGCGAACCGAAACGATCAGGCCAGCCCGAAATAGGTGCGGTGCAGCGAATCGTCCGCCTCCAGATCCGCCACACTGCCTTCGAAACGAATCCGTCCGCCTTCCAGCGTGAACACCCGATCCGCCAGATCCAGAAAGGCAATATTCTGTTCCGCGATCAGCATCGACAGGCCCGCGGAACGGAACCGGCCGAGCACCGCGATCACCTGGCCGACGAACAGCGGCGAAAGTCCAGCCGACGGTTCATCCATAACCAGCAACCGCGGCGACGACGCCAGTGCCTTGGCGATGCCCAGCATCTTCCGTTGCCCGCCGGAAAGAGCACCGGCCAGCGTCCCACGCCGTTCGGCCAGATCGGGAAAGTAACCATACAGTTCCGCCATGCGCAGCTTCAACGCTGCCTTCTCGATGAACTGACCACCAACCCGCAAATTCTCGTCGATCGACAAGCCCGGGAACACGCCGATCTCCGACATATACGCCATGCCGCGGCGCACCCGCTTGTCCGTGCGCCACGTCGTGACATCATCTGGTTCGAGCCGAACCGACCCCTTCCACGCCGGCAACAACCCCACGATCACCTTCAGCAACGTCGTCTTGCCCGCACCGTTCGCACCCAGCAGAACAACACTTTCCTGCGAACGCACGTCCAGGCCGGCGCCCCACAGCACCTGCACACGGCCATACCCGGCCTCGATGCCAATGGCGCGCATCACCGTCTCAGCCATGGTGCCCACCACCCAGAAACACCCGGATCACCTCAGGATCGCGCGTCGCGTCCGCCAGCGTTCCGCCGAAAAACTCTCGCCCCGCCGCCATCACCACAACCCGGTCGGTGACCTTGTCGATGAACCCCATCAGATGCTCGACCACCAGCAGAGCCATGCCGCCATCGGCCAGCGCCCGCAACCGGTCCGCCATCCGCGACAACTCCGCTGGATTGAGACCCGCCGCCAGTTCATCCACCAGCAGCAGCCGAGGCTCCGTCGCCATCGCCCTGGCGAGGTCCAACGTCTTCTGCTGCGCGCTGTTCAACTCCGCCGCCGGACGCTGGGAATAGCGATCCAGTTCCAGCAGCGCCAGCAGCGCATCGATGTCGAATCCCGGCTTCGGATCGCCGTAATGCGCCGCGACCTCCACATTCTCCCGCACCGTCAGCGACAGAAACGGCCGCGGCGACTGGAACGTCCGGTTGATCCCCGCCTTCACCAGACGGTGCGATTTTTCCCCGGCGATCGAGCGGCCGTCAAAAACAACCTCACCGCCGTCGGGCGCATACAACCCACAGATCACATTGATGCAGGTCGTCTTGCCCGACCCGTTCGGGCCGACCAACCCCAGCACCTCACCCGGATGCAGATGAAACGACACCCCATCCAGCGCGCGAAACCCGCCGAAGCGCTTGACCAGAACCTCGACATTCAGCAGCGGTTCAGGGGACACGGATGCCTCGTCGGGTCAGCAACGACACGAGGCCGTTTGGCAGGAACAGCACCAGCAGCACGATCAGCGCGCCGTAGGTGAACTGAAAATACTGCGGCACAGCGATGCCGATGACATTGTAAATGCCGTACAGGATAAACACGCCCAGCAGCGGACCGCTCAGCGTCGTCGCCCCGCCGAACAGCAGAAACACCGTCGCGAAAATCGACACGCTTAGATCGAATGCCGTGTCGGGATAAAACACCGAGATGTGCCAGGCGAACACACCGCCCACCAGGCCGGCGACCAGCGCCGACAGCAGCCAGGCAATCGTGCGACCTCGAACCACGGACACCCCCGCCATGGCCGCACTGACCGAATCATCCCGGATCGCCTGCAACGACATGCCGAACCGCGAGTTCCGCAGCCACACTACCAGCAGCAACGCAAACGCCAGGATGGCCAGCGCCACGTAATACGAAAATGCCGGCGCAAACACGTCCGACAACGACACGCCGTACGGCCCTTTGGTGATATCCTCCAAATCCGGGTTCGCAACGACCTCATAGACCGCCTGCGCCGCGGCCATGCTGGCAATGGCGAAATACGCCCCCGACAGCCGCAGCAACGGCAGCAGGATCACCGCCAGAACCAGCGCCGCGCCGGCCGCCGCCGCCATGCCGAGCAGCGCCGGCACATGCAGGTGCATCACCACCAGCGAGAACCCATAGGCCCCCGCCCCGTAGAACCCGACATATCCGAACGGCAGATAACCGGTGAAGCCGTAGATGATGTTCAGGCCCTGCGCCAATGCCAGGAACACGACGAAATTGAACAGCATCAATTCATTCGAATAGAACCCGCGCACCACGCCCATGAAGATCACCACCGCCGCGGCGATCGACGTGTCCAACACAACCCGCCGGATTAGACGGCGACGGGCTTCCGCCGCGGTGTCAGGCACGCCGCACCGTCCTTCCCAGCAGACCCTCGGGCCGCACCAGCAGCACCGCGATCAGCAACAGATTCGGCAGCAAATTCGCCCAGGAACTCAGATAGGTTTGCATCAGCATCAACGACACGCCGTAGATGATCCCGCCCAGCAGGGTCCCCAGCGGATTGCCCAGCGTGCCGACGACAATCACGGCAAACGCGGTAATGTTAATGGCAACCCCCATGTTCGGCGTAATACTGCCCAGGATGAACGGCGCGAACACCCCCGCCACCCCCGCCAACGCAATGCTGATCCCGAACGCCACCGCCGAAACGAAATTGACATCGATACCCGTCGCCAGCGCCTCGTCCCGGCTCACCATCACCGCGCGCGTCAGCGTCCCCAGCCGCGTGCGATACAAATACAGATACACCAGCAGCACCGCAATCGCACTCGCCGCCGCGCTGAAAATCCACGCCTTCGGCAACCTTGTGCCAAACAGGATCATCGGCCCGACCCCCAGCAAGCGCGGCGGTAACGATCGCTCCGTCGCACCCAGCCCGATCGTCGTCACCGCCTCGATCATCTGCGACACGCCAAAGAACAGGATCAGCGACAGCATTTCGGAATCGCGCGACCGCAACAGGCGCGGCACCACCAGATAGTAGATCGGCAACCCCGCCAGCACGAACACCACGATCACCAGCACGGCGGACCACAGCGGATGCAGCCCGAAGCTGGAAAACAGCCACCACGCAGCAATGCCGCCCAGCATCAGGAAGTCGCCATGCGCCAGATTGACGATCCGCATCACGCCGAACACCAGGTTCAGGCCAAGCCCGACCAGCGTGTAATACAGGCCGAACACAATGCCGGCGATGATCGCGCCGATCAGCATGCGGGAACGCTGTCCCGCGTCACTTGCCGATGATCGCCTTGCCGTTCGCCAGATCAGGCGGATAGACCGCGACGAGGTTCAACGCATCCTTCCCGGCTGCCTGCAACTGGCCCAGCGGCGTCACCTCACCGATCTGGGCGCCGTCCTTGCGCAGCTCAAACGTGCCGTCCAGCGTCTTCAGCTTGAAGGACTGCGCGAACACCGCGTCGTGGATGTCCATCTGATCCAGGCTTTTCGCTGTCGCCAGCGTCTGCCCCACCACCAGGCCGGTCATGTAGCCGTAGATCGCATTGCCGCCAAAGGCGACGCCCGATCCCGGCGGATATTTCTTATCCCACGCGGCATGAAATTCCTTCTGCGTCATGCCGACCTCGGGCTTGTAGTCATAGTTCGACGCCGGAACGTAGCTGAAAATGTTGGTCATCGCCGAGACGCCGACATTCTTCTCGATTTCGTCCTTTTCGGTGCCGGCATAGATCGAGAAGACGAAGCGGAACTGGTTGCCGCTGTCCTGCAAATTGCGCAGGAAAGCGATATCGTTGCCGACATAACCCAGTTCCAGCACCGCATCCGGGTTCAACGCCGCGATATTGTTGATCAGCACAGTATAGTTGGACGTCGTCGTTGGCACGCCTTGGTAGTAGATCACCTTGACCTTGCCATCCCGCTCAAAGAAGCCCTTCAGCGCCGCGGCCTGCGTCCCGGTGAAATCATTGGTCGAATAAAGGATCGCCACCGTCTTGATTCCGGCCTTGGCACCCTCGTCCGCCAGGAAGTCCGAGATATAGTGCGGCCAGATCGTCGAAACCGGATCGGCCATAAGCGCTATATACGGATTGTCATCGGTAAAGAACGCCGCCCCGGTGCCGGAAACGTCGAACAGGAACTGCTTGTGCTCCTTGGCGATCGGCACGGCGACAGACGTCAGCACCGAACCGGAGTCGGCGATCAGCAGATCCACGTGATCCTGGGTAATCAACTGATTGTATAACGTCGCCGCGGTCGCGGTGCTGCTTTGGTCATCATAAGCGATCAACTTGATCGGAATCTTCTTGCCGAACGCCTTCACCTCCGCCCCGCCATCCGCGTTCACCGCGTCCACCCAAAGCTTGAACGCATCGAACACCGGCATCGAGATGCTCGCATAAGCCCCGGAACTGGCATAAAGCGCGCCGATCTTGATCTCGCTCGGTGCCGCCGGCTGAGCCTCGGCCGAACCGGCGGCGACCGCACCCAGCAAGCCGAGTGCCAGAAGCGTGGACCTCATTGGCGTTTCCTTCCTGCGTCGTATCGCCTCAATCCATACCGCCGGAACCGAGGTGCGGCGGCATGTGATACAGCGCCCCCACCCCTGTCAATTGTCGCATCCGCTACTCTGGACCCCCCTCGGTTTTTGCCGCACGCTGCGGCTTTCCGGCCCGCCCCGAGGATCCCGCCCATGACCCATCGTCCGACCGTCTATGGCACGCGGCATGCGATTTCCGCGGGCCACTACCTCGCAGCCGCAGCGGGATTCTCCATCCTCGAAGCCGGCGGCAATGCGATCGACGCCGGCGTCGCGGCCGGCATCGCGCTCGGGGTTCTGCAACCCGATCTGGTGAACTTCGCCGGCGTGGCACCGATCCTGATCCGCCTCGCCGACGGCACCGTCGAAAGCATCGCCGGGCTTGGCTGGTGGCCAAAGACGATCCCGGCCGACCTGTTCATGCGCGAGCATGGCGGCAAAATCCCCGACGGCGTGCTGCGCACCGTCGTCCCCGCCGCCCCCGACGCCTGGATCACCGCGCTGCGCCGCCACGGCACCATGCGCTTCGCCGATGTCGCCGCCTCGGCGATCCGTTTCGCCGCCGACGGGTTCGCGGTCTATCCCCTGCTGGAGCGCTCGATCGCCTCGCACGCCGACGAATACCGCCGCTGGGCGTCCAACACCGCGATCTTCCTGCCCGACAACCGCGTCCCAAAGGCGGGAGAAAAGTTCGTGCAGGCGGACCTCGCGCGAACGATCCAGTTCATGGCCGATCAGGACCGCGCCGCCGGCCCCGACCGCCTCGCCGGCCTCCAGGCCGCCCACCACGCCTTCTACCGCGGCGACATCGCCCGCGCGATCGTGCGGTTCCAGGAACAGGAGGGCGGCTATCTGTCGATGCAGGACCTCGCCGAATACAGTTCCGCCATCGAGCCGGTGGTTCGCCGTCCCTGGCGCGGCCATGAACTGATCACCTGCGGCCCGTGGTGTCAGGGACCCGCCCTGCAACAGGCGCTCGCTTTGGTCGAGCATGTCGGCATCCAGGGCCTTGCGCATAATTCGCCCGACTACCTGCACCGCATCGTCGAGTGCCTGAACCTCGCGCTGGCCGACCGGGAGTATCATTTCGGCGATCCGCGCTTCGTCGACGTTCCGGTCAGCCACCTCCTCGATCCGGCCACCATCGCTCGGCGCGCCGCCGCGGTCCGCGACGACCGCGCCTTCGGCCAGATGCCGGCACCGCTGGACCTGCCGAACCGGTCTTATGCCGGCACCGACGCGGCACTGCCGAAAGTCGAGGCCGACACATCATACTGCTGCGTCGTCGATCGCTGGGGCAATGCGTTCAGCGCCACCCCGTCGGACGGGTCCGGCAACGTGCCGGTGGTGCCGGGTCTGGGCATCACCCCGTCCGGCCGAGGCTCGCAAAGCCGACCAGATCCGCGCCATCCCGCCGGCGTTGCACCCGGCAAGCGGCCGCGGCTCACCCCCAACCCGGCGCTGCTGATCACTGACCAGGGTGGCGTCATGCCGTTCGGCACGCCCGGCGGCGACGTGCAGATTCAGGCCATGCTGCAGGTACTGCTGAACATCATGCAGTTCGGCATGGACCCGCAATCCGCGATCGAAGCGCCCCGCGTCGCCTCCTACTCGTTCCCGTCCTCGTTCGCCCCATTCGAGTACTTCCCGGGACGCCTCGCCGTGGAAGGCCGGATCGACCAGGCAACCCGCGACGAACTCGCGTCCCGCGGCCACACAATCCAGGACTGGCCGGACTGGACCTGGCTGGCCGGTTCGGTCGAGGCCATCCTGACCGATCCGCAAACCGGCCTGATCGGCGCCGGCGCCGACCCGCGTCGCCCGGCCTACGCGATCGCGATCTGACGGCCCGTGCAGCCAGACCAATCGCCTTCAGAAACAACACCGGAATACCACCGGCCAGGGCCTGCTCGACAATGGCACGACCTTGGTCTCCGGCCTCCACCTCAGCCGTCGGGCTCACATCTATGCCAGTAACATACGCCCAGACTCGATCCCTGGTTCCGTGCTGCTGACCGCATACGATATGGCGCATTCGATAGCGCTCGCCACCCGTTATATCCGGCTCGGTTTACCAGGCGGCAATATCGTTTTGTATTGCAATCCAATCGTGTTAGTGAGAGTTGATCAACGGCTGGGCTCCCCCCTGGCGTACGCTTGACACAATAAGCGAGATTATATGGCGCCAAAGCTTCAATCGCAGGCCCGATCACGCAGCGCCGCCGCCTGGCTGCTGGCCGCACTGGCTCTGCTGCTCTTCAGCAACGTCCCCGTCGCAACGGCAGACTCACCGGATCTCAAGGTCCCCAATGCCCCGCTAAACGAGCAAGTGCTTCGCATTCCGGGTGAAGATCCGCCGGCGGTGACCTTGCAGGTCACGACGTTCCGTCCCGATGGCGACGGGCCATTTCCCCTGGCCGTTCTGAACCACGGCGCCACCGCAGTATCAGCCGGCCACAGGGGAGACCGCTACCGCCTCACCTATACAGCGTTCTACTTCCTGTCACGAGGCTATGCTGTGGCGCTGCCCATGATGCGCGGCTTCGCCAGTTCGGGTGGAGAACTCTATTCCTACGGCTGCGATCTCGGTGCCACCGCCACCGCCAACGCCCGAGACATTCGTGCCGTCATCCGGACCCTCAGCACCGATCCCCACATCGACGCCAGGCGGATCGTTGTGTCAGGGCAAAGCTTCGGCGGCTGGAATACGCTGGCGCTGGGAACACTGAACATCCCCAACGTCAAGGGACTGATCAACTTCAACGGCGGCATTCGCTCGTCCGCCTGCAAGACCGGAGACGCCAGCCTGATCGAGGCCGCCGGCGGTTTCGGCGCCCATACCAAATTGCCGTCGCTCTGGTTCTACGGCGACAACGACGAACTCTTCCCGGTCCCCGTGTGGCACGCCATGTATGATCGATATAGCGCTGGCGGCGGCCATGCGCAGTTGGTGGATGTCGGCGTCTTCATGACGAACTCGCACGAGTTTCTAAACTATATCGAAAGCATGCCGATCTGGGTGCCGAGGGTTGACCGGTTCCTCGACCAGATCGGCATGCCTTCCGCGATGGTGGATCGTCGCTACATGCCGCTGCTGTTTCCACCGCCGACGCAATTCGCCGCCGTGACCGACGTCCCGGCAGTGCCCTACCTGTCCGACACAGGCCGGGACCTGTACCGCAAATTCCTGGGCGCACCATTTCCGCGCGTCTTTGTGATTAACGAAGCCGGCGGCGTCGCCAGCATGAATGGCGGGTTTGACCCCCTTGGTCGGGCTATCGCCTCCTGCCAGAGCAGCACGGCCAGATGCGGCCCCTACGCAATCGACGATCAGGTCGTCTGGAAGCCGTTCGTCGGGGAACCGCCCGAACGTGCCTACAATGTCGCCGTAAAGCCTGATCAGACCACAACAATCGATTTCGCCTCGCGGCTGAACCCCGATTGCAGTGTCAAAGCGCTGGCAAATTTCAGGCTGATACAACAACCGGCACACGGCCGCGTCGATATCGGACCGAAGGACGATCTGCCAAAGTTCGCCGCCACCAGCCCATTCGCCATCTGCAACAAAACCCCGGTGCGCGGGGTCGCTGTCACCTATACACCGGCGAAGGGCTTTTCCGGCCAGGACGTCTTCAGCTTCGTTGACGAAGGAGCAAAGACGCCGGCTCTCAAAATATCGGTGACCGTCAAGTAAACGCCGTCAGCATCTCCCACAACCCGTCCGCCCCGTTCGCACATGCATAACCGCCCACCCTGGCCGCCCATTCCGGATCCGGCCCAAACTCCTCCCGCCAAGACCAAAGCCTCCGTGTCGAAAACTGCAGCGCGTACTCCTTGGTAAAGCCAATCGCACCATGCACCTGGTGCGCGATCTCGCAGGCCAGTGTCGCCGCCTCGCCGACCCGCGTCTTCGCCACGCCGATCAGGAACAGTTCCTCCTCCGCCTCCCGCTTGCCCAGTGCCTCGATCGCCAGATTGGCCGCCGCCACCGCCGCCGCCGTCTGTCCCGCCAGCACCGCCAGGTTCTGCTGCACCGCCTGAAACTTGGAGATCGGACGGCCGAACTGCACCCGCTCCTGCGCATAATTCACCGCCAGATCCATCGCCCGCTCCAGCGCGCCGGACATCATCGTCGCCCGCGCCAGCGCGCCACGACGATAAAGCGCCCCGCGCGAGACACCGCGAACCAGCGGCCCAACCGCGTCGGCCGCCAGCCGAACCCGCGTGAACGCCAGCGTATCGCGCGCCTCATTGGCGATGTTCTTGCCGGGCGTCACGACCGCCCCGCCGGTCCCCTCGAGCGCCACCGCCATTTCCCCGTCCGGCCCATCCGCGATCAGCACCGTCTTCGCAACGTGCGAAGCATACGGAATCCGCGATGCCCGGCCGGACAACAGCCAACCGTTGCCGTCGCGCACCACCGTCAGGCTATCGGGACCGCACACCGGCCCGACCGTCATCGGCCCGTCGGACAACTCCAGCCCGGCCGCCGCGGCAACCCATCCCGCCAGCATCGTTTCCGCCAACGGCAGCGGAACCGAATACCGCCCCGCCACCCGCAGCACGGCGAACAGGTCCGACCACTCCGCATCCGAACCACCCGACGCTTCCGGCAACGCCGCCAGCGGCACACCCGTTTCCGCCACCGCCTGCCAAAGCTCGGAGGCGAATGTGCCGGTCTCCGAACGGTCGATCACCTGCTTCGTTGCCTTGTCTTCGAACAACCGCGTCATGCTTTCCAGCAGCATCCGGGTCTCATCACGAACGGCCATGCAGCAATCCCCCTTCAGCGCAGGCCAAGGCCGCGCGCAATGATCCCGCGCAGGATTTCCCGCGTGCCGCCCTGGATCGAAAACCGCGGCGCGTTCATCGTCGAACGGGCAATCATCGACACATACGTGTCCACTGCCTCAAGCTCCGGTTCCATTGGAAACAACTGCCGAGCAACGACGGGAATATCTTGCTCGTAACGAGTTCCGAGGTCTTTCACCACTGCCGATTCGTTATTCGGCGACAATCCTTCATGCAGCATCCCCGCGATCGACACCGACATGCTGCGCAGCGTCGCCAGTTGCGCAATCAGTTTGCCCAGCGCCACCGCGGTCGCCCGGTCAGGCGACGGACCCGCCTTGCGAACCATCTCACGCAACATCTGGAACAGCACCAGGAAGCGATCCGGCGCACTGCGTTCAAACGCCAGTTCGCTGGTCAACTGGTTCCATCCGTTACCTTCCTGCCCCAGCAGCCGGTTCTCCGGAACCAGCACGTCAGTCAGAAAGATTTCGTTGAAATGGTGCTCACCCAGCAAATTCAGCACCGGCCTGATCTCGATCCCCGGCAGTTTCAGGTCCAGCAGAAACTGCGTCGCGCCCGCATGCCGGTCGTTCGGGTCGTAGTCGCCGCCGGCCATCTTGCAGAACAGGATCGCGTAATCCGCCCGATGCGCGTTCGACGTCCACAGCTTGCTGCCATTGATCTTGTACCCGCCATCGACTTTCACCGCGCGGGTCCGAGTCCCGGCCACATCCGACCCGGCATTCGGCTCGCTCATGCCGATGCAGAACGTCAGCTCTCCAGCCGCGATCTTCGGACAAAAAAACTGCTTCTGCTCCTCCGTACCGAAACGCAGGATATTCGGGCCGCTCTGCCGGTCGCCGGTGTAGTGCGCCGACAACGGCGCCCCGGCCGCCAGCATTTCCTCGATCAAAACGTAACGCTCGAACGCGCTCCGTTCATGCCCGCCATATTGTTTCGGCCAGGTCATCCCGATCCAGCCGCGCCGCCCCATGGCCCGGCTGAATTCGCGGTTGAAGTCGCCGCGCGGGAATTTCATCACCTCCTGATGCTCATTGATGAATGCCCGCACCTCCCGGCGCAGCGCCAGCGCCTCGGGCGGCAGTTCAACAGGGTCGAAACGGAACATCGGCGTCGCCATGGTGGTTTCCCTACCAGTTCGTGTTGAAGCCCGCGAACGTATGCGGAATGCGATGAATTTCGGTCAGCAGTTCCTTCATCAGGCCAACCGGCGTGCCCGCCGGAAAATGCAGGTCGATCGAGTCCGCCAGACCACCGAAACGCTCGCCGACCGCCGTGGCCAGCTCGCCATAGGTCCCGCAGGCCGCGAAAATCCGCACCGTATCATCGGACACTTCCGCCCCCATCCGGTCCCACTGCCCTTCCACCGACATCCGATGCAGTTTCGCACCCAGATCTTCCAGCCCATGCAGCGCCAGGATCGGCAAATAGGTCCGCGTCGACCCGTAAAACCCGATACGCCGCCGTGCCTTTTCCATCTCCGCAGCAACCGCCGCGTCATCTGGCCCGGAGCACACGAAACCGCCGCCATGCACGTCGAAGTTCAGCCGGGACCGCCCGCTCCGCCGCATCCCCTCCATCATCTGCGGCAGGCACACCTGCTCGAGATACGCCCGCGAGCACAACGGATGCAGCCGCACCCCGTCGCCAACCT
>Ga0302320_10004932_pt1 | contig 30113 bp, 29 predicted proteins | sample Bog_T0_3_FD_202130 | JGI IMG/M metagenome (GOLD analysis project Ga0302320, IMG submission 202130) | Peat permafrost microbial communities from Stordalen Mire near Abisko, Sweden - Bog_T0_3 | ecosystem: Environmental > Terrestrial > Soil > Wetlands > Peat | place: Sweden: Abisko, Stordalen Mire... | reverse complement strand
CCGTCCCCGCGGGTTTGGGTTTGTCACCATGAGCACGCCGGAAGAGGCGCAGAAGGCCATTGCGGCGCTGAACGGCTCGCAACTCGGCGGTCGCGCCCTCACGGTCAACGTGGCGAAACCGCGTGAAGAACGCGCGCCCGGCGGCGGCGGCGGCGGTCGTCGTGAATACGGCGGCAGCGGCGGCGGTTACGGTGGCGGTGGCGGTGGTGGCGGCGGCGGTCGCGGCCGTTACTGATTCGTCGGGATTTCAGGGCGGGGTTCGGGTGAACCGGACTCCGCCTTTTCTATTTTTAGCGTCCTCTTGCAGCCCGCCGGATGCCGATTGTCCGCCGGGTCCCAGTTGTTTCCGTCAGTTCATGAAAGAAGAACACATTGAAGTCGAAGGTCGTGTCACGACCGTGCTGCCCGGAACGATGTTCCGGGTGGAGCTTGATAACAAGCATCTGGTGCTGGCGACCATCTGCGGCAAGATGCGCAAGCGTTGGGTACGCCTCACCATCGGCGACCGTGTGAAGATGGAAATGTCACCCTACGATTTGAACAAGGCGCGCATCACCTGGCGGTTGCGTTAAAATTCGCTGCGCGGTCTCTCCACGGTCGCAAGCCGACCTTTGGCATTTTCGAAATTCGCCCATTTCTTTCCACTTGTTGCGGCATCCGAGGACTGCTACAAACCGCCTATGCAATGCAAATTTGCCTTTTTCCTTGGTTTCGCGACATGGCTCAACGCCAGCCTGCTCCGGGCGCGGCGCAAATCCAGCGCGATAAATATCTGGTGGAGAACGTGGCGTGCTTGCGTATCTGCGTTCGCTGAAACACTAAAAGCTTAACCACTAAAAAAATGAAACCAAAAAAATGCGAGCCCGACTGGCAGATACGATGCTTAAGATGCGACGCCATTGAACCGTGGGACAAGCCAAGCGCGCGGATCAAGGCCTCCGGTCGCAAATTCGTTTTTGGCCGGTGTCCGCAATGCAAACGCATCCGGTACCGCGTCATTGAAAAGGTCCCGGATCCGAAAGCGAAAGAACCGTGACCGCAGTCGGGTCCGGCAGACGTGAATTCCAGAAGACTTGCAATTACGCGCCGATGTGTTTGATTCCCCGCCGCCACAAATCAAAATAATACAACGCGACGACGACCAGCGAGTGGCCGATTTTTTCATCGGCAATTAGTTTAGAAATTTCCCCCACCGGCACAAGTTGCGTGGCCAAATCCTCGCCATAATCCCATTCCACCTCGTGTTTGAGCCGGCAATGTTCAACCAGCACGGTATAGGTTTTGTTGCTTAAAATCGCCGGGTTCGACCAGATTTGGCCGAGCAGACGCGCGCTTTCGCCCTCGTAACCGGTCTCCTCGCGCAATTCGCGCACGGCGGTGGCCACTGGGTCGGTCTCGCCCGGATCCATCATGCCGCCGGGAATCTCCAACTCCACGGTGTTCGAGCCATGGCGGAACTGCTCAATCATTACCAGCTTCTGGTCGGGTGTGATGGCAATGACGTTGACCCAGTGGACACTGTCGAGGACATAGAAGTCATGTTCCCTGCCGGTGCGCGGCGAAAGCTTCACGTCAGATTGCAGTTTAAAGATGCGGAAATCGCCGATGAGCTTCGAACTGACTTTTTTCCAAGGACTGATCATTTACGATTGATGATTTACGATTTACGATTGGCGTCAATACAAACTCTTCCGCAGCAGTTCAATCATCAGTCGTAAATCACTCATCATAAATTTTTGGGCGCTGCCCAGCCTTGCTTCATCAGGGTCAGCAGATGCGCAAGCGCTTCGTCGTAGGAACGGCCCTTTTGGCCGGCGAGCTGGCGGGCGCGCTTGTCCAATTGCGCGGCCATTTCGGCGGACTTCTCGTATGGACACCCAATCGCAACGATAGCTTTTGCGAGTTCAGGAATTTCCACGGCTGGAAATCACTTCACGGAATCCGCCGGAACAATTTTCACGCTGGTGAGACTCACTTTCTTGACGGGCCGGTCGCCCGGATGAGTGGGTGCGGTGGCAATTTTTTCCAGCACGTCGTCGCCCTTGATGAGCCTGCCAAACGCGGTGTATTGGCGGTCGAGAAAGCGGGGATCGCCGTGGCAGATAAAAAATTGGGAGCCGGCGGTATTGGGGTTATTCGAGCGCGCCATCGAGAGGACGCCACGAACGTGGGGCTTGTCGTTGAATTCCGCCTTGATCTGGTAGCCGGGGCCGCCGGTGCCCCACAAATCCTGTTTGGAATCATCTTTCGTGTTTGGGTCGCCGCCCTGAATCATGAAGTCCTTGATGACGCGGTGAAAGCATGTGCCGTCGTAAAAGCCCTGCCTGGCGAGCTTCTTGAAATTTTCGACGTGGCCGGGCGCGACGTCCGGCCAAAATTCGAGAACCATTTCGCCGGCGCTGGTGGTAAGGATGGCAATTTCGCTCATAATTGTGGAATCACTTGCTGCTGTCGGCGGGAATAATCTTGATGCTGATGACGCCCATGCGCTTGTCCGGACGATCCGGCGGATGCGTCGGCGTCGTGGCGATTTTTTCCAGCACGTCGTCGCCCTTGATCAATTTTCCGAACGCGGTGTATTGATGGTCGAGAAATGTTGGGTTGCCGTGGCAGATGAAAAATTGCGATCCGGCGGAATCCGGCTCTTGCGAACGCGCCATGGAAATGACGCCGCGCGTGTGCGAGCGATCATTGAATTCGGCCTTGATCTTGTAGCCGGGGTCGCCCGTCCCCCACATGGCTTCCTTGCTCGGATCTTTGGTTAGCGGATCGCCACCTTGAATCATGAAATCCTTGATGACGCGATGAAAGCAGGTGCCGTCGTAAAAGCCCTGGCGGGCGAGCTTCTTGAAGTTGGCGACAGTGTTGGGCGCGACGTCCGGCCAGAATGCGATGACCATCGTGCCTTCAGTCGTGTCGATGACGGCCACTTCGTCAACGCTGTTCGTGTTCGACGTTTGGTTGCCGGCGGAATTGTTTGTTTGGTCAGCGTTGCTGCATGAAACCAGCGCTATGCTGGCCAAGAGGCTGACTGCCCTAATTAGATTGGATATTTTCATGAAGCCGAAATCTTCCAGAGTTACGGTCAAAAGTCACGCCTGGAATTCAATCTTTTCTCATCGCGCGCGTAATAAGGCTGCTACGGTCGGGGCGGCGGCGGTTGAAAATGGCCAGCGCGCCCAGCGCGGCGGCGGCAACCAGCAGCGCCGCGCCGATGGCAAGTTCGCCCTTTCGATCCGGGCCGGAGTTTCCCGGCGATGTCGCGACCATGTTCGTTGGCACGTTCCAATTGGTGGGCGCGGCGGGAACGACATTCGTTGGTATCACCGGGACTGGATTCGTCGGCAAAGGCGGCGGGGGCAGCGGGGGCCACTTGGCTTCCACGTTGGTACCGACGATGATGAGTGGCGGCCCGGTGGACGGTGGCGCGGCAACGGTCGCGGGCGGCTGCGGACTTACCGGCTCAAGAACGGGCGGCGGCGGGAATTCCGGGAAACTCACCATGCCGGGCGGAAAATTAACCGTGCAACCGGCGTATTGGCCGAACTGCGTGCGTAACACGAGAACGAACGGCTGGCGCGACTTTTTTAGCTCGGCCAGCCGTTGCTGAAAAACCTGGTTGATGCCGGAGTCGTAGGGCGTCCATCTGATCTCATCCTCGCCGTCGCAAAAAATCAGCACCGTCAGGCGCTCTGAGCTCTGAATCACCTGGTTGAGCAGCGGTTGTAACGCGTTGAAGCTGGTGCCATTGGAGTAGTGTTGTTTGCCGACCAGTTTGTTGATGCTGGATGCAACCGTCACGGCGTCGTCCGGAGTCCATAGTTGCAGCGGAAACTGCCCGGTGCGCAAATCCTTGTCGAACGTCCAGACACCGATGGTGTCGCCCCCGCGCAACTGGCTGCCCAAGCTGGTGGACAAAAGCTGGATCAATTCCGTCTGCACTGCCGGCAGCCGCCTCTTCATGTCCGCCGAGGTATCAAAAATGAACAGAAAGCGATTGTCGATGATTCCCGGCTCCGGCTGGGCGCGTCCCGCCGGAATCAAAAGAAATCCTGCAAGCAGCGTGACCGCAGGCAGCTCGCGCCGGAGAAAAAGTTTCGGGAATTTCATTTCAAATGGCATCGGGCCGGCGCTTGAACCGGTTCCGCTCCGTGCGATTGTAATTTCTCAATTCATCCTGCAATTCCGTCAGCGCACCTTCAATCGTCCGGATGAAATTTGCGCAGCTCGCCACCGAGCCGCCAAACCCATTGACCGTGTCGCGCTCCGCGTGGTCGTCCGTCACCACGAGCACCTCGCCGTAAGCCTGAAAGCGGTGCGCCGCGCGCTCGATCATCTGATCGGCTGTCTGCCCGGCACGCGAAAACAAGACCTCCACCACCGTTCCCGATTCGGCCTTCGGCACATTTGGCGGCGCCCCTGCTCCGTCAAAAAAAACCGTGATCGGCTCGCCCGTCACGTCGTGATAGCACGTCAGGACGTGGACCAGTTCCTCCCGCGCCCGCTCCGAATGCCGGGCCGCGCCGGGGGCCAGCTCCGGCCACTTGTGCAGCAGGCTGTAGCCATCCACAAGGATTCGCACCAACGCCATGCGCGGAACATAGTCGTTCCAGCCCAAAGTCCAAAGTCTAAAGTCGCGGTTAGCTTGACATTGGACATTGGAGTTCGGACTTTGAACTTGAATGTCCGCTGGTCAAGCCATTTTCCAGAAATCCAACCGCCGCATCGCTGTGCTGGCGCTGGTGATTCTCGCGCTCGACCAGTCCGCCAAGTGGCTCGTGTTGAAAACGCTACCGGCGTATCAGGAAAAAATAGTCATCCCCGGCTTTTTCAAATTCGTCCACTGGGGCAACACCGGCGCGGCGTGGAGCCTGTTCAGCGGCAACAACGCCGCCCTCGCGCTCGTCGCGTTGTTCGCTCTCGTCGCGCTGTTTCTCACGCGGCACCATTTCGACTCTCACACGCTGCCCGGCCAGATTGCCTTCGGGCTGATTTTTGGTGGTATCGCCGGCAACCTAACCGACCGGCTCCTGCCCGGCCGCCACGCCGTCGTGGATTTCATCTATTTTTACCTGCAACAGCGCGATGGTGGCGAAGCCGGCTTCCCCGCTTTCAACGTCGCCGACACCGCCATCTGTACGGGCGTCGGGCTGATTTTCCTCATCACTTGGAAAAATGAGCATTCGCCCAAACAAATGACAAGTGACAAGTGACGAGTGGCATGAAAAGAATCCAGCCAGCATCCGCGCAAAGTTGCTTGTCACACGCCACCTGTCGCCTGTCACCTTGAGATGTCCTCGCGCAGGGAAAATTTCATTGTCGAGAAATCGCTACCCGGCGGACGGCTTGACATTTTTCTACGCACAAAATTCCCCGCTGCCTCGCGCGGTACCCTGCAACGGCTCATCGAGCAAGGCCACATCCGTGTGAACGGCAAGACCGCCAAGCCCACGCACACGCCGCGCGCCGGTGAAGAGATTGAAATCCATTGGCCGGATGCCCAGCCTGCCGAGGCGCAACCGGAAGAAATCCCACTCGACATCCTGTTCGAGGACAAATCGCTGCTCGTGCTCAATAAACCTGCCGGACTCGTCGTGCATCCCTCCGCCGGACATGAGGACCACACGCTCGTCAACGCGCTGCTGCATCATTGCGCCGGGGAATTGAGCGGTATCGGCGGCGTCGCGAGGCCGGGCATCGTCCACCGGCTCGATATGGAGACCAGCGGCTGCCTTGTCGTGGCAAAAAATGACGGGACGCACCTCGCGCTCTCCAAACAATTCGCCGAACGGCAGGTGGAAAAGATTTACAACGCCATCGTCTGTGGCGAGCTCGCGCGCGACTCCGGCGAAATCCACGCCGCCATCACCCGGCACTCGACGCATCGCAAGCGGATGACGGTATGCGACGACGATTCCGGCCGTGCTGCGCACACAAGCTGGCGCGTGCTGGAAAGATTAAATGCCGCCACACTTGTTGAGGCGCAGATTCACACGGGCCGGACGCACCAGATTCGTGTGCATTTCCAATTCCTCGGGCATCCGGTCGTGGGCGATGAAACTTATGGCGCGCGGCCCAATGCGCGGCTCAAGGAATTAACGAATTACGCCGCGCCGCGCGTGATGCTGCATTCGCGCGAACTTTCGTTCGTCCATCCGTGCACGGAAAAGGAGATGACCTTTGAATCGCCGCTGCCGGAGGATTTCCGGAAGGCGTTGAAATTACTGCGTGTGAAAATTTAAGGCGAAACTGGAGGGGCAATGGGCGGCTGTTGCGCCGCAGGTTTTAATCCAGCTTTGGCCGCAGCTTCGGGGTCAATTCTCTTCAGAGCGAAGGCTGCGGAATTTTTTACGCCTTTGCCTTTGTCATTGAGTAAATCAATCAATGCGGGAACTGCTGGCTTGGCGTCTGCTTTATAAGATGAGAGCGCCGTAGCGGCATGCACGCGAACCATGCTGTTTGAATCGCTCAAGTAGTTTATCAGAACCGGCACAACCCGATCAGATTGGGCATGAATTGAGCCGAGTGCTTCAATAATCCAAGAGCGCTCCTTGTCATTTGAGTTGGTCAATTTTTCAAGAAGCCAAGGAACAGCCTCTTCAGCGGCTGGCCCGATACAACCCAAACAGTAAAGAACATCAACGTGTGCTGCCGGATTCTTCTCGTAAATTTTAATCAACGCCGGAATTGCCTCTTTGGCTTTGGCTCCCAAAGCGCGAAATCCATTTGAGGCTTCGTTTCCATTTGAACGAAAATCGTGTCCCTTGGAATCTTCATCTCGCAATAATCGCAATAGAATTGGAATGGCTCTAGTTCCCATTTGACTCACAATTTTATCCAGTTCATGCAGTTTTGCTCCGTTATTTGCAAAAACTTCTTCCATATTGTCATAATCTTTCAACCAGACGCTTAATGGTTATCCCTGATAGACTGGCCCGCGAGTTGATCGAAGAAAGACAAACACCGCTCCGCTGATGACAATTACCGCCAAGATGAGCGATGCGACAACGATTTGATTTCTTCGCATGATTTTGAGACGCTAAGCCTACACCTCCGCCGCGTCCAGTTTGATTTTCATTTCACGACGCTCCATCCTCCTCGTGCTCGTCCTCGAATTTGATTTCCCCGAATCGAGGACGAGAACGAGGAGGACGACGACGAGGAATTTCATGGTTAAGAAAATTTATTCGCCTGCGGCGGGGGATTTTCGCATATTACGCCGGATGAAATCCATGACTGGCTACGGGCGCGGCGAGTGCGCGCGGGACGGCTTCAAAATCACCGTGGAGTTGAGCGCGGTCAACCGCCGGCAACCGGAAATCTCAGTGAACCTGCCGCGCGAACTGGAGATGCTCGAATCGCCGGTGCGCGACGCCATCAACGCGCAGGTCGCGCGCGGGCGCGTCACGGCGCGCATCGGCATCCACGCTGCGGACGGCAAGCAATCGGCGCGGGCGCATCTCAACCTGCCATTGGCCAAGGCCTACGCGACGGAGCTGGCCAAGCTGGCGAAGTCGCTGAAAATCTCCGGCGAAGTTTCGCTGGACCAGATTTTGCGAGCACCCGGTGTTTTCCAGACGGACGAGGAACTGGTGGACGCGGAAAGCATCTGGCCGGTGGTGGAGAAGGCGCTCAAGCAGGCGCTGGCTGCGCTGGTAAAGATGCGCGAACGCGAGGGCGCACACCTGGCAGAGGACCTGGCGTTGCGCATCGGCGTGATGCGCCAGAGCGCGGGCAAAATACAGAAGCAGGCACCGCAGACGGCGGAAAACTATCGCAAACATCTGCTGGAACGCATCAAGAACGCGGGCATAGAAAATGTCGCGCCGGATGACGAGCGGCTGCTTAAGGAAGTCGTCGTGTTCGCCGACCGCTCGGACATCACGGAGGAATTAACGCGGCTGCAAAGCCATTTCAAGCAATTCGAGGATTGCCGGAAATCGAGTGAGCCGGTTGGACGGACATTGGATTTTCTCGCGCAGGAAATGAACCGTGAAATCAACACCACCGGCTCTAAGGCAAACGACGCGGTGATTTCGCGCGAGGTGGTGACGCTGAAGGCGGAGCTGGAACGGTTCCGCGAGCAGGCGCAAAACGTGGAATGAAAACCTGCATCCAACCTCTACTTATTCTGATTTCCGCGCCGTCGGGTGGCGGCAAGACGACGTTGTGCAATCAATTGCTCGCGTTGCGGCCGGACATGGTGCGGGCGGTCACCTGCACCACACGCGAGCCGCGTACGGGCGAGAAGGACGGCGTGGACTATTACTTTTTCACCGCAGCGGAATTTGAGAAGCGTGTGATGGCGGGCGATTTCATCGAGCACGCGGCGGTTTTTGGCCGCAGCTATGGCATCCTGAAGTCCGAATTGCTGGACAAGCTTCGTTCAGGCCGGGACGTTTTGCTGAACGTGGACGTGCAGGGCGCGGCTACGATTCGCGGGCGCGTGCAGGCGGAGCCGGAATTGAAGCGCGCGCTGGTGTCGGTGTTTCTGACGCCGGCATCCATCGCGGTGCTGGAGGCACGGCTGAAAAAGCGCGCGGCGGATTCGGAGGCGGAAATCCAAAAGCGGTTGGCTGTGTCGCGCCAGGAAATCGCGCAGTGGAAGGAATTCGATTATCTGCTGATCAGCACCTCCATTGCGGAGGATTTGCGGCGGGCGCTGGCGATTGTGGAGGCGGAAAAGATGCGAGTAGGGCGGGCGGGAGCGCCGGAGTATTAGCCGCCAATTGGCGAGGATGAGCGAAGATTAGCGGTTTGTGCGAAAAGGAATTTGGATTAGAGTCAGGCATGAGTGTTTCAAAGAAAATCATTCTCGGAGTCACAGGGTCAATCGCCGCGCACAAGGCGGCGGACCTGGCGTCGTTGCTGACAAAGGCGAAGTGCGACGTGCGCGTGGTGATGACGGCGGACGCACAGCGGTTCATCACGCCGCTGCCGTTCAAAACGCTCACGCGCCATCCGGTCGTCACGAATCTTTATGATGAGGACGAAGGCTGGAAGCCGGCGCATATCGAACTGGCGGACGCGGCGGATTTGCTGGTCATCGCGCCGGCGACGGCAAACGTGATTGCCAGGCTGGCGCACGGCATTGCCGATGACGCGCTGACGTGCATTGCGCTGGCACTGAATCCCAAGGCGGGGATTTTGATTGCACCGGCAATGAACGGGAAGATGTGGCTGCACCCGGCCACGCAGGAAAACGTGAAGATTCTGAAATCGCGCGGCGCGGAATTCATCGGGCCGGACGAGGGAATGCTGTCGTGCGGCTATGAAGGCGTCGGGCGATTGTGGCCGGTGGAAAAAATCGCGGCGCGCGTGTTGAAGTTGAAATAGGTTTTCTGTTTCAAGTTTTGATTTATGAAGCCCAGCCATCAGGAATGGCTCAATCGGTTGCCGGTTCTGTTTGAAATCCCGGCACCCGATCCGCAGCGCCTACTCCGCCGCATCGAAATCATGGAGCGGGACGTCATGCTCCCGGTCAAGGCGGTGTTCATTGGAATGATTCTTTATTCCTTCCGCTCTACGGAATGGACCGGCCTGGCGTTGAGCATGTCGGATTTGATGGTGGAAACCGTGCAATTCGTGTTCTGGTTTTACATCCTGGCGAATGTGATCTTTGCGGCAGCCTTGTTTCGCGCGGAAAAATTACCGCTGGCGGTGGTGCAGTGGACGGTGGTCACGAGCAGTCTGGTGGATGGCCTGTTTATCGCAGGACTGGCATCGTTGTCGGGTGGATTGGACAGCGCCCTATTCTGGCTTTTTGTGACGCTGATCATCCGCAATGCGGTGAGCGTGCCGCCGGGCTTTTCGCAACTGTTTTTGAATGTTGCCATCAGCCTCTGCTACGGACTGGTCGGCGGGCTGGACATCTTTGTGACGAGCAATGAAACGACGTTCAGCGCCTTCGAAGTGACACCGCAAGATGACTGGGGCGAACCGTTCGCCTTGCGGCTACTGGTTCTGCTGTTGGTCGCCGGCGGCTGTTATGGCATGCAACTTTTGCTGGAACGTCAGCAGATCGCGGTCGAGGAAGCGGGCGAATTTGCCACGAGAGAGAACCAGTTGCGCTCGGCGGGGCGGCTCGCCGCCGAGTTCGCGCACCAGATCAAAAATCCGCTGGCCATCATCAATAACGCCGCGTTCTCGCTCCAGCGCTCGCTGCGTGACGGTAAAGCCGACGCAGCGCAGCAAATCAATATCATCCAGGAGGAAGTCGCGCGGGCCGACCGCGTTATAACTCAAATCACGGGCTACGCACAATTGAGCGAGGGCCGCGTCGAGAAACTGGAGGTCGTCGCCGAGCTAAATCGCGCCATCGCGCAGGTGTTTCCGCCCGCCGTGCCGACCGAGATCAACATTCACCGTGAATTCGCCGCGCATTTTCCGCCGCTGCTGATGCAGCGCGGTCATTTGTCGGAAATCCTCGTCAATCTCCTGCAAAACGCGCGGGAAGCGCTTGGCCAGAAGGGCAACGTGTTTGTCACCGCCAGTTGCCTCCGCGATTATTCGATCGAAGTCTCCGTGCGCGATGACGGTCCGGGCATTCCGCCGGACAAAATAGAGCGCGTTTTTGAGGCTTATTACACAACCAAGGAAAAAGGCACCGGCCTCGGCCTCGCCATCGTGAAACATAACGCCGAGCTTTACGGCGGCACGGTGCGGCTCGAATCCAAGTCTGGTCACGGCGCGAAATTCCTTCTATACTTCCCCGCCAAAGCCTTGATGAAACTGGTCAAAACATGAGCACGCCGCTGCCATCCGTGCTCGTCGTGGACGACGAGAAGAACATGCGCCTGTCGTTGCAGACGGTGCTGAAAGATGAAGGTTATGTTGCACGGGCCGTCGAATCCGCCGAGGAGGCGCTGGAACTGCTTGCACGCGAGGAATTTTTAATGGTCATTACCGATGCGCGGCTCGGCGGGATGAGCGGCTACGATTTTCTGGCCCGTACTCGCAACCAATGGCCGGATTTGCCCGTGCTCATGATCACCGCTTACGCGACACCCAAGCTCGCCGTCGAAGCCATCAAGTCCGGCGCGATTGACTACGTGGCCAAGCCGTTCGCTCCCGAAGAATTGCTCCACGCCGTGGCGCGGTGCGCCGAACGCCACCGGCTCCTGCGGGAAAACGCCTCGCTGCGTTCGCTCGCCGGTGAAACGGTCACGCTCGACCAGATCGTCGGTGAATCGCCGGGAATATGCGAACTCCGCAAACTGATCCAAACCGTGGCGCAAACTGGCGCGCGCGTCCTGATTCTAGGCGAGAGCGGCACGGGCAAGGAACTCGTCGCCGGCGCGCTGCACCATTTGAGCCGGAGGCGCGAGGCGGATTACGTCCGCATCAATTGCGCCGCCATTCCCGAAACACTGCTCGAAAGCGAATTGTTCGGCCATGAAAAGGGCGCGTTCACCGGCGCAATCAAGCAAAAATCCGGACGTGTCGAGGAAGCTGACGGCGGTACGATTTTTCTCGACGAAATCGCCGACATGAGCAAGCCGCTCCAGGCCAAGCTGCTCCGCTTCCTTGAAGATGGCACATTCACGCGGGTCGGCGGCACGCAGGAGTTGCGCGTCAATGTCCGGCTCATCGCCGCGACGAACCGCGACCTGGCGCAGGCCATCGCCGATGGCCAGTTCCGCGAGGATCTTTTTCACCGGCTCAACGTCGTGCAAATCCAACTGCCGCCATTGCGCGGCCGCGGCGACGACGTGGTGCTGCTTGCCGGGCATTTTCTGAAAATATTCCGCGCCGCGATGAACAAAAATGTGGACGATCTCGCGCCCGCCGCCCGGCAAAAAATGCTGCTGCACCGCTGGCCGGGGAATGTCCGTGAATTGCGCAATGCCATCGAACGCGCGTTGATTTTGGAAACCGGGCATGAAATCCAGCCGTCCAGCCTGCCGGACTTCCAAATCGAGGGACGACTGGCCCGGGGTGCGACCGCCCAACCAGCCCCGGACGAATCACTCGACGATGCGATGACGCGAACCGAACGGGAATTGATCGCCGGCGCGCTGGAACAAAGCGATTTCAACCTGACACGCGCCGCCGAACGGCTCAAACTAACGCGCCATTCACTCCGTTACCGGATGCAGCGGCTGGATATGCAGATCGGCGACGGCGCGGCGAACGAAGCCTGATCAACACATGGACGGAGATACAATATCCACGCCAGGCCGGTTGCCCCCGGAATTGGAGGATCTTTTGATCGTGCTCGGGGCCACCATGCTTGTGGCGCTGATTGTCTTTTTCAGTGTGCTTATATTTGGGAAGGAAGGAAGGCGCCGGCGCAAACAACGCCGTCACCACCGTCAGCGCGAGGGTTATCGAGAACAATTCCAAAAAAACGTCAGCGACATCAAGGATGCACTCTCGCAACACCGACGCCGACATCGCCACGAACACCGCCCCGCCAATCCCACCCTCGCCCAAACCGGCGGCCTGCCACCCATCCACGAACATGACAAGCGGCCGCCACCGCCACCGCCGTAATGCAACACAGCCGCGCCATCACCCGCAAAAGCGCCTCCAATCTCGCGCTCGCCTTTGTTCTCCTGCCGCGTCCCAAACGCGACGCCATGTCCGCGCTCTATGCCTTCTGCCGCGAAGTGGATGACGTGGCCGATGAGGATTCCGTCCCGGCTGAAAAACGCCGGTCGCAACTTGCCGAATGGCGCGCCGACGTGAAGCGCGCCTGCGAAAATCAACCGCCGAAATTTGCCGTGAACCGGGAATTGCAGCCGGTCACCAGGCAATTTCACCTGCCATTCAAATTGTTTGACGAACTCATCAGGGGCTGCGAAATGGATTTGGACAAAAAGAGTTACGAGAATTTCGGGGTGCTGGAAACGTATTGCTATCACGTCGCGTCCGTCGTCGGCCTGTTGAGCATTGAAATATTCGGCTACAAAAATCCGGCGTGCCGCGAGTATGCCGTGAGTCTCGGCAAGGCGCTCCAGCTCACCAACATCCTGCGCGACGTGAAAACCGATGCTGCCCGCGGGCGGATTTACCTGCCGCAATCGGAACTGAAACGGTTCAACGTCACCGGGGACGAGATCTTCAATTCCAAATACTCCGACCGCTATTTTGCGCTCGCCGGCAGCATCGCGGAGCGGGCGAAAAACTTTTACCGGCTCGCGCAAGAAACCCTGCCCGCCGAAGACCGCAGGGCGATGGTCGCGGCTGAATTGATGGGGTCTGTCTATTGGCGCCTCCTGCAAAAACTCGAGCGCGGGAAATTCAATGTCTTCGGTCCGGAGCCGCTGAAATTGAGCAGGCCGCACAAGCTCGCGTTGATTTTCTGTTCGTGGCTGCGCTTTGCTGCAGGCTCAACTTCACCCAGCTATGGCCAGCCCTGAAACCCGCCGGCTCATCGTCAATGCCGACGACTTTGGCCTCTCCTCTTCTGTCAATGATGCTGTCATCCGCGCGCACCGCGACGGCATTCTAACAAGCGCCAGCTTGATGGTGAATGAAGCGGGCTTTGGCGAGGCGGTGAAATTGGCGAAGGAAAATCCCCGGCTGGGCGTCGGCTTGCATTTGACCCTGCTGATGGGCCATTCGGCGTTGTCACCGGAAAAAATCCCCGGCCTCGTGAACTCGCGCGGCGAATTTTCAAACAGTCCGGTGTTTACCGGCATGAGTTATTTCTTCAACAGCAACCTGCGCGAACAGCTTCGCGCCGAAATCCACGCCCAATTCGAGAAATTCCACGACACGGGTTTGACACTCGACCATGTTAACGGCCACCTGCATCTGCACCTGCATCCCGTCATCTTCAAAATCCTGATGGAAGACGGGGAAAAGCTCGGCATCCGCCACCTCCGGTTGACGCGGGATTGCCTTGCGCGCAGCCGGCGAATGACCAGCGGGCGCTGGTTTCACCGCGTATCGCACGCTGCAATTTACGAATGGCTTTCCGGCCGCGCCCGCGGACCGCTGCGCCAACGCGGAATCAAACACGCGCAAATCACCTTTGGCCTCCTGCAAAACGCGCAAGTTGACGAGGAATACATTTTAAAGCTGCTGCCCGGACTGCCGCCCGGCGATTCCGAGCTTTACTCACATCCGTCGCTCGGTGAATTTAAGCATGAATTCGATGCCCTCGTCAGTCCGCGCGTGAAGGAACTGGTGAAAAAACTCGGCATCGAACTGATTCGTTACCAGGATTTGTGATATGCTCAAACTGCTGCTGATTCTCATCGTCGGGCTGGTGTTCGAGTCCACCGGCGTCATCCTGCTGAAAAAAGGCATGACTAACATCGGCGACATGAACAGCCACACTGCCGCCGAGATTTTCCGCGTCGTCAAAGTCGGTGCCACCAACCCGCAAATCTTGCTCGGCGTGTTCTTCGAGGCGCTGTTTTTCCTGTGCCTGCTGATTTTGATGTCGAAAAGCGAAATCAGTTTCCTCTGGCCGCTCACCGCGTTGAGCTTTGTGTTTGCGACCTTTGCGGCGATGTGGTTTCTCGGCGAACAAGTTTCTGCCACACGCTGGATTGGTGTGATTTTCATTATGATTGGCGCGGCGTTCATCAGCTACAGCCAGCACGCGAAAGAAAAGCCCGCGCCGCCGGCGAGCAATCAAACTGAACGGTAGGGCGGCGTTGCTGCGCCGCCGGACGCGCAGCAGCGCGTCCCTACCAAATTACCTTAGCGAGAACGCCGGCAAGCTGCCCGGCGGCAAACCTGGTTTTCTTCTGCAACTCCATCAACGCGCCGATTTTTCCAGGCGACTTGGCAATGGCCCAGGCCAGCATGCCGAAATCCAGATTCTTGTCCGGCTTGGCCAGCGCGTTGAAATCCAACGGCAAATCCTCGTTCGCCGTGTCGGAAATCACGCGTATGGTGGCGCAGGAAATGTGCTTCTCCGCACAGACGGCGTGAATCGCCGCCGATTCCATCTCGACGGCGTCAGCGCCTGTTTCAGTGCGCAATTTCTTCTTTTCGGCAACGGTCGTGGCGACGCGGTCGGCGCAGAAGAATTTCACCGTCTTCGCGCCAGCGGCGGCAAGGTTGGTGGCTAGTTTTTGATCATTGGCAGCTGGCCCTGCCAGCTCGAAAACGACTTCGCCGAGCTTCAAATCCGGATTCAGTCCGCCGGCAAAACCGCATGTCAGCACAAAATCTGGTGGGGCGAGGCTACTGACGAGCCGTGCCTGGCCAGCCGAAGAGGGGTCGCGGCTCGCGGGGACGCTCGCCCCACCAGCCAGAAATTCGCGCACGGATTTTTCGGCGTTCTGGCGTCCGATGCCGGTGAGGAGAATGGAAGCGGCTTGCGCCGCAGCCAACTTCCGAAACGGCGCGGCTTCTTCTTTCAGGGCGAAGCAAACAATGATTGATGATTGAGCCATTTGTTAATTCAAGGCTCGTTGACTCCTTCAAGGAGTTTCAAATTCGTGGACAAATTATGTTTTGGGTCGAATTCCAAGTTGCGGTCGTTGGGTGTTGGATTTAAATAATAGTCAAATCCCATTCCTGAATGTGGCTTAATTGTTCCGGCGTAAAATTTGAAATTTCCACTAATTTTTCCGTAGAGTGCGCTTTTTACATTTCCGTTTTCGTCCAACGATGTTTCGACGCGAATAAAATAACCAAACACGTTGGTCGCCAGTTCGGTATCGATGAAATGCAAATTCAATTCCGGCTCATATCCATTTTCCGCCGCCGTGCGCGATGTTCTGAAAGCGCTACTAACAAATTCTTCCGATGGCGCAGCGGCAATCCCATCTCCTTTGTTTGGAAATGATACCTTGAGGGTGCAATCGAATTCACGGTCATTAATGATTTTGCGATGAACCATAAAAAATATATCCACGTTTGTGCCGATTCCGAATGGAGCAACCCAATCACCAGCAATCAGATCAAATCCCATTGGCTCGCCTTCCCTTTGAAGCATCATTCCGCTTTCTTTTCGCCGCGCATACATTGGAATTGGATTGCCGATTTTTCGGAGAACTATTGTTTGCGTGGGATTCCATTTGGCTTCGTTGTACTGATAATCAAATCCCATGTCATAGTTCTGCCGGAATGAATAATAGCCTTCTTTGCTCGCAAGAAATACCAATCCGAAGGACTTATCTGTGTGTGAGGCTGTAAAGAGACCGTTTGTGTCAGATAATCCGACAATCTGATTTGTGAAAAGGTAGCCGACCACAGCTTTAGCGCCAGCAACAGGATTGCCGGCATCATCCACAATTTTAAGCGTCACTTTCCACATTGGTGTTGGCGCGGTTAAGAGTTGCGCCTGCGCGCCACAAATTGTTACCGCAATTAATATTATTTGGATAATCGTTTTCATTTTACCCCCGCCAGCCTTTCCTTCCAGATTTTGTAAAGCTCCACGGTGGCGCGGACGTCGCGCAGGCAGTATTCGGCTATCTCACGGAATTTCTTCTCCGCCATCAGTGTGGACACGTCCATGCCGGTCACGCCCGCGCTCTTGGGCGATTCGATGCCGAAGGCCTTGCAGTAAAAATCCAGGTTGAACCGCCGCGCCGCGCCGTCACGTCCGCTCACGCTGTAAAAGGTCAGTTGCTCCGCGAGGTCGCAGTGCGGGTCGGTCGCGTAACGGTAGCCAAGCCAGTTCTTCTTCGAGATCGGCACGTTGAGCAGCGCCGAGCGCAGATAAATGAACGGCACGTCGAAGCCGCGCCCGTTGAAGGTAACGACGGAATTGAAATTCTTCGCCGCCTCCCAGAATTGCGCGAGCAGTTCCGTCTCGTCCGCGCAGGGAATGAACCTCACCGGCGCATTTTCCTCCTCCACTTCCTCGAAATCCTCCGCGACAAACAGGGTCTGGCCGCGCTGGGTCTCGGCGTTGAGCATGGCGATGCAGACGACCTGCGACGTGAACGGCCACAGGCTCATGAACCGGGTGATTTCCCCGCGCTTGGCTTCCTTGGCGATGGCGTCGTCAATTTTCTCCGTCTCGCGAAATAGGTATTCCTGCTGCGCCTCGTCGAACAATTCGAGCGGCAGCGCCGAGGTTTCGATGTCGAAAACGAGTGTGGCCATAAGTCGTTTCACCAACTGATTTTTGCGTTGTCAGCAATCGGCATGGGAGGTTTTGACTCGATGCCCTGACAGGGATCGTGATCGGAAAAATCCCTGGATTTCATCTGTAGAAAGGGCTTTTCCACAAACGTCCAGCTCAAAAACGCGACGGCCAGTGTAACGGGAGTGGCGATGGCGAACAGCACCCACGGATTGGTGAAGCCTGCGGACACAAAAGTTTGTTGGATTGGAAAAGCAAAAAGATAAACGCCGTAGGACAAGTCTGTTTTGTCGCACCACGCCAGAAATCTGATCCGGCAGGCGAATCCAACCCACAACGCCAGATAGGATGCCGCAAAGGGCGCGAGCACCATGAACCATGGTGAAAACGGAATCGTAATCAAGGTGATGATCAAGGCAAGTATCGCCAAAGCGGGGTGAATTGGAATTTTGTCACGCCAAAGCCATGCACACGCGCCCCAAAAAAACACTGTGGCAAATAAAAATACAAAAAATCCCCGGTCGTATTGGATGGAGGCTACTCCTTCCAACAGCAGGGTCAGGCTGTAATAACCAAACATCGTCAGAAAAGCGGTGAAGATCAAAAATCTATGCTTGAAGAAGCCGAACAAACCGATGGCGGCGACCAGCAGGTAACACTTGAATTCCGGGTTGATGGTCCACAACGAGCCGTTGCCCGAAAATGGGAATGGGTTTTTTGGAAACACCCAGTCGCCGCTGCAACTGTTCAAGTCCAAAGAAAAAACATCCTTGAACTTCTCCAGCCTGGAAGGCAAATCCGCAAAAGGATGGAAGGCAAAAGCGGAGGCAATCAGGAAACTAAAAATCAAAGCGACGATATAACCGGGAAAGATGCGCAATATCCTGCGGCGCATATAATCGTTCATGGATTTGCAATTCAGCCAGCTCGCCGTGATCAAAAAACCGCTGATGAAAAAGAAAAGATAGACCGCAAGACTGCCAAATGTCATCTGCTCACCGTTCAAAAGGGACAATGGATCGCCATCCTTTCCCCGTGCCAGAGGAAAGCTGTGGCTGAAAATCACCAGCACAGCCAGAAAAAGCCTTGTCGCATTTAAGTTATTATTTTGGCGACTCCGAACGAGACTCTGGAGGTTTTGGATGGGACTTTTCAAAATCAGAAAGATTCATCGCAAAAGCATGGCGCACTGGCAAGCGGAAATTCCTTTGGACAGCGCCTTGATATAGCCACGGGTCAAAACTTCAGGCCGGTTCGGCAATCAAATCATAATCCATGTGGCCGATGACTTTGACGCGGGCGAATTCTCCGGCTGTCATGCCGCCATGCGGGACGTGCACATAAAGGCGACCGTCGATGACCGGCGCGTCCGCTGCGCCTCGTCAAACAATTCGAGCGGCAGCGCGGAGGTTTCGATGTCAAAGACAAGTGTGGCCAGGAGGGAATTTTAACCGCTAATCTTCGCTGATATGGTTTCCTCAGTGTGGATGAGCGGTTTATTGCTTGCCATCCACTTCATGCCCGTGACAATTTGCGCTCACGACTGAAAAACAGTTTCGCATGGAAACGAACCGGCAGCCTGAATCGGAAGAAGCCAAACTGCGCGAGCAGTTGGAGGAGTTTCTCCGCTATGCCCGCGTGCTGGAGGATGTGACTCGCGCGCCGGCGAACCTGCCGCGTGCCAGGGAAATCCGGCCGGTCGTGCCGGTGCATGAAACCTTTCTGCCCGGCTCTATCCTCACCACTCTATTTCGCAACCCGAAAACCGGGCGCACGGCATCGTTCAAGAGCGAGGATCTGGCCCAGTTGGACGGCATGACGACCGATTACCTGTTGAACTATTATGTGGCGCAAAAATTGTTCACGGCGGACGACATGGCGCGCCTGCGCAACAGCATCGAGGCGCACACGAAGCGGCTGTATCAGTTGATGCGCAACAGTGACTGGAGGGCGCAGGTCTTCAGCTACGACGTCGCGAAGGAAAAAGCCATCCTGCGCAGCCTGCTGCAACTGCGCCTGCTGGTGGAATGTGCGCAAATCCTCACCCCGCCGCTGATGACCGTCAAACGCATCGGCGACGGGGAATTCGATTTGATCGACAACTTGCACAGCCTGGTGCGGCTGCTGGCGCTGGCGCTCTGGCAGAGGCTGGCCACTGATGGATCGGAGTTGCAGGCTTACGGCGCGCTGTCGGTTTGCATCGCCGGTCTCGCGGCAAAAGCGGATGACGCGCTCGCATTGCTGGAATCCGGCTACGCCGCCGCCAACGGCGATGCGGCGGCGTTCGCAAAATGGTTCGACAAGAGCGGGCGCAAGGCGATGGAGCGCGTGGAAACGATGTTGCAGCCGGTGGACAAGCACGGGCTTGACGAAATCTTCAGCCTGTTCATGCGGCACGCACTGGACCTGGGTTTGCAGCCGGTGACGATTGAATTTGTCCGGCAGAATTTGCAAACGCTCGTAACAACGCTGGCAAACATGGATCATGAAATGTCCGATGCCTGCCGCCGCCGCTCTACCATCATCTCCGCGCAGTTCACGGAAGTCTCGCGGCAATACGCCGTGGATTTCACGGCGCGCGCCGCCGACCCCGGCATCAGCGAGGAGGACCTCGCAGCCATTTTCAAGGAACTGGATGCGCTTGTCGGCATGCAGCCGGTCAAGAGCGAGGTCCACCGCGCCACGGACTTTGCGCGGATGCAGGTGATGCGCCGGCAGCAGGGACTGCCCGTGGTGCAGGCGAGTCTGCACAGTGTTTTCTTCGGCAATCCCGGCACCGGCAAGACCACGGTGGCGCGGCTCATGGGCCGTATTTACAAATCGCTCGGCCTGCTTCGGCGCGGCCACGTCGTCGAGGTTGACCGCGGCCGGCTTGTGGCCGAATACGTCGGACAGACGGCGGTGCGCACCCATGCGGCGATTGATTCCGCGCTCGACGGCATCCTGTTCATTGACGAGGCGTATTCGCTCGCCGGACGCGGCGCGGAGGATTTCGGCAGCGAAGCCATCGAGACGCTGCTCAAGCGGATGGAGGACGATCGCGACCGGCTCATCGTCATCGTCGCCGGCTACAACGAGCCGATGAAACAATTCATCGCATCGAATCCCGGTCTGGAATCGCGCTTCACGAATTATCTCAATTTTCCCGATTACAAGCCGGAGGAACTCCTGGATATTTTCCATCGCATGGCCGCGCAAAGCGGGCTGGTGTGCGCGCCGGAAGCCGGGGAAAAAGTGCTGGCCATCTGCAACAACCTGTACACATCGCGCAACGCGCAATTTGGCAATGCGCGCGAGATGCGGAATTTGTTCGAGTCCGCCGTACGCAATCAAAGCACCCGGCTGGTCGCCAGCGGCCAATGCGACCGGGACGCGCTTACGGCGCTTCTGCCGGAAGACTTGCCGGAAGATTTTGAAACCGGAATGCCTGTGCCCACGGAAACCAAGCCGACGACATCAAGGATCGCGCCGAGGGCGGGGTGAAATTTACCGAACCGGCTCGGCGATCAAATCGTAATCCGTGTGGCCGATGACTTTGACGCGGGCGAATTCTCCGACTGTCATTCCGCCACGCGGGACGCGTACATAAACACGACCGTCAATGTCCGGCGCATCGGCTTCGCCGCGGGCGATCAAATAGTTGAGGGTCGAAAGTTGAAGGTTGAGAGTTTCGGATTCGCGGACGAGGCCGTGTTCCCAAGAGCTGACGCTCGCCGCCTGCAATTGTTTTGCGTCGGCTTTGCCCTCGACGATAACTTTGATTTCGCGGCCGACAAAACCTTCGGAAACTTGCATGGCAACCTTGTGCTGCGCTGCCATGGCAAGCTCGCGGCGCTTCTGTTTGATCTTGTCGGATAGCTGGCCGCTCATCGCCCCGGCGCGCGTGCCGTCTTCCTTTGAGTAAGCGAAGACTCCCAGCCGCTCGAACTTGGTCTCGCGGATGAAATCGAGCAGCGTGTTGAAGCTAGCCTCGGTCTCGCCGGGAAAGCCGACAATGAAGGTCGTACGCAATGCGATGCCGGGCACACCGGCACGGATGCGTTTGATGAGATCCACGATGTATTGCTGCGAGGTTTCGCGGCGCATCCGTTCGAGCATGTTTTCGTGGATGTGCTGGAGCGGTATATCCACGTAGCGCGCGACCTTGTTGCACCCGGCGATCGTCTGGATGAGTTCGTCCGTCCAGTGCGCCGGATGCGTGTAGAGCAGGCGAATCCAAAAATCACCTTTCAGTGAATTCAATTTGCGCAGCAGAGTGCAAATGGTGGTGGCACCGGCGGCGAGTGATCTGGCGGCAGCGGAAAATTTCTCCGGCGACGAAATGGCACGGCTGTGGTGGGGGCGCAAATCGAGTCCGTAATAAGTCGAGTCCTGCGAAATCAGATTGATTTCCTTCACGCCGTCGGCGATGAGCGCCCCGGCCTCGGCAACGATGTCCGCCTGCGTGCGGCTGCGATGCGAACCGCGCATCCGTGGGATGATGCAAAAGCTGCACGGATGGTTGCAGCCCTCTGCGATCTTCAAATATGCAAAATGTTTCGGCGTGAGGCGGAATCGCGGTGTGGCGAAATCGGGGATGAATACCGGACGCGCAGTCACGTCCAAAATCGGCCCTTGAAATGTAGCGGCGTCTCGGGAGAACGCCGCTGGCTTTGCTTTTGAGGTTGGAATGGCGGCGCTCTGCCGAGACGCCGCTACGACGATTTTGGTTTTGCCGAATTTTTCCAAGCCGCGAAGGGACTCGTCCTTCTCGTGGTTCGTGGTGGCGCGGTTCTTTTCCAGTTCATTCAGCCGCGCGGAGATTTTTCCCTTCGATGTTGGGCGTTCGATATTCGATGTTCGATGTTTTCCACCGGTTTTTTCCGCACGATTGGCAACGGCCTTGCTGACGATGTCGCCAACCTGCGCGACCTGGTCAATGCCCATGAACGCGTCCACTTCCGGCATGAGCTTCGGCAGTTCATCACGGAACCGCTGCGGCAGGCATCCGGAAACAATAACGGCCTGACCGCGTTGGTTCGCGTCGCGCAACTCGACGGATTCGAGGATGGTATCCACGCTCTCCTCCTGTGCGGAGTCAATGAAGGAGCAAGTGTTGACTATGACCGCGTCCGCCTGCGCGGCGTCGTTGGTGATCTCGACGCCATTTTTAAGCAGCGAGCCAAGCATGATTTCGGCATCCACCAGATTCTTGGCACAGCCGAGCGAAATGAGGCCGACACGCAGCGGGCCTTCGCCGCGGTGTGGCTTCGTCCCCTCAAGCGGGCGTTTGGTGGAATTATTCTTGGTCACAGGAAAATCAAGCTGCGCGACATTGGCTTGGCGGCGAATGGATTCACGGCAGCACCGGCGGAGCGGAATTGGTTGAAACCGTTTCCAAAACATTTGTGGCCATCGCAGACGAAGTGTTGGTTGCAACCACGGGCGGCGTGTTTGTTTCCGCCGGCATTCGGAGTTGGGTGCGCAGCGCGGCGCGTGCGGCGAAGGGCAGTCCCTGTTGCGTGTCGAGAAGCATGTTCAGCACGGTGCGTTTGAGGTCGTTCATCGGAGGCAAGGCTGCGCGCGGTTGATCCCTGCCCATCTTGGCCTGATAATTTGCGTGGACTTTTTCGGCGAGCAACTGGAAGCCGGCGGCGCGGTCGTCCTGACCGATGGCCAGATCTATATACGCATGCGTCAACAATCCCTGCACCGCCGAGGTGACGCGTTCCTGGGAGGTTTCGCCGATGTCAATCTGCACGACGGCGACGGCGTATTCGTCGAGCGTCAGGTTTTTTGGAAGCGAATTCGGGTCGTTGTCAACGATCCGCATATCCGGATATTTATCGCCGAGATATTTGAACCATTTGGCAGCCTCGGTCATCCGGTTGTTTTCATAGAGAAAATAGACGACGTCGCGCAAAAAATTCCGGTGCGCGGCCGAGATGTGGTTGCTGTTCTCCAAATCCGCGTTCATGGAACCCAGATAGACGTCATTTGCCTTGGAGGCCAGATCGAGGTTCGGCGCCAGCTCAACACCCTTGGTGAAGGGATTGGAGATGATCCGTCCGTGATGAAATGCCTGCAATGTGGACTGGTAGACGACGCGGCGCAGGGTGAGCAAATCATCGGCTTTTGCCTTGACTGGATTTTCCTCCGCCATCTTGAGTCCGAGCGCGGCCCAGTAAATGGCGTGCGCCTCCGGCAACCGCCAGTCGAACGGACCATATTGCGCATCCACTTTCTGCGCGAACACCGGGTCAATCTTGTATTTCTCGCGGAGCACCATCGCATTGGTCCGTTCCCCGGCGGTTTGCGGATGGATCAGATTGTCAAAATTCGTGCCGCCCGTGCCGAAAAAAGGCGTCATGGCCTCGGCCCACTGCCGTTTGTAATACAGGTTTCCGTCGTCGAGGTTTTGACCGATCTTATGCTGGAAAAACCAGGAGAGGTTCTGGTAAATTGAAATTTCATCCGGGTTGTAGCGCAGGCCGCTGTCGCGAAGCAGTTCGATGCCGCGCTGCACCCAGCGCCAGCGATCGGAGTAATCTCCCGGCGCGTTCTCCTTGAACTTGACGGAGATGTTGTAGGCCATGTTCCACGCCTGAAAATTCCAGACCTGGGCGAAATGCGGCTCCAGATCCGTGATCCAGTCGGCCAGTTGCGCGGCTTCAAAATACTTGTCGTCCATCTGCAAATCGTTGGCGCGAATCCAGAGCATGTTGGATATCAGCCCGCGAAAGCCGCCCAGCGCCACCGTCGTGAACGCGAGCATCGGCGGCGCATTTTGCAACGGCTCGCCGATGGTCAGGCCGAGCTGGACGCGGTCGCGATTCATGGATTTTTGAACCTGGCCGGAAACGATTAGCAGCGCCGCGGCCAGCACCAGCAAAAGAAATCTTTTTGCGCGGGCGCTCATTGATTTCCCTGCGCCGTCGCCAGCTCGCGCCGGCTGAATAGCACGATGCCGATGATGCCGATGATGCCGCCCAGCAGCAGGACGATCTGCCCGAATGCCGCGCCAAGCTCACCCCAGGTGATGGCAAGGCCGCCGCTCAATGAATCAATCGGTGAAAAACCTTTCGCCAGATTGACAATGACCAAGATGCCCTTGAACACAGGAATCAGAACCATATCCGCCGGGGAATGTCCCGGGATGCCTTTTTCATCATTGCCTACACCTACTGAGCCGCTCGCCACAGTGTCCGCCAGCGTCCCGGACGATAAAACCACGGCCAGGACGGCCATGGAAAAAAACGCCGCCACAGGAAATGTAAGAAAACTGGCTGCCATGAGGCCGATCGCCGCCAGCAGCGCCATCCAGCAGAAAATGATGCCCAGCCCGCGCGCAAAATTCAGCGCGAAACCGCCCTCGGGATACAACACTTCCACGCCGTCCTCGACCGGAAACAACAGCGACGTGTCGTTGGGGTTCAGGAACGCGATGGCCAGGACGCCCTTGTCATCGAGCAGATTTGCCGGGACTTGAAACTCGTGAAAGGTGTCCGACGACAAGCTCATTGATTCGCTCTGCCAAGGTTCCATTTTTTGCGCATCGCCGACCTGCCAAAAGCCTGCAAACGTTCGACCCGTTCCGCCTCCGGCCGAGTTGAATTTGATGCGCAGTTGCAGCGGCCGGTCGCGCAGTGAATTCATTTGCGAACTCAAATCAATGCGCCACTGGCGCGAATAGCCCGGCGGCACGATCTGATAGATCGCCTTGACCTGTTCGCGGATTTGTTTTTCCACCTCCGGCAAGTCCGCCGAGCCGGCCAGATCGGGACTGGATTTCAACCGCTCCTCCAAAACCTGTTTGGTCTGGGCATTAATTTGCGCGTCCACGCTTTGCGGCCGTGCCAGGCCGCGCGCCACCAGCACCTGCTCGCGCAGGATTTTTTGCTCCGCCGCCGGCAAATGAGCGGCGCGCCATTGCAGCAGGCCGAAGACGCATGCGCCGGATATCGCCAGCAGCGCCGCGTTCAGTATCACGATGCCGAGCCATTTGCCCAGCCAGATCTGCCAGCGCGCAATCGGCTTGGTCGCAACAACCTGAATCTGGCACTCCTCAATATCGCGCGCCAGCGTGCCGCACGAGAGCCACAGCGTCGAAAGTCCGAGCAGCCCGGTGATGGCGCTCAATGTGTAGGTCAGTAAAATCTGCGTGAAACCGCGCGCCGTGCCGTCGTCCTTGATCATGACGGGCAGACCGACCACCGCCGCCAGCAACAGCACCGCGATGACGAGGAACAGGCGGAACCGGAGCGCAGCCTTCCAGGTCAACCAGGCGATGGCTATAATTCTTTGCATGAATCAATATCTTTGACACGGATTTCACAGATTTACACGGATTGAATCTGTGATAATCCGTGCAATCCGTGTCTCATTTTGGTTTTCCGAGCAGCGACGACAATTTTTCATCCGCTTTCGACAAATCTGCCGGCTTCGCTTCCGGTGCCGGCGCGGGCTTGGCTGGGGCCGATGCCGGCGCAGCGGCTTTGGCCATGGCCTCCAGTTTTTTCTCGTCCACTTTCGGCGCGGCAACCGGGGCGGCGGGCGTCGGCCTTGTCGCGGGTTTCGCGGCCTGTTGCGGCAACGCCAGTTTCTCCAAAATATTCTCCGCCGGACGTTCTTCCGCGCCCGCACGCAAATACGCCGCCACCCGCGCGCCGGATTGCGCGCCGCTTGTTTCTGCCGCCGCCGCGCGCGCTTTTTGCACGACATCCAGAAAGTAACTCTCCAGATTCTGCGTCGGGTTGTCCACGCGCACCTCGCCGGTCGTGATGTCCTTGCGGATGATTTCCAGCACGCGCTCCAGGGTTTCACGCGGCAGCACCGGCGTGGTGATGCGCAGCGTGTCCGGTTCGGCGAGCAAATCCTTCAGCGAGCCGGCGGCCTGGATTTTCCCTCCGTAATAAATCACCACGCGGTTGCAGACGTCCTCGACGTCCGCGAGCAGGTGGCTGCTCAAAATCACCGTCTTGCCGCGGCGCGCCAGGGCGACAATCAAATCCTTCACCTCGCGGCAGCCGATGGGGTCGAGGCCGGCGGTCGGCTCGTCGAGAATCACCAGGTCGGGATCGTTGATGAGCGCCTGCGCCAGCCCGATGCGACGCTGCATGCCCTTGGAAAATTCCCCGATCGCCCGCGTCTGTGTTTTACCGAGACCGACCATTTCCAGCAATTGTTCCGCGCGGCTGTTGCGTTCGGCTTTCGAAAGATGGAAAAGATTCCCGAAGAAATCCAGCGTCTCGCGCGAATTGAGGTAGCGATACAAATACGATTCCTCCGGCAGATAACCGATGCGCGATTTGGTCTGGACGTGGCGGGGTGAATGGCCGAAGACCTCGATGTGCCCCCTCGTGGGATTGAGCAGACCGAGCAGCAGCTTGACGGTCGTGGATTTTCCGGAGCCGTTCGGGCCGAGCAGTCCGAAGACCTCGCCTTTGCGGACTTCAAAATCCACATTGTCCACCGCGCGCGCCTTCGGGCGGTTCCAGAAATCCTTGAACACCTTCGTCAGGCCGCGCACGGAAACGACAACCTCCTCGGATTTATGATTTACGATTTCCGATTTACGATTTAATTCAGCAACGGGCATAAATCAGAGAACAAACATTCACGCCAGCTTGGGCGTCAGTTCGCCGGTCGGCTTTGAATGCGAGCCGTGGTCGTGTTTGTCGGCGATGGTTTCGGGATGGAAATGTTCCAGTTCCTCGCCCTTGCGCACGAGGCGTGCGCTGTTGAAAATAACGATGAACGTGCCGACGACGTGCAAAACGGCGGCGGTGACCGGACCGATAAATCCAAATGCGGATGCCGACAACCCGGCGATGATGAAGCAGATGCCAAAAGCAAAATTCTGGTTGATGACGGCACGCGTGCTGCGCGAAAGCTTCACCAGGAATGGCAGCCGTTGCAGGTCATTGTTCATGAGCGCAATCGTCGCGCTGTGGATGGCCACTTCGCTGCCCGCCGCTCCCATCGCGATGCCGAGGTCGCCCGCCGCGAGCGCCGGAGCGTCATTCACGCCGTCGCCGATCACCGCGACCTTGTAGCCTTTCGCCTTCATGGCGCGGACAAATTCAACCTTGTTCTGCGGCAGGCAATCGCCCTTCGCCTCCTCGCAGCCGATCTCGGCGGCAACGCGCGTGGCCACCACCTGCCGGTCGCCGGAAACCATCGCGATGCGGCGGACGCCGGCTTCCTTCAATCCGGCCAGGGCGATTTTGGCTTCGGGGCGGACCTGGTCCTGCAAGCCGACCCAGCCGATGCAGCGGTTGTCGCGCGCGACGAAAATCAAGCTCCAGCCCTCGGCCTCGTTGAGGTCAACCGATTTGAGAAAATCCTCGGCGACGCCGTTGTCCTTGAGCCACTGCGCGCGGCCCACCAAAACTTTTGCACCGTTGATTTCCGCCTTCACGCCACGCCCGGCAGTTTCGGAAAATTCCTTCGGCTCGGCCAGCGGCACGCCGGCTTCGCCGGCGAGCTGCGCAAGCGCCTTGGCGGTCGGATGGTTGCTGTATTTCTCGGCGGAAGCGGCAAAGAGCAGCAATTCGGCGGGCTTGGTTTCGCCGATGGGCGTCAGGCGGCTGACGGCGAGCTGGCCGGTCGTGAGCGTGCCGGTCTTGTCGAAGATGAAGGCGTTGATCTTGGCGGCGGCCTCGATGTCAGCGACGTTCTTGATCAAAATGCCGAGGCGCGCGGCGGCGGACAGCGCGGCGACCATCGCGGTCGGCGTCGCAAGAATGAACGCGCACGGGCAGGAGACGACGAACACGGCGATGACGCGGTTGATGTCGTGGGTGAACGCCCAGACGAGCGCGCCGATGACCAGCACGAGCGGCGTGTAATAGCCCATGTATTGGTCCACGATTTTCATGATGGGCAGCTTGGTCTTTTCGGCGGCAAGAATCAGCTCGCGCACGCGGCCCAGTGTCGTGTCCTCGCCGGCGCGGCTGACCTTGATTTCCAGGACGCCGGTGAGATTTTGCGTGCCGGCGAAAACCTCGTCGCCGGTCTTTTTGTCGGCAGGCAGGGATTCGCCGGTGATGGTCGCCTCGTTGAAGGATCCATGGCCACTGACGATGAGGCCGTCCGCCGCGACGTTGTCGCCGGGACGGATACGGATGACGTCGCCGACGGTGAGTTCGTTCGCGGCAATCTCCTCCTCGACGCCGTCCTTTTTGATGCGGCGCGCCCGGGTGGGGGTGAGTTTGATGAGCGATTCGATGGACTGGCGCGCGCCCTCGGCGGTGCGCGACTCGATGAGTTCGCCCATGAGCATCAAGAAGGCGATGAGGCCGGCGGTCTTGTAACCCGCACTCATGTTGTTGCCGAACGCACCGGACGCGAAGGCGAACAGCACGGCTATGGCGACCAATTCGTTGATGCTCAAGCGGCCGACGCGTAAATCTTTGATGGCGGTTACGACGATGGGATAAATCAAAATGACCGCACCGATGAAGGCGCTGGCGCTGGCAATGGTGCCGCCCGATTGAAACAGCCAGTCCACGATGAAGGCGTTGAGGACGAAGACGACGCCGAGGACAGCCTGCCAGAGATGCACGACGGAATGCTCGTGGTCGTGGCCGCAGCCGCAATCCGGCCCGTGCTCATGTTCGTGATGGCTCAAAAGCGATGTAACCTGCATACAAATTTACGATTTAGGATTTTCGATTTCAGAATCACGGATTCGCCGTCGGTTTAGGCTCCGGCGGTTCACGGTTGATCTGCAACCTCAATTCGCGCGGCTGGCCATCGGCGCGCTGCGGCAGGAAGAATTTGTCCTGCACATTTGTCAGCACCTGCGCCATCGTCTCGGCCAGTTTTTGCTGCGCGAACAGGTTCCGGTTCATATCGAATGCCGGCAACAGGTCGGTGAAAGCCTTGGCGTCGGCCTGGATGCCCTTGACGTAATTGGTGCTGGCAGTGGCGGCCTCGATGGTGATGGCCGACGCCTGCGCGGCGCCGTTCAACAACGTCTTGTCGCGATAGGTGTTCGCGTCGTTGATCTGCTTGCTCTGGTTTTGTTGCGCTTCGGTGACACGGGCGAAGACATCCTGCAACTGCCGCGGCGCGACGCTTTGCACCTGGCAATTATCAATGATGATGCCGAGATTCTCTTTGTCGGTCAAATCGGTGACGCGCCCCTGCACGGCGTCCTGAAATCCGGCGACATCGCGCGTCAGGATGTCGTCCACGTTGAATTTCGCGGCGGTATAGAGCAGGGCGTTGTTCAGGGCGTTCTGGATGGAGTTGGACGCGGACGCAAAGTTGAAAATATATTGGATCGGGTCGTCAATATGGTAATTCAGCGTCGCACGCGTATGGACGATATTGCGGTCGGCGGTGATGGCGTAGCCGTCAATCGCCGGGTTGAGCGACGCGCCGCCGGGCAGTTCCTCGCCGCTCAATTCCTGTTCGGGCGTGGTGAAATACCAGCCGGTTGTCGAGGTGACCTTCTGGATTTCCGTGATGGGAATCTTCACCACCTCGTCAATCGGATACGGAAACGACCAGTGCAGGCCCGGACCAAGCAGGACGCTCTTCCCCTCGCCGACCGGGCGGCCGAAGCGCAGAATGACCGCCTTCTCCGACGGGCCGACCTGGAAGAAACCCGAACCGAAGAACGCCAGCACCATCAGCACCATGACGATTTTGACAATCGCAAAACTGCTGCCCAGCGCCTCGGCCAGCGCCTGCGAACCGGCGTCCAGCGCTTCCGGCGCCTCGTGTCCGTGGTGGTGATGGTCGTGTTCGTCGCTCATGATCATTGGCCCGGCGCATTCGTCGGCATATTGCGGAACAAATCAAATGGCGGAATGCGCTCGTCGAAAAACAGGGTTGAACGCTGGTTGAGCGATTGCTTGATCGCGTCAATGCGGAGAAGGAAGACGGCCAGGTCGGGATTCTGCTCGAATATCGGCAGCGTTTTCGCGGCCTCGGCCTCGCCCTCGGCGCGGATGCGTGTCGCGGTGGCCTGCGCATTGGCGATGGTCTTGGCGGACTCGGCGTCGGCGGCGGACTGGATTTTCTGCGCCTCGGATTTGCCGGTGTTTTCCGCGAGGCTGATGAGAACCTGCCGCTCGGAAGTCATGCGCGCAAAAACCGTTTGCGTCACGCTTTCGGGCAG
>Ga0302320_10004930_pt1 | contig 30120 bp, 23 predicted proteins | sample Bog_T0_3_FD_202130 | JGI IMG/M metagenome (GOLD analysis project Ga0302320, IMG submission 202130) | Peat permafrost microbial communities from Stordalen Mire near Abisko, Sweden - Bog_T0_3 | ecosystem: Environmental > Terrestrial > Soil > Wetlands > Peat | place: Sweden: Abisko, Stordalen Mire... | reverse complement strand
CAGGAAGTCCGGCTTCAGGCCCCAGGCCTTCAGGCGGCGCCGGGCTTCGCGCCGGGCGGCGGCGCCAGGGTCCAGGTGCAGGCGCGGCGCCTTGGCGCCCAGGCCCGGCAGGCCGGCGTCGCGCAGCAGGGCCCACGCCCGGTGGGCTTCATGGCCCTGCGCCGGCGGCAGCGCCTGGGTCAGCAGGAAGGCCCCCGCGGTCTGCAGGGCCCCCAAACGCTGAGGGATGCCCGCCAGGCGCAGCAGCAGGGCGTGGCGCAGCTCCCCCCTCAAGTCGACGCCCAGGTCGTAGCGGCCCTGGCGCAGCAGCCGCGCCGACCGCCACAGGCTGGCCAGCGGCCACGCCTGCCGCTGGGGGCGCTGGAACCATTCGGCGGGCAGGGCCTGCACGCTGTCCACATGCGGGCAGAGGCGGGCCAGGTCCAGGCACCAGGGCCCCACGTAAAGGTCGATGCGCGCCTTCGGCAGGGCCGCGCGCAGGGCTTCCAGCGCCGGGAACGACAGCAGCAGGTCGCCCAGGTGGTCCAGGCGCAGCACCGCCACGCGCTCGACCCGGCCCCAGCGCACGGGCCCGCGCGCGCCCGGAAGGCAGGCGCCCAACGCGTCCAGCCCGCGCGCCAAGCCGCGCTTCAAGGGGCTGCGGTAGGCCGCGTAGGGGCCGGGCTGGGGCGCCCGAAGGCGGGGCGCCCAGTCCGGGTAGCCCTCAGGCTGCGAAGAACTCACGCACGGCCTTGGCCACGGTGGATTGCTGCGCGGCCGTGAGCTCGGCGAACATGGGCAGCGACAGGACCTCGGCGCCGGCGGCTTCGGTGACGGGCAGCTTGGGCGCGCCCTTGGCGTAGGGCTTCTGCTGGTGCATGCCGGTGGGGTAGAACACGCTGCAGCCGATCTTGGCCGCCACCAGGTGCTGGCGCAGCGCCTCGCGCTTGCCGCCCTTCACCCGCACGGTGTACTGGTGCCACACGTCGCCGGCGCCCTGCTGCGGCAAGCCCAGCGGAAGGCCCTTGAACAGCTTGGCGTAGCGCTCGGCCCGCTGGCGCCGGGCCGCGTTCCAGCGGTCCAGCAGGGGCAGCTTGTGCCGCAGCGCGATGGCCTGCAGCTCGTCCAGGCGGCTGTTGTAGCCGATCTCGGTGTGGGTGTAGCGCTGGGGCATGCCGTGCTCGCGCAGGCGGCGGGCCGTGGCGGCCACCGCGTCGTCGTTCGTGGCCAGGGCGCCGGCGTCGCCGGCGGCGGCCAGGTTCTTGGTGGGGTAGAAGCTGATGCCCGCGGCCTCGCCCAGGCTGCCGGCGCGCTTCCCCTTCAAGGTGGCGCCCAGGGCCTGGGCCGTGTCCTCGATGACCTTGACGTCGGCGCGCCCGGCCTTCTTCAGCAGGGCCTTCAGCTCGGCCACGTCGAAGACGCGCCCGAACAGGTGCACCGGCATGATGGCCTTGGTGCGGCGGGTCAGCTTCTTGCGCACCTCGCCCAGGTCCAGCAGGCAGCTGTCGGGGCGGATGTCGCAGAAGACCGGCTTGGCGCCGGCCAGGCTGACCACCTCGGCGGTGGCGAAGAAGCTGAAGGACGGCACCAGCACCTCGTCGCCGGGGCCGATGCCCAAGGCCCGCACGGCCAGCAGCAGCGCGTCGGTGCCGCTGTTGCAGCCCACCACGTGCTTCACGCCCAGGAACTTGGCCAGCTCGGCCTCCAGGGCCTTGCCATGCGGCCCGTTGATGTAGGCGCCCTTGTCCAGCGCCTCGGCCCAATCCTTCAGGATGGCGGCCTTCACCGGCTTCACTTGCAACGACAGGTCGATCAGGGGGACGTGGGTCAGGGGTGCGGCTTTCGTCATGGGTGTCGCTTTCAAGGGAGGGGACGCCGGTTCTTCAATGCGCGCAGGGCGGCGGCACGGACAGGTTCCAGGGGGAGCCCTTGCAGGCCCCCCTGGGGCGAACGCAGGGCCTGGTGGCCGGGGCCCCAAGGCCCCCAGCTGGCCAGGTTCCAGGCGGGTTCGGGGTAGAGGCCGACCACGCGGACGCCCAGGGCGCAGGCGGCGTGCACGGCCGAGGTGTCGGGCGTGACCAGCAGGCGGTTGGCCGCGATGGCCGCAAGGAAATCCCACAGGCCCGGGCCGGGCGAGGGCCGCAGCCGCGCGGCCGGCAGCGCGGCGGACAGCTGCGCCGCCAGGGCGGCGTCCTTGGGGTCGTGCAGGATCTGCAGGCTGACGCGCCGGTCGGCCTTCAACAGGGCCGTGGCCAGGGCCTGCCAGCGTTCCACGGGCCAGTAGCGCGAGGGGCTGCCGGCCGAAAGGTTCAGGGCCACGGCCAGTCCGCGGCCGGCCTCCCGGCGCGCGCCGGCCAGCCGCGCCGCGTCCAGCGGCACCACGGGCTTGAAGCCGGCCGTGGGCAGCCCCAGGGCCCGCCCCGCCGCAGCCATGCGCTCGATCACGTGGCTGGCCTCCTTCGGCGGCGCATCCATGACGATGTCCGCGGGCAGCCCGGCGCCTCGGAACACGGCGGTGCGGCGCGGGGCGATCAGGCGGCGGGCCAGGCGCGAGCGGCGCGACGGCAGCTCGTTGAGGTCCACCATCCAGTCCCAGCGCCCGCGCAGGCGCAGGGCCAGCAGCGGCAGGGTCAGGGGGCGCCAGACGTGGACCTCGTCCAGGTCCGGCAGGGCCCGCGAGAACTGGGCGCTGCGGGGCAGGGTCACCAGGCCCAGCCGGGCCTTGGGATGGGCGCGGCGCATGGCCCGGAACAGGCAGGCCGTGACCATCATGTCGCCCAGCTTGCCCAGGCGCAGGAACAGCACGCTGTCCGGCCCGCCCAGGCCCCGCGCCCGCCGTGCCGCAGCGGTCATGACCGCCCGACGCCCTGGTAGGTGAAGCCCAGCCTCTTGACCTTGGCCGGGTCGTAAAGGTTGCGCCCGTCCACCAGGATGGGGTTCTTCAGCACCTTCTTCACCGCCACCAGGTCCAGCTCCTTGAATTCGTTCCACTCGGTCAGCACCACCAGGCAGTGCGCGCCCCTGGCGGCCTCCATGGCGTCGGCGCACAGCTTGATGCCCGGCAGCAGCTTGGCGGCGTGCCCCATGGCGGCGGGGTCGAAGGCCTGGATGCGCGCGCCCTTCTCCTGCAGGCCGCGGATCACGTCCAGGCTGACGGCGTCGCGCATGTCATCGGTGTTGCCCTTGAAGGCCAGGCCCAGCACGCCGAAGGTCTTGCCCTCGAAGGTGCCCACCAGCTTCTTGATCCTGGCCAGCATGCTGCGCTTCTGGTGCTCGTTGACGGCGATGACGCTCTTCAGGATCTGGAAGGCGTAGCCCTCCTTCTCGGCGATCTGCACCAGGGCGCTCACGTCCTTGGGGAAGCAGCTGCCGCCATAGCCCGCGCCGGCGTTCAGGAAGGCCGCGCCGATGCGCTTGTCCAGGCCCATGCCCTCGGCCACCTGGGCCACGTCGGCGTCCACGCGCTCGCACAGGTTGGCGATCTCGTTGATGAAGCTGATCTTGGTGGCCAGGAAGGCGTTGCTGGCGTACTTGATCATCTCGGCGCTGCGCAGGTCCGTGATCATCTTCTTGCCCGGCAGGGGCTTGAACAGCTCGGCCACCTTCTCGGCGGGCTTGCGGTCGCGGGCGCCGATGACGATGCGGTCGGGGTTCATGAAATCGTACAGGGCCGAGCCCTCGCGCAGGAACTCGGGGCAGGACACCACGTGCACCTTGTGCTTGGCGCGGCGGGCCTCCAACTGCTCGTTGACCAGGCTCTCGACCATGTCGCCCATGCCCACGGGCACGGTGCTCTTGTCCACCACGATCAGGTCGCCGCCGGCGTGGCGGCCCACGCTGCGGGCCACCTCCTTGACGTACTCCAGGTTGGCCTCGCCGTTGGCCAGGCTGGGCGTGCCCACGGCGATGAAGACCACCTCGGCCTTCTTCAGGCCCTCGGCCAGGCTGGTGGTGAACTGCAGGCGCTTGTCCTTGTAATTGCGGGCCACCATCTCGCCCAGGCCCGGCTCGAAGATGGGGATGCGGCCCTTCTTCAGGCCGTCGATCTTCTTCTTGTCCACATCCACGCAGGCCACCCGGTTGCCCAGGTCCGCAAAGCAGGTGGCGGTGACCAATCCGACATAGCCGATGCCGACGACGCAGAGTTCCAAAACGAGCCTCCTGGCCCGGGCAGGAAAGCCGGGCCGCTCATGGGGTGTTTAAATCCTCTGATTTTAGCAGAGCCCGGGGGGCGCCACAAGGCGCGGTGATTTTAAAAAGGCTTGGGCCACAAGGTTTTTCAGGCGGGATCAATAACCGTACTGGACCTGCTTGAACAGGTCATTGGTGATCTGGTTGCTGTTGATGCTGACCCCCGGCACCGAGGCCAGGTTCAGCGAGAAGCCGTACTGCATGCCGCTGTAAAGGCTGTCGCGCACGTAGACCTCGGCGTTGATGCAGCCGAAATCGCGCCAGATATCCAGCGCCTGCTCGTTCAGGCGCCGGGCCGACAGGTCCAACTGCTCGTAATAGCTCAGCTTCCACTGGGGGCCCAGCTCGTAGGTGCCGCGCAGGCTGAGCAGCAGCTGGTCGGCGGCCTGCTGGGGCGACTGCCACACCAGCGGCTGGGGGGCCGCCGGGTCGGAGGTGGGCTGCATGACGATGGAGTTGTTCACCCAGTTGAAGCCCAGGTTGTTCTGCCAGCGGCGCTTCAGGTCGTTGAGGTTGAACCAGGCGTCCACGGTCTTCCACTGCTGGGTGTAGGCGTTCCAGCCCCCGCTCAGGCTGCCGGATTGGCTGGATTTGGCGGGGTTCCAGTTGGTCTGCACGTGCAGCAGGTCCAGGCGCTTGAGCTCGTTGTCGGGGTCGTAGGGCCGCATGTCCCAAAAGGTGTTCAGCAGCAGGCTGGTGGACGCGTTCAGCTGGTCCTGCACCTTGGCCTCCACCTGGTCGGTCTCCTCGCCGGCCCACGGCAGGGACTGGGCGCCGCTGAGCTGGCGCAGGTAGCGGTGCCCCAGGTCCAGCGTCACCGCGGTCGACGCCTTGTACTGCCCGTCCACCCAGGTGCCGTAGCTGGACTGGCCATAGCTGGGACCGCTCCAGCCCATGTCCGGGCGCTGGAAGCCGCTGCTGATGTTGATGTTGGTGTTCAGCGACAGGCGCCGGTTCACCTTGAGGGTGTAGGTCATGTTCGGGTCGATGATGGCCTCGGCCATGTAATTGGCCAGGTTGGCGGCCGCCGTGACCGAGTAGAACATCTGGCCGGTGGGGCTGAGCGCCACCATCACCGGCACGAAGCGGTGGTCCAGGCGGGCGTCCATGCCCCAGTACAGCGTGCTGCCGGGCCGCACCGGCTCCGAGTAGCGGGTGAAGCTGAGGCTGGGCAGCACGCGCTCCACCGGCACCGTGGACTGCGACAGGATGCCGCCGTTGCCGTCGGGGATGCTCTGCAGCACGTCGGTCTCGTCGGCCTGGATGGTCCAGCTGTAGGTCTTCTGGGTCGAGGCCAGCGACAGGTAGCTGCGCTGCTGGAAGCTGTCCACCTGGCCCATGCCGTAGGTCTCGTTGAAGGCGGCGCTGCTCAGCAGGTCCACGTTGCCGTTCAGCGACAGGCCGCCCCCGAAGTCCTGGTGGTGGTTCCAGTTGCCGCTCCAGCCGTTGGTGCCGCCGCCGGTCTTCGACACCGCCATGTAGCCGGCGATGCTGCCGCTGCCGCCGGGGATGTGGTAGCGGTCGCCGGCGCCCAGGCCGTTGCCCACCTTGTCCATCCAGTCATAGCGCACGGTGCCGAACTGGCCGTCGCCCAGGTAGAAGTTGTAGGCCGTGCGCACATAGGCGCCCAGCTCCTGGGTGTAGCCGGGCTTGATCTCGATGGGCGGGCGCGGGTCCTGCATGCTCTGGCTGAAGTAGGGCAGGTAGAACACCGGCACGCGGCCGGTGTAGAGCCACACGCCCCAGGCCCAGATGCGGTCGTTGGTCTTGACCTTGAGCACGTCGGCCGACAGGCGCCACATGGGCTGGGCCTCGGAGCAGCTGGTGCACTGGCAGCCCTTCAGCAGCACCACGTCGCCGGGCAGCAGCTCGGCCGAGCCGCAGGCCGCCGACCAGGGCTTCTGGTAGAACAACAGGTCGTCCACCGTGCCGGTGCGGCTGACCTGATCCATGGCCACCTTGTGGGCCCACAGCGTGTTGCCATCCTGGGCCACCACCACCTGGCCCTCGGCGCGCAGGGTCCCCTTCTTCATGTCATACCACAGCTTGTCCGCGTGCAGCTGCACCCCGCCGGAGTCCAGCACCACGTCGCCGTCGGCCAGCAGCGTCTCGTCGCCCTGGCTGTAGCGCAGCTTGCCGCCCTGGATGTCGATGGGCTCGTCCTCGCGGAAGCCGTCGCGCAGGCTGGCCGTGCGGGTCAACGCCTTGGCCGTGCCGCTCAGCCCCTTGGCCGTGCCGCTCAAGCCCTTGGCCGTGCCGCTCAAGCCCGCCGCCGTGGGCGACACGGTGGACGCGTCCGACAGCCACAGCCAGGCCTGGCCCAGCCAGCCGGGCCCGGCCGCCGTGGGGCTCAGCGGCGCCGGGGCCGGGCTCAGCGCCAGGGGCGGGGCCGCCGTGGCGGTGGCAGCCACGGCCGCGGACGCGCTCAGGCCAGGCGGCACCAGGGCCGTGCCCGACAGGGGCGCGGCCACGGGGGCGTCCAGCGCGGCGGCGGCGGCGGCCGGGCCCAGGGCGCACAGGGCAAGGAGGAGGAGGCGGGGGGCTGGGCTCATAAAAACGGACGGGCGCCCCTCTTTGGAAGGGACGCCCGTCTTGGCACCTCTGCGTGGGCCTTAGTAGAGGGTCTCGCCCGAAGCGGGGTCGAACAGGTGGCCCTTGCTCATGTCGAACACCAGCTCGATGTCGGTGTTCACTTCCACCTGGTCGTGCGTGTCGAAGCGCGCCACGAAGGGCGTCTTGCCGGTGGTCAGGTAGATGTAGCTCTCCGAGCCCATGGGCTCGACCACTTCCACCGTGGCGGTCAGCGTGTTGTCCGGGCTGGCGTTGGTGGCGTAGACCTTGTCGTAGATGTCCTCGGGGCGGATGCCCAGCACCATCTCGCCGTCACGGTCGCCGATGGCGGCCACCATGTCGTCGGTCAGCTTCACCTGGAAGTTGTCCTCGTTGAAGAACACGCCGTTGCTGCGCTTCACCAGCACGCCTTCGATGAAGTTCATGCTGGGGCTGCCGATGAAGCCGGCCACGAAGCGGTTCTTAGGCTTGTCATACAGGCCCAGGGGGTCGGCCACCTGCTGGATCAGGCCGTCCTTCATCACCACGATGCGGTCGGCCATGGTCATGGCCTCCACCTGGTCGTGGGTCACGTAGATCATGGTGGCCTGCAGGCGGATGTGCAGCTTGCTGATCTCGGCGCGCATCTGCACGCGCATCTTGGCGTCCAGGTTGCTCAGGGGCTCGTCGAACAGGAAGACCTTGGGCTTGCGCACGATGGCGCGGCCCAGGGCCACGCGCTGGCGCTGGCCGCCCGACAGCTGCTTGGGCTTGCGGGCCAGGTACTCCTCGATCCCCAGGATCTCGGCGGCCTCGTGCACGCGCTGCTTGATCTCCTCCTTGGGGTACTTGCGCAGCTTCAACCCGAAGGCCATGTTCTCGTAGACGGTCATGTGCGGGTAGAGGGCGTAGTTCTGGAACACCATGGCGATGTCGCGATCCTTGGGCGGCACGTCGTTGACCATGGTGTCGTCGATCCACATCTCGCCGCTGGTCAGCTCCTCGAGGCCGGCGATCATGCGCAGGGTCGTGGACTTGCCGCAGCCCGAAGGCCCCACCAGGATCAGGAACTCCTTCTCCTCACACGTCACATTGACATGGTTCACGGCCATGGCGCCGTTGGGATAGACCTTGCAAACGTCTTTGAGCACGACTTTCGCCATCGTATGGCTCCGAGTATTGCCGCCTTTCAACCATGCCTTTCCTTATTGCGGGACAGACGCATCCCGCCTTGGCGGCGCATTGCCGGGAGAAGGCCAGTTGAACCCGTGAATTTTACTTTTTGAAACAGCAGTCCGTCAATGACCCTGGCCTATTTAAGCAAAGCCCCCACGCTGTAAAGCGACCCGGCCGCCACCACCAAGCCCCGGGGGCCCGCCCATCGGCGCGCCTGGGCCAGGGCCCCGGGCAGGTCCTCGCAGGCCTGGGCCGCCACCCCGCGGGCGGCCAGCCAAGCCACCGCCACGCCCGCCTCCAGGCCCCGCGGATCCGGCGGCCGGGCCACATAAAAGCGGTCGGCCAGGGGCTGCCAGACGCCCAGCATGCGCCGCCAATCCTTGTCCTTGAGCACCCCCACCACCCAGGCCCGGCGGCCCTGGGGGCGGCGGGCCCGCAGGCCCTGGATATACGCTGCCAGCACCTTGGCCCCGGCCGGATTGTGGGCCCCGTCCACGAGCGTCAGCGGCTTGCGGCCCAGCACCTGCAGGCGCCCCGGCCAGTCGGCCTTGGCCAGGCCCAGGGCCACCGCCCGCCAGCTCAGCCCCAGCCGGGGCGCCAGCAGCTTCAGCGCGGCCAGGGCGCAGGCCAGGTTCTCGTGCTGGTGCTGGCCCAGCAGGGGCAGGGCCAGGATGTGCTTGTCGCCCAGGTGCCGCAGGGTCACGGTCTGGCTTTGGGCCCCGGGCTCGTCGTGCCAGCGCTCCACCGCCCAGTCCTGGCCCTGGCGCAGGGCCAGCAGCGGGGGCTTGGAAGCGCCCTGGACCCGGCGGAAGCGCCGCAGGATCACGGCCCGCGCCCGGCCACGGGCGGCGGTCACCAGCGGCGAGCCTTTCTTGATGATGCCGGCCTTCTCAAAGGCGATCTTGGCCTCGGTCTTCCCCAGGATCTGGGTATGCTCCAGCGAGATGTTGGTGATGACCGTGAGCAGCGGCTGGGCCACCACGTTGGTGCTGTCCAAGCGCCCGCCCAGGCCGGTCTCAAGCACCAGCACCTGGGCTTTCTGCCGGTGGAAGAACAGGAAGGCCAGCGCGGTCAGCGCCTCGAAATAGGTGGCGGCGCCCTCGGGCCGCAGGGCCTGCGCGCGCAGGGCCGGCCACAGGGGCCGGGCGGCTTCCTCCAAGGCGCTGCGGCGGGCGTTCTTCCCGCCCAGGCGGTAGCGCTCGGTGAAGTCGACCAGGTGCGGCGAGATGAACAGGCCCGTGCGCAGGCCCTGCGCCACCAGCACGCTTTCCAGCATGCGGCAGACGCTGCCCTTGCCGTTGCTGCCGGCCACGTGGATCACGGGCAGGCCCTTTTCCGGGTGGCCCAGCAGCTTCAACAGCGAGCGCGTGCGCGCCAGCCCCGGCACGATGGCCGGCGAGCACAGGTTGGCGAGGCGTTCTTCGATGGGGAGGCGTCGCAAGGGCGGGGGCCTTTAGAATTGGACCGACAGCAGCGAGGCGCGGGCGCCGCCGTTGCGCAGGGGCTGGATGTCCGGGGTCAGCGCCATCAGCTGGCCGTCCTCGACGTCCAGCAGGGGGCTCAGGCGGCCTTCGTCCCGGTAGCGGCGGCGGCGGCGCTGGCGCGGGGTCTCCACGGCGTCGGGGTCGCGCAGGTTGGCGAAGCCGATGATGGCCGTGGGGATGCCCAGCACGCCCACCACGCCGAAGACCTCGGCCGTGCCCAGCCAGCCGGAAGCCTGGTTCAGGTCGCTGATGCCCTGGCTGCTGTAATAATGCCCGTTGCGGGACTGGTCGAAATAGCCGGGATCGTAGCTGTTGCTCCATTCCAGGTCGGCGGCATCGCTGTAGCCCCCGCTGACCGCCCAGCACGACAGGCCGCCGATGACGCCGGCCACCACCATGACGCTGCCGGCGATGCCCAGCGCCAGCATGCCCGGGCGGACCTTGGCGGGGGACGCCTGCGGCACGGCCAGCAGGGCGCCAAGGGCCGCGGCGATGACGAGCTTCTTCATGGGGACCCCTCGATGGCTGGCCCCCTCATCGGGGCCAGCAGGATTGTGACGCCCGCCGCCCCGAAAGAAAAGGCCTTGTAACATCACCAAGTTCAAGCTGGACCGCCGGGGCGCCGGAGCCCAACAATAGGACATCTGTGGCGTAGGGCGCGCAGTGCCCGCAGCCTTTGACGTCGTTCAGCCGGCCCGCAGCGCAGGCGGGGCGGAATTGATGGGGGATCGATCCATGTTGATGATGAGGAAGCGCAAGGCTTTAGGCGCGGTCCTGGGCCTGGTGGCCATGGGCCTTTCCACGGGCCTGTGGGCCCAGGCGGTGACCGTGGTGATGACCGACGGCACGGTGGTGAAGGGCGACCTGCTGGGCGTGGACAACGGCACCCTGAGCCTGCAAAAGGCCAGCGGCAAGTCCCAGGACATCGCCGTCGACGACATCAAGAAGGTCTTCGACGCCGACCACAAGGTGGTCAGCCTGGATGGCGCCACGGCGGCGGGCCCCCGCGGGGACGCCGCGGACGATGCCGACACCGTCGCGCCCGCCGCCAAGGCCGCCGCGGACGATGAGCCCGCCGACGACGTGGTGCCCCGGCGCCACGCCAAGCGCCGCCTGCGCGCCTCGGCCGCGACCGACGGCAGCGACGGCAGCCATCGCAACGGCCTCAGGGGCCGCAAGGTGGACGGCGAGGTCCTGTTCTGGTCCGGCACGGCCGTGACCCTGGTGGGCCTGGGCGCCATCCTCTACGGCAACGGCCAGGAGAGTTCCGCCACCAGCAGCTACTGCCCCACCGGGCAGTGCACGGACGGCTACCACGACTACACCATTTCGGGCTATCCCGGCTATTACACCTATGACGAGTACACCCAGTACTACTACGGCCAGGCCTGGGTCGATGGCGGCGTGGTGGTCGGTTGCGTGGGCTTGGCTTGCATGCTCACCGGCCTCATCATCACCCCCAGCGGGCGCGAGATGGAGAACGCCTCGCTGCTGAACTACAACGACCACCAGCTCAGCCTGGGCATCCCCAACATCGGCGTCAACCGCTACGGCGGCCCCAAGGCCAGCCTGCTGAGCGCGACCTTCTAGCCGAGCCCATCCAAAAGCCAAAGGAGCCCTTCCCCGCCGGGAGGGGCTCCTTTCTTTTGCCGGGCTTTCTGGTGGACCCTGGACCGGCCACCGCCAAGAATGGCCCCCTGCCACCGCTGAGCCTTGGAGCCGCCATGAGAACCGCCTTGCTGACCCTGCTGCTGCCCGCCCTCTGCCTGCTGGGCGCGTCGGCCGCCCACGCCACCGTCACGGTGACGCTGAAGGACGGCAGCGTCATCCGCGGCACGCTGCAGGATGTGCAAACGCTGGCCGTGACGCTGCAAGCCCCCACGGGCGAGACCCAGCTGATCGCGCTGAGCGCGGTGGCGCAGGTCGTCACGGCCAGCGGCGTGGTGGTCTACCAAGGGCAAGCCGCCGGGGCGGCGCCGGCCTCCCCCCTTCCCGCCAGCCCCGCCCCGGCGCCCACGCCCGCGGCCGGCCCCGCGCCCGAAGCCCCCTCCACGGCGGCGGCGGCCACCCCCACGGCCGAAGCGCTGGCGCCCCGCGCCCCCGCCGCCGGGCAGACGCTCACGGTCCCGGCGGAGCACGACGCCCGCTGGCATGCCCGCCGCAGGGTGGGCCTGGCGCTGTCCTGGGCCGGCGGCGTGCTGGCGGCCGCGGGCAGCGGCCTGACCTTCGCGGCGGTCCAGCAGGTCGACGCGGAAAAGAAGGACCGCCTGGGCACCGGCGCCGCCGCCAGCGCCGGCGTGGGCCTGCTGGGCATCGTCGCGGGCGCCCTGGTCCTGCCTGGCGCCGATGCCGACGGTTCCGCAGCCCTGCTGGACTACGACCAGCGCCAGCTCTGCCTGGGCCTTCCCAGCATCAGCCTTGACCGCGCCGGCGGCCCCCGCGCCAGCCTGTTCCACGCCACCTTCTAAGGGCCTCAGCCGCCCAAAGAAAAGGAGCCCTTCCCGGCCGGGAGGGGCTCCTTTTCTTTGAACGGCGATCCGTGCCCTCACGGGGCCGGCGGCTGAGCCGTGGGGTCCGAGCCCCCCGGCGCGCCCAGGGCCGGCGGCGGGCCCCAGACCACGAAGGCGTAGCCCGGCGTGGCGCCCGGCAGCGTGCCCAAGCGGGGGCCGTAGATGGGCGGGACCAGCCCGCGCCGCAGCTCCCACTCGCGCACATAGCCGCCGCCCAGCAGGTGGTCCAGGCCGCGCTGGCGCGGGTAGAGCGCGGCGTGGCTGCGCTTCACCAGCGGGTAGAGGTCGTTGTTGGCCAGGCCATCCAGGTTCACCAGGCCGCAGTCGGCGTAGTAGCCGATGATGCCGCAATCCCAGGCCCCCCAGTGCTGGCCCGGCGCGGGCTTCAGCGTGCGGCCCAGGCTCAGCATCTCGGTCTGCGAGGGATAGGGCCGGCCCTCCGGCGTCAACAGCAGGCCCAGCGTGTTGAAGGCCAGCAGCAGCGCGGTGATGGCCAGCAAGGCGCGCCGCCGCCGCTTCAGCAGGCTGAACAGGGCGCCCGCCAGCAGCGTCGCCGGGACCACCATGCCCGCCGAATACCAGGGCTGCACGTCGGCGGACAAGGCGTAAAGCAGCAGGTAGCCGGCCAGCGTCAGCGCCGCCGCGCGCAAGCCCGCCGCCGCCGGGCTCAGGGGCCGCGTGGACGCCTGCCAGCGCCACAGCAGGGCTCGTCGCGTGCGCCAAGCCTGCCACAGCATCCAAGCCAGCGCCAGGGCCACCAGGGCCTTGCCCGGGTGGGTCAAGCCCCCGGGGAACAGCGCGAACATCACCTTGAAGCCCTTCAGCGGCAGGCGGCCCCCGCGCGCCGCCCACAATTGCTTGATCAGGGCGCTGGCTTGCAGGGCCTGGCCCGTGAAGGCGTGGTTCAGCGCCAGCATCAGCGCGATGCCCGCCAGCGCGCCCGCCACGCCCCAGGCCAGCGGCGCCCACGGCTGGGTGGCCCGGCCCCGCGCCCGCGCCACGGCCACCGCCAGCAGCCACATCCCCGGGAACAGGCCGAAGTCCGAGCGCGCCAGCGAGCCCAGCACGCCGGCCAGGAACAGGCCCAGGCCCGCCGCCAGCCCCGCGCGGCCCTGCAGCGCGCGCCGGCCGTACAAGGCGGCCGCTAGCACCGCCCAGGGCCACTCCATGGCGCTGACCGACTGCAACAGCGCGTTGGGCGACAGCCACACCACCAAGCCCGCCAGCAAGGCCGGCCAGCGCCAGCGGCCCGGCGGCAGCAGCAAGGCCGCCGCCAGCCAGGTGGCCGCCACGCCCGCCGCCAAAGCCAGGCGCACGAAGCCGTCCGGCCCCGGCTGCGCCAGCGCGTAAAGCCCCGCCAACAGCCAGGCCCACAGCGGGTGATAACCCGACGTCACCGTGGCGCCGTGGTCGAAGCTCCAGTAGCCCAAGCGCCAAAAATCGCGGGCCAGGGTCAGGTAGTAGTAGCCGTCATCGGGCACGGTGGCCACCTGCGCCGCGGCCGGCGCCAGGATCACGCGGGCCTGGAACAGCCACGCCAGCGTCAGGGCCCCCAGGCCCAGCCAGGCTTCAATGCTAAGGCAACGGCGTCGCATGCGGAGGAGCCTAGTGAAGGGTCGCAAACCACGAGGGGCGCCCCTTCGGACGCCCCTCGTCGGTCAGCCTGAACGGTGGATGCCGGCCTAGCGCAGCAGGCGGCGCAGCTCTTTCTTGATCAGCTTGGGCAGCTGGGCCTGATAGGCCTTCACCGCCGCCTTGACGATGCGCTTGACCTGGCGCGGGCTGACGCCGGCCTTCACCGCCGCCGGGCGGCCGGGACCCTTGGGACGGCCGGGGCCGCGCTTGACGCCGCTGCCCTTGGGGCGGCCGGGGCCGCGCTTCACCACCGCTTCGGCGGCGGCGGCGGCTTTGGGCGGGCGGCCGGGGCCGCGCTTGGCGCCGCTGCCCTTGGGGCGGCCGGGACCGCGCTTCACCACCGCTTCGGCGGCGGCGGCGGCTTTGGGCGGGCGGCCGGGGCCGCGCTTGACGCCGCTGCCCTTGGGGCGGCCGGGGCCGCGCTTCTTGGATGGGCGGCCAGCGCGCGGGGCGGCCGCGACGGTCACAACGGATTTCGTGTCTGCCATGGGGATCCTCTATCGGGGAAAGGCGTGGGGCTAGGCGGAGCAGCAGCTTGTCGGCGGGATTCCGCTCGAGGGATTATTTTAAGGATAATTCTGGGACAAAGCTTGTTTAATGAATAAATAATTAATTAATAAAAACCCAGCCCAGCACCAGCAGCCAGCCCAGCCCCGCCGCCGCCAAGGCCCACCGGAACAGGCCCGCGTCGAACCACAGCTCCACCTGGTGGCGGCCGGCCTTCAGGGCCACGGCCTGCAAGCCGCCGTCGGCCTCCAGCACCGGCTGGGCCCGCCCATCCACCCGGCAGCGCCAGGAGGGGTGCCAGGCGTTGGACAGCACCAGCACCGCGTCCCGATCCGTGGCCGCCTCCATGGCCTCGCCCTGGGGGCTGCGGCTCAGCCAGGTGACGCCGCCCTGCGGCGCGCCCCCGGCCAGCCCCGGGCCTTGGGCCAAGGCCGCCCGGCTGCGGGGATCGAAGGCCGGGTCGGCCAGCAGGCGGTAGGCTTCGGCGTCGTCCGCCTCCACGCTGCGCCCCACCAGCCAGGCGCGCGGATAGGCGTGGGGATTCTCCCGCACCGTCACGGCGTCGGGGTCGGCCCCCCCGCGCTGCAGCACGTAGCGCACGTTCATCAGGTCGAACCAAGCGTTGCCGCGCCGGGCCAGGGCCTCGCGGATCCGCTGGGGGCCCCTCATAGGCATGGACTCGCGCCCGCCCAGGCTCTCGTAGCCCAAGGCCATGGCGTCGTTCGAGTCGTAGGACTGCGCGTCCAGCACGCGCCAAGGCTCCACGCCCGGCGGCGGGGGCGGCGGGCCGTTGAAATGCAAGGCCGGGTTGGCGACGGCGGGGTCGATGCAGCGGATGAAACGCGTGGTCACCTGGGCCTGGTCCAGGGCGTGGAAGGCCAAGGCCAGCGCCAGCACCCAGACCGCGCCCCGGCGGCGGGACTGCAGCCACAGCAGGGCGGCCAGCAGTAGCAGCAGCCCCAGCGTGGCCGTGGCCGACCCGCGCGCCAGGCCCAGCAGGGCCTCAGCCATGCGGCCCGGCTCGCGCAGGGCCGGCGGCGCCGACGCCGACGCCGCCAGGGCCCCCGCGTCCGCCAGGGCGCGCTGGGGCGCCGCCCACCAGGCCCCCGCGGCCGCCAGCAGCAGCAGGGCCACGCAGGCCGCCGCGCCGCGCCGCGCCGCCGCGATCCGCTCCCCCGCCCGCAGGGCGTCCCAGCCGAACGCCGCCAGCGCGCACACCGCAAAGGTGAGCAGGAACAGGATGCGGCTCCAGCCGCGGAAGCCGGCCAGCACCGGCAGATGCGCCAGCAGCTGGTAGTGCGGCGTCCACACCCGTTGGGCCAGGAACAGCGCCGCCAGCGCCAAGCCCAGCATCCAGCGCACCCGCGCGTCGCGCCACCCCGCCCAGGCCGCCGCCGAAGCCAGGACCCAGGGCAGCAGCCCGAAATACTCGCTGACGAAGCCCAAGCCCCGGTCCCCGTGATACAGCGGGGCCTGCCAGCCGAAATAGCCCGGCACCCACCAGGTCAGGCCTTCGTAAAAGGTCAGCGAGCCCTTGAAGTACCAATCCCAACCGCCCAGCTGGCGCGCGCTCAGGGGCAGGTATTGCAGCGTGAGCCACAGCTGCGGCGCCGCGATCAGCGCGGCCACCATCAAGGCCAAGACCAAGCCCTTCAGCACCGGCGCCCAGGCGCTCAGGCGGCCCCCGCGCCCCGGCCGCGGCGGCGCCTGGGCCAGCGCGAACGCCGCCACCGCCGCCAGCGTGTAGGTGAACAGCTGCGCCCCCAGCGCCAGCACCTGCAGGCCCAAGGCCGCCCCGCAAAGGGCCCAAGCGGATCCGCGGCCCTCGCGGGCGCCCCGGTGCGCGGCCCAAAAGGCCCACGGCACCATCGACGTGGCCTGCACAAAATCGACCCAGCCCCCGAAGAGCTGGCTGACCTGCGACCCCGATACCGCGAACGCGAAGGCGCCCAGCAGCGCGGCCGACCGGCTGCGGTCCAGGCGGCGCAGGAACAGGAACATCCCCAGCCCCGCCAGCGCCACATGCAGGGCGGCGTTCACCGCGTTCAGCAGCGGCAGGGGCCAGCCCCACAGCTGGCCCAGCAGGTCGGTGGGATAGGCGAACGGCAGGTTGCAGGCGGCCACGCCGGGCATGCCGCCCAGCAGGTCGGGCATCCACAGCGGCCATTCATGGCAGGCCAGGCTGCGCTGGACCGCCGCCGAGAAGGGCGCGAACACCGCCAGCAGGTCGTAGCCATAGATCATGCGGCCCAGGAACAGGGCCGGCCAGAACAGGGCCAGCGGGACCGCCACCAGGAACGCCACGGCCAGCGCGGTGGAACGGGCGCCTGGCTTGGTGGCGAAGGACCTTAAACCCATGCTCAAGACCTCGGGGATCGGCGTGGCTGTCGAAGCGCCCCGGGCGCCCCGGGTCGGCCAAGCGTGAACGGCATCATCTTACCCGCGCGGGGGGGAGCATGAACGCGGAAGTTTTTACCCCTGGGGATCCAAGGGGCCCAAGCGGTCGCTCCTTTTTCCTTGAATTAGATCCTCAAGGATCCCATGCCCACCGCCAACGGCTGATCATGCATTCAACGGATGGCTCTCCGGGCATAAAGAAAGCCCCTCCCAAGATATGGGAGGGGCTTGAGGTCTGACCCCAACGGGATTTGAACCCGTGTTACCGCCGTGAAAGGGCGGTGTCCTAGGCCACTGGACGATGGGGTCGCGCGCGGGCCCGGATCGGCCAGGGCCGAGGGGGTCCGCAAAGGGGCGTTATTTTAGGTGCTGGAAAGGCTCTTAGACAAGCGCGAATTAGGCCTTCTTCAGGGCCACAATTTGGCCGTACAGCTTCTCGTACTCCACGGCGCTGGCGTCCCAGCTGTGGTCCTCGGCCATGCCGATCTGCTGCAGCTTGCGCCATTGCACCGGGTCCTTGTGCAGCTCCACGGCGCGCTGGAGCGCGTTGAACAGGGCCATGCTGCTGAACTCGCTGAACACGAAGCCGTTGCCCTTGCCGGTGCGGGGGTCGTACTCGTGCACGGTGTCATAAAGGCCGCCCACGGTGCGCACCACCGGCACGGTGCCGTAGCGCAGCGAGATCAACTGGTTGAGGCCGCAGGGCTCGAAGCGGCTGGGCATGAGGAAGATGTCGGCGCCGGCCTCGATGCGGTGGGCCAGGCCGTTGTCGAAGCGCAGGTTCACGGACGCCTTTTCCGGGTAGGTCTCGGCCAGGCGGCGGAAGCTCTCGTGGTAGCGCTGGTCACCGGTGCCCAGCAGCACGAACTGCAGGTCCAGGTGGATGAGGTAGTCGACGATCTCCTCGACCAGGCTCAGGCCCTTCTGGTGGTCCAGGCGCGTGACCATGGCCACGATGGGCACGTCGTCGGCGGGCAGGCCCAGCTCCTTGCGCAGGGCCCACTTGACGTCCTTCTTCTTGTCCAGGTCGGCGGCGCTGTAGCGCACCGGCAGGAAGCTGTCGCGGCCGGGGTCCCACTCCTTGGTGTCGAGCCCGTTGATGATGCCGCTAAGGTCGCCGCCGCGGCCGCGCAGCACGCCTTCCAAGCCGCAGCCGAACTCGACGTTGCGGATCTCCTCGGCGTAGCGCGGGCTGACGGTATTGACCTTGTCGCTGAAGAGCAGCGCGCCCTTCATGATGTTCATCTGGCCGTAGAATTCCAGGCCCTCGCTGGTGTACAGGCCCCAGTCCAGGCCGGTGCGGCCGAACTGCCAGTCGGGGAACAGGCCCTGGTAGGCCAGGTTGTGCACGGTGAACAGGCTGCCGGAGGCCTTGAAGAACTTGTCGTCGGCCAGCAGCGTGCGCAGGTAGACCGGGATCAGGCCGGTGTGCCAGTCGTTGAGATGGTAGACGTCGGGTGCGAAGGCCAGGGCCTTGGCGGCGCTGAGGGCCGCGCGCGAGAAGAAGGCGAAGCGGTCGCCGTTGTCGCGGTAGTCGCCGGCGTCGTCGCCGTAAAGGCGCTCACGGTCGAAATAGTGGGCCTGGTCGATGAAGTAGCACTTCACCAGCGAGCCGGGCAGCACGCCCTCGCGCAAGTCGAAGGTGGCGGGCATGTCGTCGGGCACGGGCGGGCCCAACAGCGTCACGCCGCTCTTGATCAGCTTGGTCTCCACGCCGCCCTGGGCCATGGAGCGGTACCAGGGCATGAGCACGCGCACGTCATGGCCCCGCGCCGCCAGGGCATGCGGAAGGGCCCCGGCCACATCAGCCAGGCCGCCGGTCTTGGCGAAAGGCGCCACTTCGGCGGAGACGAGAAGGATCTTCAGTGCGCTGCTCACACAGCCCCAAGCGGAGAACAGGGGGTGACTTTTGTCAGATGAAACCCGCCCCTGTCAAGACAGGCAGGTCCTCCATTTTTAACCGAAAAACCGCTGTAAAAAAGGGAAAACTCAGGTCTTTCTGTAAGAAATCGAAAGCCCGAACATAAAAATGACACACATCAATATGAACCAAGCGCCCCAGCGCCGATAGGGCGTCTCCCGGCCCGGCCCCACCCGTTGCAGCACCCAACCGGCGCCATTCAAGCCCAATCGGCCGCGCAGGCTGCCGTCCGGCGCGGCGAAAAGGCTGATGCCGGTGGCCGCGGCGCGGGCGCTCCAGCAGCCGTTCTCGACGGCGCGCAGCGCGGCCTGCGACGCGTGCCACACCGGGCCGGCGGTGATGCCGTACCAGGTGTCCACGGTGAGCAGGGCCAGCACGTCCGGCGCGGGGCCCCGCTGGGCCAGCTCGGGGAAGACGCCTTCGAAGCAGATCAACGGCACGAAGCCCAGGCCTGCGGCCTCAAAACGGCTCGGCGCCGCGCCGCTGCGGAAGAAGGCCACGCCCATGCGCTCGAGCACCGCATGCAGGCCCGGGATCCAGCCTTCCAGGGGCAGGTACTCGCCGAAGGGCACCAGGTGCCGCTTGACGTAGGCTTGGGTGCTGCCGTCGGCGTCCACCCACACGGCCGCGTTGCGGTAGCCGTCGGGCGCGCTCAACGTGGAGCCGATCAGCAGGCATACCCGGCGCTGGCGGGCGAAGGCCTTCACCGCCCGCGCCTCGGGCGCGTCCTCGTTGAAGAAGCCGGGGAAGGCGCTCTCGGGCCACAGCAGGACTTGGGCCCCGGCGTCGGCGGCCTGCCGGCTGTAGGCCAGGTAGGCGCCCAGCACCTGGGCGCGGAAGGCCCCGGTCCAGGGCTGGTCCAGGTCGATGCCGCCCTGCACCACGGCCACCAGGGGACCCTGCGCCGGCGCGTCCAGCTGGCGCCGGGCTTCCCCGCCCTGCCACGCAGCCCCGCCCGCCAGGGCCAGCAGCATGGCCAGCGTCGGCAGCAGCGCGCCCAGGCGCGTCAGCAGGCGCGGCCGCCACAGCAGGGCCCACGCCACCGCGCCCAGCAGGGCCACGGCATAATCCAAGCCGGCGGGGCCGGTCAGGGCCGCCAGCGGGCGCAAGAAGGCGTTGCCGTATTGGGACGAGCCCAGGCTGTTCCACGGGAAGCCGGTCAGCAGCTGCGAGCGCAGCCATTCCAGCAGCGCCCAGGCCGCCGGCAGCCACAGCAGGGGCAGGGGCCAGCCGGCGGCCAAGCCGCGCGCCGCCAACGCGCCAAAGAGGCCCACAAAGAGCGCGCACCAGGCGCCCAAGCCCAGCCAGGCGGGCAGGGCGCCCCAGCCCATGGGCTGCACCTGGGTCAGCCAATGCAAGCCGGGCAGGTGGAAGGCCAAGCCCGCCAGCAGGCCCAGGCCGAAGCCCGCGCGCGCGTCGACGCCGTCGACCGCGGCCAACAAGGGGGCCAGGGCCACGCAGGCCATCCACCCCGTCCAGGGCTGCAGGTCCAAAGCCAGCGCGTTGGGGAAGCTGAAGTACAGCAGCAGGCCCGAGGCCAGGGCCAGGCTGCGGCGCGACGCCAGGGTCACTTCCAGCCTTCCGCCGCCACCACCTGCCCGGCCCCGTCCAGCCAGGCCTGGCGCTGCAGGTCAAAGGCGATCTCGCCGCGCTCGGCGCGCAGGCGGTCCTCGCCGCTGAGCCGGTGCAGGGGGATGGAGCGCCAGCGGTGGTGCATCCACAGCCACTGCTGGGGGTGCTCGCGGATGGCGGCCTCCAGCAGCGCGTTGTAGCGCGCCAGCGTCCAGGCGCTGCCCTGCAGCTCGGTCAAGCCCTCCGGCGGGCTCTCGATCAGGTGGACCTTGAGGCGGCTCAGGCGTGGCGCCACGCGCACGGGCACGCCGAAGGCCAGCAGCGACCCGCTGCGCCGGGCCAGCAGCTCGCCGATGCTGTGGGTGCTGGCCGGCTGGCCGAAGAAGGGGGCGAAGGTGCCCCATTTATCGCCGTCCTGGTCGCCCAGCAGCGCCACCAGCCCGCCGCCCTTGAGCACGCGCAGGGCGTCACGGATGGCGTGGATGCGCACGAATTGGATGCCCACCTTGGCGCGATAGCGGTTGAACAGTTCGTCCACCCAGGGGTTGGACTGGGTGCCGATGAGGAAGGTGACGGGGATGCCGCGCCGCAGCAGGGCCGCGCCCATCCACTCCCAGTTGCCGAAGTGGGCGCTCATGCACACGATGCCCCGGCCGGCGGCGCGGGCGGCGTGCATCTGCTCGAGGCCCTCGAACTCGTAGAGGCTGTCCAGGTCGGCCGGGTCCAGGGCCGGGGTCCAGGCGATCTCGGCCATGGTCTGGCCGAAATTGGCGTAGGCGGCCGAGGCGATGCGGCGGCGCTGGCCCCCCGTCACGCCCAGGCGGGCCTCCAGGTTCTCGTTGGCGGCCTGGCGGGCCACGCCCAGGGCCCAGGCGGCGCGCCCGGCGAAGCGGCCGCTGGCCTGCACCGCGCCCAGCGGCAGCGCCTGCAGGGCCTTGGCCGCGGCCAGGGTGGCGGCGTATTCGACGCGGTAACGGAGCTTCTTGAGAGCCTTCATGTCATCCTCCACCCTTCAAGGCGCCATCCACCAGCTTCCAAAAGGCGCGCTCAGGCTCCACCTTGGCGCGCAGGCTCAGCACCCACACCGGCCGCGACGGCCGCCAACCCGCCGGCAGCCGCGCCGCATCCTTGGCCGTGGTGACGATGGCCTCAGCGTCCTCGGGCGGCCGCTCCAGCTGGCGGTGGGTGAAGCGGTGGTGGTCCGGGAAGCGCCAAGCCACCGGGCGGGCGCCCAGGGCCCGCAGCCCGTCCTCGAAGGCCTGCGGCCGGCCCAGGCCGCTGAGGGCCAGCACGGTGCGGCGCTTCAGCTGGGCCAAGGGGATGCGGCGGCCGTCCGGCCAGGCGCGCAGGCCCGCGGGCTGGCGCCGCAGGGTGAACAACGGCAGGCCTTGGAAGGCCGGCGGCAGCAGCGCGCGCAGCTGCGGGGCCTTCATCCCCGCGGGGGCCGAGCCCAGCAGCAGGGCCTGGGCCTGGGCCGCCTGGGACCAGGGCTCGCGCCAGGGCCCGGCTGGCAGCAGGCGCTCGCCCAGCACCAGGTCCCCATAGTCGGCCAGCAAAAGGTCCAGGTCGCGGGCCAGGTGGCGGCGGCGCTGGAACCCGTCGTCCAGGATCAGGCATCCGGCCCCGGCGGCCACGGCGGCGCGCGCCGAGCGCGCGCGGTCGGCATCCACCCAGACCTGGGCCGACGAGGCGGCCGCGTGCTCCTGGGCTTCGTCCCCGCTGGCGGCCACGCCCACCAGGGGGCCCCGCCCCGCCGACACCCGCAGGGGCCGGGGGCCCTTGGCCGCGCCATAGCCCCGCAGCAGGATGGCCGGCCGCCGCTTCAGCGCCGAGGCCCGGGCCGCGATGAGGCGCACCACCGGGCTCTTGCCGGTGCCGCCCACGCTCAGGTTGCCCACGCTGATCACCGGCACGCCCGCAGCTCTCGGCGCGCCCCGGCGCCGGGCCAGCGACCAGCCCAGGCGGTAGAGCCAGCTCAGCGGGCGCAGCAGCAGTTGCCAGGCCCGCGGCCAGCGCCAAGGCTCAGGCAGGGTCATCCCCATCCTCCGGCAGGCGCCCGAACTCGCGCGGGCTGGCCACGGACCCGTGCTCCTCGGGATGCCAGCCATCCGCCTCCACGGCGGCCCCGAACTCGGTGACGCGGCGGAACTGCTCCAGGCCCTCGCCGCGCCAGTCCTGGCCGTCGCGGCGCATGCGGGCCACCAGGAGCAGCTTCAGGGCCAGCTCGGCGGTGCGGCGGCTGGCTCCGGCCCGCTGCGCCACGCAGGCCTCGGCGGCCCGGGCCATGGCGGCGCGCGCCTTGGCGTCCTTCAGCACCGCCAGCGTGGCCTCGGCCAAGCCGGCGGCCTCCAGCTGCTGGGCGCCGCCGGCGTCGACCAAGGCCTGGGCCACCTCGGGGAAATGGCGCATGTGCGGGCCGAAGAAGACCGGCACGCCCAGGGCCGCCGGCTCCAGCGGGTTCTGGCCGCCGAAATCGGCGAAGCCCCCGCCCACCCAGGCCGCCCCGCTGTCGCAGGCCAGGGCGTAGAAGGTGCGCAGCTCGCCCAGGGTGTCCAGCAGCAGCACGTCGGCGTCCTCGGCCCCGCCGCCCTGGCTGCGGCGGACCCACTGCCACTTGAGCCGCTTCAGCAGGGCCTCGACCTCGGCCACCCGCTCGATGTGGCGGGGGGCGATGACCAGGCGCGCCGTGGGCAGGGCCCGTTGCACCTTCTCAAAGGCGGCCAGCAGCAAGGCCTCCTCGCCGGGGCGCGTCGAACCGGCCACCAGCACCGGGGCGCCGGCCTTCCAACCCAGGCGGCGGCGCTGCTCGGCGGCATCGATGCGCAAGGCGTCCAGGTCGGCCTGCAGGTCGAACTTGGTGTTGCCGGCCACGCTGACGCGGGCGGCCCGGGCGCCCAGCGCTTGGATGCGGTCGGCGTCGGGCTGGGCTTGCATGGCGAAAAGGTCGATGCGCTCCAGCAGGCCCGCCATGGCCGAGCCCAGGCGGCGGTAGCGGCGGTAGCTGCGCTCGGTCAGCCGTCCGTTGGCCATCAGCACCTGGGCGCCGTGGGCCTTCATCTGCAGCAGCAGGTTGGGCCACAGCTCGGTCTCGGCCAGCACCAGCAGGCGCGGCTTGAAGCGGCGGATCCACGGCCCCACCAGCCAGGGCAGGTCCACCGGCAGCAGCAGGCAGGCGGAGGCCTGGGGGAAGAGCCGGCGGGCCTGCTGGCAGCCCGCCTTGGTGGTGCTGGTGATCACCAGGGACTGGCGCGGCAGCTTGGGGATCAGCTCCCGCACGACCGGCGCCACCGCGTTGACCTCGCCCAGGCTGGCGGCGTGGACCCACACGCAGCCCTCGCTGAGCCAGGCCTGGTGGCGCACCGTCCTGGGCAGCAGGCCCAGGCGCATGCCCAAGCCCCAGCGCGCGCGCGGGATCAGCAGCAGCAGCGGGAGCAGCGGCAGCGCCGCCAGGCAGGCCAGCGTCAACAGGGCGTCGTAGAGCAGGATCAACATCGGTGGCGGCTCACGGATTCGGGAAAAGGTCGTAGCTCAGGCGCAGGGACCAGCCCACGGCGCCGTCGGCCAGCCCCACGCGGCAGCCCAGCGCCAGGCTGATGTCGCCGGGGCCGTTGATCAGCACCTGGGGCGTGCAAGCGGTGGCGGCGCCGCGCTCCCAGGCCAGTTCGGCGCCCAGGCGCACGTCCTCGGCCACGTAGGGCGTCCAAGCGCCCAGGCGCAGGCCCCACCAAGCGTCGGCGCCCCACAGGGCGTTCAAGGTCAGGCTGCTGTCGAAGGGCTCGACCTGGGCCACCAGGCCGCCGCGGGGGCGCCAGGCCGCGCCGTCGTAAGGCGCCGCGGCGATCAGCGCCAGCGCCGGCCAGGCGTCCGGATGCTCGGGCTCGCGCAGCTCCAGGCCCAGGTCGGCCCGGTCGGGGCCGCCGTCGGCGGCCTTCAGCCAATCGCCCGAGGCCTGCAGCCAGTCCGTCAGCCCCGCGCGCAGGCCGGGGCCCCAGGCCGGCCGGCCGTCGCCGCCCAGGCCCCACAGCTCCAGGTCGGCCTCCTTCTGCGGCACGGTGTCCCAGGGCTGGGTGCCGTCCAGGCCGGCTTGGATGCTGCCGCCATAGGCGGCCAGGCCCGCCGGGGCCAGCGCCAGCGCCATCCATAGGGCCGGGGCCCGCAGGCTAGGATGCACGGCGCGCCTTCAGCAGGCCCAGCAGCTCCGCCGCCGCGCGCTTGGCCACGCCGGGGCCGCCCAGCGAGCGCAGGCCCGGGGCCAGGGCGCCGCGTTGGGCCCGGCGCTCGGCCGGGCGGGTCAGCAGGCGCTCCAACGCCTGCGCGATGGCCGCCGGATCCAGGGCTTCCTGCAGGAATTCCGGCACCACGCGCCGCCCCGCCACCACGTTGGCCAGGCCGATGCTGTGGATCTTCACCAGGCGCTTGCCGATGGCGTAGGTCAGCGGATGGAGGCGGTACAGGATCAGGAAGGGCGTGCCCAGCAGGGCCGTCTCCAGCGTGGCCGTGCCCGAAGCCACCAGGGCGGCGTCGCAGGCCGCCCGAGCCGCGTAGGCCTCCTGGCCGGCGCCCTCGTAGACGGACACCCGCAGGCCCTGGGCGGCGGCCTTGAGCGCCGGGGCATACCAGTCCTGGGGCGCGGCGGGCGGCTTCACCACCACGAAGCGCCGGCCGGGCGACTGCAAGCGGCGGGCCGCCTGGAGCATCACCGGCAACAGCCAGCGCACCTCCTGCTCGCGGCTGCCGGGCAGGAGCCCCACCACCTGGCCCGGGGCCGGCCAACCCAGCTTGGCCCGCAGGGCGCGCTGGCGGGCGGGCGGGGGGTCGCCGGGGCCTGCCCATTGCAAGGCTTTGGGGATGGCGTCCAGCAGGGGGTTGCCCACCAGGCGGCAGGCCAGCCCCGCCTGGTCGTAAATGGGCTTCTCGAAGGGGAACGTCACCAGCATCAGGTCCAGCAGCCGGGCCATGGTCCTGACCCGGCCGCGCTTCCACGCCCACACCTGCGGGCTGATGTAATAGGCGATGGGGATGCCCAAGGCATGGGCCTTCGCGGCCAGGCGCAGGTTGAAGCCGGGGTAGTCCACCAGCACCAGCAGGTCCGGGCGGTCCCGCTCCAGCAGGCGCTCGGCCAGCGCGTTGGCGCGCCAGAAATAGCCGATGTGCTTGAGCACCTCCACGAAGCCGATCACGCTGCGGCTGGCCAGGTCCATGTCCAGGCGCAGGCCCGCCGCAGCCATGGCGGGGCCGCCCAGGCCGTAGCAGTCGGCGCGCCTCCCCAGCGCCCGCACGACCGCGGCGGCGTGATGGTCGCCCGACGTCTCGCCGGCGACGAACATGACCTTCGGCCGCTTCACTGATCCATCCTGCGCCAAGCCCTAGCCCAGCACTTTCTTGCGGTGCTCCGCCATCTGCCGCCGTATCTCCAACCCCAAGGCCACGGCGTCCCGGCCGTCCTGGCCGCTGACCACCGGGCGCGTGCCGTTCTTGACGGCGCCCAGGAAGCTCTCCAGCTCCAGCTTCAACTGCTCCTCGTCCTTGATCTTGAGCGTCTCGCTGGCCACCATCGAATACAGGCCGATCAACGAGCCCGCCTGCGTGGGGTCGGCGCCGTCCTTCAGCGTGTAACGCTTGGCGGTCTTGGCCAGGTAGTCCACGCTCAAGTAGCCCTTGCGGGTGAAGAGGCGGATCTTGCGCTGCTTGTCCATGGTCACGCGGCTGGCGGTCAGGTTGGCGATGCAGCCGCCCTCGAACGCCAGGCGCACATCGGCGATGTCCTCGGTGCGGCTCAGCACCGCCAGGCCCACGGCCTCCACCCTGACCACCGGGCGGCCCACCATGGCCAGCACGATGTCCAGGTCGTGGATCATCAGCTCCAGCACCACGTCGATGTCGGTGTTGCGCGGGCTGTAGGGGCCCAGCCGGTCGGCGCGGATGAACAGCGGCTCGTCCTGATGCTCCTTGATGGCCAGGATGGCCGGGTTGAAGCGCTCGATGTGGCCGATCTGCAGCACCACCCCGCTGCGCGCGGCGGCCGCGATCAGCGCGTCGGCCTCGGCCAGGTCGATGGTGATGGGCTTCTCCACCAGGCAGTGCACGCCCGCGTCCAGGAAGGGCTTGGCCACCGCGGCATGCAGGGCCGTGGGCACCACCACGCTGACGGCGTCCACCTTGCCCAGCAGCTGCTCGGGGCGGGTGAAGGCCTCGCATTTCAGCTTCTTGGCGATCTCCTTGGCGCGGGCCTCATCGGAGTCCACCACGCCCACCAGGGTGCAGCCCGGCAGCTGCGTGTAGACCCGGGCATGATGCTGCCCCAGGTTGCCAACGCCCAACACGCCCACGCGGATCATCGCTTGCCTCCTTTGGCGGCGGCCTTCACCCGGTAGGGCGCCAGGGCCGCCAGCTCATGGCTCACCACGGCCTCGACCCTCAGGCCAGCCGCCGTCCATTCCCGCTTCAGCACGCGCAGTTCCTCCAGGTGCCGGTCCAGTTGGCCCAGCGCGGCGTGGGGTATCAGGTACTGATGCACGGCCAGCCCCCGTTCCAGGGAGTCGCGCAGCGCCTTCTTCAAGGCGTCCAGCCCCGAGCGGTCCTTGGCCGACGTGAAATGGGCCAAGGGATGCCCGGCCTTCAGCGCTTTCAGCTTGGCGGGCCCCAAGCGGTCGCACTTGTTGAAGACCAGCCAGGGCTGCGGCTGCGTCCGGCCATGCAGGTAAAGGGCGTAGACCTGCTCCAGCACCTCGTCCACCGAGGCGATGTGCTGCGGCCATTGGGGGTCGGCCGCGTCCACCACCTTCAGGATGACGTCCGCCTCGGCCACCTCCTCCAGCGTGGCGCGGAAGGCCGCGACCAGGGCGTGGGGCAATTTGCGCACGAAGCCCACCGTGTCCACCAGCAGCAGCGGCAGCGGCGCGGCGCCGGCCCGGCCCATGTCCAGCGTGCGCACGGTGGGGTCCAGCGTGGCGAAGAGCCGGTCCTCCACGTAGGCGTCGCCCTTGGTCATGGCGTTGAACAGCGAGGATTTGCCCGCGTTGGTGTAGCCGGCCAGGGCCACCACCTGGGAGCGGCGGCGGCGGCGCAGGGCCCGCTGCAGCGAGCGCGTGCGCGAGACCTCCTCGATCTCATGGCCCAGCTGGGCGATGCGGTCGCGCAGGCGGCGGCGGTCGGCCTCCAGCTTGGTCTCGCCGGGGCCGCGCGTGCCGATGCCGCCGCCGAGGCGGGACAAGGCCTTGCCCATGCCCGTGAGCCGGGGCAGCAGGTAGCTCAGCTGGGCCAGCTCCACCTGCAGGCGCCCCTCGTTGGTGCTGGCGCGCCCGGCGAAGACGTCCAGGATCAGCTGGGTCCGGTCCAGCACCTTGGGGCCGCCCAGGGCCTCCTCCAGGTTGCGCTGCTGGCTGGGCTTCAGCTCGTCGTCGAAGACCACCAGCGACGCGCCCAAGGCCTCGGCCTGGGCCTTCAGCAGCTCCACCTTGCCGCTGCCGATGTAGGTGGCGGGGTCGATGCCGCGGCGCGCCTGCAGCAGGCTGCCGGCCACCGTGGCGCCGGCGCTCTGAGCCAGCCGGGCCAGCTCGTCCATGGAAGCCTGGGCCTCCCCCTGCGGCGTCTCAGGCAGGGACACGCCGACCAGGATCGCCGCCTCAGCCACGCCGCTCCTTCCAGCCCCAGTAAAGGTACGCCGCCGCCAGCAGCAGCTGGATGCCGTTGAGCCACGGGTCGGTGAGCAGGCTGGCCATCTGGCTGCCGCCCCCGCCGATCCACGACCCGGGGCCCGAGGCCGCCGTGGCCAGCGTCACCGCCGCCGCGTCGGTCAAGCCAGCGGCCGCCGCAGGGGCCGCCGCCACCGCCTCCGCCGGGGCGCTGAAAAAGCCCCAGACCATGCTGCCCAGGCTCAGCAGCGCCACCGAGCCTGCCGTCAGCAGCTTGCCCGGGGTCGGCCGGATCCATTTCTCCAGCAGCCCCTTGCTGCCGCCCGGCTCCAGCGCCAGCTTGGGCGCGGGCGCCAGCAGCATGTCCTCGGCCAGGCGCAGCACGCTCATCTGGTGCATGGCCACGGCGTCCAGGGGGTCCTGGGCCAGGCGGCCCTGGTAATGCGCCTTGGCCTCGCCCAGGCGGCCCAGGCGCTTCAACAGGTCCATCCAGGCGTGGTGGCTCAGGTCATCCGCCTGGTCCAACGCGATCACCTGGCGCAGCACGGCCTCGGCCTCGGCCAGGGCGCCGGGGGCGCTGGACTTCTGCAGCCACAGGGCCCGCAGCCGCAGCATCCTCTTCGCCTCGACCGCCGGGACGCCCGCCACCGGCACGCCCGCCAGGCTGCGCGCGGCCTCGGCCCAGCGCTCGTCGTCGGCGAAGCCTTGGGCCCGCTGCAGCATCAAGGCGCGGCGCGCCTCGGCCGGCACCGGGGTGCGGCAGGATGGGCAAGCCTCGTCGGCCAAGGCCAAGGGGCTGTTGCAGTGGGCGCAGGTCAACGCGCTCATAGGGCCGCCTCTAGGAAGCGTGATAGAAGGTCATCGGCGCCGAAGCCGCCGGGCTTGCTGGCCACCCAAGCCTCGCCGCCGGGGCCCTGGGCCAGGCCCAGGGGGGCCTCGCGCAACAGCTCGCCGTCGATGCGGCAGCGTTCGAAGCCGCCGCGCCGGTAGAAGGCCGCCAAGGTGTGGCCGCCGGTCAGGAACCAGCCGCACGAGGCCGCCGAGCCGGCCACCCGCAAGCCCCAGGCCACCAGGCCTTGGATGGCCCGCTCGGCGGCGGCGGCGGCGTCCCGGCCCCGCGCGGCCTCGCGGCGGCGCCAGGGGCCCAGGTCCGCGCGCGCGCCCAGGCTCGACAGGGCCAGGGCCCGGTCGGCCTTCAGCGCTGCGCGCAAGCCGCCCAGCGGCGCCGCCTCGCAGGTGAAGGCGCGGCCGCGGGCCCGCAGGCGCGGCTCCCAGCGGCAGCGCCCCCCGGCGCGCAGGCGCTCCAGCTGGGTGAAGGTGCTGGCGCTCACGGTGCCGGCCAGCACCAGCCAGGGCAGGCCGCGGGGCGCGCGCGGGCGCCGGGCCGGGCCCAGCACCTGGGCGGCCAAGGCGCCCCCCAAGTCGGCGGCACCGGCGAAATGGCGGCAGCCCTCGGCCAGGCAGGCCGCCGTGATGGCGCCCACCTGGGGCGCCTCGGCGCAATCGAAGCTGATGAAGCGCGCGCCCCGCCTCCGGGCCCGGCCGATCCACCCGCGCAGGCGCCGCCCGCCCGCGGCCACATCGGCCAGGGGCGCATGGGCCGCCAACGCGCGTGGGAACAGGTCGCTGACCCGCTCGGCCCGCGCCGGCGTCAGCGGGTCGCGGGCGTACTCGGTCGAAGCCAGGGGCCGGCCATGCACCCTCACCCGTCCCGCCAGCACCTGCCGCCCCAGCTCGGGGTAGGCCGGCAGCACGGCCACCCAGGGCGCCCCGGTGGCCAGCAGCAGGGCCTCGACCTCCTCGCCCGGATTGCCGCGCAGCGTGGAGTCGATCTTCTGGTAGCAGGTCGCCCCGGCCGGGCCCAGCCCCGCCCAGCCGCGCGCCACCGCCGCGCGCGCGGCGCCGGGCCCTAAAAAGCGGCTTTCCACGCTCAGCACGCGCGGGCCCTTAAGGCCCCGCAGCGCCAGCGCCGACGCCGCCACCCAGGCGGGGCCCCGGCGGCCGGCCCAGCGGCCCGCCAGGCCCTGGGCCCCGGTCAGGTCGTCGGCCACCGCCAGCAGCGGGCTCACCAGTTCCAGTTCAAGTCAGGGATGTGGTAGAAGGCGATCACCTGCATGCCGCCGGGGTAGGTGAGGAATCCGAACTCGAATCCGAACAGCGGCAGGTTGTCCAAATGCACGTTCAGCATCCACGGCAGCTCGTCGGCCGGGTCCTGGGTGGGGGTGATGCCTGCGGCGGCCAGCTCGGGCGGGTACTCGGCCGCCCAGCGCAGCGGCACCATCACCTCGGTGCGCAGGGCGCTATGCCACTTGGTGAAGCCCAATGGCAGGGTGAAGGGGAACTGCAGGCCCACGAAGGCCATGTGCGGGCTCTGCCCCACCGTGGCGTCCAGCTTGGGGTCCACGAAGCGCGTGAACAGGGTGGGGAAATCGCCGCCAGGGGTGATGTGCCGGATGGTCAGGCGCCAGTCCTCCGGGGTGGGGTCGCTGGTCAGGTAGTCGGCCAGCTTGCCGTAAAGGATGCCGCCATGCACCACCGCCCCGGGCTCACCCGGCCAGAAACGC
>Ga0302320_10004929_pt1 | contig 30122 bp, 23 predicted proteins | sample Bog_T0_3_FD_202130 | JGI IMG/M metagenome (GOLD analysis project Ga0302320, IMG submission 202130) | Peat permafrost microbial communities from Stordalen Mire near Abisko, Sweden - Bog_T0_3 | ecosystem: Environmental > Terrestrial > Soil > Wetlands > Peat | place: Sweden: Abisko, Stordalen Mire... | reverse complement strand
GCAGAATCAATACCGCATGAGCGCGGGCTTGATCTACCATTTCACCCCCATATCTCGCTAGTTTCCATCGGGTCTGAGGCGTTGTGCGACCGCCGCGTGACGGCGCGTAGCACCGTGCGTCAGGCCGGTTATCTATGGGGACAGATTGTTCCATCAGCCTGGAGACGAGTGTCCTCGAGGATTGCTGGCACCATCTACTTGCGGGTGGAAAGTTTTTCCACCGCCAATGAATTCCGTGTCATTCTGTAGATTCAACGCATCGACACGTGACTTCGAAGCTATGTTTCGGCCTCCGCGGCGACACAGCCGAGAGCACACCTCTATCTCAATCTCAGCCCCTTGAAGAGCAGCTCATTCCCAGGCACCGTACCCGCGGAGGAACCATGGCAGAAGCAAGCACTACGGAGATGAAACCTACTTTGGGCCTGACCGGGCTCACCAGCAACGCGATGGCGTTGATCGCGCCGGGAGCTTTTCTATGGCTGACCTTCTTCATCCAGGCCACGACCGGAGCGACTGCGCCTGCGATGTGGTGGGGCGTTCTGGGCGCCTTGCTGCTATGTTTATCCACTGCGGTCTGCTACGCGGAGATGGCGAAGCTCTATCCCGGAACGGGAAGCTCCTACTACTTTGCCGAGCAGGCGTTTCTCGACCGCGACCGCGCCTGGAAGTATGCCCGCATCTCGAAGTTTATTGTGGGCTGGGCGTCGCACTTGTACTACTGGATATATCCCGGCGTTATGGTCGGCACCATGGGCATCGTCTGCGGGTACCTGGTGGGAACGCTGTGGCCGAGCTTTATGAGTGCCTCCAATCCTGGCATGTTGTTCATGATGGCCATCGCCGTCCTTTTCTCTTTTGCTGTTGCCTATATCGCGTATCGCGGCATCAGCAGCTCGACGGCGATCAACCTGGGTATTAATGTCATCCAGATCACAGCGCTGCTGGTGTTTGCCGTGCTGGCCATCGGCTATCGCACCAGCCATCCCGCAGGGTCGCCTGCGTGGCAGTTTGATGCGACGTCAGGGGAGGCGTACACCTGCGAGTTCCAGACCGCGTCCACGATCGTGAGCGGCGTGGCGACCGACACGATCGTGCGCGACGCCAATGGAGTGCCGGTATGCAAGGTTGACACGGCAGGCAAGCCCGTTCCGTTCCACGTCAGCTACGCCGAGCGCGACGCCACCGGTGCCTTTCTCGCGCATCCGAACGCCAAGTCCGTGGTCAGTCCGCACCGTTTCAGCTGGGTCTTTATTCAGGCGACGGTAGCAATCCTCATCCTTGTCGGCTTTGAGTCCGTGACCGCTATGGGAGGCGAGGCAAAGAACGCCAAGCGGGATGTGCCGATCGCGGTCATCACCTCGCTGCTGGTGCAGGGAGTGGTGTTTTACTTCTTTGAATACTTCGCCGCGAATTACTTCCTGAACAGCGGCTATTCGATGCAGAGCGCTTCAGGCTCGGCGGCGCCCATCGGCGACATGATGATCATCGTGGGCGATGCGCTCTTCGGGCCGGGCAATGGCCGAACTTTCATGCTCTTCGAGGCCGCGACTGTTGTGCTCGCGCTGATTGGGACCACACTCTCCTGTATGAATACCGGCGCGCGCGTGACTTACGCGATGGGCAAAGACAACGAGCTGCGCGGCAAACTCGGCCTGTTGCATACCAAGAAGCTCACACCGCACCGGGCAATTTGGACGCTGGCGGCGATCTCCGCTGCGATCGGCTGCGTCGCAGTGCTTTCGGTCTTCGGAGACGGAGGTGCGCCGTCGGCAGCGGCGATTGCCTCCATCCCCCATGGCATCTGGTCCAGCTTCGGGTACACGACGCACGACAAGATGGCGGCACTGCCCAACAGTCTGTTGACGGTAACCCTCGCTTCCAACTTCGGGACCTTCTTGTTGTATGCCTTGAGCTGCACGCTCTGCATGGTTGCGTACCACAAGCACCCGAAGTTCAGCTTCGTGCGGCATATGGCGGTTCCCTTCTTTGGACTGCTTGCAAACCTCGCATGCATGGGCTTCTATTTGGTCGGCCCGTTCATGGGCTATGGCACCAAGATGGAGCCGTTGCTGGCGCTGGGCATAGCGGCGGTCTGGGGAGTGTATGGCGCCGTCCACTTCCTGAGCCGGGGCAAGTCGGAAGGCAAGTCCGCGTTCATCCAGTCGCGCCCGAGGGCCTCAGCCTGAAGCGCAGCGTAGACTAAAGGTTGCGGAGCGGGCTCGCGACCCGCCGATGGAATTGCTATGCTCAATCTCGAGTTTGCCGAACTTACGGACACCGGCAGCGTCCGAGAGCACAATGAAGACGCGATGGGTCACGTATTGCCGACCTCCGCGGCGCAGGTGCAATCCCAGGGCTGGTTCTTTGCCCTGGCCGACGGCATGGGCGGCCATGAGTACGGCGAGGTGGCGGCACAGCTCGCCGTGCAGACGGCGTTGGAAGGCTTCCGGAAGATACCTAAGGGCGTGATGCACGTCTCGCTGCTGCCGCGTCTGGTGCAGGAGGCAAACGCAGCGGTGTATGACGCGGGCCATGCGCACGGCGGCGGCGGAGCGCGCATGGGGACGACGTTTCTTGCCTGCGCGTTGCGCTTTGACTCGGCGGTGGTCTCACACGTGGGAGACTCGCGCTGCTATCTGTTTCGCAATGGCAATGCGACGCCGCTCACCCGTGACCACACCATGGCCGACGAACAGTTCCGTCTCGGCATACTCTCTCGCGAGGAGGCCGAGACGGGGGCGGGCCGCCATGTGCTGACGCGCTCGCTGGGCAGCGACCTTTTCGTCGCGGCAGACACCATCACGGTCAATATCCTTCCGGGCGACGTGCTGCTGCTGTGCAGTGATGGCCTGCATGGCTACGTGCCGGAGGCAGCCATCGAGCGGATTCTCCGCTCGCACAGCGACCTGCAGCGCGCCGCGGAGGCACTCGTGGCAGCCGCGCTCGATGCAGGCGGCCACGACAACATCAGCGTGCAACTTATCCGGGTCCTCACGGTAGAGCGCATGGGGCTCTACCGCGGGCGGCCATACCGGTTGCTGTAATGATTGCTCCCAACTTCACCCTCCAACCCGGCGATCTGCTCGACCACTACGAGCTTGAGGCCGTCGTCGCGACCAGCGGCATGGCGACGGTCTTTCGCGCGCGCGACAGGCGCAGCGGCCAGCAGGTCGCCATCAAGGTGCCGCATCCGGAGATGGAGAGCGACCCGACGATGTACGACCGCTTCCGCCGCGAGGAGGAGATTGGCACGCGCATTGACCATCCCGGCGTGATGAAGGTGCTGGCCAATCCGGACCGCTCGCAGGTCTACATGGTAATGGAGTGGCTGGATGGACGGCTGCTGCGCCAGATACTCAACGAAGAGAAGAGGCTGCCGGTTGAACGCGCGGTTCGCATCACCCTCGGCATCTGCGATGCGCTGGAGCACATTCACGCCAACGGTGTGGTGCATCGCGATCTGAAGCCGGAGAACATCATGGTCGGGCCGAATGACGAGGTCCACCTGATTGACTTCGGCATCGCTGCCAGCGCGGGCGCTCGACGCCTGACGTTCGCGCACTTCTCGCAGAGCATGGGGACACCGGACTACATCTCGCCGGAGCAGGTACGCGGGAAGCGTGGCGACGCGCGCAGCGACATCTACGAACTGGGCGTGATGCTTTATGAGATGCTCACTGGAGTTGTACCTTTCTCCGGCGCAAATCCGTTCGCGGTTATGAACGATCGACTACTCAACCAGCCGGTGCCTCCACGGCAACTGGAGCCAAGCATCACGCCACAGATGCAGGAGATCGTCTATCGTACTCTGGAGCGGGAGCCTAAGAACCGCTATCCCAGCGCGCGGGAGATGGCCTACGACCTCACGCATCAGGATGAGGTGGGCGTGGCCGCGCGCCCCGAGGCCGAACAATGGAAGCAACGGCAGTCGCCACAGCGGCGGCGTTTGCTGATCTACGCTGCGCTGGTGCTGATTCCACTGGCGATCTTTGTGTTGCTGCTGCTGGTCGCGCGGACGCACTAGAGCATTTTCCCTGTGGATGGGTTTCTTGAAAGAGTTGTGCAGTGGCGTTTTCATTGGAGAAAACGCCCATCGAAGCCGAAACCCCGGACTACACCTACAGGGGAAATGCTCTAGCGCGGCACAAACTCCTCCGCATGCATCACGAACTCCGGATAGGCTCCGGCGCCGAGTTCACGGATGTCCATGCCTTGCCAGTCTCCATCCGAGTCCACGCGGTAGGGAACCAGCCGGTTCAGCAGGAGATTGCCCAGATGAATCAACGGCAGCATCACGCCGAGCAGCGTGGCAATGCCGATGAGCTGCGAGAGCAGCAGGGCGGCTCGCGGGCCGGTGGCTGGGCCGAAGAGTCCGTAGGCCAGCAGCCCCCACAGGCCCGCGCCGGCGTGGATGGCGATGGAGCCGCTGGGGTCGTCGACGAACAGCTTCAGTTCGAGGGCCTCCACCAGGAAGGTCACCAGGCCGCCGGCGACCAGGCCGATAAGGATGGCTTCGACAGGCGAGAGCAGGCCGCAGCCTGCGCTGCCGGCGACAAGGCCGGCGATCCATCCGTTGGCAGTGAGTGAGGCGTCGGGCTTCTTATAGCGCAGCTGTGTGGTCAGCAGCGCCGCAAGGCAGCCCGCCGAGGCTGAGAGCACGGCGTTGAGGATCACCATCACCACCTGCGCGGCGTTAGCGCCATAGAAGAGGATGGAGGCTGCGCCATCGAGGCCGATCCATCCGAGCAGCGCCAACAGGCAGCCGAAGAGCACCAGCACAATGTTGTGGCCGGGGATGGCGGTGGCCATACCAGCGGTGTACTTGCCCTGGCGCGGGCCCAGCACCCAGGAGACAGAGAGCGCCGCCAGCCCGCCGACAACCTGCACCACGCCCGCGCCGCCACTGTCGACGAAGTTGGGCAGGCCGAAGCGCAGGGTGAGCTGTGCCAGCCAGCCTGCGCCCCAGACCCAGTGGCTGAAGAGCGGGTAGATAAACCCTGCCAGCAGCGCGGTGGACGCGCAGACCCCCGCGAGCCGCCAGCGGTCGTTGCCGGTGCTGATGGGAATGAGCGCGGCCATCCCGACGGTGAAGATCTGCAGGCAGAGCACCACTGCCGGATAGATGTTCGTCTGCAGGCTGGAGCGCAGACCGCGCGCCAGCAGCGGCCCAGCTCCAAGCCAGTCCCATGCCACGCCGCCAACGTGGACGGTATGGTTCAGACCGCCGGAGTATCCCGCCCACGATGCGCCCAGCAGCACAAAGACGATGGCTGCGATGGCCAGAGCGCACATCGAGGCCAGCATGGCGTGTGCGGCGCTGCGCGAGCGGCCGAGACCCTGCTGCATCAGCGCCAGGCCAGCAGTCGCCAGCGGCACCAGAAGGATGCAGAGCAGGCAAAGAGAGAGGCTCATGCGCGGCCTCTCTGCAGGGCCTTATAGCTCAGCGCCAGCAGGGCAAGACCCAGCAGCTCCACCAGCAGGCCGGCGGCGATGAAGCTGAAGCGCTGCGCGAGGCCGGTCAGCAACAGCAGAGCCGTCGCGACGATCATCCAGCCGGAGAGCAGGAGCAGGCAGCCGATCCACTTCAAAGGCGTTTCCTCTGGCTTCCACGATGAATTTCGGAGAGGAGACCAGTCTAACCGCATTCTGCCAGAACTCTGAATCGAAGGGCCCTCCCCTCCCCCCTTTTCCCGCAAAGTCCGCAGAACATTGAACTTAGAGGTGGGACCTCTGTACATTGTCTGTGGACAATGTACAGAGCCTGCTGGCTGGACGTGCCACAAGCCAGGAACGGGCTGGAGCCTCCACCTTTCTCCATTCTATCGGGCGTGTCAAGAGGGGTAAGACCATGCACCCCATCCACAGAATCCAATAGAGGTCGTCAGTACTTCATATTCGACAGATCCTCGATCAGCCCTGGACCGGCGGGGTCCCACCCCAGCGTCTTGCGTGTCCACTCGCTCGAGGCCGGCATGTCGATCGTCGCAACATGTCCGATGAACATCCCGAAGTGCTCTCCGGCCTTTTCAGCCGGAATCGAAACTACAGGCACCTTCAACCCCTTACCGACCACCTCCGCGATATCGCGCAGCGACACGCCTTCTTCCTGCACTGCGTGATAGGCGGTTACGCCGGGGCCTGTCTTCTCGACCGCCAGCCGATACAGGTGTGCCACATCTTTCAGCGGGGCCGCGGCCCAGCGGTTCGCGCCATCGCCCACATAAGCGGAAACACCCTTCTCGCGCGCGGTCTGAATCAACCACGTGACCAGCCCCTGTTTGCGCGTGTCATGCACCTGCGGCAGACGGACGATCGCCACGTGCACGCCCTTTTCGGCCACGGCCTGCGCCGCCTGCTCGGGCCTCCGCGGGATGCCGGGATTCAGCGTCGGCGGAGCGCTCTCCACGCGCAGATGGCCCGGCTCTGCGCTTGCCATTGCCGTCCCCGAGGTCACCACCAGAAGCGTCCCCGGCACCATCACCGATCCCAGGGCCTCAATTGCCTTGATCTCATCCGCCGCGTGCTGCGCAAACTTCGACATGTCGCCGTGGTTGAACGCCAGGTTCACCACGACATCCATCCCCATTGCGCCGCTGCGCAGGCTGTCGAGATCGGTGAGGTCGCCGCGATGCGCCTCCGCCCCGGCGGCCTTCAGCTGCTCCATGCCGGCATCGCTGCGCGACAGCCCGCGCACCTGGTGGCCTGCGGCCAGCAGTTCCTTCACCAACTCTGTACCAATGAAACCCGTTGCTCCCGTCACAAATACACGCATCGCCGTCCTCCTGTTGTTCTGAATTTCTCGTGGAGACAGCGCCGCGATCGCCATCCGCGCGGTTGCGGCGCGAAACGGAGGCTGTCTCCGCATAGTGAGATAATCGGAGATGGTCTCCGGTTGCAAAAACTTTCTGTAAACTTGCGTCGTATGCCGAAAAAGAAGCTCCCTCCACCACCGGCCGACCGCAAGCCCCGCGCTGATGCCGAGCGCAACCGCGCGCGCATCCTTGAGGTCGCCAAGGAGGTTTTTACCCGCGACGGCGCCGCTGCCAGTCTCGACGATATCGCCCGTCAGGCCGGTATCGGCCCCGGCACGCTCTACCGCCACTTCCCGACTCGCGACGACCTCATCGAAGCGGTCTACCGCAGCGAAGTGGAGAAGCTGGCGGCGGCCGAACAGCGCTTCGCATCCACCCTGGCGCCGCTGGAGGCCCTGCGTGCGTGGATGCTTCTCTTCATCGACCACGTCGCCGGAAAGATGCTGATCATTCCGGCCATGAATACCGTCGCTGGCGGCTCCATGCGGCTGATGGAAGGCTCCCGCTCGCTCATCCACACCGCCTTCGTGACCTCTGTTCAGCGCGCCATCGCCAGCGGCGATCTCCGCTCCGACATCGACCCCAACGACTTCGTCCGTGCCCTCATCGGCGTCTTTCACACGACGGCCCAACCCGGTTGGGAGCCCAGCGCCCGCCGCCTCGTCGACATCCTCCTATCAGGCTCGCGGTCAACGCCGGAACCTCCCCCGACCCCGCCCAGAGCGCGGCCGAAATAGTGAGGCCCTCAAGCAGAACGAGGAAGGGGTATTCGTCTGGCTGGTGGGAGCGCCGTGTGTGGCATCCTTATCAATGCGAATTTTCACCGCGTTTCTTTTCGGCATCGCGCTCGCAAGCCAAGCACCTGCTCAGAAACAGAGCCGCGCGCCCGCATCTCCGCAACTCCGTTTTGCGCTCATCGTCTCGCGACACGGTGTGCGCCCGCCGCTGGTCAAAGCCGAAACGCTCGATACCTACGTCACCAGTCCGTGGCCGGAGTGGGAGGTGCCGCTTGGCTATCTCACGCCGCACGGAGCCGAAGCCCTCGCGAAGATGGGCGAGTATCTGCGGCTCAACCTCGCCGATTCCGGGCTGCTGCCGCTCAGCGGCTGCCCCACGCCCGCGGAGATCTTCCTCTACGCTGACACGGACGAGCGCAACATCGCCAGCACCCGTGCCACCTTCGACGCCTTCGCGCCCAACTGCGGCCGGTTCGATGTCCACACCATCGTGCCCGGCAAGGTCCGAGACCCTCTCTTCAGCCCGGTGCCGGACACCTTTCCCGCACCCTCCAGCGAGGCCGCCACGGAGGCACTCCGCGCCGTACTGCACGACAGTCCTGAGTTCGAACTGGGCGCACGCGGCAACCCCGACCTGAATCTGCTCGCGCACATCCTCGCGCCCGATCCCGCGCATCCCGCAGCCGACCCGATTCTCGCCAAGCCGGTGGACTTCAAACCCGGCGAGTGGGGTGTGTCCGCGCGCGGCCCGCTCATGACCGCCTCCACTCTTATTGAGGACCTAGAGCTGGAGTACGTGGATGCCAAGCCGCTCTCCGATGTGGGCTGGGGACGCGTTGACGCGGCCACGCTCCACCGCCTGCTGCCGCTGCACGTCAAGGCCTTCGGGCTGGGCCTCCGCACCCCGCTTTTTGCGCGCGCCGAGGGCTCTAACCTGCTCGTGCACGTGCTGGATACGCTTCTTCAGGCCACGAATGGCCCGATCGGCGACCCGGTTCCACCTGAGGTCGTCGGCGCCATCGGCCCACCCGGCGCCAAGCTCGTTTACATCTCCGGGCACGACTCCAACCTGTTCACGCTCGGCGGTCTGCTGGGTCTGCACTGGACCGCTGACGGCCGCAGCGATGACACGCCCCCGGACTCGCAACTCGTCTTCGAGCTCTGGCAGCGCCCCGGCGTGAAGGACTACGACGTCCACATCCGCTACCGCGGGCAGACGCTCGCGCAGCTACGCTCTGCTGAGGAACTCACGCTCCAGCACCGGCCCGACGAGGTTGAACTCACGCCTACCGGCTGCGTTGTCCACCACCCCTGCCCCCTCTCAATGTTCGTCCGCGCCGCGCGGCAACGCCTGGACCCCGGCTTTGTGAAGCCGGATCTCGTGACCACGCAGATTGCTCCGTAGGGTGGTGTGTCAGAGTATTGTTGGCATGATTGGTGGGTGAAACGGGTTGGGAGGCATGGGCAGGATGAGCTTTTTCGGGGTCCTTGACTCCGTTTGGCGCAAAAGCGCGCCAAACTCCGCTCAGGATGACCAGGTGAATGAAGGAGGCTGACATGAAGACTTTGCTGAACCAAGTGGTGTCGATGCCCGTAGGGGCGTTTGTGGTGCTGGTGCTGGCGGCCTCGCTGGAGGTCTTCGGCGATGCCTGCTTCCAGAGCGGGCTCTACCGGTCGACTGGGAACCAGCGGGCAGCCTGGTTTGTGGCCGGCGTGGCGATGCTGGGGGTCTATGGGCTGTTTGTGAACCTGCCGCAGTGGGACTTCGGCAGGCTGCTGGGGGTGTATGTGGCGCTGTTCTTCGTGGTAGCGCAGGTAGTGGCGCGGGTGCGCTTTCAGCAGTCGCCGACCCCGGCCATCTGGTTGGGCGGGGGGATGATCGTGGCGGGCGGGATGGTAATTACCTTCTGGAGGGGTTAGCCTCCTTCGGAGGAAATGCAAAGACGAACGCAGAGGACGCGGAGGAAAGCCCAAAGGTCGCAATGGAAACTTACTTTCCTTGCGGTTGTTTCGCAGGGGGAGTGGAACGAAGGGGAATTTTTCCGTCCAGTGTCAGTTTGGGCTTCCAGTTTAGGGCGTTCCTCGCTTATGATGCCGGGCAGGACAACTGACAGTGTGTGCATCGGGTCCTGCACGAGGCAAAACCGCTCTCCCAAACGGGAGAGCCACGGAGAATCGCTATGGTTGTTCGAAGAACAATCGTATGGATGGCGTTGCCGGCGGCCTGGCTCTGCATAGCGACTGTGGGCCGGGGTCAGGCGCTGCCGAAGCCCATCACGCGCATCGTCGCGCCTATCGACAATGCACAGCTGGTGGTGCTGAAGGGCAACACGCGCCCGGAGACGGTGAGCGGCAAGGACCTGGGCGCGGTGGATGCGGCTATGCCGCTGAGCCGGATGCAACTGGTGCTGCAGCGCAGTCCGGAGCAGCAGGCCGCGCTGGACTCCTTTATGGAGCAGCAGCAGGACCCGCAGTCGCCGAACTTCCACCACTGGCTCAGCCCCGACCAGTACGGCCAGATGTACGGCCCGTCGGACGCGGACATTGCGACGCTCACCGGCTGGTTGCGAGCTGAAGGTTTCACGGTGGGCAGCGTCAGCAAGGGGCGGCTGGCGATTGAGTTCTCCGGCACGGCGGGACAGTTGAAGCAGGCCTTCCACACCGAGCTGCACCACTACACGGTGAACGGCGAGGCCCACATCGCCAACAACAGCGACCCGCAGATCCCCGCGGCGATCGCGCCGGTGGTGATGGGCGTGCTGGGGCTGAACGACTTCCGCTTGAAGAGCCGCATGACGACGCCGGTCCCGCTGCGGCGCGATCCGTCGACCGGGCGGCTGGGGCCGGCAGAGCCCCAGGCCAGCGGCGAGCCCCTCGTGTTCCTGCCGCGCTATACGCAGACGGCGGGAGCGAACTACTACGTGGGGCCGGGGGACTTCGCGACCATCTACAACAGCACGCCGCTGCTGAACGCGGGCATTAACGGCTCGGGGGTAAGCATTGCGATTGTGGCGCGCAGCAACATCGCCCCCAGCGACTACACCACCTACCGCAATACTTTCGGTCTGCCCGACAACCCCTATACGCTGGTGCTGAACGGAGCGGATCCCGGGCTGGTGGCGGGCGACCAGGGCGAGAATACGCTGGACGTGGAGATGGCGGCGATGGCCGCGCCGGGGGCAAAGATTCTGCTGGTGCTGTCGGGCGCGTTCCCTGGCGGCCAGGACGGTGTGGCGTTGTCGCAGCTGTACATCATTGACAACCAGTTGGCGCCGATAATGAGCACCAGCTTTGGGCAGTGCGAGCTGCTGAACGGCACGGTGCAGAATGCGTTTTCGAATGCGCTGGAGCAGCAGGCTTCGGCAGAGGGCATCAGCAGCTTTGTCTCGGCGGGCGACTCGGGCGCGGCCGACTGCGAGGATGACACGCAACCGTTCCACCTGGCCACGACCGGCCTGCAGGCGGACGGCGCCGCGGGAACGCCGTACGACGTCTCCGTGGGAGGCCTGGATTTTGCGGACTATCCCAACAGCTACAGCACCTACTGGAGCAATACGAACTCGGCCACGGGGAGCAGTGCGCTGTCGTACATCCCTGAGGTTCCGTGGAACGCCACCTGCACCGCTCCTCTGGTCTACACCACGGCTGGAGCGGCGAGCGCGACCGCCTACTGCAACACCGAGTATGCGAAGGGCGCGGCGGACCCGACGGCGGCCTTTCAGATTGCCAGCCTGGGCGGTGGCGGCGGCGTGAGCCGATGTACCGCGCCGACAGGCACGACTGCCGCGACCTGCGCCGGTGGCTATACCAAGCCCACCTGGCAGACCGGACCGGGCGTTCCGGCGGACGGCAAGCGCGACACCCCGGATGTGAGCTTGTTGGCCGCCAACGGCGGGCTGGGAAACGGCTATGCGTTCTACATGGGCGGGCTTTCGGCCAGCGGTGGCACGTCGGCCTCCAGCCCGGCGATGGCCGGCGTGATGGCGTTGGTGGTGCAGAAGCAGGGGTCAGCGCAGGGGCTGCCGAATCCGGTCTTCTACAAGCTGGCGGCGGCGCAGAATACGGCCAACTGCAACTCGAGTACGGTGACGGCAGGCAATGCGTGCGTCTTTTACGACACCACCAGCGGCAACATCCAGGTGCCGTGCGCGAACAACTCGCCCAACTGCACGAACGGAACCACCATCGGCGTGCTGAGCGGCAATACGACGACCGTGGGGTATGACATCGCTACCGGTCTGGGCTCGGTGAATATCGCCAACCTGGTAAACACCTGGAGCACGCAGAGCGGGACACCGACCATCACGGTGACGCTGTCGCCCACCACGCTGCCGGCGGGCAATTTAGGAACGCAGTACTACCAGCAGATTACGGCGGGCGGCGGGACCGTGCCCTACACCTACAAACTGGCGAGCGGGACGCTGCCGGCGGGGCTGTTCCTCACGCCGGGCGGCCTGCTGGGCGGAACGCCCACGGCTATGGGTGCCTCGACGTTTACCGTCACTGCCTGCGACAGCACCCTGGTCAACGGGCCGGCGTGCGGCAGCCAGGCGTACACGCTGACCATGGGTGCGGCGCTGGCCAATACCGGCACCATCAAGTGGATTCCGGGCGCGACCTTTACCTACAACGGCCTGCCCATCGGCGCGAATGTGTTGAATGCGACGACGACCAACGGCGGCACGATCAGCTATATGTTCCAGGTTTTTGTGAACAGTTCGACGGGCGCGAATACCGGATATAACGGCGCGGCCACCGCGGCGACGGTGCTGCCGCCGGGCCAGTACCTGATTACCGCGACGAACTCCTCCGACGGCTCGTTCGCAACGGTGAACTTCACAGTGCTGCAACAGCATGAGTGGATCGTCAACGCCGCGGGCAATATCACCGGGCTGGATGCGGCGGGCAAGCCGTATGTGTCGAACGTCGCGGGCGGCGGGCTGGGGATTGCCATCGACAACGGCGGCACGGTCTGGACGGCGAACGCCTCCGGCACCAGCCTGGCGACCTTCAGCAACTTCGGCGTGCTCGCCCAGGCCGGGCCCAGCGGTGGGGGCCTGAGTGCACCTACGGCGCTGGCCATCGACGGCGCGGGTTCGGTGTGGGTGGCCAACGGCAACAGCACGGTCAGCCAGTTTACGAACCTGGGCACAGTACTCTCACCCGGTGGAGGCTACATTGGCGGAGCGTTGAGTTCGCCGACGGGCATCGCCGTGGACCAGGCAGGGAATGTCTGGGTGTCGAACGGCGGCAACAACAGCATCACGGAGATCGTGGGTGCGGCCACACCGGTCGCGCCGGTAACGCAAGCCGTAACCAACAACAACGTTGGAGCCAAGCCATGACCCTACGTTCACGGACAGCATCGACACGGCATCTCGCAACTCTTCCGGGCGTAGCGAAGCTGCTGATGCCGGCAGCTCTGGCGCTGGCGCTCGCCGGCCTGACGACCGGATGCGCCAACACCACCGCCAGCGTGGAGCCGGCGACGGCCGCGCTGGGCACGATCCAGGGTGTGGTACACGGCGGCCAGCAGCCGGTGACGGGTTCGACGATCACGGCCTACGCCGCGGGCACCACCGGCTACGGCTCGTCGGCGCGGGTTCTGGCAACCGCGACGACCGGCCCGGGCGGCGCGTTCACCATCAACGCCTCAGGGACCTGCCTGACGAACGACCAGGTCTACCTGGTGGCGACCGGCGGCAATCCGGGTGTGGCCGGTACGCAGAACAACAGCGCGCTGGCACTGATGGCGGGCTTGGGGGCGTGCGGGAGCTTTACTTCCACGACCAATGTGGTGATCAACGAGCTGACGACGGTCGGGTCCGTATGGGCGCTGGCGCCGTTCATGACCAGCGCGACGCATGTGGGCACCAGCGCGACCAATGCCATCGGCCTGACCAACGCCTTCAACTCCATCTACCTGAAGATGGTGAACCAGGGTACAGGCCAGGTGCCGAGCCCCTTCCTCAACGCCAATGCGGTCTTTCCCACCGCGGAGGTGAACACGCTGGCGGACATCCTGGCGGCGTGTGTGAACACGGTGGACACGGCCGGACCGGCGCAGAGCAGCACCTGCCAGACCATCTTTGCGGCGGCGCCTGTGGGCGGCGTGGCTCCGACGAACACCATTCAACTGGCGCTGAACCTCGCCAAGAATCCGACCGTGGGCCTTTCGCTGTTCTCGCAGGGCAGCACGGGCGCGCCGTTCCAGCCGACGCTGGGCACTACCACCGCGCCGACCTCTTGGACGATTGCGATCAGCTATAACTTCAACGGGCTGGACACAACGCCGAACGTGCCTAAGGGGATTGCCATCGATCCAACGGGTTATGTGTACTCGGTGGGCGCGGGCAACAGCAACGGCACCCACTACAACTCTCTGCTGGAGGTCTCGCCGCTGACCGGCTCGATCATTGAGACCCACTACACCGGCAATACGATCGAGAATCAGCCGTCGGCGCTGGCGATCGATACCGCAGGGGATATCTGGACCACGGACTCCGCCAACAACTCGCTCATTGAGACCGGCCCGAATGCGCCGATCGGCGGAGGGGGAATCCACACCGGTAACAATATGAGTTCGCCGAACGCGGTGGCCATCGATGCAGCGGGGAATGTGTGGGTGACCAACGCAGGCAACAACAGCGTCTCGGAGTTCACCAGCGCGGGCGCGGCGGTGGGCAACTTTACCTCCGGCATCACGGCGCCGGTGGCCATCGCCATCGACCCGAAGTAGCCTGGCCGCCAGTTGGGCGATACACGGCATTCTTCCGGTGTGGAGTGCGTTGGTTGGAGCTGTAGTTAGGGGGCGCCGAGGCCGTGAGGCCTTCCAGGCAAAGAATTGGTTGCGGGGGCAGGATTTGAACCTGCGACCTTTGGGTTATGAGCCCAACGAGCTACCGGGCTGCTCCACCCCGCCCTACCACTATACGACTGCACTGCGGCGTGGGTCAATTTTGGGACCCGCACACGGCGGCACGTCGGAGCCGGGGGTTGAAACCGGAACTTTTCCCGCCAACTCGCGTCTCAATAGAGAGCCGGAGCTTCCTCGGGCGAGCGCTGCGCCGCACTTGTCCGGCATCGCCGCTGCGTGGGGAAGCATCTGCTATATAAGCCGGAAGGATTGATTGCTATCCATGCCGGACCGATTTTTCAGGAGTGGAACCATGAATTTAAGGACGATGCATCGTTGGGTTGGAGTGCTGGTGGCCGGTGGCCTGGTGCTGGGCGCGCACGCGCAGGACAAGACGACACTGACCGATGCCCAAGTGGAGGCCAATGTGCTGCGTGCCCTGGCCAGCGCGCCGGACCTGTCCACGCAGAACATCCAGTCGAACACGGTGTACGGCACGGTCACGCTGACCGGCAACGTCCACGATGAGGCGCTGCGCACGCAGGCGGAGAACCTGGCCGCGCGCGCGATGGGCGTGAAGAAGGTAGTGGACCAGTTGACGCTGGGCGATACTCCGGCCGCCACCGCCAGCGCGAACGAGCAGGCGGGCGAAGCGGCACTGAATGAGCCCGATCCGGCCAACGGCAACGTGCCGCGGGGACAGGTGCTGCAGTCGGATGGCACGTATGCGCCGGCGGCCCCGTCGGACCAGGGCGCGGCTCCTCCGATGCAGGCGCAGAACCAGCAGGGTCCGCCGCCGCAGGGGAACTATCCGCAGGGCGCCCCCAATGGATATCAGCCCGGCTATCAGCCGGGGCAGCCGCCACCGGGACGCCAGCCGCTGTACCAGCGCTATGCGCCGCCTCCGGGGGTTCCCGGCGGTCAGCAGGCGGGTCTGAATGTGACGGTGCCCGCGGGAGCGGTGCTGCGGATTCGCATCAACCGTGGGCTGGACTCGCAGCACATCCAGCCGGGGACTGCCTTCGACGGTACTGTGCTAACCGATGTGGTGGCGGGTGGCGCGGTGGCCATTCCGCGCGGAGCGACCGTGCTAGGGACCGTGGTGGACGCCAAGAAGGCAGGTGTCTTCAAGGGCGAAGGCGAGCTGGGTCTACAGATTAACAGTGTGACGCTGGGCGGCAACGTCTACCCGGTGAGCACCGAGGTATGGCAGCGCGAGGGCCGCGACAAGACCACCGGGACGGTGAACAACACGGTCGGGATGGGCGCGCTGGGCGCGATTATTGGTGCCGTGGCCGGAGGCGGCGAGGGAGCGGCCATCGGAGCGGGCGTGGGCGGAGCTGCGGGACTGGCGGGCTCGGCAGGGTCGCCACGCGGGCAGATCATCATCCCGCCTGAGTCGGTGCTGACCTTCCGGACGGCGCAGCCGGCTGCGGTGAAGACGGTCTCGGAGGCGGAGATGGCGCGGTTGAGCTACTCGGCCGGACCGCAGCAGCCGCAAGGGCCTCCGCGGGTGCGGTATTACAGCCCGTACTACGGCTATTACTATGGGCCGCCGCGGTATTGAGCCCCGCGTGTGCGAGACAGTTGATGGCCGCGAAGCGATTTGCGGCCATCGCCTTTTGCGTGCCGATTTCCTCCGGGGCTGAAGCCCCATCTTTGGTCGCGGGCGGGACGGACGGGCTGAAGCCCGTCCCCTTCAAAGCAAGGCAAGGGTAGAAGCAGGCTGCTGATTTATACTGGAGGGCGAGCCCCTGCACGCGAGGTGTGGTGCTGCCGCCTGTGAGCGAGCATCCCGAACGTGCGCAAAACAACCCGGGCCAGCGAGGTCTGCCCAACAGATCCGCATGAAGGTAAGGTCGCAAGCCAAGCATGATCCGTATTCTGCAAAAAGACAATCGCCTCGTTAAAGCCCTGTTTGCGCTCATTATCGGCCTGGCCATCCTCACGATGGTCATTACCCTGGTGCCCGGCATCTTTGACAACGGCGCTTCCAACGACTCCACGGTCTATGCCACGGTGCGCAGCCCGGGATGGCTGGGCAAGTTCACCGGCAGCGACTCCATCAAGACCGCTGACGTGCAGCGCGAGGCCGAGCAGCAGATGCAGCAGCAGCGGCTGCCGGAGTTCTATCTGCAGTTCCTGCTGAGCCGCGTGGGCCAGCAGCAGGTGGAGCGCGCCGTGCTGAAGCAGGAGGCCGACCGGCTGGGTCTGCAGGTCAGCGACCAGGACCTGCTCAGCTTCCTGCGCAGCGGACCTTACTCGCAGTACCTCTTCCCTGAAGGCAAGTTCATCGGCGAAGACAAGTACATTGACTTCGTGGAGCAGGAGTTCCGCCTGCCGGTGAAGCAGTTCGAGGACGAGCTGAAGGACGACCTCGAGCTGCAACGCTTACAGGCGCTGGAGACCGGCGGCGTCTCGGTCTCTGACGGCGCGGTGAAGGCCGAGTACCTGCAATCGGGAACCAAGGTGAAGTTCCAGTACGCGGTAATCTCGTCGGCCGATGTCCAGAAGACGATCAACCCCAGCGACGCGGACCTCCAGGCCTTCTTCAAGCAGAGCGCAGCGCGCTACGCGACGGCGATGCCGGAGACCCGCAAGATCCAGTTCTTCAGCTTTGACAGCTCCAACATGCCGGGCGGCAAGCCCGCGGTGACGGATGCTGAGGTGCAGGCGTACTACAACGCGCACCTGGATCAGTACAAGACGCCGGAGCAGGTGAAGACGCGGCACATCCTGATCGCCGTGGCCAAGGACGCCGACGCGAAGACCGACGCCGCTGCCAAGGCCAAGGCCGCCGACGTGCTGAAGCAGTTGAAGGCCGGCGGGAACTTTGCCGAGCTGGCAAAGAAGTACTCCGACGACCCCGGCAGCAAGGACCAGGGCGGCGACCTGCCGATGATTCCCACGGCGCAGCTTGACCCGGCGTATGCCAAGGCGGCGATGGCGCTGGGGCCGGGGCAGACCTCTGACGTGGTGCGCTCGCAGTTCGGCTACCACATCATCCAGACAGAGGCGAAGGACGTCTCGCAGACCAAGAGCGTGGCCGAGGTGAAGGACTCTATCGTGCCGGCGCTGGAGGCGAACAAGACCGGCGCGGCGGAGCAGGCCTTCGCCAATCAGCTCGCCGACGAGGCCAAGAAGAACGGCCTGCAGAAGACCGCTGACGCGCACGGTCTGCATGTCATCACGACGGACTACCTCGGCAGCAAGGGCACGATTGCCAGCCTGCCGGACTCGGCTGCACTGCTGACGGCGGCATTCGGCGCGGCCAAGGGCGCGGCTCCGCAGGTGGCCTCCACCGGCGAAGGCTTTGCGGTCTTCCAGGTGGAGGACGTAAAGGCCGCGCACGCACCGGAGTTCGGCGAGTTCAAGTCGCAGTTGCTGAATGACTACCGCGAGCAGAAGGCGCCGGAGTTGTTGAACCAGAAGCTCATTAAGCTCTCTGACCGCGCACGGCAGTTGAACGACCTGGCAAAAGCCGCGGCAGAGATGAGCCTGCCGATGCAGACCAGCGACCTGGTCGGCCGCGAGGCGCAGGTGCCGCAGATCGGCGCGCTGAGCGGAGCGGCGTCTGTGGTCTTCACGCTGCCGCAGGGTGGCATCTCCGGGCCGGTGAATGAGGGCGCGAACGGCGCCGTGCTGCAGGTGATCGACAAGCAGGAGCCGACAGCCGACGAGATCGCGAAGAACTTCGCGGCGACGAAGACCAAGCTGCTCGACCAGCAGCGGCAGGAGGCGTTCGCTGTCTTTGCCGGGGCGCTGATGGACCGCTATGAGAAGGACGGCGCGATCATCTACAGCAAGAAGCAGACCGGACTGCCGCTGGGCAACTAGCAACGTGCTCTTCTGAACGGCGGACGCATCCTCCCTGCGGCGCGGTACGTCTTATGGAGGGAACCGCGCGATGGAGATGGGATGGCGTCTGAGCGAATTTCCGGGGTCCTGCTACACGTCACCTCGCTGCCCTCGTACGGCGGTGTGGGTGACTTTGGCCCGGCAGCATACAGCTTCGTAGACTTTCTGAGCGCGGCCAAGCAGCGGCTGTGGCAGGTGCTGCCGCTCAGCCCCACTGGCTATGGAAGCTCGCCGTACTCCGCGCTGAGTGCGTTTGCGGGCAACCCGCTACTGATCAGCCTGGAGTTCCTGGTGCGCGACGGCTGGCTCGCCGGGGAGCGCATCGCGGGGCTGGCCGGCGCCGAAGGGCCGTGCGACTTCGATGCGGCGTTCTCGCACAAGCAACCGCTGATTGAAGAGGCCGCGGCGAACTTCCTCGACCACGCCAATCCCGAGCAGCGCCAGCGCTTCCAACGCTTCTGCGAGGAAAACCTCGGCTGGCTGACTGACTACGCGCTCTTCAACCTGCTGCGGCGGCGCTTTGCCTACGCGGGCTGGAACACCTGGCCCAAAGAGTATGCGCACCGCGATCCTACCGCGATATCCGCGCTGATGAACGAGAGCGGCCGCGAGCTGGCCATCGAGCAGGTGGTGCAGTTCTTCTTCACCGAGCAGTGGACCGCGCTGCGCGCCTACTGCTGTGAGCGCCAGATCAAGATCCTCGGCGATGTGGCCATCTTCGTCAGCTACGACTCGGCCGATGTGTGGACGCATCCGGAGATCTTCGAGCTGGACGACAATCGCAACCCGCTGCGGGTATCGGGCGTGCCGCCGGATTACTTCTCCGCGACCGGGCAGCGCTGGGGCAATCCGCTGTACAAGTGGTCGTTGCTGCAGGAGCAGGGCTTTGACTGGTGGGTGGCGCGCATCCGGCGCGCGCTCACGCTCTACGACGAGGTGCGGCTGGACCACTTCCGCGGCTTTGAGGCTTACTGGTCCATCGCCGCCGATGAGACCACGGCGATCCACGGACAATGGGTGAAGGCGCCGGGGCACGCCCTCTTCAACCGGTTGAAGGAGATCTTCGGCGAACTTCCGTTCATCGCCGAAGACCTGGGCGTGATTACCCGTGAGGTCGACGAACTGCGCGAGTTCTTCGGGATGCCGGGGATGCGCATCCTGCAGTTCGGCTTCGGCGACCGCGGCGGACACATCTATCTGCCGCACCGCTTCGTCGAGAACACTGTTGTCTACACCGGTACGCATGACAACAACACCACGCTAGGCTGGTGGCGTGACGACGCCTCGCCCACGGAGCGCGCCAACGTGCAGACCTACCTGCATCCCATCGAGCACGACGGCGACATCGTGTGGGCGATGATCAAGTGCGCGGCCGCTTCGGTGGCTTCCATCTGCATCTTTCCGCTGCAGGACGTCCTGCACCTGGGCAGCGAGGGCCGCATGAACACGCCAGCGGCGGCGGCGGGCAACTGGGCGTGGCGCTACTCGCCGAACGCCTTGCATCCGGACCTCTCCGCGCAAATGGCGGCCATTATGGAGATGACTGACCGTGACGGCTACCAGCAGCCAACCGAGGGCGTCGCCGCGGGCGGGCCAACGGATGAGGACTCCTTGCGCACGCGCGAAGAAGAGCATGTCTAGCGCGATGCAGGTAAAGTAAGACTAAATGCAATGTAGTTAAAACTTAGACCAAACGAGGAGAACCCAGTGCCACTTTCCGGCGAAGCCATCCGCACCATGAACTACGTTGACGATATCTCGGTCACGCTGCGCCGCATTCTGTCCGTGCTGCCGGTGCTGACGCCGGAGGAGCGCGAGCGCGTCGCCGATCACATCCGCCAGTCCGAGCCGAGCTACGAGTCGGTGATCACGGCCGTCGCGGCGAAGTAAGTGCTGCGCGTCGCGGTCATCGGAGCAGGTGCGGCGGGGCGGGCCTTTGCGCTGCGCTGCGCGGGCGCGGGCTTTGCGGTAACGCTGGAAGATGTGATGCCGGAGAAGCTGCGCCGCGCGCAGGACGACTACACGTCGCTGGCGGCCGGTGCGGGTGAGGCCGGATCGCTGCGCGTGGCCCTCACGGTGGAAGACGCCGTGCAGGACGCGGACATCGCCATCGATTTCGTGCCCGATGAGCTGGAGTCCAAGCTGGAGATCTTCAGCCTGCTGGACCGCATGGCGCCGCCGCGCACCATCCTCTGCACACCCACCCAGACGCTCAGCATCACCGATATGGCGAGTTGCACCTACCGGCCGGGGCTGTGCGTCGGGCTGCGCTCGGGAAATCTCATCGAGGGACTTGTCGACGTCCTGCGCAGCCGCTTCGCGCAGGCGGCGGCGCTGGCCACAGTGCAGGAGCTGCTACAGCGCATGGGCCTGGAGTCGCGCGTGGTGGAAGACCACGAAGAGCCGATGCTGGTGAAGAACATGGGATCAGCGGTTAGGAATTAGCTCCTGTGGCCGGTGCAGTGCATCACGCCGAGGAAGACGGTCCATGGACCGATGTCGTCGCGGAGCTGGTGGGCCAGCGTGCGCGAGAGCTGATGCAGATGGGTGAGGTCGTGCGCGGCCCAGGTGGCGAGCAGGTTGCCGAGTGTGACTTCGCCGAAGGTGGGATGGAGGGCGGTGCGGTCAAGGTCGGCGCCCTTGAGCTTGAACTCGTGCAGCGCGGCGAGGTTGAGGCAGCGCAGATCGGCGAACAGATCGAGAAGCTGGCTGATTGATTTGCGATTGGGGTCTTCGCTGTCCGGGACGCGCGACATGTCGGCGAATCTGGGAGGAGTGGTTGATTCCATGATGAGCTGGATGCGTGGGATCCAGTTGTGGCGGTCGGTGTGGATGTAGTGCGCGATGACCGCTTTGGGCGTCCAGGTCTCGCCGCCTTCGTTCGCGAGCGTCCAAGCGTCAGGCAGGTCGCGCAGCAGGGCGTCGAGGACGCGCGGCGTGCGTTCCAGGATGGGGAGAACGGCTTCGGGCGCGGGTGTCATCGCGCTCAGTTGCCGGACTCGGCGTCGCGCTTGTAGGGGTGCTGCATCAGGTCGCGGGCCTCGTTGATGGCGCCCTGCGTGTTGTCGTTGGTCTGGATGGCCTGGCGGTACTCGTTGACGGCGCGCTCGCGCTGGCCGGTGATGTCAAAGATCTTGCCCAGGTTCACGTGCGACCACACCTCGGTCCACTTGGGATCGTTGTCGCCGCGCAGCGCGTCACGAAAGCTGTTGGCGGCGGACTGGTAGTTCTTCTGCATCATGAAGATCTCGGCGAGGCGATAGTTCGCGAGCGAGCTGCCGCGGTTGGAGTCCAGCGCCTTCTGATACTCGGCGATGGCGCCGATGAGGTCACCCTGCGCGACATCCTGCTGACCACGCAGCACGGCGACCTTCACGCCGAGATCGGGCGAGCTCTTGAGCACCCAGTTCTCGGGGTCGATGGTGATGCGGCGCGGACGGCCGAAGGTCTCAATGGAGTAGCGGCTCTCGGTTCCCGAGAGGTCGACGCGGCGGATCTCGGACTTGCCCTCGGTCTCCACGCGCAGCTCCACCGGCATGGAGAACAGGTCGAGGTCCTGCGAGATGGAGCCGACGGTGCGGAAGCCCTTGCCCTTGGCGAGGCGAAAGACGCTGTAGTTGTCAGTAAACTCGGGCGCGCCGGTGCCGTCCAGCCACTGCGAAAAGAAGGCGGTGAGCTGGAGGTTGGACTGCGCCTGGGCCACGGTCTGCACGTTAGCGGTGCGCACGGACTTGTCCGTGTACTGCGAGAGCAGCGAGCGCAGGAACTTGGAGAAGACCTCATCGCCCATCTCCCAGCGGAGCATGTGAAAGACCATTGCGCCCTTCTCCAGCGTCATGGACTGGAACTGCGGTGAGTAAGGGTCGAGCCGGCCGAGCGTGGTGAGTGGTTCGGTGTCGTAGGCCAGCGCGCCGGCCTGCACGTCGCTGACGGCGGTCTGGAAGGCGGTCTTGCCGCTGGAGTCCTCCAGGTACATCAGCTCGGCGTAGCGGCTCATGCCGTTGGTAATCCAGGCATCGTTCAGCGTGGCGGGTGAGACCTCCGAGCCCCACCACTGGTGCGCGACGGTGTTGGCCAGCAGCCGCGCCGTGCCGCGGTCCGGCCGGATGGCGACGATCTCCGGCGCCCACGCGGCGGAGACCGAGTCCGTGGGCAGCTCCACCACATCCAGCCGGCCGGACTCCGCTGCGCCGAACTTGTCCGTCATGAACTCAAACTCACGCGCCACGGTCACGGCGAAGTCCTTGCCCTTGGCCTGGTTGGGCTCGGTGAGGAAGACGCGGATGTTGGGGATTCCCGGCGCGGTGATGGGCGCGACGAACTTGCCCGCAACGATAGTGCCGGGGAAGCCGGGCTTGGTCCAGTTGAAGTCGAACTCGGTGCGGCCGCCGGGGAGCGCTTTCTTCCCCGCCACGCCGGAGCCGACGACGGTCTCCCCGGTGGGTACGGTGACGGCGATCTGCGCGGTAAAGCGGTCGGTAAACAGGCCGGGCATGGCGATAGGGAACCAGCGACCGGGGTAGAGCAGGATGCTGACCGGGTCAGCGATCTGCGCGAAGCGGATGCCGTCCACCGGGCTGGTCTCCACGGTCGGCGTGCCGGTGTAGGTGAAGGTCCAGGTGGAGGTGCTGCCCTTGGGCAGGATCCCTGCCGGCGTCACGCGGATGGTGGAGTCGGTGACGTTGCGCTCGGAGACCAGCTTGGCGTTCGAGGGGTCCGCAATTCCGGTGACCTGCAGGCCGTTGTTCAGGCCGAAGACCACCGCGTTCAGGTCTTCGAGCGCCTTGAAGGTGACCTCGGCGGTGGCCGTCATGTGGCCGCCGGCGGGGTCCAGCTCGGTGTGGATGACGTAGGCCGTCACCTGAATCTGCGGGCGCGCGGGGATGGCCGCATGCGCCGCGAAGCCGGCCAGCGAGGCGGCAAAGAGAGCGAGGATGGGGAGACGCTTCAACATTTGAGTGCAACCTCAGACGGGGCCGCGGTGCGGACGGGACTACCCCACCTCTTTGACGTATATTTTACGGCTTTGGACTTACAGCGGGGGCGACTCTCAGCTCATAGCTGGCCGGCTGGCAGCTCACAGCTCAAGAAGACCCAAGACGGTCTCCGCCACCCGGTCTATTGGGGAGAGGCGGCGCGAGGTGGGGCCTGGGGCCAGCAGGTGGCTGCGGACCTCAGCCAGGGCGGCGATCTGCGTGGCTCGCTGAGGAGTATCGGCCAGCAGCGGAGCCAGTGCCGAGGCTACATTGGCGGCCGTGAAGGCCCCCTGTAGCAGCTCCGGGACGACGCGGCGCCCGGCGATCAGGTTCACCATCGCGACGGGAGGGTTGCCGGCGAGGTCGCGCGGCGCGGCCAGCTCTGGAGGGTAACGAACGAGTCTCTTGGCGAGGAAAAAGGTCAGCGCGGAGACCCGGTAGACCACCACGAACGGGTTTCCCACAATGGCGGCGAGCACCGTTGCGGTGCCGCTGGCGACCACCGAGGCGCGGGCGAAGTGCAGCGCCTCGCGGGCGTCGGGAACCAGCGTCAGGCGCGGCGCGGCGGGTGGTGTTGCGTTCTCGGGGCCGAAGTAACGCAGGTGCTGGGCGTTGAGCTGCGCGAGGAAGGTGCTGAGTTTTGCAGCGTCGATGGTGGAGGCGACCGGCAGCAGGAACTCGAACTGGGTGTGCGCGGCGGGGTCCGGGGGGGAGTGCAGTCCGCTGTCGTCGAAGGTGGTGTGGGCGGCTGCGGAGGCGATCAGGTCACTCACGGCCAGCTCATGCAGCGCGGGCAGGTTCGCGCGCACCTCCTTCCAGCGGCTGCCGGGCAGCAGCGCGATCCAGGTCTTGGCGGGGTCCAGGCCGTGAGCGGCGCTATAATCCTCGCGCGAGCTGTAGCTGTGCGACTGGGAAGCCAGCGGATGCCCCACGAACTCGGCATCCACGCCGCGCTCGCGGTAGAAGACCTCCTCAAAGGGGAAGATGACCAGCATCTTGTCCACGCGCTGCTGCACCCAGAGCAGGCGGCGGCGCTTCCACGCCCACAGCTGCGGCGAGACAAACCACACCACCGGCACACCGAGCCGACGCAGATGTTTCGCCAGCCGGAAGTTCACGTCGGGAAAGTCGATGAGCACCGCAACAGCGAGCCGCTGCGTCTTCAGGCTCGCGACCAGACGGCGGTACTGGCGGAAGATGAACGGCGCATGCAGCAGCACCTCCGTAATGCCCATGTGCGCGACGTCTTCCGCGCGGACGGTCTGCTGCTGGCCCTGGGCGGCCATCTGCACGCCGCCTAATCCTGTGAAGGCCGCGCCCGGCACTTGCTGGCGTAGCGCCGCGATCAGCGCCGCGCCGTAGGCGTCGCCGGAGGCCTCGCCGGCGGAGAGGAAGACGCGCGGGTTGGGCGGGGTGGCGATGGCTCCAGTTTAGCCGCTGCGATAGGATGGCTGCGGAGACTCTGCGATGGCGTCCAAATCAGCGAAGGCGGCCAACCCGTCGCAGCGATTTAAGGCAGTCCTGGAGCCGCTGGGCCCCAGCGGACCGCCGCTGGGCTGGATCATCGCGCGCGTGCCGTTCGAGCCGAAGGATGTCTGGCCGAAGATGCTGCGGCTGCGGGTGAAGGGCGAGATCTCGGCTCCCGGCTCCGGCCGCGGCTTTGCCTTCCGAACGTCTCTGTTCCCCCATGCCGACGGCACCAAAGTCTTTGCCCAGAGCACGAGGACCGTCAAGGGGCCCAAATCCGGTGGCTACTTTCTACTGGTGAACAAGGCCATGCAGCGCGGCGCTGGCGTCGGGCGGGGCGAGATGGCGGCGTTCACGCTGGAACCCGATCTCGAGCCGCGCGAGGCCATACTGCCGGACGAGCTGGCGGAGCTGCTCGACGAGGAGCCTGGTCTGCGCGAGTGGTACGACAGCCTGAGCGAGAACACCCGGCGGCAGATGGGGACGTATCTGAATGAGCCGCAGAGGGAGCCCGCGCGCCGCAAACGCGCCGAGCAAATGGCCGAGCGCATGCTGGCAACCATGGAAGCGGAGCGCGAGCTGCCGCCGGCGATACAGGCGGCCTTCCGGCAGCGGCCCAAGGCGAAGGTCGGCTGGCAAAAGATGACGCCGACGCAGCGGCGGATGGAGCTGTTCACCGTGGAGGCCTACAAGACGCCGGAGTCGCGCGGACGCCGCATTCAGAAGCTGTGCGATGCGGCGGAGAAGAAGGCCTGAGGCCAGCGTCCCGCAGCAGGTTCGGCAAATCTACGCCGACATCGGCTCGGCCAGCTCCTGGTCCTTGTACTGCAGTTGGTAGAGCTTGAAGTACAGGCCGCGCAGCGCCAGCAGTTGCTGGTGCGTTCCCTGCTCGCGCAGCTTGCCCTTGTGCATCACCAGGATGGTGTCCGCGCGCTGGATGGTGCTCAGCCGGTGCGCGATCAGCACGCTGGTGCGTCCAGTGATCATCAGTTCCAGCGCCAGCCGCACGCGGAACTCGGTCTCGGTGTCCACGGAGCTAGTGGCCTCATCGAGGATGAGGATGCCGGGCCGGTGCGCCAGCGCGCGCGCAAAACTGATGAGCTGCTTCTGGCCGGTAGACAAAGTCGACCCGCGCTCCAGCACCGGTTCGTTGAAGCCGCCGGGGAGCGTGTGGATGAAGTCGGCGATGTTCACCTCCTCTGCCGCGCGCTCCACCTGCTCGTCAGTGATCCACGCCGAGCCCAGGCGGATGTTCTGCGCAATCGTTCCAGAGAACAGGAAGGGGTCCTGCAGCACCACGCCGAAGCGCCGCCGCAGCGCGGTTAGTTCCTGTTCGCGGACATCCACGCCGTCCACCAGCACGCTGCCGCGCTGCACATCGTAGAAGCGCATCATCAGCGCGGTGAGGGTGGTCTTGCCCGCGCCGGTGTGGCCCACGATGGCGGCGGTCTTGTCCGGCTGGACCGTGAAGCTCACGCCGCGCAGCACCCAGTCGATGGAGTCGAGGATTCCCTCCGGGGCTAAAGCCCCATTGGAGTGCGTGTCGGAACGGCGGGGCTGAAGCCCCGCCCCTTCAAAACCAGCCAGAGCTTGTTGTTGTTCTTCGCTGAGCCGCTGGTAGGTGAACCAGACGTCGCGGAACTCGATGCGGCCGCTGCGGTTGCCGGCCACCGGAGCGGCAATGGAGACAATCTCCGGCTGCGTATCCAGCAGCTTGAAGATGCGCTCGGCGGCGGCCATAGCGGCCTGCAGGATATTGAACTTGTCGCTGAGGTCCATGATCGGCCGGAAGAAGCGCTGCGCATACTGGATGAAGGCGATGAGCGTGCCCAGCGTGACCGCTCCGTACAGACCCGGAGCGTGCGCGGGAAGCGTGCCCACGACCCGCGCGAAGAAGGCGTCGTTGCGCAGCACGGCCAGGCCGCCGTACCACAGCACCAGCGCAATGGCGATGGAGCTGAGCAGCTCCACAACCGGATAATATAGCGCGTAGGCGAAGATGGCGTCGGTCCAGGCGAGCTTGTTCTCGTGGTTCACCGCGGAGAAGTCGCGGAAGGCGCGCGGCTCGCGGTTGAAGAGCTGCACCACGCTCATCCCAGAGACGTACTCCTGGGTGAAGGCGTTGATCTTTGCTGTGGCCGCGCGCTGGCGGCGGTAGCTCTGCCGCACATGCCTGCGGAAGAGCGAAGTCGCGTACACGATGCCGGGGATGACTGCCAGCGTCAGCAGCGCCAGCGGCCAGCTCATCCTCAGCATGATGACCACGATGAAGCCCAGTACAAAGACGTCCTCAAAGATGGCGAGCACGCCGGAGGTGAACATCTCGTTCAGCGCTTCCACGTCGCTGGTCACGCGGGTGACCAGCCGGCCCACCGGGTTGCGGTCAAAGAAGGCGACGCTCATGCGCTGCAGGTGGCGGAAGATCTGGCTGCGCAGATCGAACATGATCTTCTGCCCGGCCCACTGCATCAGGTAGGCCTGCACGAACTCCAGCGAGAGGATGAGGCCGAGTGAGGCAAGGTACAGAAAGCCCAGTTCGGTGACGCCGTGGATGGGGTCGGGCGAGAGCCGACGGCCCAGCCAGCCGGGCTTGCCTGCGGGGTCGAAGTAGGTGTCCACTGCAACCTTGACGAAGTACGGGCCCAGCACGTCCGCCGCGGACTTGATGATGATGGCGACCGCGGAGATGGCGACCTGCAGCTTATAGGGCGCGAGATAGCGCACCAGCCGCCCCATCAGGCGGCTGTCATACGCCTTGCCGACGACGTCGTCATCCATGGCCGCTGGCTTCGGCTCTTCGGGTTCTTTGGGCTTAGGGTCGGGCTGCTTTTCGGCCATCCACTCTATTTTACTTGGAGGATGCCCCATCCTCCGGTGCCATCCTTGAACGTGCGGCCTTATCGCGCGGCAGGGCGGGTTGCCGGCGGCACAAACCGCAGGCCTGTTGCCCGCCATGCTTGAAATCCACCGACCATGTCCGTTGCGCGCCAGAGCCCGAGTTCCTGCAAGGCTGCGGCCGCGAGGCTAGAGGTATAACCTTCGGAACAGAAGATAATCACCTGGACGTCATGATCGGTTGCGACCGGCAGCCGCGCGCTGGATGCCGGGTCGAGCCGCCACTCCAGCACATTACGCTCTACGATCCATGCGCCCGGAATGCTGCCCTCGATCTCGCGCTGGGCTTCGGGACGAATATCTACGAGGACCGCCCCACTTGTTGCCAACACCGCATCCACCTCGCCCGGAGTCAGCCGCCGCAAACGCGCCCGCGCCTCTGCAAGCATCTGCTCAATGCTGATGGCGCTGGTTCGGTTTGAGGGTCTCCGCCTCGGCCCACGCCAGTCCTGATCTAGCGGCTCGGCTTCAAGCGACAGGGCCCGCTCCGACGCGCGTTCGCGCGGAACCAGCCGGCTGCCTTCCAGTTCGTACTCATTCATCTCGCTCAGCGGAGGCGAATAGGCGTGAATGCTGACGGCAGGCGCGTTGGAGATATTGCGAACGCCATGCGCGAAGTCAGCACCAAAGGCGCGCAGCTGGCCAGGAAGGATCACACGGGTCTGCTCCCCGGGAAGCTGCTCCTCCAGCGTGCCGGTCGCGATGACGAAGGCTCCCGCGGACTCCCCGTGATCGTGGTAGCCGGTGGACTGCCCGGGCAGCCAGCTGATTACCCAGATGTCGTGGTCCGGACCGTGATACAGGCGCTCATACCAGCGCCCATCGGTGCGTAGCCGCACCCGCTCCATTCATCCCTCCTTCGCCGCGAACTGCAAGACAATTTGCAGCGAGTTCATCCGGAGTTCTCAAGACCGCGCCCGTTGCGATCAGCGCGCTGCTGCTGTCATGTGCAAATTCTTCTATTGCCAGATGCATGAAATCTCTCCACAGGTTTTTGCATGAATGATCTGAGCGATCTAACAGCCACAGCATCGGCCGCTCTTTGGGTCGCAGGACGGTATGGTTGAGACTTCCGCCGGTTCGTGCCGCTAGTGGGGAATGATGGAGGTCGTGGCAGGATGATCCGGCGTCGGACGCGCAGGCAGCGGCGCAAGCGCCACCTTGCCACCTGTGCCGTCCATCTCGCTGGAGCGTCCGCTACGATGCAAGGCGGCGAGTTCCTTTTTCTCCGCTTCGATCTCCGCGGGCGATCCGTCCGCCGCGCCGGCAACGATACGTGGCCGGTGCTGCGCCGTTAGGCTTTCTTCGTCGGACGAATAGCATGGCGTGATGGTACAAGGCTTCTCGTTGGTCTTCGTGGTTCCGAGAAAGTTGTGGTTGAAGTCCGCCGAGGACGGTACCAGATACAAGGTCACCGTCTGCGCAAAGTAGGTTTCATCGGTGGTGGGTAGAATGCGCCTCGCGTCAGCGTAGAGATAGTGCACGAGATACCACTTCGTGTTGACGGCACGATAGGCGGAGAGGTCCTCCAGCCGCACATCAAAACCGGTCGCATCCTCCTCTTCACGGTCAGATCCGTTCTCGGAGGCCTCGTGGTCCTGCGCAGGGTCCTTCACCCCGACAAGCACCAGTTTGCGTTCGGGGCTGGCCTTGAGCCGTTGGGCAGCCTCCTTCAGGCAGGGAAGGGCACTGTTCTCGACCCGCGCTGGGCGCAGAGCATCCTTGTCAAAGCGGATGGAGCACAGCTCTTCGACTCCGGCAGGCGGAGCCGGCTTCTGCCGCACCTGCGCGGGTAGCCAGACGGCACTGGAAAAAGTGAATGTGACGGCGACGATCGTTTGCGTGGACCGCCGGGCGCGTGCAGATCTCATGGTGTCCCTTCGTTCTTGTCTGGTTGAGGTGTAACTGTTTTCCGGTGCTACTGCGGTATGGACGTCACCGCTGGATGATCTGTTGAAGGTGGGGGCGGCAGCGGCGTCAGCTTGTCATAGCCGCGCTGACCATCCGGTCCAATCAGGCCGGGGCCGGGCCCAAGGTGCGGCGCATCCTCATTGTCCTCCGAGCAGGAGTACTCCCGCACCTCGTCTCCGGGCGCACCCAGCAACCATGTGCGCTGATAGTGGACCGGCTCCGTGTAAAACTTGGGATCATCCACGACCATCTCCACGTGCAGGTGTCCGACGTCCGGCCGCGTCCACCGCTCAATGACATGCTGCGCATCGCTATGCGGGTCAGCATTTTCGTCGGCCCAGGTGCGATCTTGTTTGAAGCCAATCGAGTCGACGACGAAGGTATCTCCGTTCCACGAGCCAATCTCTTCGCCGAAGAAAGAAGGTCAGGATCCTCCGTATGCATGCTTCCATCGAACGGCACCAGGCGGTAGGTGGTGTACCAGTAGAGAAAGACCGCGTGGTCTTGCCCCTGCACCAGTTGAAAGGGGAGGCCGCTCGAGTTATGCCGGGGCAGTCCGCCAACGATGCACAGTGCCTCAGGATCAACCGTGTGCTCCACGTTGAAC
>Ga0302320_10004928_pt1 | contig 30122 bp, 25 predicted proteins | sample Bog_T0_3_FD_202130 | JGI IMG/M metagenome (GOLD analysis project Ga0302320, IMG submission 202130) | Peat permafrost microbial communities from Stordalen Mire near Abisko, Sweden - Bog_T0_3 | ecosystem: Environmental > Terrestrial > Soil > Wetlands > Peat | place: Sweden: Abisko, Stordalen Mire... | reverse complement strand
CGAGAAAATCCTCGCCTTCGTCGCCAAGCACAATCAGCAACCCATGCCCTTTCGCTGGCGCAAACGCGAAGTCAAAGGTAGTCAGTTGCGTAATACTGTTTCTAACTTCTGCAACTAGACACTAGCATTATCGCCTTCCAGAGCGCCTTCCAGAGCGCCTTCCAGAGCGCCTTCCAGAGCGCCTTCCAGAGCGCCTTCCAGAGCGCCTTCCAGAGCGCCTTCCAGAGAGTCGGCGGCACTCCGGAGTTTAGCTCTTTGGCTATTCCGGATAACTGATCCAAGGATAGGTTTCCAAGGGCTTGTTCTCTTCGAGTAGTCCGGCTCGCAGGGGGTTAAGATGCACATAGTCGCAGACGACTCTCAGGTAGTAATCATCTAATCCATCCACCAGAAGGGATTTGTAGCGTCCGGAAAAAGGCTGCCTCGCACGCGGTGGCGTGCGTTGAAGCGCTGGGTGTAGGCGCTCAGAAACCATTTCATACCGCTTACCAGAGTGGTCTGGGGTGTTTCCAGAACGAGGTGAAAATGATTCCCCATGAGAACATAGGCATGGATGAGCCAGCCCGCTATGGCACAGGTTTCTTCCAGTGTTTTGAGGAAAAGTTGCCGGTCCTCATCATTCTGGAAGATTGCTTCTCTCCGATCCCCTCAGCTCATCACATGGTAAATCGCCCCTTCGCATTCGATTCACAGTTGCCTCGCCATGCGGGGAATTCTAACTTTCAATCATTCCATCACAATCAGGGCGTATTCAAAAGCGTACCGGCGAGACCCGTGAAATTGTCGAAAAAACGATCAAGGCATTTTCCTCTTCCTGTCACTGCAAGTACACGGACATTCCAAGGCAGAGAAAGTTCGCGAAAGCTGGCCTAATAGGGGGGCAGATTACCCGCCGAGTGTCTGATCCTGGTTTTTAAACCAGGCGAGTGCATTCTCGAAATGCTGCGGATCAAAATCCGGCCAATATTCGTCTCTAACATAGAAATCCGCATAAACCGATTGCACCGGAAGAAAACCGCTCAATCTGCGTCCCCCACCCCAGCGAACGATCAAATCCAGACGAGAAACTTCATCGGAACGCAGGCCGCCGAGTTTAAGACCGGCCAGATCCCATTCCCAGCCATAGTTGACCAGTAGATTCACTTTCATTCCGATACCCTGGCGCTGCCGGAATTTTGTTAACACCTTGGGAAATTGCGTCGAGGTCTCATCACCAACAACAAGCAGAGCCGCGCCACGCCGTGCAATCTCTCGAGCAAATGCCACAGTGGCCTCACTGAATGCCTGTTTCTGAACGGAAGGCCGCTTGGTGTTGTCCTGGGTAAAGCAGTAGATGGAAATTTCCTCGATCCCGCATTCTAGACATTGCTCATACAGCAGTAACCCCAGATCGACACCATAAGCATATCCACCTTCTTTGGGCAGATCATGATCCGTAGCCCAACGACGATTCCCATCGGGAATGAAACCGACATGACGCGGGACATTGTTTTTTGCCATTGCAATCATTCTTTCAATACCCTGCGAACTGTCAACTTTAGATGCACCTCAATAGCGGTGTATCTGGGTGTCTGACGAGATGCGCTACGGATTGCAGCCAAGTAACCCGTCGCTTCTGGTCGCTGCGGGGAAGGCGGGTTGTCGAGCCGGTTAACCCTCGCTTAAACTTTGAGCGGTTCACGCTTCGGAGACTAGGAGCGACTCCCGGAGCTGTCAAACTTCGGGAGTCCTCCGGCAAAGCCGGAGGATTACCCTTTGCGATTTAAAAGAAGCTGATGTAGAACCAGACAACACAGGCCACGACACCGAGCGAGAGCACGACATCGAGCATATTCCAACTGGCACGAGTAGCGGCCTTTTCCTCAGCCGAGGCACCATACCAAGTGAATTTGACGGTCTCGGGGTTTGGAGCCTTGGTCAGGAGACTGATGACGACCATGAGCACGAGCGTGGTCGCAAAGAGGATCTCACACCAGTAGAGCCAGTGGATGTTTTCCATCCAAAAGAGAGGGCCGTACTTGTGCTGGAGCGGCGCGATGAAATTCGCGTATTGATCCGCTGTGATCGTTCCCTGATAGAGCTGCACTTTGAGTTCCTTGAGTGTGCTGCCATTGGTGGCCGTCACATCCTTGAAGATCAGATCGACTATCAGTCGGGCAAATCCGCCGGCGACGCCAACGATAAAGGCCCAGAGTGCGGCAGGAGCCGTGGCCCGCTTCCAGAAGACGCCGACGGCAAAGAGAACGGCAATGGAAGGCGAGAGGTAGCCCTGCACGCTCTGAAGGTACTCGTAGAGGTTGGAGTGGAGGGCCTTGATCACGAGTACCCAGCAGATGCCGGCAAAGACAATGACCGCTGTCGCCAAGCGACCGACAAGCACCTCCGTTTTACCCGAAGCATTCGGATGCCACTCGCGATAGAAATCCATCGTGAAGAGGGTTGCCGAGGCATTGAACTTGGAGGCAAGCGAGGCCATGAGTGCCACGATCATTCCGCAGGCCACGATTCCCTTGATACCATGCGGGAGAATCTGGGCAACCATGGTGGTGTAGGCAGCATCACCCGTTGTGGTGAAAGTGGAACCGGGCATCTTGGTCATGGCAAAGGCCACCATGCCAGGCACCAGGAAGATGAAGACAGGGGTGAGCTTGAAATAACCGGCCAGGATGGTTCCGCGACGGGATTCCTGCTGATTTTTGCCTGCCAATACACGCTGAACGATGTATTGATCCGTACACCAGTACCAGAATCCAATGATCGCCGAACCGGGCAGGATGGCCATCCAGGGCCACTCGGGATCATTATTGGAGCGAATGAGGTGGAGATTGGCCCCCACTGTGGCTTTGGTCACATTCCATCCCTCAATCAGGCTGCCATGCCCGAGAGCATGCAGACCAAAATAAAGGATGCAGAGCGAACCGAAAATGAGTACCGGAGATTGTAAGACGGCGGTGTACATGATGACACGCATTCCACCAAAGACCGTGTAAACACCGGTCGTGAAGGCCAAGCTCAGGGCAATGACCCAGAAAATGTCGATGGTGTGACCAAAGAGTGTCACCGAATCAATGCCAAGCAAGGTGCGAATGACGACATCACCCGCGTAAATTGTCGCCGCAATCTTTGTCAGCACCAAACTCGCGATGGTGAGCAAACTCAAAATATTCCGAGAGCCTCGGCTGAAGCGGAGTTCTAGGAATTCCGGCATCGTGAAGACCTTCATGCGGTCATAGAGAGGGACAAAGACCCAGCCCAGAATCAGGATGAGCCATCCGTGCATTTCCCAATGCGCCATGGCCATACCGGTCACAAATCCTGCTCCGGCCAGTCCGACCAGATGCTCTGATCCGATATTGGAGGAGAAAATGGAAGAGCCGATTTGCAACCAGTTCGCATCACGACCCGAGAGGAAGTAATCCTGGCCCGACTCGGCCTTCTTCCGCATGGAGAAGAGAATCACCCCAATCATGCCGAGGACGAAGAGAGCGATGACCAACCAGTCGAGTCCGTTAAAGACTGGCGGATGTTCGGTGACGGCAGCGATGAGAGCGCTGCCCAGTGGAATCGATGCGAGGGTTTGGGTCATGGATGATGGGGGATTGGGGTGTTAGAAACTGGAAGTTTAGAAGTTTTGGAGGGAGATGTGAAGGAGGACTCTTTATTAAGACTGACCATAGTAGGCGTTTTTACCGTGTTTGCGCTGAAAGTGTTTCTCGCGCAGTACTTCAGGGAGTTCTGCTGAAGTTGGATTCAAGGCCAATGTCTTGAGGGCCATCTCGGCGCAGATCTCTAGCGCAAGGGCATACTCGACGGCTTTTGCCGCTGAAGGGCCCCAGGCAAAGGGTCCATGTCCTGCGACCAATACGGCAGGAACTTCCTCGGGATCGCGTCCAACAAAGGCCTCGGCAATGACCTTTCCGGTCTCCCATTCATAATCGCCGTTAATCTCGGCGGCATTCATGTGACGGGTCACGGGAACTGCACCACGGAAGTGATCCGCATGAGTTGTGCCGAAACAGGGGAGCGGGCGGAGCGCCTGCGCAAAGGCGACGGCATTACGCGAGTGGGTATGCACCACCGAACGGATGCCAGGAAAAGAGAGGAAAAGGTGACGGTGTGTCGGCGTATCGGAAGAGGGACGCAATGTTCCCTCCACGATTTTCCCTTCCAGATCGACAATCACCATCTGCGCTGGTGTGAGATCGGCGTAATCGACTCCGCTTGGTTTGATTGCAAAAACTCCCGCAGCACGGTCGATCACGCTCACATTTCCAAAGGTGAGATCGACGAGCCCGCTTGCCGGAAGCAAGCGATTTGCCTCACAGCACTCTTCTCGGATGGCTTGGTGGTTCATGGTATTTGTTGTTGTGGCGTCAGGGAGTATTGGTGGTTTTTTTCTGAGCGGGAACGGACTGCGGAGTAGCCGCAGACTGGGCCTTTTGGCTCTCAAGCTGCTGCCATTCTTCCAAGCTCAGGCATTTCCAATAGACGGCATATCGCTGATGATGGATCGCGTAAAACGGGGAGAGAAGAATGTTTTGCGGACGCGTCGCGTCGCCACTGAAAAAAGTGAGCGGCTTCCCGGACACGGGACGCAACCATTCGGAAGGATGGTCGGGATCGACACCGACAAGCACGGGAGTCGGCGGGAGTGGCTGCTTCGCCAAATCACTCTGCTGCTTGGCATGGTCACTTGCGGGGAAGTTTTCGCGACCCAGCTCTCCGGCCAGAAGAACAGGCCCGTAGAGGAACGCCACCATCTTCGGATCATCCGGCGTGTGATAGGTTCTCAGACTCATCGGAAGACTCAGCTTCAGGGTGTCGCCATCGTTCCAGACCCGCTTCATGGGAAGGAATGTTCCGGGGTTGGCGGTCATGTCCACCGCCTGCCCGTTGACCAATACGGAAACCCCGTTGGTGGCCCAAGAAGGGATGCGGAGATTGACCTCGAACTCCTGAGGGTGTGGCATGGCAAAACGGAAGGAGGAGCCCTGCTCCACGGGATAGGTGGTCTCCTGACGAACCGAGACACCAAGATCCTTCCAGGTCAGCTCCGAGGCGATGTACAAGTTGACCCAAAGCTTCTTCCCAGAATGGAAGTAAATGCTCTCCCCGTATTTGGCATGGTTCTCCATACCCGTCCCGTTGCAGCACCAGAAACTCTCGAGTGGTGTCGAATAAACCTTGAAATCTCCACCTTGCAGGCCGAGGAAATAAATTGTTGTTCCTGTCTCCGGCTCGATGGAGCCGAGGATGTGGTTGTAGAGTGCCTTTTCGTAGTAGTCCCCGAGTGCCGGATCGGGCGCAGTGATGAAAAGATCCTTCGTCAACTTGAGCATGTTATAAACATTGCAAGTCTCCGCAGTAAAAGGCCCCAACTCCTGCGCCTCTTTTCCGAGGTCGAAAAAATGCTCCCCGTTGGAGTTTCCTCCCTCCACATAGGAACGGTGAAGGGCAACCTGCTTCCAGAAAAAACGGGCTGCATCGAGATATTTCTTCTCGCCGGTCACATAGTAATGAGTCCACCAGCCTATCGCCTGCGCGAGGTGGGTATTGGCATGGAGCTTGGCAAGAATGTCGTCTCCCGAGGCCATCGGGTCCACGATCCATGGACGGTCGAACTCTCCCGCCAGTTTCAGATCGGAAGGGCGGCCGGTCACCAGATAAAGCCGATGCAGGACATCGGACATTCCACCAAACTCGTTCTGCGGACCGCTGGCTGTGGTCTTGAGTATCTTGTCTATCTGATCAGGCGAGAGCTTCTCCATGCGCCCGCTGAAGTAGTCGGCCATGCCTTCGGCAACCTGGAGCGCCTGGCGATCCCCGAAGGCCGAGTAACAGTCGAGTAGTCCGGCCATCACCTTATGCATGGTGTAGTAAGGGGCCCAGACCCCTCCATATTTACTCTCCAGTGTGTCGAAGTCAGTTGCGGGAAAGGCCGACACATATCCGGTGCCGATGGCCTTCTGGCACTCTGCCAAGACTTCCACCACATGCTCTGCGCGCTCCTTGTAACGCACATCGCCGCTGCTTTGGTACATCTCCGCACAGGCACTCAGATAGTGCCCGAGAAAATGTCCGCGCAATCCAACATTGGGTTCTTCCCATCCCCCCAGCGGTTTCGCCGAAGAGGGAAGTCCCGCAGTTAATCGAAAAGTATGGAGGAGCCTGTCGGGATCAAGACTCAGGATGTAACCTTGGTCGGCCTCCATCGCCACCTTGAAGGGACCATCCAGCAGGCGCACCTGCCCGAGATCGAAGGATTCTGCCTCGGTCGCTCCGAGCGGTGCCTGCTTGGATGCACTTGATGCGACTTCTCCCCTCCCCTCGGCCAGAGGAAGGAGAACGGCGATCAGCGCAAGGAGACACCTCATGATCAGATTTAATGGGAGGGAACAGGCTCTTACAGTCGGCCCAAACCGGGAGCGATGTGGTAGTAAACTTCATCGTTACGGAGTTGCTGACGGAATCCTCGGATGGTGGTCTCCGCATCAATGACGGCCACTTCGACCCCCGCGATCTCGGCGAAATCCTCGATGTGTTCAGCAGTGACGGCATAACTGTAACCCGTGTGGTGGGCACCGCCCGCATAGATCCATGCGCCGACGGCTGTCTTGAAGTCGGGACGACATTTCCAGACGGCACGGGCGACGGGAAGCTTGGGCAGCGCATGAGGAGGCGTGATTGCATCGACTTCATTGACCAGGAAGCGGAAGCGGTTGCCAAGATCCATGAGGGCCACATTGACGGCTGCTCCGGCGCGGGCGTCGAAGACAAGGCGAGCAGGATCGGCCTTGCCGCCGATGCCGAGAGGATGAACCTCCAAGGAAGGCTTGGACGCGGCGATTGAGGGACAGACTTCCAGCATGTGCGAACCGAGAACAAGCTGGCCGGAAGGGTTGAGCTCGTAGGTGTAGTCCTCCATGAAGGAAGCGCCACCGGGAAGGCCGTGCGAAATCACCTTCATCGCACGCACAACAGCAGCTGTTTTCCAATCACCTTCACCGGCAAATCCATAACCGTCAGCCATGAGGCGCTGAACTGCGAGACCTGGCAACTGAGCCAGTCCATGCAGATCTTCGAAGGTGTCGCTGAATCCGCTGAAACCTCCCTCTTCGAGGAAGGAACGGAGTCCAATTTCCTGACGGGCATTGTAGCGCAGGATCTCGTGACGAGCGCCAGACTTGCGGAGAACCGAAGCAACATCATAGGTCTCCTCGTACTCGGCACAGAGAGCCTCAATGGAGGCATCGCTCACGGATTCCATCACGGCCACCAGATCCCCGACGCCGTGCGTGTTGACAGAAAATCCGAAGCGGGCTTCCGCAGCGACCTTGTCACCGTCGGTCACGGCAACCTGGCGCATATTATCGCCAAAGCGGACATATTTTCCATTCTGCCAGTCGGCCCAGGCGCGGGTGACGCGCATCCAGGCGGCAACACGATCCTGAACCTCACCCTCACTCCAATGGCCGACCACCACCTTGCGAGGAAGGCGCAGACGGGCATGAATGAACCCGTGCTCGCGGTCGCCATGCGCGGCCTGATTGAGGTTCATGAAATCCATGTCGATCTCGGCCCAAGGGAGGTCGCGGTTAAACTGGGTGGCAAGGTGGAGAAGTGGCTTGCGCAACTGGAGCAGGCCGTTGATCCACATCTTGGATGGCGAGAATGTATGGCACCAGGTAATGACGCCGGCGCAGTTGGCATCACCGTTGGCTGCGAGCAGCGTGGCGCGGATTTCCTCAGGTCGGGTCAGGATGGGCTTGAAGACCAATTTAAGGGGAAGGCGGCCCGAGGCGTTGAGCTGGTCAACGATGCTTTGAGAGTTGGCCGCGACCTGACGGAGAGGTCCCTCGCCGTAGAGATGCTGAGTGCCGGTGAGAAACCAGATTTCGGGGGTGTTGAGATATTTCATAAATGGGGTAAAAAATGGGGTTACCGTCTCTTGACCAGGGTCTTCTCACGCAGGACAAGAAGGTCTTTCATGACGCGCGAGAGGTCCGAGGATTTGTTGATGCCGCCAAAGGCATCGTGCAACTTGCGATAGAGCGAGTAGAGTGAGGTGTACGATTTCTGGGCATCAGGCTTGGGCGAGTAGGCTTTGGGCTTGATTTTCACCATGGCCTTTTGGGCAACTTGGAAATTTTTATGCGCGCCAGCTAGAACGGCTGCGGAAATGGCCGATCCCAAGGCACAGGCCTGGCTAGATCCCGCCACCTGCATGGTGCAGCCGGTGACATCGGCATAGATCTGCATGAGAAGAGGATTTTTTTCAGCGATCCCGCCTGCGCAGACAACTCGTTTTACGGGGACGCCATATTCACGAATCCGCTCAATGATGGCACGGGCACCAAAGGCCGTAGCCTCAATGAGAGCACGGTAAATTTCGGCGCGTGTGGTGTGCAGTGTCTGGCCGATGACGGCGCCGGTGAGCAGTGGATCAACGAGGATGGTACGGTTGCCATTGTGCCAATCCAGCGAGAGCAATCCGCTCTGGCCTGGCCTCAGCTTGGCAGCCTCCTTGGTGAGTTCGGCATGAAGGGCAGCGTCTCCTCCGCAGACGCCCTCGACCCACCATTTGAAAATGTCACCCACTGCCGACTGACCAGCTTCCACGCCGAAGAACCCCGGCAGGATCGCCCCGGGAACGATGCCGCAGATCCCTGGAATATCGGCCACTTTCTTGGTCATGGGAACCACCGCACAATCACAAGTGGAGGTGCCGATGACTTTCACCAAGGTTCCCTCGGAGACACCGCAGGCGATCGCCCCGTAATGCACATCAAACTCTCCGATCGCAATCGGAATACCGATTGGGAGTCCGAGCCTTTTGGCCCAGGTGGCGGAAAGTGCGCCAGCTGCCGTGGTGGCATCGTAGGCCTTATCGTAAAGTCGGTCACGCAGCTCAGCCAGCTTGGGATCAAGCAGTGTCAGAAATTTCTTATCGGGAAGACCACCCCATTCGTCGCTGAAGAGAGCCTTGTGTCCGGCGGCGCAGATACCGCGCTTCACCGCAAGAGGATCATCGACCCCGGCCAGCACGGAGGGAATCCAGTCGGCCAATTCCACCCAGGAATAGGCAGCATTAAAGACCTGCGGAGCCACCTTGAGGCAATGCCAGATTTTGCTCCACCACCACTCGGAGGAATAAGTGTTACCGCACTTGGCAATGAACTGCGGGCGATGCTTCGCTGCGAGTTTCGTGATTTCTGCGGCTTCCTGCCAACCAGTGTGATCTTTCCAGAGCCAGCACTGAGCATGGAGATTTTTGGCCCACTTGGGATCCTCGGCTAGGGCGCGATTCTTGCGATCAACAGGGATCGGGCTAGATCCGGTGGTGTCCACACCGAGGCCGATCACCTGATCCGCCGAGAATCCTGCTTTCCGCGAAGCCTCGGCGACAGCCTGCTTGATCGTGGTTTCCAGCCCCAAAAGATAATCTCCGGGATGCTGGCGAGCCAGGTGATGATCTCTCGGATCTAACAGGATACCCTCAACACCGGAGGGATAGTTAAAGACGGCGCTTCCAAATTCCTTGCCATCGCTACACCGCACAACCAGAGCGCGGACGGAGTTGCTTCCGTAATCAATACCGATCGTGAAAAAATCAGGCCGTGAGTCCGTCTTCTTTGTCATAATTATTTTGAAGACTGATTATTTGGAGGCTTTGCGCCACATCAGGAGCATGATGACACCAAAGATGAGGAGGAACGCTCCCCACCAGAGATTGACATTGATTCCGAGGGATTGCTGATACATTCCCGCATCGCCAGCGGTGAAAAGTCCCGTTCCCATGAGAATGAGACCGAGGAGTGTGAACATCATGCCGATTGGCAAACGAATATCGAGGCCCATAGGAATTAGAAGTTGGGAGTTAGAAGTTGGGAGTTGGGGGATGAAGAAAGAGGTTTACCAAAAGAGATAGTTCAGGAAGACGCAGACAATCAGCAGCACGATGCCGATGAACTCAGGACGGGCATACCATTCCTGGCTGACTTTCTGTTTCGGCGTGAGAGAGTAAACGAGGCCCTTGAGTTCCTCGTCGCTCTTGGTGCGCTTCCCTGTCAGCGAGATCAGGACGGTCAGGACGAAGCAGACAATGAAGGCGAAGCTCGCCAGCCAAAAGTTCTGAGCCATGTCGCTGGGGAGAACCCAGAGCTTTGCTAAGTAGGCACCCTTCACGCCGGGAAGATTTCCCTGGGCGATCGTGCAGGCGTGGAAGAGAGCCGAGGAGGCAGTTCCTGCCACAAGCCCCACAAAGGCTCCTGTGGCCGTTGTGCGCGACCAGAACATACCGAGCAGGAAGGTGGCGAAGAGCGGCGCATTCACAAAGCCAAAGACCAGCTGGATGATGTCCATGGCATTGGTCCACATGCTGGCAAAGTAGGCGGCGGCGATACTCAGCAGGATACCTGCAACTGTCACAGCACGCCCCATCCAGGCGTAATGCTCATCGCTCTTATCGGGAGCGATGTAGGCCTGGTAGAGATCATAAGTCCAGACTGTGTTGAAAGCTGTCACATTGCCCGCCATACCCGACATGAAGGAGGCGAGGAGCGCGGTGAGAGCCAGACCAAGAATTCCGGTTGGGCAGTAGCGCTTCACCAGCGAAAGAATCACCCCATCATAGTCATTGACTACGGCATCCTGAATACGGATCGAGAGATCCTTGTCGCTTGAGTTAAGGGTCGCAGGAGAATCGAGAAGATCCCTGACCTTGGCCTCATTAAAGGAGGCACCGGACGCAGTGCTGAGGGCCTTGGTCGTGGCATCGTAATCTGCGTGAACCGAGGCCGACTGCTTGATGGAAGCAATGGCCGTCGTCATGTGAGCCTCATTGATGATGGTCTGCGGCAGACGGTATTCCTTGCCAGCGGTCGCACTCAGCGCGAGCGCGATCATACCGGGCAGAATGACAAGCAAAGGAAAGAGCATCTTGGGGACAGCGGCCACCAGCGGCGTATTGCGGGCGGCAGTCATGTCCTTGGCGGCCATGGCGCGCTGCACCACGAGGAAATTTGTGCACCAGTAACCAAAGGAGAGAACAAATCCGAGACCGAAGACCATCGCAAAGAGGTCGATACCCATCGGATTGGCCGAAGGCCCGGCAAGCAGCGGCTTCCAGGCACTAATCCAAGCGTCGGGCTGAAAGGTCTTGGAGGATTCGCTCACAAGGTTGTAAGTCACCGGATGCATGGCCACCCCGGAGAGCTTCTCCTTGACCGCCATCCATCCACCCGCATCCTTGAGTCCGAGCCAGACGACTGGGGCAAATCCCAGCACGATCATAAAGAACTGAAGCACCTCGGTGTAGATGGCCGAGGTCAATCCTCCCTTGAGCACATAAAGGAGGACGATGAAGGAGCAGACCCAAAGACAGATATTGTAATCCCAGTTGAGCAGCTGATGGAGGAGCTTGGCCAGGGCATTGAGAGAAATACCGGAAGCGAAAATCGTCATCACGGCAAAGGAGACTGAATTGAAGGCGCGGGCGCGCTCATCAAAACGAAGCTTCAGATACTCCGGCACCGAACGGGCCTTGGAACCGTAGTAGAACGGCATCATGAAGACCGCCAGGAAGATCATCGCAGGAATCGCTCCGACCCAATAGAAATGGCAGGTGGCGATGCCGTATTTGGCACCGCTGGCCGCCATACCAACAAGTTCGAGCGCTCCCAGATTGGCAGAGAGGAAGGCGAGTCCCGTCACCCAGGCCGGAATATTTCTTCCTGAGAGAAAGAAATCCGCCGAGGTTTTCATGTGGCGCTTGAGCGCAAAGCCGATTCCGATCACAAAGGCGACATAGAGCCCAAGAATGCTGAAATCGATAAAGGTAAGGTGAACTTGTGTCATGGGTCGTTAAATTTCCAGGGCTATGAGAAACACTTTTTCGGAGGGGATCAGCCTTCCGTTGAAAAACGATAGATGATCGTATTCTTGTAGGTCTGTCCTGGCTTGAGCACGACAGAGGGGAAGTTTTTGCGATTAGGGGAATCGGGATAGTGCTGGGGCTCGATGCAGAAGGCATTGCGGAAGTTGTACACCTTGCCTCCCTTGCCAACGAGGGTGCCATCCAGGAAGTTGCCAGTATAAAACTGGAAGCCCGGTTCGGTGGAGAGGACTTCCAGGACGCGTCCAGACTTGGGATCTTCGACTTTGGCAATAACTCCAAGCTGGCCAGGGAGCTTGTCGGCAACCCAGTTATGGTCGTAACCCTTACCGAATTTCAGCTGCTCGTTCTTCTCGTTGATCCTGGCTCCAATGGTCGTTGGCTTGCGGAAATCAAAGGGAGTTCCCTTCACCGACTCGAGCTTGCCCGTAGGGATGAGAACCTCGTCGATCGGGGTGTAACGGTTGGATTTGAAAGTGACCACATGATCGAGAATGTCGCCGCTCCCCTGCCCTGCCAGGTTGAAGTAGCCGTGGTGAGTCAGGTTGACAATGGTCTCCTTGTCAGTCTTGGCACGATAGACGAGCTTGAGCTCGTTCTTATTGGTCAGTGTGTAAGTCGCCGTCACCGAAAGATTGCCGGGATACCCCTCCTCGCCATCCTTGCTGACATAGGTAAGCTTGAGCGAAGGCCCCTGCTTGGTAATGACTGGCGAGGCTTCCCAAACCACCTTGTCAAATCCCTTGATGCCGCCGTGCAATGCCTGGCCATTATTATTGGTGGCAAGGTGGTAGGTAGTGCCCTCGAGCGAAAACTCTCCCTTTGCAATACGGTTGCCATAGCGGCCTATCAACGCACCAAAGAAGGGACAGTGCGTGGTATAGTTCTCATTGTCGTAACCGGAGATTTTATTGAATCCGAGAACGATGTCGCCGAGTTTCCCCTTGCGATCCGGCATGATCAGCGAGGTGACGATGCCACCGTAGTTGCAAATGGTGGCGGAGGCACCGTTAGTATTCTTCAGCGTGTAAAGTGAAACGCTAATTCCGTTGGTTGTTTTTCCAAATGACTTGGAAGTAATGGAGGGTTCGGCGGCTTGCATGAGAGCGGTTCCAGCCAACATGGCTGCAAGAAAGGGGGTACGAATTTTCATGGGGGAGAAACCTCTGTTCTGGAGAAAACATTCCGTAATTGCAAGTCTCCGCCGCTTGAGAGGCTGATTTTTACTTCATTCCGAGCAAAAGTTTCAAATTTCGCACCGAATCAAAACACTCCACGGCGGCTGATCTGGCAGCCCTGGAGAGCTTGGGCCAGTCCTTGAGCACGCGTCGAGAGGCCTCGATCGCCCCCTCCAGATTGGAGACAAAAAGCATCCCTGATTCCTCCGGCAAAAATCGCTCCGCCCCCGTCGGTTCTGTCACCACGGGTCGTCCTAGCGCGAGGAATGCCGCCGCACGGTCACTCAGCCAGCCGCTTCCCATCTGGGCTTCCAATTTCACAGCTGTGAACTCAGCCGTCGCTCCGCTCAGATAACGATAATAGGCGGAGGGAGTCCGCGTAAGACGATGCGGGGTGACAACCTTCCACCCGAGAGAACGAAGCCTCTCGCGCTCGGGATCGTCAGGGTTGAGATTCATCGCGAGCTCGAAGATTGCCTCCGGCACCTGCCGAGGAAGATCGAGATACGGTGCAAAGGCCGCCTGCTTCGAGTAATCACGCCACTCGCCGCCAATCGTGATACTTCCATCCCAATACCATTGACCGATGGTGGTAAAGCGGGGTTTTGGAGGTGAAAGCGGACGCGGTTGCGGCTTGAGCAATTCGGTATCCACCAGCGGAAAGTAGCTCTTCCATGGAACAATCGGCTTGGGCAACACGGGACTAATTGCATCCATGCAGAGTCCGATCGACCAGAATTCGTCATGGCACGACTGACCCATCTCGATCTGATCCATCCAGTAAAGAACCTCCGTGGGATCGAGACTGCAAAGCAATCTGCGCCCGAAGAGATTGGTCAGCGGCGGTTTCACGGAATAGCTCAGATTCAGCAAGACCCCCTCGCCCGCCAGTTCGCGCAGCGTTGCCATCGACATCCCAAAGACCTGCATCGCCTCAAGCTCATGCCCCTCAGGCCCCTTCTCCTTCTGCACGGGACGCAGCAGTAGACAATATTCCAGATCATACGCAGCCATCCGCCGCTGAAAGGTGCGGACACAATGGGCATCCTTGAGCGGATCACCACTGCCTTGCAGCACCTCCAGCCAGATTCCCCGGAATCCCGGCATTCGTTTGAGCCCCGTCACATACTGCAAAGGCACAGAGAAATTCCCCCCACCCTCGGGGTACTTCGCGGCAAAACCACAACCGACAAAAACGGGAGTCTTTGCAAGTCGAGGGTCGAGAGTCGAGGGTCGATGGCCTTTGACTGAGTCGAGGGCTGACCGTCGACTGTCGACTGCAAGCTGTCGGCTCGGACCCTTCTGGCTTTCGACCCTCGACCCTCGACCCTCGTCAATAATCTCCTTTTTCATACCCCAGCACGGTCGAGTAAACTCTTCAGGACAATCTCCGCTTCAAAAAACTCGCGGGCAATTTTCAGCGCGGCGCGGCTGTGTTTTTTGTAGTCGACACGGATGGCGGCGACGCCCTCGACGATTTCCTCCATGGAGGAGAAGGCAATGAGGCCCTCCTTGCCACCGTAGTGCGCGGTGAATCCGGTCTCCTGGGTGAGGACTGGGCGTCCAGCCGCGAGATAGCAGGCGGTACGGTCGCTGAACCATCCTGTATTAAGCCGGACATACTGATCCTTGGCACAGGTATATTCTCCCTTGGAATTGCGGATATAGTCACGGTAGCCATCCCAATCGACGCTCATATCATGGGGCAGGACGAGCTTCCAGTCGTTCTTCTCAAAAAGTTCCCTCTCGTCATCCTTCTTGATGTCGGTGGCCATTTCAAACGGCTCGCCGGAGAGTCGCGGCGCCTCGACAAAGCGGAGAAATTCGAGCGATTTACTCCAGAGATAATTGGAATCGCGCCAGACAATATCCTTTTTGCCACTGGTGGACCAGTTGCAGATGGTCGTAAAGAGTGCAGCGGGCTCGGGAGCCGGAGCTTCACTAGTCGGACACCAGAGATCGGTCACTACAGGCTGACGCGTCGTGAGCCAGTGGATGCCATGAGTCGGCACGGAAAAAGCGGGCGTGCCAATATTTTCACCAAAGGTGAAGAGGTGTCGGTGAGCTTTGAGATAGTCAATCGTCTCGCTCTCACCCATGTCGATTTTGATCTGCTCCACGCCGGGATCGCTCTCGACATAGATCAGGTGACGGATCGACTCCAACTCGTCATTGAGATCGTGGGAACCACAGATATTGAGCGCACAATCAGCATCCTTGTAGAGCTGATGAAGCGTCTCCCGCGACATGCCTGCCACTTCAATGGGATCCTTGTAACGGGCGCAGTAGGCCCAGCGCCCCGCAAACCCATAGGTCTCAGCCAGCTTACCGAGCGTCCGGGCCGCGTAGGAATAGTCGTCGTTGATGTCGAAGGCGACTGGGTCGTAAGGATAATTGGAAGTATCCTCGACATAATAAACTTCATGGCCGAGTCGCTGGAGTCCGACGATATAGTGAATGTGCTGCCAGATAACTCCCGCGATGGGCATTCCTCCCATGAATCCGAGAACGATGATTTTTTTTCTACTCATGATTTTGTTTGATCGAATTAAGGAGCGGGAGAAGGAGGGCAAAGCTCGTGACCTGCCGCTCGATAAAGTTTGGCATACGACCCATTGAGAGCGAGCAGCTCAGGGCCCGTTCCCTGTTCCGCAATGCGGCCGTTTTCCAGCAGTACGATGCGTCCGAGATGATGCACCGTAGAGAGTCGATGGGTGATGATGAGAGTCGTGCGCCCTTTCATCAGCTCGGCGATGGTCTCCATGATTGCCTTTTCCGTTGAGGGATCGAGAGCCGAAGTCGGCTCATCAAGCAGGAGGATCGGAGCATTCTTGAGGAAGGCCCTGGCGATGCCGATACGCTGCCTCTGGCCGACACTCAAATGGCCGCCGCGCTCACCGACCGGAGTTTCAAACCCCTGGGGCTGAGCCATGATGAAATCATACGCCTGCGCCTTTTTGGCCGCTTCGATAATCTCGGCCTCGCTCGCCCCTTCGCGCCCATAGGCAATATTCTCGCGGATACTGCTGGAGAAGAGGAGCGTGTCCTGAAGCACCATGCCGATCTGAGCACGCAGAGAGGCCTTGGTCAGCGACTTGAGATCATGACCATCAAGGCGCACCACTCCCTCGCTCGGATCGTAGAAGCGCGGCACCAGGCTGATCAGCGTACTCTTACCGGCACCGGTGCCACCGACAAAGGCAACGGTCTCACCCGGCACAATCGAGAGATTCACTCCCGACAACACAGGGGACTTGGGATCGTAGTGAAAGACTACATTTTCAAAACTGATCGCTCCCTTGGCAGCAGGCAGAGCAACTGCGCCCGGCGTATCCTTGGTCTCCTCCTCGCGGTCGAGAATTTCAAAGCAGCGCTGAGCTCCGGCGGCAGCACCCTCCAGCGCCCAAGCCGTGTAGGTCAGTTGCTGGATCGGCTGATAGAGCGTCACGAGATAGGCGACAAAAACCGTCAGATCACCAATACTCAATCTGCCGTCGAGAACCTGAATAGACCCCTCATAATACATGACAGAGGTGCCAAAGGCCATGAGCGTCGTGACCACCAGTGCACTCCGCATGGAGGTAATCTGTAGTCGGAAATTCGCTTCCAAACTTCGTGTGGCCTGGCGAACAAACTGCGAGATCTCAAAGGATTCACGGCCAAAGGCCTGCACCATCCTGATGGCACCGAGACCTTCCTGCGTCGATGCCAGCAAATCACTCTCCCGTTCCTGAATCGTTGTCGATTCACGCCTGATCCGATCCCCGTAATGATGAATGGCCCAGAAGAGCGGCGGGATCACTACCAACGAGACGAGCGTGAGTTGCCAATTCATCCTGAACATGATCGAGAGAGCGCCGACGAGTGTGACCAGTGCACCGAAAATGGTCGCAAATCCCTTATTGTAAATCGTCTGAATCGACTGCGAATCATACGCCACGCGAAAGGAGGAATCACTGCTGCGCCGAGCATCATGAAACTGCAAAGGTAACGCCTGGAGACAGGAATAGAGCTGCGTGCGGAGATGCAGCAGGGCCTTGAGGCCAATCTTAATCAACAGGGCGTTGGAAAAGAGATTCACCAGTCCCGCCATCACGGTGATCACCACCAGCACTCCGGTGAGCATGAGCACGGCGCCTTGCGGAGTCGTCCATCCGAGCCAGTGAGCAATACCGGCATGGGACTCGGCAACACCCGGTGCAGTCGGCGGCTGCAAGATGCCATCAAGGATGTATTTGAAAGGCCAAGGTGCCAGGAGATTGAAGCCGATCCCCACCGCCATCAGCGCAATGGCGAGAACTGTCTGGCCCATATAGGCACGGAAATAGCGGAGAGTTCTGAGGTAGATGGACATACTGTGGGAGTTCCCGATGCTCGCAGCTTCGCGCCGCTCCTTCAACCGCGAAGGTCGATCCATTGTAAAAATCAGTCTTTGGGAAGCGCTGATTCAATCCAGATTTTCCGATAGGCAGGGGGTAATACCATCTCTCATCAATAAAAAAGCCTTCTTGCTTGTTCTTTTGACGCCCTCGCTTCCACGAGTGGCTCCTAACCCTCGATCTCGATTCTCCGAGCATCGCTCCAGAGAGTTTCGAGTGCGTAAATATCGCGCTTCTCCCGGTGAAAGATGTGCACGATGACGCTGCCGTAATCAATGATCACCCACTGACTACCGGGAAATCCATCTTCGGCGAGAGGCTTGAGATCAATGGCGTCACGCACCTTTCCACGGATGGAAGAGGCAATGGCCTTGAGCTGAGGATCAGAACTTCCCGACACGATGACAAAGAAATCGGTGAAACTGGAGATTTTACGCATGTCGAGAATCACGACATTTTCGGCCTTCTTATCAAGCGCTCCATCGGCGCAGAGGCGGGCCAACGCCTCTTCGGGATCAATGACCGGCACGGTCGGTTCGGGCGTGGTCTGCTTAAGCTTGGACTTGGTCATTGGATAAAGAGGAACGGTAGAGACGATGGGTGGTGATGTAATCCTGAACGAATGGGGGGAGAAAGTATCGCACAGAATGCCCCTTGGCTAGTCGTTCGCGGATTTCCGTCGAGGAAATATCGATTCTACGCCGAATCAGAGGAAAGTCGCTCATCTTTTCCTCCCGTGTATCAGCACGGGTAAAGACAGCAAAATCGATGAGACTTTTTAGTTCATCGCTCTCCTGCCAACCAGAAAGATCTGCCACATTGTCAGCACCGATCAGGTAGATAAAACGCACTCCCGGATAATCCCCCATCAGCGACCGCACTGTCTCGATCGTGTACGATGGCCCCTCTCGCTGGAGCTCGCGATCATCCACGGAAAAGCGAGATTCTCCGTCAATGGCAAGTCGGATCATTTCCAGCCGATCCCCTGGAGTAACATGCGGCGGATGTTCTTTTTTATAGGGAGAGACCTCAGCTGGTATAAAAACGAGCCGATCGAGATCGAGTTCCTCCAGAGCAGCCTGAGCCAGAATAAGGTGTCCGAGATGAATCGGGTCAAAGGTACCTCCAAAGAGTCCCACCCGCTTGACATGTCCTGGAGTCCGTTTGTGATGATCCATCTCGTTCAGGCTACTTACTGGTAGAGCAGGTAAGGCTGGCGCTCAGCACGGAAGCGGGAGAGGAATGGCTGCCATGAGGCCACAATCTGCTCCGGCTTCTTTGTCGCCAGATCACGACGGATCGTGTCACTGCCATAGACTTTGTAGAAGAGATTTAACTTTTCGCCCGAGGCCTTGGAAAAAATTCCCCCATGCGATTCCCTGTAGCACTCGGCCAGCGTGTAGAGTGAGGCGGTCGCCAAATCTCCACCACCGTAGGGGTTGGCATGGAAGATCACTCCCGGTCCGGAGGGGGTGGCGATGGGATCGACGCTGATACCGGAGCTCTTCACCCGAAGATAGGAGGTCATCTGCGGCTTCATCCAATATGCCCCGAGAACCTGAAAGGCCCGTGGTGAAAAGAGCGCTTGATCAAGACCGTCCGCCAATTCCCCTACCACGCCGGTGATCACATAATAGTTCGGCGACATGTCCAACGGGATATTCGGGGAAGGCGGCACCCAATGCAATCCGGTCATCGGCCAGGTCATCGAACGCGACCAGCCATGCATCTTCACCACCTGAAGATTGGCCTTGGTGCCCATCCATCCTTTGGAATTGGCCATCAGGGCTAACTCTCCCACCGTGAGTCCATGCACATAGGGAATGGGAAACTGTCCGACAAAGGAGATCCACTTGGGATCAATCCCCATGCCTTCCACCCTGTTGCCTCCAAGGGGATTGGGGCGGTCGAGCACTACAAATTCCTTTCCCTGCTCAGCACAAGCCTGGAGACATTTTCCCATCGTGCTGATGTAGGTATAACTGCGGCAACCAATGTCCTGCATATCAAAGACGAGAACATCAATTCCGGCAAGCATCTGCGGAGTCGGCTTCCGCGTGTCACCGTAGAGCGAATAGGCAGTCAGTCCGGTCAGGGCATCACGGCGGGAGCGCACCTCGACACCAGCTTTTTCGACACCATCCAGACCATGCTCCGGCGTATAAAGCGCCACCAAATTGACATTCTTGCGCAGGAGCAGACGCGTCTTCACCCCTGCCGAATTCACCCCTGTCTGATTGGTGACAAGCCCGACACGCTTGCCCCTTAGAAGATCAAAGTTGTTTTTCTGAAGCACATCGATCCCCAACTCCACCGCTTGGGCATTGAAAAGACCGAGCGATAGAAAAAGAAGCGTCGTGAAAACAATGCGGATCATAAGAAAGTGGTAAAAAGGTGGGGAGATTTAGGATTCAGAGACACTTCGACATTCACATCTTCATACAATTTTCCAAGTTCAGCAAAATCGTTTCGTCAGAAGAATGCTTTTCTGATTGGGTGGCACGCTATGAAATGCACCGCCCCTGGTCAACTCCTCCTCCTCGGCGTCCCCGGCACCGAAGTTGACGCCGAGTATGCTGAGTTCATTCAGAGAATCCAACCAGGCGGATTCATTCTCTTTGGAAGGAATATACAGACTCCTTCGCAACTTCGCAAACTGACAGACCAGCTCCGTGAACTCAGCGAAGTCGAGCCGATTATCACGATCGATCAGGAAGGCGGGCGAGTCTCCCGTCTCAAACTCCTCGGCAATGAGCCACCCAATGCCCGCCAACTCCGAGACAAGGGAGACCTCTCCCTGATCGCACGACATGGCGAACTCACTGGAGAGCTTCTCCGCCTTTTTGGCTTCAATCTTGATCTCTGCCCCGTCCTCGACATCGCCTTTGACGATGAGGCAGACAATTCACTCCGAGGCCGCTGCTACGGCACCACTGCCGATCAGGTCATCGAAATGGCGGGCGTCTTCAACCGTGCCATGAAGGCCACGGGGATTCTCTCCTGCGGCAAGCATTTCCCCGGCTATTCCTCGGCGGAGAGTGACCCGCATCACGAGCTCTCCGCACTTCCTCGGCCCCGCACGGAATTGGAAGAGCATGAGCTCAAGGTCTTCCGCAAATTTGCAGCACCGGGCGCAGACAGCGTCGATAGCATGATGATCGGCCATATTGCTTTTGCCGAACTCGATCCTTCCGGCCTCCCCGCCTCGCTCGCACCCGCCATTACCACGCGACTTCTCCGCGAAGAAATGGGCTTTGAAGGCCTCATCATGACCGACGATCTTGATATGGGAGCCATCCTCAATCACTATGGGTTTGATGAAATGATTCGGCTCGGACTCGCTGCCGGAAACGATCTCCTCATGATCTGCCACCGCATGGAGCTAGCGGAACAGGCCGCTAAAATTCTGGCAAACTCTCCGACCGATCAAATGAATCGTGCACTCGCCAACATCGCTGCCTTTAAGGCCCGCATGGCTCCCCCGACCCCCTTTTCTGAAGAAGCCTTTCAAATTCTGGATCAGAGCGTCTGGGATCTTCGCGTCGCGACCCTCGGCGCAGACGGTGCAGCAGCCCGCAGCCCCGAGGATGGCAAACGCTCCCCGGTCGAGGTGTATTGAACTTCGCAACAAGAGCACTGACCCCGGGTGGAATCGAACCACCATCTAAGGTTTAGGAAACCTCTATTCTATCCGTTGAACTACGGGGTCTGCTAGCTATCAGATACTTACAAATACTCGCCTTGCTGAAATGCTCAGTTTTAGAGCTTTTCTTAGAGTTTGTCTTTAAAGTTCCATGATGTGCAGCGAAGTCTTTTAGCGGTGGAGGAGCTTCTTGGCAATCCTGACATCATCAAAAATGGGAATCTCAACGGTATCCTCTTTTTGGGATCGCTTCCGTCCTTCCTCTTTCAAGTTTTCAGCTTTCAGCTTTTTCTTCACCCTCAGTCTTCCAGGGCTTGTAACCTGCCACAAATTCCTTGCGGAATTCGGCAAACGATCCATCCAGGATACTTGCCCTGATCCGGCGCATGAGGCTGAGATAAAAGTGCAAGTTGTGAAGTGTGATCAGGCGGAGTCCGAGGATCTCCTCAGACTTGACCAGATGGCGTAGATAGGCACGGGAAAAGGTCGTGCAGGCAGGACAGGTGCAGCCCTCTTCGATTGGGCCCGGATCGCGGGTGAAAGGGGCATTCTTGAGGTTCACCGTTCCCGATGCTGTAAAGGCAGTACCATTGCGGGCAATGCGCGTCGGCAGCACGCAGTCAAACATATCAATGCCACGGGCCACCATTTCGACAAGCTGCGGAGGTGTTCCGAGTCCCATCGCATAGCGCGGAGCATTTTCCGGCAGAAAGGGAACGCTCCATTCCACGGCCTTCATCATCTCTGGCTCAGGCTCACCGACACTCACTCCTCCGACAGCATAACCATCAAAACCGATCTCCACGAGCGAGCGGGCCGACTGTTCGCGCAGATCGGCAAAGGAACTTCCCTGAACGATACCGAAAAGAAGAGGTCTCCCCTCCTCCGGTTGGGTGCGCCACCATTCACGCGAGCGCCCTTCCCAATGCGTGGTCAGCTCCAGGCTCTTGGCCGCATCCTCATGCGAGCAGGGAAAGGGCGGGCATTCATCAAAGGCCATGACCACATCGCTTCCCAGATCGCGCTGAATTTGCATGGAAGTTTCAGGGCCGATAAAGGTCGGGGTGCCGTCGAGATGATTCTGAAAATGCACTCCCTCACGAGTGATCCTTCGAAGCTTGGAAAGTGAGAATACCTGGAAACCACCGCTGTCGGTCAGGATCGAACGATCCCAGCCCATGAAGGAATGGAGGCCGCCCAAATCGCGGATCACCTCTTCGCCAGGGCGGACATGAAGATGGTAGGTATTCCCCAAAATGATGCGTGCGCCGAGAGAGCGAAGTTCATCAGGAGAGACAGCTTTGACCGTGGCCTGCGTGCCAACCGGCATAAAGACCGGGGTTTCCACATCGCCACGACGCGTGTGAAGCACACCCGCGCGAGCCTTGCTCGATGCGTCGGTCTTAAGAAGGGTAAAGGGAGAGGGATGACTCACAGGGATAAAGGAGATAAAAGGGACGGAATCAGGATAAAAATAATAAGGCGTATGGATTTATGAAAATATTGGAAAACGACTTTCGGCAAAAGGCATCAGTCTTCTGCCGTTTTTCCGAAAATACCCATATCCCATTTATCCCCTTCATCCCTGTGAACCTTCTCAGTTCCGAAACCCATTTTCCAGATCCCAGACAGGAACACCGGCGACGATGGTAGCAAGCGCACGCCCACGGAGAGCGAAGCCATGGAAGGGGGTATTGCGTGAAAGCGAGGGCGAGTTATTTTTATCGTAGGTCCAGGCAAGATCAGGATCGAGAATCGTGATGTCGGCTGGTGCGCCCACGGAAAGGGTGCCACGATCCAGGCGAAGCAGTCGCGCCGGATTGATCGTCAGCATTGCGATGATCTGGGAGAGCGGGCAGGCCTTGCGCTGATGCAGGAGGATTTCGAGGAACACTGCAAATTCAGTTTCCAAACCGAGCATTCCAAAGGGAGCGCGGTCGAGCTCGACCTCCTTTTCATATGGGGCATGGGGTGCGTGGTCGCTCGCGAGAATCGTGAGGGTGCCATCGGCGATACCGGCAATGATCTCGTCAATGTCGGCTGCGGTGCGTAACGGAGGATTTACTTTGAAGTTGGTGTCGAAGTTTTTGAGTCCTTCATCAGTCAGGGCGATGTGATGGGGACAGGCCTCTGCCGTGATCGGCACACCGCGCTTGCGAGCCTCGCGCAGCAGGCGCACGCTGCGGGCGGAGCTGATATGCTGGCAATGAATCGGATGATTTGTCTCTTCGGCAAGCAGGATATTGCGGGCAACGATCAGATCCTCGGCGAGAGCAGGCCAGCCCGGAAGCCCGAGACGCGTACTCCACTCCCCCTCGTTCATCACGCCATCGGCGCTGAGTGTTGCCTCCTGGCAATGATCCATGATCGGAAGTCCGAATTGCTTGGCGTACTCGACGGCTCGGCGCATGACTCCATGATTCTGAACGCAATGACCGTCATCGGTCAGCGCCACCACACCGGCAGCAGAAAGAGCGCCGATGGGAGCCATCTCCTCTCCGGCAATGCCACGCGTGATCGCTCCAGTGCAGAAGACATTCACGCAGGCTGTTCTTTCCGCCTTCTCCAGAATCCAGGCAATGGTCGCGGGACTGTCAGCCACTGGGTTGGTATTGGGCATGCAGACCACCGTGGTGAATCCTCCCATAGCGGCGCATTTGGATCCGGTCTCGATGGTCTCCTTGTGGGATTGTCCGGGCTCCCGGAAATGCACATGAATATCGATCAATCCCGGAGTGACGACCTTGCCTGTGGCGTCGATCACTTTGGCTCCTGCTGGTTTTTTCTCCACCAAAAGACTGTTTCCGACGAAAAGATCGCGCACTTCATCGATACCGTTAGCGGGATCAATGACTCGACCTCCTTTGATGTGTAAGGGTTCGGACATAGAAAAATTAGGCTACTGCTTCGGGAGCAATCGGAGCACCGCCGGAGCAGAGATAAAGGACCGCCATCCGCACGGCCAGACCGTTGGTGACCTGATCCAAGATCAAACTCTTGCTACCGTCGGCCACCTGACTGTCGATCTCCACCCCGCGATTCATCGGACCAGGATGCATGATGAGGCATTTGGGCAGTAAGCGTTCGGCGCGTTGGCGCGTCAGTCCAAAGCGAGCGGTGTATTCACCGACACCAGGGAAATATTCCTTCTTCTGGCGCTCATGCTGAATGCGCAGGAGATTGATGACATCGCTCTCTTCGATGACTTCGTCGATGCTGTGCGCCACCCGGACTCCGAGTGATTCGAATGTGTGCGGCACCAGAGTCTGCGGACCAACAAGCGTCACTTTCGCTCCGAGCTTGGTCAGGATATGGATATTGGAACGGGCCACGCGGCTGAAAAGAATGTCGCCGACAATCGAGACGCGGACTCCCTCAAGCGTTCCCAGTTTCTCACGGATGGTGAAGGCATCCAGCAGTCCCTGGGTCGGATGTTCGTGAGCACCATCACCGGCATTGATCACGGATGCCTTGAGACGCTCGGCCAAAAAGCGGGCGCTTCCGGCAGACTTATGCCGAATCACAATGAGATCGGCACGCAGGGCCTCCAGATTGCGAGCCGTATCGAGAAGGGTCTCCCCCTTTTCCAGGCTGGAAGCCGAGGCGGTGATATTCACCACATCGGCGCTGAGGCGCAGGGCTGCGAGTTCAAAGGAAATCCGCGTGCGCGTGCTTGGCTCAACAAAGAGATTCACCAGCGTCTTGCCGCGAAGCGCCGGGACTTTTTTGAGATTGCGCTCCCCCACCCCTTTGAAGGCCATTGCCGTATCGAGAAGGAAGCGCAGTTCATCCGGCGAGTGATCAGCCAGGGCGCAGAGATCCTTATACTGCCAGGTTTTCTTCATGGGAGGGGATGAATGAGGGTTACCGAATCGGGCACGCCGTCAAATTCCTCAAAGCGAACGCGAATACGATCTTCAGGGGCCGTGGGGACATTCTTACCCACAAAATCAGCTCGTATCGGTAATTCGCGATGCCCACGATCCACCAGGGCAGCAAGCTGAATTCGAGAGGGACGGCCAAACGAAGCAACGGCATCCATGGCGGCCCGGCAACTCCGCCCGGTGTAGAGCACATCGTCGATGAGCACCAAGGGCCGCCCATCGAGATCAAGCGGCAGATCGGTTGATTCCAACAGACTGATCCTTGCACGCATGGAAAGATCGTCGCGATGCATCGAAACATCGACGATGCCAAGTGTCGGCGCAATTCCTTCGATCTCGCGGATGTAAGAGACGATGCGCTCAGCGACAATTTTTCCCCGCGTTGGAATTCCGGCGATGACTAGCCGACGAAGATCATGATTCTGCTCAATGATCTCATGAGCAATCCGCCGGATGGCCTTGCGGATGGATTCTGAATCCATCACGAGTGTGGCCTCTTCGGGCCGCTGCGAAACGGAAGATGGTGTCGATGTGGTGGTCATGGCTCCTTGGCGCCTCACAGGGTCGCCTTAAAGGAAAATTAAAGGAAAAATCCAAATGAATTTAACAGTAGAGAAAATGCCTATCGTGTTCTTTTTGAAGCAATTCTGGCATAGCGCCAAGGTGTGCGATGATTCAACATCCAGTCGAGCAAAGCCCGCTCGAAACCGATATCACGGCCAGCCTTTTCGCTTTCAATCCATTTATGTCGGAGAATTTCCTCCTTTTCAGCCAGAAACTCGCGATAAAGCGTCGAATTTTTCAAAAGATCACTGGCATCCGTTGATGCAAGAGTGCGTGTCATTGAGCTCAATTTATACCCAGAGGGCTCTCGTGTCAATAATTCTACCCCAGAGTTCTCTGCATGAACCACTATTCCGAACTCCGAAGTTGGCGGTGATGAGTTGGCGAAAGATGCTGGCCGATAGGAGTTGCGGAAGCGCGCAAGCATATCATTTGATACGGTGAGCGCTGACAAGACTCCTTTGCGGTCAGTTGATTGCGTCAAATCGCTCCGTTCAACTTCGGAGTTCGGGATTATTCCAGGCGTCTTCGGCTACATCCCTGAAAGGTCATCAGGAGGCCAAAAGCAAGATGAATTCCCAGTACCCAGAGGCAGAGACTAGAGGCGGAGAGACTCGTTTGAATGACCATATTAACGATGTCATAGTAGCGCTCACCTCGCAGGGTCTGGAGCATTCCCGACCAGCTCCAGTAGGCGACGATCAAGGGGCGCACCAGCGGCCCCAGCCATGCAGGCAGAGCCAGTACCGCGCCGGAAAGTGGCAACTGAAATCCGACAAGATAGATCGAAGCGAGCGAAGCCTGCTCTGCCGTGTTCATGAAGCTGGAAATCGCCAGACAGACGCTCGTCATGGCCGCATTCACCAAGAAGAGAAAGAGGAGTTGCTGCCCAAGATCCCCGGGAAAGGCGCAGGTCACATGAATGAAATAGCCCATCCAGAGTGACTGGACGGCGGCAAGAAGCCCCAGGAAGAAAATCTTGCTCGCCACATAGGCGGTGACGCTAAGTCCGGTGAGCTTCTCCTTTTCAAAAATTGGCCGTTCCGAGGCGATTTCGCGTCCCGAATTATTCGCCCCCATGAGTGTCAGCAACACAACCTCAAACATGATGATTCCAGAGACGAGGCTCCCGACACTGCTTGCCTGATGGAGAAAATCCAAAGCCTCCTTCTGCTCCTGAATCACATTGAGATCCAGGCTCATGCTGAGATTGCGAATCTGAGGCAAGCCATTCCATCCGAAGAGCGCGACCAGACTTGGAAATCCAAAGACAAGACCGATCTGGAGGCAGAGCTGGGCATGACTGCGGAAAAAAATCTTGAAGCGTCGTCCCACCAGCGTCGCAAATTGCGCCACGACTCCCGGAGAGAGAGGAAGCGTTATCGCAATAACGCCTTTCTCCTGCTCTCCTTCGAGCAAATCCCCCGGAATGATGCGCCCGCCGCATTGCGTGCAATACTTGATCTTCTCAGGACAGAGCGTTCCGCACTCAGGGCAGGGAATCATCGTGGCTTGCACCTCTCTGACACTCTTCATGAAAGCCGCACCATGCTTCTTCCAGGAATTGCGCCATCCCTCGGCATCGCGGCTCTCCAGCTGCGCATAAACGAGATTCGGATCTTCGACTCGGAAATAGTGCGCGAGGTACTCAGGATTCCCCTCATAAGCCAGCACCCCCTTGTAGAGCACGAGCACCGTGTCATAGCTACTGAGATGCTTGAGACTGTGCGTCACCGAGAGAACAAGACGCTTCCCGTCGCTGGCCACCCGACGAAGCAACTCAACAATCTCCTCCTCGGCCTGGGGATCGAGACCACTCGTGACCTCATCACAAAGCAGAATCGGAGGACTGCTCACCAGTTCCATGGCAAGGGCGAGTCGGCGCTTTTGACCGCCGGAAAGCACCTTGACCCGCCGCTCCCTAAATTCGGTCATCCCGACCTCTTCGAGTAAATGAGAAACCATTGCAGCCCTCTCCATACCGCTCTGACCAGCCACCCTGAGCCGAGCGGAATACTCCACGCTCTCCTCCACGGTCAGCTCGTCATAGGCGATGCTGAACTGCGGCACATAGCCGATCTCCGAGGGTTTAAAATCCTCCTCGTCCAGATCGCGTCCATCCCAGCGAATCGTTCCGGTCTCGGAGCCGGGAGCAATCCCGGCAATCATCTTCAGCAATGTACTCTTGCCGCAACCCGATGGGCCGATAATAGCGACGAAATTGCCACGCTGAAATTCTCCGGAAACTTCCGTGAGAAGCTGGGGGGAGTCTTCAGTATCTCCAAGACGGAGAGAGAGCTGTTGCAGGGAGAGCATGGGAATTAGATTGCCCCGCCAGATTTTCAGACACAAGCAAGCTTATCCTCCACGGCTCTTCTTTTTCCAACGATAAAATCAATAAACGAAAGGCTCAGCTGGGGCAGGACATTCCTCCACCTTATCAGCCATGAGCACCGCAGTGCGGCGGCCTCCTTCCATCGGAAAGGTCGGCTTTCCGGTGATCTTCACCCACCCCATTTCAGAGACCTTCAGAGGCTTGTCATACTGGATAGTCACGCCGACAGGCTTGGCATCAGCAGCGCAGCAAGTGATGAAGAGCCGGATGACCTGAAATCGATTTCCTTTCGGATTTCCCGTCGTCATCGGAACAAACTGCCCGATCAGCTCTGCCGACTTCCCTTCAAACTCCTCCCGATAAGTCGGCATCTGAACCGCGTAGAGAAGATCGATCACCTGGATTGGCATCGCTCCTGATTCAGGTGCAGTGGCAGTCGCCGTCCCCTCCCCGGATTGCTGAACTTCCGCCTGAGGAGGCGATGATGAAGGAGCGGAGGCGGAAGAAGAAGCGGTCGCAGGAGGGATTGATGGCGTTGAAACCTTGGCCGCAGGTAGCTGTCTGAGATCCTGCACCACCCCACGATTCGTGATCGTGCTCAGGGTGTAATGATCGCTTTGCCCCAGGACAACAACGCTCAAGGGGAGCAAGAGCACCAGTGTTTTAAAGAGCAGCATTCCAGCTCCCTTCTCCTCACCGTGATGATGAGGAGGCTCCTCCGTCGCTTCGTGAAGATGTTCGGCTTCTTCGTGAGCATGGTGCGACTCGTGATCATCTCCATGGCAGCAGGAATGATCATGATTGCAGCAGTCATGAGGCTCACCTGATCCCATCAGCAGAGCACGCAGGGAGAAGAAGGCGAGAATTAGGAGAACCACGCCGGCAGCAGCCGTATAGGGCTGCAATGAGGGATGCAAGTAGGTCGAGAGCTGTTTGCTGAGATCCATCCAGAGCACAAAAGATCCCCAGAGAAGTAGCAGCAGGCAATCGCGGAGGGTGCGGAAGGAAGTATTCATGCGGCTACCATCCGAGGTTGAGCGTACCGAGACGCCAGCAGAGCACCCCGATTACAAGAAAAAGGCCGACTGCCAGGCAGAGAATAAAGCGCTTTGAAAAGGCCGCTCCGTAGAGGAAGAGCAACTTGAAATCAAGCATGGGACCAAAGACCAGAAACGCGAGCTTCGCCGCCATGGGAAAGGTGGTGAGTGTCGCCGCAATAAAGGCATCGGTCGTACTACAAACCGAGAGTACCGAAGCAAGCCCCATGAGGGAGGCAATCGAGAGGACAGGGCTGCTTGCCAAAGGCAGAATGATTTCCTGATTCACCGCCGTCGTAAAAAAGGAAGCGGCTCCGGCACCGATCACGAAATAGACGGCTACATCCAGGAAGTCACGGATGGCCACCTCGGCAGCATTCTGAATCCGGTCAAGCAGGGCACGGGAAGGATCTCCATGAGTATGCTCCTCCCCGGAAGAATGCAGGATCTCATCCCTCAAAATGGAACTGGGTGAGAAATAGGTGACGATCCAGCCTGCGAGCATCGCCACTGTGAGTCCCAGTCCGAACCGCAGCGCGGTCATCTCGATGGCAGCCTGCCCTCGAAAGGCGGCGAGCGTGCTCAGAATGACGAGAGGATTCACAATCGGAGCGGAGAGCATGTAGGTCACCCCGCAGGAAACCGGCAGTCCCTTGCGCATGAGTCGACGAACAACGGGAACAATACCGCACTCACAGACAGGAAAAATCAGTCCCAGGAAGCCACTGACCACGACAGCGGTACGGGGATTCTTAGGCAAGAGCCGCGTCATGAGCGACTGAGGGAGAAATTCCTCCAGGATTCCCGAGAGAATCGCCCCCCCCAGCAGAAACGGCATTCCCTCCAGCAGAATGCTCAGCAAAGCATACTGGAAATCAGGCAGACTAAAATGAAACCACCCCGTGGAAGTAGGCACGCGTCACGATAGCATCAACCCGAAGGATGTCATCCTCTGGATTGTGCGAATTTTGATTTTTCCTTAGAACCTGTTCACGCTTTTTAAAATCATGCAGCAGGGATAGGTGAGGAAAATGAGGGTAAGAGGAAAGCTGCAAGCTGAAATGGGGCCAGAAGAGGCTGTTAAGGGGACTCCCGGAAACTCGGTTTTGAACTGAGGCAGGAGCTGCGGGAGGGGATTTTTTTGGAGGGAGATAACACGAGGCATTCGATGGAGGTTGAAAGGTGATGTATTTTCCTCTGCCAAGCTCG
>Ga0302320_10004927_pt1 | contig 30123 bp, 26 predicted proteins | sample Bog_T0_3_FD_202130 | JGI IMG/M metagenome (GOLD analysis project Ga0302320, IMG submission 202130) | Peat permafrost microbial communities from Stordalen Mire near Abisko, Sweden - Bog_T0_3 | ecosystem: Environmental > Terrestrial > Soil > Wetlands > Peat | place: Sweden: Abisko, Stordalen Mire... | reverse complement strand
CGAACAACGAGAACTCTCCGGCCAAGTCTTCGCGACTCAAGCTTCTTGTTTGTGATCAGGTAGTCGATTGCCCGGACAGAGACGCCCAGGATCGAAGCACAATCGGCTTTCGAGATGAGTATTGGAACAATTGTGCGTTCCTTCGAATCCATTGACATGTTAATCATAGTAGTCATATATTTGATATTTATCAACAACGCGCTGGGCACCGTCACGCCCGTCGCGGCGATGGTGGAGGCCGCGCATCGTCACGGAGCACGTGTGCTGGTGGATGGCGCACAGGCCGCGTCTCACATGAAGGTGGATGTGCAGGCGCTTGGCTGCGACTTCTACGTCTTCTCCGGACACAAGGCCTTTGCGCCCACAGGCATCGGAGTGGTCTTTGGCCGCTCTGAGGTCCTGGAGCACATGCAGCCGTGGCAGGGCGGCGGCAACATGATCCAGGATGTCACCTTCGAGAAGACGCTCTACCAGCCTCCTCCGCAGCGCTTTGAAGCCGGCACCGGCAACATTGCCGACGCCGTGGGCTTGGGAGCGGCTATCGATTACCTCGATCGGGTGGGTATAGCGAACGTCTCCCGCCACGAACATACGCTGCTGGCGTACGCCACCGATGCGCTGCAGCGCATTCCCGGCCTGCGCATCATCGGCACTGCGAAGGAGAAGGCCGGCGTGCTCTCCTTTGTAATGGATGACTTCCGCACCGAAGAGATCGGCGACTACCTCAATCGCAAGGGCATTGCAGTACGTGGTGGTCATCATTGTGCACAGCCCATCCTCCGCCGCTTTAGGGTGGAGAGCACGGTGCGTGCCTCGCTTGCGCTTTACAACACCTGCGAAGAGGTGGATGCGCTCGTCGCCGCACTGTGGGAGCTACGGCAGGGGCGCAGTCCCGGCCTCGCCTGAGCGACGCTCATCTGAAAGTGAAATGGCCAGCTTCCTTAGAGGCTGGCCATTTCTTGTTGGCGATGCTCAGTACTTTGGCAGCGAGGGATCAACCTAATCGGTCCAAGCAAGTATCCCGCCAGTCAGGTTTGAAGCACGCTTGAATCCAGACTGGCGCAGGAACTCGACGGCCTTGGCGCTGCGTCCGCCCATCTTGCAATGAACGACGATCTCGCGGCTGGAGTCGAGCTCATGCACGCGCTTAGGCAGATCGCCGAGGGGGATGAGCGTGCCGTGCAGATTGCAGATCTGGTACTCGTGTGGCTCACGCACATCAAGGACAAAGATGTCTTCGCCAGCATCGAGCCGCCGCTTCAACTCCGCAGGCTGTATCTCTGGAATCTTCGCCGCCGGTTCTGCCGCCGCTTCCTCACCGCGAATGCCGCAGAACTGGTTGTAATCGATCAGTTCCTTCTGCGTCTTGGTGCCGCACACCGGGCACTCTGGGTTCTTGCGCACCTTCAGTTCGCGGAAGCGCATGGCCAGTGCGTCGACCAGCACCAGCCGCCCGATCAGCGGCTCGCCAGCACCGAGGATCAGCTTGATGACCTCTGTGGCCTGAATGACTCCGAGCAAACCTGGCAGCACACCAAGCACGCCACCCTCGGCGCATGATGGTACCAGTCCCGGCGGCGGCGGCTCCGGATAGAGGCAGCGGTAGCATGGGCCATCCTCGGTGGCGAAGATGCTGGCCTGCCCCTAAAAGCGGAAGATGGAGGCATAGACATTTGGCTTGCCGGTGAGCACGCAGGCATCGTTCACCAGGTAGCGTGTGGCGAAGTTGTCGGTGCCGTCGGCAATGATGTCAAATCCGCGGAAGATCTCCAGCGCATTCTGGCTGTTGAGCAGCGTATCGAAGCGCTCGATCTGCACAAATGGATTCATCGCCTTCAACTTGTCGATGGCGGAGTCCAGCTTGGGACGGCCCACGTCGCTGGTGTGATGAAGCAGCTGGCGCTGCAGGTTGGTGTAGTCCACCACATCGAAGTCCACTAGGCCGAGCGTGCCTACTCCGGCCGCAGCAAGGTAGAGCGCCAGAGGGGAGCCCAACCCGCCGGCGCCGATGCACAACACGCGTGCGGCCTTCAACTTCAGCTGACCTTCCATCGCCACCTCGGGCATGATCAAGTGCCGCGAGTAGCGCAGGATCTCCTCATTGCTCAGGGTTGCAGGAATGCTTTCATTCACGGGTGCCAATTTCACTCTCCAAGAGATCTCGTCTATTCGATTCGCACGCCTAATTGGCCAGCGCAGCTTACACGCCTCCGGCAACGGAGGGCACAATCGTGATCGTGTCGGTCTCCTTCGCAGGAGTGGCATCCTTAGCCAGGTAGCGGATGTCTTCGTCATTCAGGTAGACGTTCACGAATGAGCGCAGCTTGCCTTCCTCGGAGAACAGGTGCTTGCGCAGGTCGGGATGTTGGGCAACGAGGTTGCTCAGGGCTTCGCCCACGGTTTGGGCGCTTACCTCGATGATCGATTGCTTGCCGGCGTAGGGCCGGAGGGGAGTGGGAATCAGTACTTTGATCGGCATCTTCTTCCTCTTTCTGTTTCGATGTTCTTCGCGGTTACTTTGCTTCGAGATCTTCGTCTTCGAAGTGCTTGCTCTGCTCGTCGCCGACCAGCAGGAAGGAGTTGGTCAACACGGCCTTGCCCTTCTCAACGCTGGTGATCACGTAAGAGCAGCCGGTCCAGTGTGCTTCGTCCATGTCGGTGGTTGACCACTTGGCCGGCCAGTCAGGATGCGAGTGGTAGAAACCGACGATGTCGCGCCCCGCCAGAGCAGACTCCCGCTGGATGCGAATCAGCTCGGCGGGGCTGATGTGGTAGCGATTTGCTGGGGAGTCGGTGCGCGTGTTGCCACACGCGATAGCCTGCTCCACCGTCTTGCCGCCGGCTTCGTCAAACTGCCCCACCAGCACGCCGCAGCACTCATGCGGGTAAGTCTGTTCGCCGTGGGCGCGCAACTGTTCAAGCAGCGCCTTCGGAATCCTTAGTGCCATATTGCTCCCTTACTTTGCTGCTGATTCTTCCCAGAACTGCTCACTCAAGTACTTGTCGCCGGAATCAGGAAAAATGGGGACAACGACCGAACCCGGAGCGGCCGAGCGCGCCACCTGCAAGGCCCCTACGAGTGCGGCGGCGGATGAGATGCCTACAAGCAGGCCTTCTTCCACTGCAAGTCTTCGGCACATCGCGTGTGCCTCCTCCGTGTTGATCGCCAGTTCGCCATCCGCCACAGTTGGATCATAAATTTTCGGAATGATCGAGGTTTCCATGTGCTTTGCACCCTCGATGCCGTGGAATGGCGAGTCAGGCTGCAACGAGATGCATTGCACCGCGCCATTCAGTTCCTTGAGCCTGCGCGAAGTACCAATGAATGTCCCGCTGGTGCCCAGCATGGAAACGAAGTGCGTTACACGCCCCTCGGTCTGCCGCCAGATTTCGTCGGCGGTGCCGTGGAGGTAATGCGCCCGCCAATTCGCGTCGTTCGAGTACTGGTCGGCATAGTAGTAATGCTCGGGGTTCTGCGCGGCCAACTCGCGCGCTTTGCGAATGGCGCCATCCGATCCATCGCCCGGATCGGTGTATACAATCTGCGCCCCGTAGGCCTTCAGGATTCGCTTGCGCTCCGTTGAGACGTTGGAAGGCATGCAGAGCGTCACGGGAATGCTGTATGCCGCGCCCAGCATGGCGTAAGCAATTCCTGTGTTGCCGCTTGTCGAGTCGAGCAGCGTCTTGCCTTCCCCCAGTCTCCCTGCCGCAAGCGCCTCACTCATAATGTTGGAGGCTGCGCGGTCTTTGATCGATCCACCGGGATTGTGCCACTCTGCCTTGGCAAGCACCTGCACGCCGCTGAGCTCAGCGGTGATGCGACCGAAGCGCAGCAATGGCGTGTTTCCGATGCGCTCCTTCAGACTGGTGCCGATGCTTGTCACTCGATCAACCCTTCTCAATCACGATGGCCCAGTGATCGCCCACTTTCTCCTGCGAGAGCACCTTGTGTCCCTCTGAGGCGACGGAACGCGGCACATTCTGAATGGGCGAGCCATCGCCGAGGAGCACCTTCAGCCGATCACCAGTTTTCAACTGCGCCAAGTCCAGCTTGATCTTGACGAAGTTCGTCGGGCAGCCAACGCTGCGATAGTCGCGCACCGAACCTGCATCTACTGCAGCCGCCGCTGACGGCACGGCAGCTGGCTGCCTCGCCACCTCCGCGGCAAAGCGCAGCGAGTTATCCATCCCGGCATAGAGGGCCTTGACCGCGTCGGCCAGTGCCAGCACTTCGCAGGACTTCTCCCGCAGCGCGGCTGTGTCCCTCTGCTGCGCGAGATCAACCAGAGGCTTGAAGCTCGTGTCGATCAGCCCGGCCTCGATGAAGTGCTTCCCAAAGCTGGCGAAGACTGCGTGATCGCTGGGCGCCTCAATACCGCGGGTGACCAGCAACATTCGGGAAGCCAAAAGTGTGATTCCGTAGAGTACCTCGCCGCGCTCCTCTTCACTGCAGCGGCGCGCTGAAACGCGCGCTCAGCGCCTCAATTTGCTTCAGGTCAACCCCGATCAGATCGAAGAGCCCTGCAGAGCACTCGCCTACGCCCATGCCCACCAGCGAGAAGACGTCCTTGGCGCCCCAGTCGTAGAAGTAGTTCTTGTCCTCGTCGAACTCAGGAACATTGCGGTAGCGGTCGGCGAGGGCGCGAATGTGGGCAGCTCCCTCAGCGGCAATGTACTCGCCAAAGGAGTGAAATTGCGGCTTCTTTTCGATCCACGTCTTCAGCACATCCACCACAAACGATGGCAGGTCGCGGGCACTGACGCGGTCGAGGTTCTGCGCCAGTCGCGCGTCGCCATCTCCAACCACTGCGCCTGCCACTACGCCGTATGCAGGAAACATCTGCTGCTCCTTGCGCCCTACCTTGCCGTAGAAGCCGAGGTCGGCAATCATATGCTGGCCGCAGGTATTCGGGCAGCCGGAGAGATTGATTTTGAACTCTGCAAGTTGATCGAGCTCCAGTCCTGAGCTGGCCACCTTGCGCGAGATTGCCGTCAAGGCTCCCTTGGAAAGACAGATGCCTAATTTGCACGTATCGGCTCCGGTACAGGCAATGGAATTCGCCAACAAGGCCGGAGCGTCAGAGAGTTCGGAGATCTTCCGCGCGATGGGATAGATGTTGCCAAGATACGCCTCAGGAATGTTGCGTAGCCGGAGATTCTGTCCAAACGTGGCGCGCAGCACGTGATTGCCGAACGGCGCAAGAAACCCCGCCAGAGCAATCGCATCCTCGTTGTTAATGTTGCCGAGGAAGGCAGCAATCAGCATGGAATACAGCCCCGCGCGGGGCTGTATTCCCCCCCCCCGCATAGCGACGCTTCCATTGAAGGAACTCCTCGCTCTCATCGTGGCGTGGCGCAACTTCGGGTGAGAGCACTTCCTCCACAATCTCTGCCAGAACAAAAGCTGGCGGATGCTGCCGCCTCACCGCCTCCAACTCCTGCGCGTAGAGTTCGCGGAAGCGCTGTTCCCCGAGCGAATTCCAGAGGAAGCGCAGACGTGCGGCGTGCTTATTCTTGCGGTTGCCATGCTTGTCAAAGAGGCGCTTGACGGCCGTGGCGACGATGTACACGTCCTCCGCCGGCACAAATTCATGTAGCAGGTGACCCACCTCTGGTTTGGCTCCCATGCCGCCAGGTCTGTATCCAGGGTGGCTACGCGCCAAAGGTCGGCCGCAACCGGAGGCCACGATGAGGCCCTTGGGATTGTCGTGCGCCTTCCGCACGCATTCGCGCACCGCTTGGCGCACCTCATCCGGCGTGCCCTGCAACATGATCTCGGAGGGCGAGACGTTGCCCATGAGGCGAACGCGACCGCCCACCATCGCTTTGGCCTCGCCCAGATCGGCGGCGTTATCGATGGAGAGGCAGTCAGCGCCAGTCTCGCACATCTGCTCCCAGATGGAGCGGGTCTTTCCGCAGATGTGCAGGGTTGGGAATCGGCTTCGATGCGTTGCAGGACATCCTCGCGGAAGAGTCCATCGATCCTTTCGGAGAGCTCGATGAACTCACGCGAACTGAAGAGCCGGCGAACGCGCGGGCGCTCGAACGGGACTTCAATCTCTTGAATGATTCGCCCTGGCGAGGAGCCCAGAATCACCACCCTATCGGCCAGATACAGGGCTTCCTCGACGTCATGGGTGACGAAGACAACTGTCTTCCGCGTGCTCGCCCACAGCTCCAGCAATAGGTCATGGAGCTTGGCCCGATTGACCGGGTCGAGTGCGCCAAAGGGTTCATCCATCAGCAGCACGGGCGAGCCCAAGGCGAGGGCGCGAGCGATAGCACCGCGTTGCTGCATTCCGCCGGAGAGCAGTGAAGGATACTGTCCGGCCGACTCTGCCAGCCCAACGCACAAGGTAATCTTTCGCGTGGGCGTGCCGCCAAGCCGCATCATGCTGCGGATGCGATCTGGAGAGAGCCAGTTCAATGTTCCCCGCCAGCGTGAACCAGGGGAAGAGCGAGTAGTTCTGGAAGACCACTCCGCGCTCAATCGACGGCCCCAGAATCGGCGAACCGTTATAACTGATTGAGCCGGCAGCCGGCAGATCGAGTCCAGCGAGAAGGCGCAGGAGCGTTGTTTTGCCGCATCCACTGGGGCCGAGCAGGCAGAGGAACTCTCCCTCCGCGACATGTAGATCGATGTCCGACAAAACGGCCGCGCCGCCATAGGCGAATTGCAGCGCGCGCACATCGAGGCCGGATGTGGCTTGATGTGCGCTGCGCCGAGCAACAGGTGATGCACTCATTGCATGTACTCCAGCTAACACCGTCACTTACTTGTCCCGCAGGGCAAAGACCTGCTCGCGCTTCTGCCAGAAAGCGTCGTTCGGGCTCTCCTGCGCTAACTCATCAAGCGCTTGTTTGTAGATGGTTCTCTCAACGTGCGGAGTGATGTCCTGCTTGGACTCCACGAATTCGCTCTTGATCATGGTGTTCCAGAAGCGCTGAACGCCGGCCAGATTCGGGTCAGTGGATTGATCGAGATGTCCGCTGTAGTAGGCGCGCTCGATGAGGCCGCGATCCAACTTGAGATACTTGGCGATGTCATCCACCGTCTTTGCGTGGTTCTCAGCGGTGAACTTCTCAGCCCGCAGGATGGCGCGGATGAAGTGCTCCCAGACCACGCGGCGCTCCTGCGCGTCCTGCGTGTGCACGGTGAGGCGGCAGCAGGGATGGCCAGGCTGCAGGGAGCCACTGCGAATCACAACTTTCAGGCCCTGCTCCTCGGCGCGGAGATCGTGCGGCCCCCACACAACCCCGGCATCCACCTGACCGGACTTCACCGCCTCCAACACTGCGGGCGGGGTTTTCAATTCAAAAATCTGCAGGTCGGTCTTCCAGTTGATCCCTGCCTCGTTGAGCGCCCCGCGAAGGACGGCGTCTCCGGTGGCCAGGCGAATGGTTGCGACCTTCTTGCCCTTCAGGTCAGGAATGCTCTTGATGACGTTCGCGTTCTCCGGCTTCACCACGATGGCGGCATCTTCACCCATCACGCCGCCGATGATCGAGATGTCCGCGCCCTTTGCGATGTGCACCAGCGGTGCCGTTGTGCCAAAAGCTCCCAGGTCGAGTTTGTCCGCACGCAGCGCAGCCAAACCGTCGGCTGAGTTGGCGAACTCGCTCAATTGCACATTGAGGCCTTCGTCTTTGAAGAAGCCCTCTTCCTGGGCGACGAAGAATTTGGCATGTCCCGTCACTGGCAGATAGCCAACGCGCAGAGTTGCGAGTGTCTTGGGCGGAAAGAGCTTGGACTTGAAGGCAAATACTCCCGCAGCCGCAGCGAGTATGACCGCGAAGGCAACCAGACCGACAATCAGTGGCCGCTTGCTGTTGGGTGTGTCAGGTGTGCTCATAAATGCTATCCCTTCTTTATTCGAATGGCTTGTCTTTGGACGGAAAACAAAAAGCCCACGATTGGAATCGTGGGCTTAGGGAAATTACGCTGAGTCAATTAGCCTAGATAGACATTGCCTCGCTTTCCGCAGAACCCACAAGATGGCAGGGACACGGACAACAACAGGCGTTGTCGCTCGGCGTCTCGATCATGTGGATCAGCAGAAACATAGAGGGACTATAACAGAGTTCCGCTCTTGGCAAAAGTAAAAATCCGGACAAACGCACCAATCCGTCTATGCAGCAGCGCGGGAAAGCCCTCAGTTCGCAATGTTTTTCTTGATTTTAGGGACACACGTGCAAGCTGGAAATATTCATGAGAAACAGTGTGAGCGTGTGCGGGCCGGCGACTGCATCGCGGCTCGCGGAGAAGCGCAGTCAGTGGCCGTTCGATGAGATCACTGGGAAGCCGTTGAAGGCCTTGCGGCGGGTGAGCGCGAATCGACATGCTCATCGGAACAGACAAGAGACGCTGCGAGGGACTCTGCACCTATCCTCGAACCTCAGCCCCTAAGACATTTTGGCATTCAGCAAGTCTCTAAGAGTGGTGTGATTCCGGTGTCCGTTGTGGTGTCCGTCGGCGTTCGACTTCCATGCGACACCCTGCGACTCAGTGCAACAAGAGAACAAGGCATAAGTTACTTGCCTACTGAATGTTATGCGACCCCTGTGCAAGTCCGTGCGAGGTTCTGCAAATTGAGTAGAATCACCCTTAACATCTGCAGACTCGAAAGAGTTGGGGTGGGTTCAAGTCTCCCTGCCTGCACCAAGATTCAGTGAAGAGCAGATCAGTGTAGTTTGTAGTCCGAGTATCGAATGCTCAAAGTGGCTGAGCCGCCGAACAACATATTGGTCACTGTCTGATTGGAGGCCGGAAGCCAGAACTGTCCGATCTTCTGGTAGCGGTGTTCGATCCGCGTCTTTTTGATCCAGAAAGATGGATTTTTTGCGGGCTCTGCATCAATACTTTCCACTGCAAAATCCACCGCATTCACGCAGATCTCTCCGCGATAGAGAAACTTGTCCTGACGCCGCGGCACCACTGCAAGACGATAGCAGCCTCCATAAGGGCTGGGCCGCGGAGCCAGTAGCGTGAAGGTGTAGTTCGCCACAGTGAGCGCCGTTTGGCCCTGATTCTCTATGCGGGTCGCCTCGCTCTCGCTTTCCAGCAGCTTCGCAAATACCTTTGACTGGATCATCTTCGAACCACTCGCGGAGACCACTTGGAAAGTTTTATTCCCGGGCGGAGTGTAGTGCATGATCGCTTCCTCCGCGGCCTCACGATGGGATGCAAATCCGCTATAGATCAGCGAGTACGAGCGCCTGCTCTCATAGGCGGGCAGCGCGGTGGCACGACTTTGATTATTCCGTGTTAACCGCGCAACGATCTCTTCTGTGCTCATTCCGGGTACGAGCGCAGCACTGGTCAGGACCTGGGGAGGATCCGCGCTTGCAGGGACCGAATTCCAGGTTAACGCCACGGAAATGCAAACCACGGATAGAAGTTGGGATCTCATATGCAGAAGTGCGGTATCTGGGTGAGGATTCCGAGAAATGTGACGCAACCCGCGGCTCGGCTATGACTCCGCTCCTGCGACTTGCATGGTGCGACCGACGTCACCAGAAGCATGATATCGCCAAACATCGTTCAGGCAAAGCGCCAGGGGTAGCCGGAATGCTCATTTTGCATCCTCGGCTTGGACATGCAATATTGAGAGACTCCTGGTGCGAGTGGAAGGAATGCAGTGGCTCGACCAGGAGAACCGGTAATGAAACTTGCCTCTGGATTCATAAGGACAGTCAGTGAAAGACGACCGTGAAGAACGAAAACGGCTGACTTTGTTCCAAGGCATACGTCCGTTTAATCGGCGTGGTGCGATACGCGACGCGTTGGCAGGGTTTCAACTTGCGGCGATGAACATTCCGCAGGCGCTGGGTTACAGCAAGATTGCCGGAATGCCTGTGGTCACCGGATTCTACACGCTGCTGCTGCCTCTGCTGGCGTTTGCTACATTCGGATCGTCGCGATACCTGGTGGTGGCTGCCGATTCCGCAACAGCCGCGATTCTCGCCGGTCGACTTTCCAGCATGGCGGCACCAGGCAGCCCGCGATACATAGCGCTTGCCGGAACGGTGGCGTTGCTGACCGCGGGATTTCTGTTGCTGGCGCGTGTGCTCAAGTTAGGATTTCTGGCCGACTTTCTTTCTCGCACCGTACTGGTGGGTTTTCTGACCGGCGTGGGATTCCAGGTTGGAATCGCAATGTTCGGCGAGATGCTCGGGATCGAGGTTCGCTCCCGCAATAGTCTCATACAATTCGCGGAGGTTGTGCGCGCTTTACCTCTGGCGTCGCTTCTCACCGTGGCTGTTTCCGCAACCATCGTAATCGCTGTCTCTCTCATTCAGCGATTTGCACCGAAGGTGCCGGGCGCGCTGCTGGCCGTGGTGGGGGCAGTGGCGGCGAGCGCGATTTGGGATTTCGCGGGGCGCGGCATCGCTGTGATTGGTCCGATCGCAGGAGGCATGCCGCACCTTGGGCTGCCCACCATACATTGGCGAGAAGCTGAGCCGCTGATCTCGGTGGCGGCATCGTGCGTTGTGGTGATTGTTGCTCAGAGCGCGGCCACGGCCCGGGTCTACGCCGTTCGTCACGAACAGACGCTGGATGAAGATGCCGACCTCATTGGACTGAGCGCGGCCAACGTTGCGGCGGCACTGAGTGGAACCTTTGTGGTCAACGGAAGTCCTACGCAGACCGCTATGGTCGAAAGCTCCGGTGGGCGGAGCCAACTGGCACAGGTTGCAACGGCCGCGGCGGTTGCGCTGGTACTGTTGTTCCTGACCAGGCCATTGCAGTTTCTTCCGCGCTGCGTTCTCAGTTCCATCGTGTTCATCATCGCCATGAAACTCATCGATCTACGCGGCCTTCAGAGCATTCGCCGCGAGAGTCCCGGCGAGTTTGCGCTGGCTGTAACCACGGCAGCGGTGGTTGTGCTGGCAGGCGTGGAAGAGGGCATTGTGCTGGCCATGGTGCTGTCTCTGTTGCGGGTTGTGCGGCACAGCTATCGTCCTCATACAGCGGTACTGGTTGAGGGTGAAGACTCAATCTGGAAACTGATTCCCGCCCTTCCGGGCGCGGATACCAAGCCAGGATTGGTGATCTACCGCTTCGGCGCGGCGCTGTTTTACGCAAATGTGAACCGCTTTTCCGACGAGATTCACGACCTTGTGGGCTCAGCGCGGCCGCCGGTGCGATGGCTGGTGGTGGATGCCGGGGCGATCACCAGTGTGGACTACACCGCCGCGTGGGCTGTACGTAGGCTTCAGCAGGCATTGAACGCGCGTGGGACGGAATTGATGTTCGCCCATGTTCAGTCTGACCTGATACCCGACTTGAAGCGCCACCGCATCATAGAGCCGGACGGCCATATGCGGATTTTTAATACGCTGCGCGAGACGCTGGCGGATTTCGAAAATCTCTCGTAAACAGTGACGTGACTAATGTTTTTTCCAACCCAGCGGCGCGCTCGAAGCTACCCGAATTTCAACTCTCTGCAACTCCAATGTACGTTGTGTCATCCAATGGCATGATCTTAGGCGATGGCGCTTGAGTGCTGTGCCGCGTCTTTGAATTCCGGGAAGCACACCGGGTGAGGCACATGGAGAATCCGCTTCAAATCAAACGCATCCATCACGTGGAATTCTGGGTTGGCAACGCGCGGCAGGCTACCTTCTTTTACCGCAACGCTTTCGGCTTTTCGCAACTGGCCTATCGCGGGCAGGAGACGGGCAGTCGCGATCTGGCCTCCTACGTTCTGACGCAAGGCAAGGCGAGCATCGTTGTGAGCACGCCTCTGACGAGTGCGCATCCGGCAGCCGAGCACATTCACCACCACGGGGATGGAGTTCGCGACATTGCACTCGAAGTTGGCGACGCAGATCTCGCGTTTGAGCAGGCACTAGCGCGCGGAGCGGAGCCAGCTGAGGCTCCTCATGATATGACGGACGAGTTTGGAACCGTGCGGCGTGCAGCGATTCGCACCTACGGAGACACGATCCACTCCCTACTGTCACGCAGGGGATATAGCGGTCCGTTTCTGCCGGGGTTTGCCGAGCAGCGCATAGCCGGAGACGACGCTGGAGTCCTGCGCATTGACCACATGGTGGGTAATGTCGAGCTGGGACAGATGAACCGTTGGGCAGATTTCTACTCGAAGATCTTCGGCTTCCATCGCTTCATCAGTTTTGACGACAAAGACATTTCCACCGAGTACAGCGCTCTGATGTCCATTGTGATGTCAGACGATTCCTATTCGGTGAAGTTTCCCATTAACGAGCCGGCACCGGGACGGCGCAGAAGCCAGATTGACGAATACCTGGAGGCCTACGGCGGACCGGGCGTGCAGCACATTGCGCTGCAGGTGAAAAACGTGATCGCCACGGTGGACAAACTGCAACGCAACGGCGTGCAGTTTCTGCGCGTGCCTGACAGCTATTACGACATTTTGCATGAGCGGATCGGCGACTTGGAAGAACCGATGGAAGAGATCAAGCGTTTGGGCATTCTGGTGGATAAGGATCGAGACGGCTACCTGCTGCAGATCTTCACGCGTCCGGTGGAGGACCGACCCACGGTTTTCTACGAGATCATCGAGCGCAAGGGCAGCCGTGGATTCGGCAAAGGGAATTTCAAGGCGCTGTTTGAGGCAATCGAGTTGGAACAGGGACGGCGCGGAAATCTGTAAGAAAGGATCGCATGACGAACGATGTGATGACCACAAGTCCGGCTACCAGCGAAGCACAGTCGCGGCGGATGCTGGACGCAGCAGCGCTCCGCTATCAGTCTGGATTCGGCAATGAATTTGCGACCGAAGCGTTTGCAGGCGCGCTGCCCGATGGTCAGAATGCGCCACAACTGGCGCCGCTTGGGCTTTACACCGAGCAACTGAGCGGCACCGCGTTCACCGCTCCGCGTGCGCTGAACCGGCGCACATGGGCCTATCGTATTCGTCCCAGCGTGATGCACAAGCCCTACCAGCAGATTGCCAACGGGCTGTTGCGTTCGACGCCTTTTGACGAGGCTACGGCGCCTCCAAACCAATTACGTTGGAATCCCGTGCCGATTCCGGAGCAAGCGACGGACTTTCTCAGTGGCCTGATAACGCTGGCGGGCAACGGAGATCTTGCGACGCACAGCGGTGTTGCCGTTCACGTGTACGCCGCGAACCGCAGCATGGAAGGGCTCTACTGTTACAACGCAGACGGCGAGTTGCTGCTGGTGCCGCAGTTGGGGCGCTTGCTGATTCATACGGAACTGGGACGCATTGCGCTCGCACCCGGTGAAATTGCAGTGCTTCCGCGTGGCATCAAGTTTCGAGTCGAGTTGCTGGAGAGCGAAGTGCGCGGCTATGTTTGCGAAAACTATGGCGCAACTTTCCGGCTTCCGGAACTTGGACCGATCGGCGCAAACGGCCTTGCCAACTCGCGTGATTTTCAGACTCCGGTGGCGGCCTTTGAAGACATTGAGCGCGGCGTGCGCGTGGTTTGCAAGTTCCAGGGAAATCTCTGGGAGAGCGAGTATGATCACTCCCCGCTGGACGTGGTGGCGTGGCATGGCAACTACGCGCCTTACAAATACGACCTTGCGCGTTTCTGTGTCGTCAATAGCGTCAGCTTCGATCATCCTGACCCTTCGATCTTTACGGTGCTCACATCACCCAGCGATACGCCGGGTACGGCGAACTGCGACTTCGCGATTTTTCCGCCGCGCTGGATGGTGGCCGAACACACTTTCCGCCCTCCGTGGTTTCATCGCAACTTCATGAACGAATTCATGGGATTGATTCGCGGCGAATATGATGCCAAAGCCGAGGGCTTTGTGCCCGGCGGCGCGAGCCTGCATAACTGCATGAGCGGCCACGGTCCAGACGCCACGAGCTTTGAACGCGCTTCCTCCGCCGACCTTCAGCCACAGTATCTTGCGGACACGCTGGCCTTCATGTTTGAGACGCGCTTTGTCTGCCGTCCCACGCGCTTTGCCTTGGAGTCCGCGGAATTGCAACACGAGTACTACACCTGTTGGCAGAATCTGAAGCGCAACTTTCCGCGGAGTTAAGCAGCTATGTCCACTTCGGTTCGCGCGGCCGCAGCTTCACTACGAGTGTTTCTGGCGGAGATGATTGACTACGCCGGATTTTTTCCGCCCGCTTCACTGGAGATGATGGCCTGCGTAAGCAACTACTCACGCTATCTCAGCGGGCCACAACGATGGGCGCTGGGACGCTTCGTGCTGCCGGTGGCGCGACTCGATGAGTTCTTGAACGCGCAAGAAAATGTGGCGGTTGATCCGTGGAAGTTCAGCGGAATTGTTTCGGCCAACGTTGCCGCAGAACTGGCAGTGGTGGGGGAATTTAATTGCCGGGCGCACGGAGCCGTGATGGACTGCGTGGAGATTCGTGCGAGCAACAAGCAGGAGATTGACTTTGCGTTGCGGCATCTACCTGAGGGCGTGGTCGCGTTCTTTGAGATTCTGCCCGATCAGGCTGGAGAGTGGCTGCCCATCCTGCAGCAAGCTGGTGCCGCAGCAAAGTTGCGGGCAGGCGGAGTTGTGGAGGACGCAATCCCGGCAGTGGAACGCGTTGCCGGGTTCATTGCGAGTTGCGCGGAGTTTGGCGTTCCTTTCAAGGCTACCGCCGGACTGCATCACCCACTGCGCTGCATTCACCCGCTCACCTACGAAGCGAACTCGCCCAAAGGGATGATGCATGGATTCCTCAACCTGTTTACCGCCGCGGCAATCGCGTGGAGCGCCGTGCGAGCGGGCGGAGCGGTGCCGCGCAGGGTACTTGAATCTTGCCTTGCTGACGGCGAGCGAGCAAACTGGCACTTTGACGAGAGCTCGCTAACTTGGATTGGAGAGGACGAACCGGTGCGAATCGACCTTGAAGTGCTGCACTCAATGCGTTCGGAGTTCGCGTTGAGCTTCGGCTCCTGCTCCTTTGAGGAACCACTTGCGGCCCTGCACGAGTTTGGCCTTTTATGAGCATGGAACTGAACGAAACACACGATCCGAATGCGCGCTCTTTTGTAGAGTCGGCCAATGTTGCCGACTGCGATTTTCCACTTCAGAACCTTCCCTTTGGCGCATTCACCAATGGAGATGATTCGTGCGCGAGCCTTTGCGTCGCGATTGGCAACCAGGCCCTCGACCTGTGCGCTGCCGCCGAGCGCGCATTGCTGGCAGGCGTGGATGACGACACGTTTGAAGCTTGCCGCGAAGCAAGCCTGAATCCGCTGATGGGCCTTGGACCGGCCCGCTGGACGGCGCTGCGCCGCGCTATCTTTCGACTGTTACGCGCAGATTCAGAGTATCGTAGTGAAGCCGCGGAGTGCCTGCGTGCGCAGCGAGGCATCACCCTGGTGCTGCCTGCGGAGATTCGCAATTACACAGACTTTTACGCATCCATTCACCATGCCAGCAACGTTGGCGTGCTCTTCCGTCCAGACAACCCGCTGCTACCGAATTACAAATGGGTGCCCATTGGATATCACGGTCGAAGCTCTTCGATTGTGGTTAGCGGGAGTACGGTGAGGCGTCCGTGGGGACAACTGAAGGCGCCGGACGCCGAGCAGCCGGAGTTTTCGCCGTCGCGCAGGCTGGACTATGAGTTGGAGATCGGTGCATACGTCGGTGTGGGAAATGAATTAGGCGAAGCGATTCCAATTGCGCAAGCGGGAGATCATATTTTCGGACTCTGCCTGCTGAATGACTGGTCGGCGCGCGACATTCAATCGTGGGAGTATCAGCCGCTGGGGCCGTTCCTGGCAAAAAGCTTCGCTACCTCCATCTCACCGTGGATTATTACCACCGAGGCTCTTGCTCCGTTCCGCGTGCCGTCCTCCGAGCGTCCGGCGGGAGATCCGCAGCCACTCGCGTACCTCGCTGGCGCAGAAGACAAACAACGTGGCGGATTTGACGTAAGCGTTGAGGTGTATCTGCAAACGGCGGTGGGGCGCGCCGCCCACTGCACGCCCCACCGCGTGGGCCACGGGAGCCTTCGCGAGATGTACTGGACCTTCGCGCAAATGCTCGCGCATCACTCCTCAAACGGATGCGATCTGCGCCCGGGAGATCTTCTCGGCTGCGGCACCATCTCCGGTCCTGATCCCGAGGCACGTGGTTGCCTGCTTGAGATCACACGCGGTGGCGCCGAACCGATTGTGCTGCCCGACGGCACGCAGCGAACCTTCTTGGAAGACGGCGACGAAGTAACGCTGCGCGCCTACTGCCAGCGTGCCGGAACTGTGCGCATCGGCTTTGGCGAGTGCAGTGGAGCAGTTTTACCGGCGCGCTGAACCTCGGCGGAAATTAGAAAGTTAGTCGAGTGACTTGTGGAAGCGCAACACGCTTGCAGTAAGAATGAGTATGGCAAGAAAGGCGAGGCTCGCCATCTGCGGCCAGAGCACGTCAAAGCCAACGCCCTTCAAGAACACTCCGCGCAGAATGACGATGAAGTAACGCAGGGGATCGGCAAGCGTGATCCATTGCAGTACCGTGGGCATGCTGCTGATGGGCGAGGCAAATCCGGAAAAGATGATTGCGGGCATCAGAAAGAAGAACGCAGACACCATGGCCTGCTGCTGCGTTTCCGAAAGCGTCGAGATCAACAGTCCGATGCCCAACACGCAGAACAGATACAGCACGGTTCCGGCCGCCAGCACCAGCACGCTGCCGCGCAGCGGAACCTGAAACCAAAGCGTACCGACCGTGGTGATCAGCACCGAATCGAGAAGTCCGATAAGAAAAAAAGGAATCGTCTTGCCTAGGATGAATTCCACTTGCCGGATGGGTGTGACCATGATCTGTTCGAGCGTACCGATCTCGCGCTCACGCACCACGGCAAAAGCCGTCAGCAGAACGATAACGAGCGTAACGATATTTCCTATCACGCCCGGCACAAAGAACCACTGGCTCCGAAGGTCGGGATTGAACCATGGCTGGCGCTCCAGAACAATGGAAGGCATTTGCCGCAGCAATGACGGAGCGGTACGGTTGATCATTTCCACTTGGTAATCTTGCGCGAATTTGGACGCCACTTGGTTGACATAGCCTAGCGAAACGAGCGCGGTGTTGGAGTTGCTGGCATCGAGAACGACCTGCACTGGGGCAGTTTGTCCCTTACGCAGCAACTCTGAGAAACCTGCGTTGACCTGCACCGCCAGTGCGACATCGCCGCGATCAATGAGGCGTCGCACCTCATCGCGATCAAGTGTACGCTTGCGGACATCGAAGTAGCGGCTGCCCTCAAAGCGCGAGATAAAGTCTCGGCTCACCTGCGAATTCTCATAATCGAGAATTGCGATCGGCATGTGCTGAATTTCAAGGGTGGCTGCGTAGCCGAAAATCACCATTTGGATGATTGGCGGGCCGAACAAGAGAAAGCGCGTGCGCTTGTCACGGAACACCTGAATAAACTCTTTCACCAGCATCTCGCGCAGTCTGAGCCACATATTTACTTCACCTCAACCACTTCTGGAAGGAACGGGTGGCGACCACAACCAGCAGCGCCGCAAAGATAAAAAGCGCCAACATGTCTTCCGATAGGAGCGCCAGCGGCGTTCCCTTGAGAAATACGGAGCGAATGATGGACATGAAGTAGCGCGCGGGAATCACGTGCGTCACCAACCGAATGAACGGAGGCATCTGGTCAATGGGGAAAATAAATCCCGATAGCAGAAAGGCCGGAAGAAACGTGGCAATCATCGAAGCCTGACTCGCCGCAAGCTGCGATTTCAACAGGACGGAGAGAAAGTATCCGAGCGAGAGTACAACCACCAGGAACAAAGTTGAGCTGATGAAGAGCACTGCAACGGAGCCACGAAAGGGCACGCCGAACCACCAGACGCCCATGCCCGCGCACAGCGCCGTGTCCGCAAGTCCAATGGCGAGATAGGGCGAAAGTTTTCCGATCATCAGTTCGAGCGGAGTAACCGGTGTGGAGATCAACTGCTCCATAGTGCCTCGCTCCCACTCGCGCGCGATCGTCAGCGAAGTCAGGAAAGTGCCGACCACCGCCATCACGATGGCCACAACTCCCGGCACAATGTTCGCCAGGCTCTCAAGGTCTTCGTTGAACCACGTTCGCGCTGCCACCGCAATAGGTGGATCGATCACGCGCGTTCCCTTCTGGCGCGTCCATTCGAGTTGCACCTGCTGCGAGTAGCCGAGCACCACCGCATCCGCGTAATTCATGCCGATGTTGGCGCTGTTGCCGTCCGTACCATCGACAATCGCCTGGACAGAGGCCGGGCCGCCTTCACTCAGCTTCTGCGAGAATTGCGCCGGGATCACGATGCCGAGCTGACAGTCTCCGGAATCGACACCACGCACCAAATCGCGATAGTTGTCCACCGCTTTGGTGACGCGGAAGTATTCTGAGGAACTGAAGCGCTGCACGAGATCGCGGCTCTGCTGGCTGTTTTCGCGATCCAACACATACACCGGCAGATGCTTAATATCGAAGCTGACGCCATAGCCGAACGCAAGCATGAGGATCACCGGCATTGCCACGACGATCAGAATGCTGCGCAGGTCGCGACGTATCTGGAGCGTTTCTTTCCAGGCGATCGCGCGAATGCGATTGAACTTCATGAGGCCACCGCCGGTGCGGGCTCATGAGCGGTTAATGATACGAACACATCCTCCAGCGATGCCGGAATCTTCTGCAGGCGAGTGACCGTAATCGACCGCTCTTCGAGCTCTGTGCGCAATCGCGGAATGGCCTCTGCCGCATTTGGCACAACCACGTGCAAGGCGTTGCCGAAGACCGCAACGTCCGTGGCCGCCGGGCTTTTCTCCAGGATTTCCAGTGCTGCACCGAGCGGCGCGCAATCGATGAGCAACAACTCGCCTTTCATCGCCGTGCGCTTCAACTCCGCGGGAGAGCCCGACGCCACGATTCTGCCGCGATAAATCAGAACCAGCCGATTGCAATACTCGGCTTCATCCATGTAGTGCGTGGTGACAAAAACCGTGACTCCCGTTGCCGCCATCTCATGAATCAGGTCCCAGAACTGGCGGCGCGAAATCGGATCGACTCCAGAGGTCGGCTCGTCGAGAAAGAGAACCGCGGGCTTGTGCAGCACCGCGCATCCAAGCGCTAGCCTTTGCTTCCATCCCACGGCGAGGGTTGACGTCAAAGTGTGCTCGCGCCCTTCGAGTCCGGCCATGCGCACGGCCCAGCGCAAACGCTCGCCAATCTGCGAATCAGGAACCTGGTACATGCCACCGAAGAAACGAATGTTTTCTTCCACGGTGAGGTCGTTGTAAAGCGAGAACCGCTGCGACATATATCCAATGTTCTGCCGCACCCGCTCCGGCTGCTTCGCAACATCGATCCCGGCCACGCTTGCAACTCCGGAGGTCGGATGGAGCAGTCCGCACAGCATGCGAATGGTGGTTGACTTTCCCGCGCCATTGGGACCGAGGAAACCAAAGATTTCTCCTGCGCGCGCCTGAAAGCTGATGTGGTCAACCGCGCAGAAATCACCAAAGCGCTTCACAAGGTCTTGCACCACCACCGAATATTCCTCAGCCATGCGCCACCTCGGTATCGCCCTCAACCGCGTTGACAAACACGTCTTCCAGTGACGCGATCACGGCCTCCACGGACGTGTAGCCAATCTTCGCATCGTCCATGCGCTGTCGAAGGGCCGGCATGACGCGTGCGGCGTCGTCCACAAGAAGGTGGACTCCGTCGCCAACAAGTACCACGCTTTTCACGCCTGCAACTTTGGCAATCGCCGTGCGCGCACCACGCGGGTCTGTGGTAGCGATTGCGATTACCTTGTTGTGCAGCTTTTCCTTCAATGCACTCGGCTGGTCGCAGAACAGGAGATGGCCCTCATGCACCAGGCCCACGCGATGGCAGCGCTCGGCCTCATCCAGATACGCGGTTGAAGTCAGGATTGCAACGCCTTCGCCAAGCAGAGAGTACAAGATCTTCCAGAAGTCGCGGCGCGATACCGGATCCACGCCATTCGTCGGTTCGTCCAGCAGCAGAACTCGCGGCGTGTGAATCAGCGCGCAGATCAGCCCCAGCTTTTGCTTCATGCCGCCGGAGAGTTTACCTGCAAGGCGTTGGCGGAACTGCTGCATATCCGCGGCCTGCAGGAGTCGTTCGCTGCGCTCGCGATAGACGGCTCGCTTTACGCCGAACACCTCGGCATAAAAGCGAATGTTTTCTTCGACCGTCAGATCCTCGTAAAGTCCGAAGCGCTGGGACATGTAGCTGATCTCTTGCTTCACCCGCTCCGGGTCGCGAACCACGTCGAAGCCGGCCACCTCGACCGTGCCCGAGTCCGGCAGCAGAACTCCGGAAAGAATGCGCATGATGGTCGTCTTGCCCGCACCGTCCGGTCCCACGAGCCCAAAGATTTCGCCATAGTTCACGTCGAAGCTCAGGCGGTCCACTGCCTTCACGCCCGGAAAGCTGCGCTCGATATCGCGAACGGCGATAGCCGCAGACACAGACATAGCCCCGCTACTTTCCCTGCTCAACGGTGATGTCGGCAGGCATTCCCGGCTTCAGTTCATGGTTCGGATTTTCAAGGTCCACCTTGATCCGATAGACAAGCGCAACGCGCTCTTTGTTCGTCTGCACGGTTTTCGGCGTGAACTCCGCCTCCGGAGAGATGAACGAAACTGTCCCTTTGTAAGACTTGCCCGGATAGGTATCCGTGCGCACTGCGACCTGCTGCGCCCAGCGCACGCGGCCCAGGTCAGTCTCATTGACGTAGGCGCGCACCCAGAGATGGTCAACATCGGCAACGGTCACCACCGGAGTTCCGGCGACAACGTACTCGCCCAACTCAGCCTGCCGAACCGTAACCACGCCCGTCACCGGAGAGGCGAGCACCGTGTAGTCGCGTCGCACCTTTGAAAGCTCAAGATTCTGTCTGGCCGTACGCTGCGTAGCGCGGCTTACGGCAATCTGTTCCTTGCGCGTGCCTTCACGAGTCTCAGAAAGATTCTGCTGTGACCGCTCATAGACCGCCAGCGCGCGCTTGAAAGCCGTATCGGCCTGGTCGCGAGTCTGCGCTGAAACGGCATCGCGTTTGTAGAGCGCCGTGTATCGTTCAAGGTCGGCGCGCTTGAGTTCGAGGTCGGCTTTCGCGTCGGCCACAGTCTGTTCCGCTGCGCGAATGTCTTGCGTTCGGTTGCCCGCCTCCGCAAGGTCAAGTTCCTTGCCACGGGTTCGCAGGGTCGCCTCGTCAACGCGCACCTGCTGCTGGGAATCCTCATCATCGAGGCGGGCCAGCAACTCTCCGGCTTTTACCGCGCTGCCCTCTTCCACCGGCAGCGCGATGATCCTGCCCTGGGTGCGGAAGGCGACAACGCTCTCGTGTGCCTCAACATTACCTGAGAGCAGAAGCGTGCTTGCCGGTGCCGCAGCCATGCGTGTGTGGCGATAGTACAAGTACCCTGCGCCAACGGCCGCCACCAGTAGAATGAGGATGACGATTCGCTTCATAGCCCTGCTCCTTTTGCCTGCGGCCGCTCAGCGGCTTCCAAGACTTTCTTCATAAGACGCCTCCGTGTTGCCCAGCGCCCGTGCCATTGAGATGCGAGCGTCGACGTGATGCGTGAGCGCCACAATCTGATTCTGCTGCGCACGTGACAGCGCGTCCTGCGCGCTGATGACCTCAACGTTGTTGGTAACTCCCTGGCTGAAGCGCAACTGCGCCAACTCCACTTCCTTCTGCGCAAGGTCCAGTCCCGCGCCGGCCACGCTCACCTCTTCCGCGGCGGAATCAAGATCAAGCAGCGCCTGCCGCAACTCCTGCTCAACTCCGAGTCTCGCGTCATTCATCTGCCGCTCCACCCGGCGGAGTTGCGCCTGGAGTTCTGCGGCCTCACCGTTGCGGTCGCGGTCAAAGATGGTAACCGAGAGCGATAATTGCGCGAGTCCGGTGGCGCGCATGGAATCGACTGTGCGGCCGATGCCGCCATAGTTTCCTGAAGCCGTGAGTTTAGGAAGATAGCGCGCCCGTGAGGCTTGTAGCTGCTGGTTCAACGCGGCGCTCTGTCGCACCAGGGACTGATAGTCCGGACGCGAGGCAAGCGCGTGCGGCAAAACCGCTTCCACGTTGACCGGCTCTGCGGAGCGAAACTCGAGCGGGTCCGCGAGTTCGATCTGCGTTCCCGGAGACATTCCGATGTTGCGAGCCAGCACCAGCAATGAACCCTTGGCGCGGTTGCGTGCCTGCACCAGCGACTGCCGCTCATTCGCCAACTGCACTTGCGCCCGCAGCACATCGATGCCCGTGGCCACGCCCGTATCACGCTGATCCGTGGCTAGCTTGCTGAGAGCTTCAGCGGTTTCCACGCGCGACGCGGCGGCCACCACCTCTGCGAACTGTGCCTGCGATGAAAGATAGAGTGCGGCAACATTGCGAATCACCAGATCGCGCGCATCCTGATAATCAGACTTCGCCGCCGATAACGATTCCCTTGCCGAACGCAGCGTGTGCAGCGATTGCAAGTTCACAATGTCCTGGTCGGCGAAGGCACGTGCGCCATAGGTGCTGAACGGTCCAACAACTTGTGGCAGCGGCAGGCCGGGGATGCTGATCCCCATCGCAGCCAGATCAATGCTCTGCACCACGACCGGAGTTTCAATATGCGCTCGCGGCAGCAACAGCGATTGCCGCTGTTCGCTGACGGCCATAGCTTCCTGCGCGCGCGTTTCAGCCACAAGCACGCCGAGATTCGCCCGCAATCCACGTTGAATGGCGTCGCTAAGCGTGAGCCGGTAGGAAGCGCTCTGCGCGGCAGCGGAAGTCACGATTACGAAGAGTAGCGGCACGTACAACAAACTCTTCAGGCGAACCATCATCTCGCCTCCCTTGCGCACTTCGTGGTCTTTGCCGAGAGACTAGGACTCGTTGAACGCGCGACCATCCCTGACGCGTTAAGGCCGTGCAGGAACGTCTGCATTGTATTACTGAACTGCTTTTCGAGTGACGATGAGGGATCGAGTGCCCACATCATCAGGCTTCCGAAGATCGCATGTTGAAAGACGCGTGCCAGCGTCGCAGGCGGAAGATGATCGTTCAGTTCTCCGCGCTCCTGCCCAAGGCGGATGATCTCGGCGATCCACTTACGGCCCACTGACATCTCGCCCACAATATTGTCGCGAGCTTCAGAGTTTCCGAGGAATGCCGACGCAAGACTGCGTGCCATCTGCGGACTTTTACCGGGAAACTTCAACAAACTGCGTCCGAGGGAGACGAGAACTACCTCGCTGGCCACCGTCCCGTCTTGTGCCAGCAAACGGTGGTGTAGCACCGCTCCTTTTTGCTTGCCAATCAGGTATCCGAGAACGTGTTCCTTGGTGGGGAAATAATTGAAAAACGTTCCCTTGCCGACGTCGGCTGCCCGGGTAATCTCTTCCACTGTGGTCTGGTCAAAGCCTTTGCAGGAGAACAGTTCCATTGCAGCCATGAAGATTTTCTCGCTCGTCTCCTCGCGCCGCCGCTGCCTGCGCCCTGTCTCAGACGAAGTAGTCCCCGGAGCGCGCTTGGCAGACATGACCATGGGTCAGATTTGACTACTGGTCATCTTTTCTGTCAAGGCCTCTTCGGTCGAGCTCCGGACGAAATCGCAAGCTGCTAACGTTTGCGCTTGCGGAAGAGCACGTCAAACGATAAAACGCCCGTCTGGTCACGTATGCCCACAATCGAGACGTCTTTGTTTACGTTGTATTCGAACTGGATGATCTGTTGTGCTGACTGGTTCAGGTTGGTGATGTAGGTGAGTGTCAGTTTGTTGGAGACCTGCTGCTCCACGGTGACCCGCGCCAGTCCGGCGTTTAACGCACCGCCCACGTTGGGATCAATCTTCAGGCGGCTCACGCCGAATAACTTCTGCACGCGGCTACTGACCGTGGCGTTCAGCGCCTGACCGATCAATGCTGAGGAGGCGCTCTCTGAGACCGAGGGCTGGTATTGCGAGGTGCCCATCATCGCCGGATTCGCAGACTCCTCAGCCGTGCGCCCCAGTGCAAGCAGTGAGATGATGTCGCTGCTGGAGAGCGGCGGATCAGAGCGGTATGATGGCGTGAGCTTGTTGAGTGGGCCGTGGAAACCCAGCGTGATGTCATAGTCCCGCACCCGCGCCGATAGTTCCACGTCAAGCGTTGGCTCAATTCTCACGGGATTCGTAAGAGTCACATCGCCCCGCTCCAGCCTGTACTTCGTTCCATTGAAGTAGATCATGCCTTCCAGCAGGTTGACCCGGCCGAGCACCACTGGACGCGATGCCGTCCCTCGCATGCGCAAATCTACATTTCCGCTCAGTCGCGCCAGAGAAGTCTGCACCTGCAGCTCCGGCGTCGAGGTCACGTGCACATCCAGATGCACGTCGTTCAGCGGCGAATCGATCTTCTGCGCCGGAGCGCCGCGCAGTCCCTTCGCAAGATAGGTTGCAAAGTCGAACTGGGGATTCAGCCCCAGCCGCGTCAGGGTTACATTGCCCGCAAGCACCGCGTTCTTCAGCGATCCGGTCAGCGACATCGATGCATCGGCCGTGGAACTCAAGCCCTCGGGATAGCGCAGACGAATGTCATGTCCGCTGGCCGAGAAGTTGAAGCCCAGGCCCTGCGCGGGCGTGAATGTAATGAAGCCGCCGCAATGCAACAACCCGCCTCCCGTGCGTGCCGTCAACTCCTGCACCTGCAAGCGGTCTTCGTTGAAGATCATCGTGCCGGTGATGTCGCTCAGTCCGTTCGGAAAATCAATGTACGCGATGGCTCCGTTCTGCACGTTCAACCTTCCGCGCATCGAAGGCCGCATCAGCGTTCCGTTCACCCGCACATTGAAATTCGCGACGCCGCTGGCCATTAGATTGGAATCGGCGGTCTCTAGCAATTTCAGGTTCATGCTGCCGTCGGCGCGCAAATCGATTTCACGTTTTCCACCCAGTTGCACTGCGCCTCGCACCTGCAAGAAGCGCGTACCCTGCTCGCCCGCGATGCGAAACTGTTCGATGCTCAACACCCGGTTGGCCACCTTCAGGCGGATCGGTCCATCATTGGCGACCGCAATACCGCCGTAGCTAGTGGCCCAACGTTCCACTACTGCCTCGGCAGTAAGGCCTCTTGGATTGCGCGCATCGCCTGAAGCGTCGATATGCATCTTCAGTTCGGAGGCCGCGCCGTAATGCGGCGGCAAGTACGCCTCCAGCAGCGGATTGATATTGGCGCTCGCCACGTCTCCCGAGATGTGCATCGGCATCTGGTTGCGAAGGTATATCTGCCCGTCGAGCCTTACCTCTCCAGCCTTGAGGTTCGAACGCGCGGTCAGCGCCATCTCCGAACCGTGAGTGACCGCGTCCACACTCAAGTCTCCAATCATCTGCCGGTTTACCGCGAGACTATGCAGGTGCAAGCGTCCATTGATGATCGGAGCTCCCGGAGTCCCCGTGCCGCTCGCTTCAAACGAAGCCTGCCCGGTAAGGCGAATGTTTCCTTCACGCACCGCGTGCAGATTTTCGATCTTCCCCTCGGTGCCCTTCAGGTCGAAGCCAAACTCTCTGGACTCCACGTTGATACGCGCATCGCCGCTCAACCGCATCAGGTCGCTCTTTACCACGATGTTACGCAACTGCGCCTGGTTCTCAGTAAAGTTCACATCGGCGGTCGCCATCTTCACCGCCTGCCGCCAGGCCGAACCGTCTTCTATCACAACGTGGCCGCTGCCGATCAGGGCATTCTTCGTGCCCCCCACCTTCACGTCAACGCTCACCACTCCGGTCACTGGATAACCAGCGCCCACCAAGGCCTGCAATTCAACGGCATCTGCGTTCGCCACCTTTACGTGAGCCGAAAAGGGCTGGGTTTCGTCATAACTGCCCTTCACCAGAGGAACGCTCACGTCTGCGGCAATCTGCGCGCCGCCGCGCCGCAGTATTCCGTTGTGCAGGCTCTCGCGCGTCGCCGAGTATTCAACGTCGCCCTCCAGCAGATCCCAGCGGGTTCGCACCACGCGTTCCATCGTGGCAGCGCCGCCGGTCTGCGGTTCATGCATCCGCAGGAGGGTGGTGAAATCGTGCAGCTCGAGGCGCCCCGCAATCGACGGCACGCTCAGCCTTCCCTGCACGGTGCCCAGAAAGTGTGCGCTCCCGCCGAATTCGATGGGCAACGCGCGCTCACGGCTGCCGCGCCACGAGGTAACGGTAGGTGCCAGCTCTGAGAAGTTTGCGGTCGTCACGTCCATCTTCAAGTCGGAGTCGGCAGACAATCGGCCACGCACAGAAAAGCGCGACGCCGGCGTGCTCGCCTCTACTGCATGCAACTCGCCGGCCTCAGCCTTGAAGTCCATCGTGGCCTTTACAACGGCCGTAACCGGCAGATCGCCCGCGCGCGCCACGGGACGCACCCTTAAGTCTCCATCCATCTTCGCGTTCAACAGGCTTCCGCGCCATCGCACGTCCAGCGTGCCCGTGGCGGCGCCAGAGAGATGCAGTAGGTCCAGCGGCATGTCGCGTGTCGAAAATGCACGCAGAGCCTGTCCCACTTCCACGCCGGTAACTTCCAGCGCAATGCGTCCCACGGGGTCTTTGCCCGTGCTCGCATCCAGCTTTCCATGCACCGTCCCGCCCAGCGCCGTGGCAAAGATGGATGAGACGTTGAACTGCTCGCGATCGAGCGAGTACGCAATACCGCCGTTCACGTGCTCGAGCTGAATCACGTGGTCCGTCCAATTCACGCCCGCCGCCTGGGCTTTGCCCACCAGCGCATACTCGCCGCGGTCCCAGCGATAGGTTCCTTCGCCGCTTGATTGCACGGCACCCCCGCGCAGTCCGCGAAGGCGAAGCAGTCGTCCCAGTTCCTCCAGGTCGCCCCCGGCGCGATAGGCAAACTGCGCCACCGGAGTGTTCAATCCGCTGACTGCACCGCTGGCTTCAACCCAGGAGTGTCCCTCGTTCACACGTAGTCGCGGCACTTCCAACCTGTCTCGGTACACACGGAATTCCGCCTCCATGCCCAGCGTCAACGGCTCCACTTGCGGCAGCACAATGTGTACTGCGCCCACCTTCGCCTCGCCGGTGTAGTGGTGACCCGCGGAGTTGTAACGCAGCGCCACGGATACCTGCTCGGCTGCGCCATCCAACTTGATCCTCTGCTCGTTCCACAGCAGCTGGCCGTCAATCAGCTCTGCGTGATCCATCGCCAGGCGCAGCAATTGCTCAACCTGATCCGCAGGCGTTCCCTTCCGAACCTTCGGCTCCGGAAGATTCGTGGAGCCATCCCTGTACACGTCCACGTGCGCCAGCGGATGCAGCACGCTTAACTCGTGCAGCGAGATGCGATGCTCGAGCAATGGAGCCCACTTCACCCGCGCCCTCACCTGCTCCGCGCGCAGCAAGGGAGGCTCGCTCGCCGCTTCCCTGCCGTGAATGGTCAGGCCGTCCAACTCAAACTGCAGACGCTCAAGCGTCCACTGCACGCCCTGTAATTCCACCTGCCCGCCGGTGGCCTGTTCAATCTGCGCAATGATGAACTGCCGCGCGCACTCATGGAACTCCGCGCTTTGCGAGTAATGGGCAACACCCAACGCCGCCAGCACTGCCACCAACAGCAGCGCCGCGACCAGGCACAACAGAATCCGAACGCGCCGCTTCGGCCGTGCCGTCGTCACCGGCTCCGGCTCGGCTTCGGTCTTTTTGAATTGTCCCTGCTCTGGCTCTTCGCTCATGATTCACGTTTTATCAATCGTGCTATCGCACACCGTCCCACGACACTTGCACGCTGGCCTGCGACCGCAGTGTTGCCAGCCACTTTTCCATCTCCTGGTTCATCTTCTGCTCCGTCAGCAGCTCGCGAATCTTCGGAGTCACCGCCTCCAAGGACTCCGGTGTTTGCCCTTTCGCCACCACCTGCGGCACTAGCGTCAGACTGTAGTAGCCGTCCACCTCTTGCCGGGTCACTCTGATCATCGGACGCACCCGGAAATCCATGAACTTCAAGATTTCAATCTGGCTCGTCACCGACGCGCGCAACCCTGCCGCTGACAGTCCGTAACGTGTCAGCGTGGCGGCCCATTTCGCATCGTCCTTCTCTGCCTGCCAGCCTGCGCGCACATCGTCGAGACGGGCGTTGACCTCGCCGGAGTTCGCAGGTAGTGTTCCTTGCATCTGCTCGCGCAAAATCCTGTCTTGAACCAGGTGCTCAAAGGCCGCACGACGCTCCGCCTCGCCCAGATCCTTCAGTGCGCGGCCATTCTCCAGGGCTTCAAAGCGCATCTGCTCATCAAGATCGCTCCATGTAATCAGATGTTTATTCACCACCGCGATCATTCGGTCCACTACCTCGGCGTGCAAGGTTGCCACCAGCAGCGCCAACACCAGCAGCGGCCACCACGCGAAATGTTTAGCGTTCTTCATCAGAATGTCTGCCCGATGCTGAAGAAAAAGTTGAAGTGCTTCACTTCCTCCACGTGCGGAATCGCTGTGCAATCGGTCAACCCGGCGCATGGATCTTTCACGGGAAAGACCGGCGGATTCAGGTTATAGCCAAAATCGACTCGCACTGGACCAATCGGCGTGTGATAGCGCACGCCAGTTCCCACCGCCTGTGACATATAGCTGAAGTCGCAAGCCGGAACCGTGCTCAGCGTGCTCAGATTCCGGCAGTTCTGCTCGCGCTGGTTGAAGCGCAGCAAATTCTTCCACATCTCGTTGGCCGTGCCAAACGCGTTTCCAATGTCATGAAAGATGACGAAACTCAAGCTGTCTTCCAGAAATGGCAGTGGCGTCGGAGGCAGTCTCAACTCAAGGTTATTGACAAACAGAGCGTCGCCGCCCAGGGGATATCCCGAGTCAGGATCGCGCGGTCCCGCCTGGTTGATGGCAAATCCACGATGAGAGTTGGAGCCGCCCACGAAGAAATGCTCCGGCAGCGGCACGTAGCCCAGCGTGCCGTACGGAATTTCGACGCCGAGGCGCGTTGATCGCGCAAACACCCAGCCTCGGTGAAATTTGTAGTAGGTCGCATTCTGCGCCAGGATTCTTCCGAAGTCAGCCTGCGATCCGAAGTAGCCCGATGCGGCTCCAATGTCAAGGGTGTTGTATGTGCCTTTCGTCGAGTTCACCGGGTCATCGCGCGTGTCGCGCAGATAGGTAATGCTGGGCATGCCAACCCTCACCGGCTTCGAATAGATCGGAATGAGGTCAGGACTGAAGCCTGCGGGAAAGCTGTTCGGATCAACCTGAATGCGGCGGTAAGCGAAGCGGTAGAGCAACTGGGTTGCCTTGGTGGCGCGCTGGGTTATCGCCACCGAGCCTTCCAGCCGATTGCTGCTGAATGTGTTCACGTCAACCGTATTGTCATAGAGTGCGGTCAGGGTCATACGCCAGGACGTCAGATCAAACCAGCGCGGCTGATCAAAGCTCAACGAAGCCCGCTTCTCCAGGTTGCCGAAGTGCGACTTAAAGATCAGGGACTGGTCGCGTCCGCGGAAGTTGATTCTCGTTACATCCAGCGTCACCCGAGGGCTCACTCCGGTCTGACCCTGCGGAGAACCGGACTGCGAGGTGCTCAATCCGGTTCCTGCTTCCAACCCGAAACCGTAGTCCACTGTCCAGCGCTTGGCTTCCGTGATCTGGAAGAGCACGTCTTTCTGCTGCTCGTCGCCCTCCGGATTCTGAATCGCGGTCTGCACCTCGTTGAAAATTCCCAGATCATAAAGGTTGCGTTGCGTCTGCAGCATTTTGTCCTGGCTCAGAGACATGTCTTTGTGGATCACCACGGCCCGGTCCACAATATGAGGTTTGGTGTACTCCACTCCGCTCACCAGCACGCGGCTTACAAATTCCTGCGCCCCCTCGCGTACCTCATACACAACGTCCATCAGGATGTGTGCCGCGTCCGCGTACTTTGCCGATGTCTCCAGTTGCACCGCGGGAAAGCCGTGGTTGAAGTAGTAGTTCAGCACCACTTCGCGATCATCGGCAATGGTCGCCTCGGAGAACGGCTGCCCTGCCGCGGTGTTGATCATGCCGCGGATCTCGGAGACGCTCACCGCCTTGGCTCCCTTGATCTCCAGTGAACCAACGCGCACCAGCGAGCCTTCGTCCACTTTCACCACGATCTTCATATCGCCGCGTTCGCCCGCGTAGTCGTCCACCACCTCGCTGGTCACCTGCACGGACTGGTATCCGTTTGCCAG
>Ga0302320_10004923_pt1 | contig 30131 bp, 15 predicted proteins | sample Bog_T0_3_FD_202130 | JGI IMG/M metagenome (GOLD analysis project Ga0302320, IMG submission 202130) | Peat permafrost microbial communities from Stordalen Mire near Abisko, Sweden - Bog_T0_3 | ecosystem: Environmental > Terrestrial > Soil > Wetlands > Peat | place: Sweden: Abisko, Stordalen Mire... | reverse complement strand
CCAATCGTGCGAACGCTCTTCACGCCGAGATCAACTAGATTTGCCGCAACATTCCCGGCACCCCCAAGGCTATAGCGCTGGGTTCGAACGCGCTGTACCTGCAAGCCGGTCTCAACCGAGAGCTCGGACCCCTCAGTATCGACATCCCAGTAAGCATCCAGACAAAAGTCCCCGAAGACGGCGATTTGAGCCTGAGCTAGCGAAGCAAGGGAGTTATCCAGCCACGAAGATCCTCTTAACTCAGTTGGCATTGGAAACCTCTCGCCAAGATGCGTCTCCGCAGCAGTGTCTCCATCGCCACAGCAAGGCGCGCCGGTCGCCGGAGTTGCTGTTCTTCGCCGGAGATCTTAAAGCGGATGGAAAGCGTACCAAGGAGCCAGCCATTATCAAAAGTCATAGTGTCAACAACCTCGAACTCGGCGGTGGTATGGAGCGCGTGAGCGTTCAAGGATTCACGCGCCTGAAAGGTAACAGACATCTTCCATTCAGAAGGTTACTTAGCGGTTGTATTGCGAACGAATTCAGTTTGCATTGTCCGGATCCCCTCCCACATGCTGTGAAGCGGTCACTCTCTTGTCTTGAAACCAGAACATGTGGCAGGAGTTCCGGGTCCGCCAGGTGACAGGTTGAAACGCGGCGCCTCCGGATCATTTGGAGCATCATCCTCCCAGTGACTTGATCGATAACGCCATCTTGCTAATCCCGGTATAGCTCACATCGAGAAACTGACCGTGTTGCTCAGCTTTGAAAGTCTTGTAAGCGACGTCGACATGAATGACCAGACCAGGAAGATTCCACTCATTGACGTTGGCAGTGCCAGCAGTCGCTCCCGGCACGCTGATGCGAAAACTCAGATCACCTTTTGCCGAGATAACAATTCCTTGCTTGTCTGCGGAAGCATCGATCGGCGGGCATCGGCTGATTCGTATCCATCCAATATTGCCGCTGGGCGTTAGCCACTGCACCGTAACTGGATGAAAGTGGCCTTCATCATCGACAAATGCTGAATGATTCGTAATCTCTCCGCCATAGATCACGTTTTCTCCGATCCATGCGGTGGCGATTCGCTGGTCGGTGATCTGCCGGCGCACCTGATGTTCACCTGGAAACTTGCGAAAGCGCTTCATCGCGTCGGCGGGAATACGGGTGTCGAGGACGACCAGGGCAGGAACGATCCAAAGATCGGCAACATGATCTACTGGAGGATCAAATTTCGGCAGCGGAGCTTGGTCAGCGCTAAGAACAGTTCGCAGCCAGAGCCCCATTACGCTCACATAGTTCTGCATGTCCATTCCATAAGAGCGATCATAAGGCCCGGAGATATTGCGCAGATTAGCGTTATACAGATCGGCCGTGGTCCGCCACAGGGACGCCTCCATCTCGCCGCCGATGCTGCGCATGCGCGAGGTAAAGCCATAATCGCGCCAAAGCGCAAGGCCAAAGATATCAGCTCCCGAATAAGTGGGCGAGTTATACTCGGAAAACGCATCATGTTGTTTGAAGAGGTTATAGACGTTCTCTTGCCACTGAACTGACGGTGAAAGCCAATCCGGGCGATTACCATCCACTGCCGCAAAGTTCCACAGAAAGCCGTACATCAGGGCGATGTTCGTGTACGAAGGAACGAGGCGCCCTTGCTTTATTTCGCCGGCAACCGCATGATCGATGGCCTCAATCATGCGCGGCGAAAGATCTGGGGGAATTCGGTCAGGATACTCGTTAAGGATGATGGCAAATGTTGTGCCAATAAACTCGCGCCAGTTCGGGTCATAGTCGCGCCACATGACGGCATCCGCGCCTGGTTCCGGCTCTGAAGGAGTTCGACGGAATGTGCCATCCCAGGGCTTGCCTGGGTCTCGATACTGTTCATTGAGCGCGGTATTTAGAATCCGCGCGGCTCGCGCGCGATCGCCGGGCTGATCCCGAAGTAAGAGACCTAGAGCATACCAGGTGGACTCTCTCACAAGGAACTTATTGCCCATGTGCACATCGACAGCTCCTGAGACTGGTACGTCGCATAGTCCTGCTCGTTCTTGCCATGAGAGATCGCCCCATTTCATGGAGGTAAGAAATAGCTCGCGACTGTCCTTGTTCAGGGAGTCCAAGCCAGGGTGACGCGGGCTGGCGTTAGCCGGGGCGCAAGTCAAGACACAAAAGAGTAGTAGAAGGATGCTTATCCGATGTGAAGTTCCGCTCATGTGTTTCCTCGGTTGCAATTGTTTATGTCCAATACTTCCCGCTTTGGTGGACGGGCGCGAGCGTGGCATGACGGACGATGAGTATCACTGCGCACGGCCACACTCAGAAAGAAAGATTTCAGCGCCGCGAGCTGGGATCGAGAAGTCGAACTGGGAGTCATGCCCGCGGAACTCAATGGAGTCTCCTCTTACTTCCACATCCTCTATATCATCGACACCGTCAGGCAATCTGCAAAGAATCATCAGGTATCGTGCCGTCCTGGTTCCATTCCCTGGGATAACGCACCAAGTTGGCGCGTCGAATAGGCGCGTCCGGCGGAGTGCGTCTTCACGTCCTGCGGGAAAAGGTGTGCTGCCGAATTCCATTCCGCGTGCTTGAGTTGTGCCATTCCAGGGAGAATTGTCCCGAACGCAATTCTCCTCCCAAACCATCATCCACGGAAAGTCTTGACGCCGAAAGCAGTAGCCGGCGCAGATGCCCAAGCGCCAGTTTACGGCTAGTATGTATTCCACCGCACGGTCTGGATCGAGCAGCGCAGCGGCGGTAATGCCTTTGCCTTTCGTAGTGAAGGGCCGCCGCAGATCCGCATTGCCCTGCATTGGAGGTTGAAGAGGCGCATAGGGCCAAGAGAATTCGATACCGTTGAGAACCAGGGAATCGGGCCCGTATCCGGTGCGCGAAGTCAAGCCGCGAGCTGCTGAAGCAATAAAGGTCAGGTCTTGTTCGTTTGCAAAAGGAGGTCCAAACGTCGCATGTTGCACCCAGTCGCACACATGGTCGACAGCTCTTCTATTTTTCACTGTCTCCTCGATGTATACGACACCCTCGCTGTCACCCAACCGAATCTTTCTCTGGAAGTCAAGTTGAGAGAGGGGAAGCTCCACGTTCCACTGCCAATCAAGTTGCGAGGGGTCAGCAGTTGGTGCCAACTTCCACTCTCTGGTAACAGCTTCTCCGTGCAAGGTGAGGCCGGCAGCGGCTTCCGCATCCGAAGGTTCTCCAAAACGGTCCAGGCAAAGGGCGTGCCCAGTAATTCCCGCAGTCTCCGCTAGATGTTGAGGCGATCTCTGCTTTGGCTTTTCGAGAACCCAAGGCGCAGTCCACAAAACATTTGGTTTAGCAAGGGAGTCTGGACCAGTGAACCTGAACTCGGCCAGATGGCCGCCACGGCTGAGAACGGTAAGTTCGATGGCGCCGTTGGTCAGCCTCGTACGGTCATGCGCCGACCATGGTGAGCGATCCAAGTCGCGGGTCTCAATTGTCTTCGTGGTATCGCGCTTCACGAGTCCACTCCTTCTCCAGCGCATGCGGAATGGAACGCGATCGATGCCATGTCTCTTGAAACGATAGCTGTCAAGCGACTCTTCGGACTGGCCGACGTTCTTGCCGGTACAAGCCTTCTGGTTGGGTATAGGCCCCGTTCCGCCAAAACAGTATCAATTTGAAAATGTAGGTGAAGGTTATTGTTGCTTTGCATTCATACGCTCCATAAGATGTTGAGCTTCTGCAGAACACCGGACGAATCAACTCGTAACAATCTTTCTCCTCGCTGTTAATTCGACGCTCTAGTGGGCCCGTGAGGGTTTTGACGCATCAACAGTGCCGGGTAGCGAATTCCGGAGTGACGATGCCTTCGAATCATGATGCTCAGAGCCAACCTCAGAGTGTTCGTGCGGGATTAGCTCTTGACAAAGTGAGCCAACGATCCACCGCCGCCACTCTCCCCGGAGCTTTGTGGGATGTGCCAGCTGGATTGAACCATTGGCACCTGATTAAGGTTTGCCATTTCCCAGTCTGAAGATAGATTTCATACTCCCTCCATCAAGGACAAGAAATCTCTCCTGAGCCTGAAGAGGGCGGAGCAAACGTTGGCAGGCGCAGACACACCAAATTCAAATCGGCCGACGTGTGGTATCGATGCCACAATATGGGGGATAGTACACGACGACCAGAAGCATGGCAAGTGACATTTCTTGCCGCCGGAGTGATAAATAATCAAAAAAAGGCATAAAACTGGCGACATTCACGATTCCTAGGACAATTTTCCCTTAACAATTCCCAAAAAACTATTGACAAACTGAATTTGGCGGTGGAATTATCACTTCGTTGATGGTAACGATGCCACGTAGTGGAGGAAGGCAGTTCAGAGGCCCTCAGAGAACGAAACGGGGCGGTTTCCTTGTCTAAAAGGGGCTGTATTGCTCTGCCGGAGCCGTTCATTCAATGCTTGGGCAAGAAGAGCAGTTTCACGGGAATTTGCTCGAGCGCACGGTTGTCCTCCCATTTGTATTTGAGAGGGCGAAACTCAGATTCAAGGCGCGTTCTATTCTTGTCTGCCACTGCGGCTTCAAGAACCGAGCCGCCGGAGTGACCTGAAAAGGAATTTAAGACAATCGCAACTCTGATCGGAGGCATTACAAATGCAGAATGTATGTTCGAATGTGAAACGAAGCCCGCTCCACACCGCGTCGCCGCTGACGGTGAGAATGCTGGCCGCACTGAGCCTAGCCCTGGCTCTGATTACTCTCCTCTTCATAGCGCCCCGACTACACGCTCAGACCGTATCGGGAGCGCTGACTGGTACCATCACTGATCCCAGCGGGGCCAGTGTTCCCGATGTCGCCGTTACGGTTAAGAATACGGACACTGGGCTGACACGAGCGGGGATTTCCAACTCTACCGGATTCTTCTCAATTCCGGCCTTGCCGCCCGGTCCCTACACGGTAGACGCGACTGTCAAGGGTTTTGAAGACGCGACTTCCACAGTGACCCTTTCCGTGGGCCAGACTCTGAATATCAACTTCCAAATGAAGGTTGGATCGACGAGCGAGAAAATTGAAGTTGTTGCAACCGAATCGGTAGGCCTGCAAACCTCCTCCCATGAATTGAATACGGTGATGTCAGCCAGGTCGATGGAAGAACTTCCGCAATACTCCGGAAGCCGCGGCGAAACGTTTGCCTCACAAACCCTGATGGTAGGTGTTCAACTGCTTGAACCGCCGGGTGAGCAGATTAGTGGCAGCAACGTAACGAAGTACAACACCTGGAGCAACGCGCTGTTGATCGGCGGACAGGGCTCTTATGTGACCACCTACTTGCAAGACGGCGTGGTCGATATGAACTACTACAACCAGACGGCTACTGTGCAACCTCCGATTGAAGCGACCCAGGAAGTGGAGGTAATCCGTAACAACCCCAACGCCCGTTACGACGGCGTCAACGTGGTGAACGTCATATCCAAGAGTGGATCTGAAAAGTTCCATGGGCGCGCATACGAGTACGTGCAGAACGAGGACCTGAACGCCACAACCTACCAGAATGGCCCGAATTCCGAAGATCGCTACAACACGTTCGGCGCCAACGGCGGCTGGACTGTTCCGTACACGCACAAGAAGGTCTTCTTTTTTGCCGATTACCAGGGATATCGATTCATTATTTATAAATTCCTGAAACAGCTTTTGCCGACGCAAGCAGAACGCGGGGGAGATTTTAGCGCGGATTTAGCTGCCAACGGTTCTTGGAAAGGCGAAGCCGCGACGACAATTTACGATCCGCTCACTTACGCTTCGAATGGCTATAACGGAACAGGGCAACGTGGATACGGAGCAACTGCGGTCCTGACGCCATTCGCGAATAACATGATTCCAGGAGGCCGGATCAGTTCCTTTGCCACCAAGTACATGGCTCTGGCCTATCCGCAGTTGCCCAATAGCTATAGCGCAAGCGGGAAGAACTACGGATCGACACATAGCCGTACGACCTTCACGCACGACGACTATTTGTTCCGGGGCGACTACGACATCAGCGAGAAAGATCATCTCTATGGCGCCTATAACACGGGAAATCCTGAGATCACAAGGCCTGAATTTGTAGACGATTGTCTATGCGCCGAACCCAATCGTCTTTGGGGAACCGATATCTACGTGGAAGAAAGTCACGTAATCAGTGCTGCGATGGTCAACACGGCGCGCCTTGGCTATAGCCGCGCGAATACCGGGCAATCGTTTGGCAACGTAGGCAACGGGACAAACTATTTCACCCAGCTGGGATTGACCGGCCTGACTCCGGCTGCGGACGCCTGGTCATGGCCTGCAGCGAACCCCGGCGGTTATGGAGGATCCAGCGGTAACCCCATTGACGCAATTGAGAATTCCTACCAGTTGAACGATGAGGTTAACTGGATCAAGGGAAGACACTCTCTGTTCATCGGCATGGAACTCGACAAGCGCTACTACAAGGGCCGCTGGGTCACCGGCAATCCCAATGGCTCCCTGACAACCAACGGGGAATATACCTATGACAGCGGATCGAATGCTGCGTGGAATCAAAGCACCGGGCTGCTTTCGAGCTCATTGGGTACCGCCTACGCGGCCAATCAATTTGCCGACCTTTTGCTGGGATACTTCACTTCGACGAATGCCAGTGCTGGGACCCAGATTGGATGGTTTAGTCAGTACAACATCATGCCTTACGTTCAGGACGATTGGCGCCTGAGCAAGAAGCTGACAGTTAACCTTGGCCTGCGCTACGACAACTACACGACGCCCAAGGAAAAAAACAACCACGCCGGCATCTATAACATCGTGAACAGCACATACACGCTCGGCCTTTATTCGTCGAACAATTACAACTTCAGTCCGCGTATCGGCTTGGCCTATGCACTGAACGATAAGACGTCAATCCACGCCGGCTTCGGTACCTATTTCTATCAGTTCGGCTACGTCGATCTAAACTACATCATGAACGACCAAAACTACATTACCCAGTTGAACAGCACGCAAACCCAGTCGCAGCCGGTGATCTGGCCGACCAGCGCAAGTACGAACAGCAATCCGGATATTTCCTCGGCGCCTACGCAGCGGGGATATGCGGAGCAATTTCTACTGAGCGACGCCGAGGCGGTATGGGCGAATATGCCCGCGCCGTCGGGAACGTTCCCTACGGGCGGGACGACCTTCGCTCCGAAGATGCCGACTTCCTACGCCGAGCAGTGGAACCTGGCCGTCCAGAGGGTCTTCGGAAGGGATTGGCTACTGACGTTGGATTACTCGGGAAGCGAGAACCATCACGGCATCTTTATCAGCAACCCCAATCTGGCGTCACTGCCTAGCGCGGCGGAGATTACCAGTGGCAGTTATACGACGACAGCGGATATCAACAGCCGTCGTCCGTACACGTCCTACGCTGGCGATCTTTCGCAGTTTAGTAAATGGAACAGCGCGAACTACCACGGATTCGAGACGCAACTTCGCAAGAGTTTCGGCAATGGCTTTGAGTTGACGACTAACTTTACCTGGCAGAAGGGAATGGACTACCAGTCTTCCGATAATAATCCCGGGCAGGCGGGGCGCCGCCCCCAGGACGATTACGGCCCATCGGATTTTATCCAGAAGATTCTCTACAAGGCCAACGGCATCTATGAGCTTCCCTTCGGACAGGGAAAGACCTTCCTGAACGGCGGCAGCTGGTGGGAGAATCAAATCGGTGGATGGCGGTTGAGCGGCGATATCTATACCGAGACCGGCTTCCCGTTCTCCGTGGTCGCTTCGAACAACGCGGCTATAGGCGGCGGTATCAATGAGCGCGCAAACTGGCTCTGCAACGGCAATGAGTCCTCTCACGGTAATACTGCTGCTCGATACGCTCAATACATCAATACCGCCTGCTACTCGCAGCCTTCACCGGGGACACTGGGCACAGAACGGCGCAACGACCTGATCGGTCCGCGCAATACGAATGTAGACCTTTCGGCCTTCAAGGAATTCATCATCCACGACGAACTAAAGTTCCAGTTGCGCGGAGATGCATTCAACGCCCTCAACCATGTAAATCTGGGAGAGCCGACCAAAGAAATAACTGCTTCAGACTTCGGTGCAGCAGATGCCAACGACGGTAATACTGCTCCTGGGCGAGTTATTCAGATCAGCGCCAAGATCCTGTGGTAAACCGTACTTAAGTTGCAATCTCATTGTGCCGGCCGCCGACGTAAGTCAGGCGGCCGGTGTTTGTTCCCAATCTGAGCCGCGTAACTCAGAGTTAACTCGTACAGTACCGTGTAATTTCGCATTAGCGGCCTTGCTGCACCGATCCTCCAGACCGGCTGCCGTGCGGACCTCCGGCTCCGTACCGATCGCGGACTCGACTGCCAAATCATGTCGACTTAGCAGTAGTGTCGTGAATTTGCAATTTCGTAATTATGCCGGCGAAACAAGGGCGGCGGTTCGCTTTTGTGAGACAAGCGAACCTCAAACTCCTAGAGTATTGTCTTGCGGTTAGAGGTTAGGTTAGAAGCGATAAGACGCAATTAGGTAGCCATGCCCTTTCGAGGCTGGGTTGGGAAAGGGCTCGTAGATAGAGCGATCGGAAAGACCTCTGGTGCGCTGCATCGAGTCTGCCGGTGCGCTCGAGGGGAACCTTGGCGTCTATGATTTCGATCGCACTCAGTTGGGGAACGGCGCGGCGGAGAACTGTGGCCCTGGCGCGAAGAACCGGCGTCGCTCTCGGGATAGGGCTGCTGCTGGCCGCATCGCAACTGGCAGCGCAATCCCGGTACGATTTCCCCGTCACCGCGGGCCACGTGGTTTATCACGACGTCAAGGTCGATGCGCAGGGCGGCATCGTTCCGTGGTACGACCCATCGCCTGCGGTTGCCTACGACCACGATTTGCGCCTGCTGTGGAATTTCTGGAAGCAGATGCGCAGCGGTCCTAATGGCGTTCCCTATTATTTGCTGCATCAGGTTTGGAAGGAAAACGAAGATGACCAGCGGGGTCTGGGCGGCGATCAGATCAGCATGGCGCTGGACTCGTGGAACTTACTCTACGGCTATCTGGGCGACGAAGAGTTGCACCGGAATATGCGGGCAATGGCCGACTTCTGGCTGGCGCACGGCCTGGCCGAGGAAAATGTACTCTACCGGGGCCTGCCCTTTCCATACAATACCAACACCCAATCAGGCGTTTTCGACGGCGACATGCGGGCAGGAAAGGGATACCTGCAGCCCGACAAGGCGGGCAGCTTCGGCGCACAACTGGTCATGCTCTTCCAGATCACTGGGGACAAGCGTTATCTGCAGGCGGCCGTTCGTATAGCCGACACTTTGGCGCGGACGGCAGCAGCCGGGGACTCTGATCACTCGCCATGGCCGTTTCGCGTCGATGTGGCCAGTGGAAAGGCGGCGGAGGATCCGCGTGGGAGCACGATGTTTACGGCTTCGTATACGACGAACTGGACGCCGACACTGCGTCTGTTCGAGAAGCTTTCCGAACTTCATGCCGGAGATGGGAAAGCCTATATGCGCACCCATGCGCTGGTAAAGGCCTGGCTGTTGCGCTATCCATTGCAGACGAATAGGTGGGGGCCATTTTTCGAGGATGTCGCCACCGCACATCAGACCGATACGGAGATCAACGCGGATACAATGGCCGCCTACCTGCTCGATCACCCAAGCTTCGCTGCGAATTCGGTGGATCTGGTGAGAGGAATCCTGCAATGGGGCGAGACTGTGCTGGGGAACCATCAATTCGAGTCCGTGCAGGTGGTTCCAATCAACGAGCAAACCGCCTATCTGTTTCCCGGCAACAGCCACACCGCGCGTCATGCCTCGGTCGAGTTGCTCTATTGCGAACGAACCCATCAGTGTGCGGACAAACAGGCGGCCATCCGGCGGTTGAATTGGGCGACCTACTCGGTCAACGAGGAAGGGAAGAATCGCTATCCTCACGACGACATCTGGCTGACCGACGGATACGGAGACTATGTGCGGCACTATCTGCGCGCGATGGCGTCTTTGCCCGAGCTTGCGCCCGAGGATCAGAATCACCTGCTGCGCAGCAGTTCGGTGATCCAGAAGATTCAATATAGCGCTGGCACCATCGTTTATCGCAAATTCGATGCCCGCTCAACGGAGACCTTCAAATTGGGCGCCGGCGCACCGGTGCGCATCTTCGGCGGCAGTTATCGCTGGAATGCCAATACTAAGGTGTTGTGCGTACAAGCTCGCACCCATGACGTAGAGATAGTTTTGCACTAAGAAAGGAGGAGCTCAAAGGACTGAAAAATGATCCGGCTATCAATTCGGTCGGGTGACTGGAAACAGGGAAAGCAAGGACTCTGGCCATCAATTCTACGAATGCGAACAACTACTAGTTAGTAACAGGCTGCTATTTTCTGGCTGGGCCGGCATAACTTCCTTGATTGCAGCCGCACGAACCGCGGACGATCAACTCCGCGTCCAACCAGCGGATACCGGCGCTATCTCCGGCGCTAGTCAGCTTGCTCGAGCCTTGGCGTTTGAGTGAAAGCCTTTCGAAGAGCAGCTCCGCGGCCATCTTTCCCATCAACTCCATTTCCTGACGTACAACAGTGATACCAGGTTCAAGCGTAGACGCCAATGGAAAGTCATCAAACCCCACAAGGGCTACCTTCTTGGGAACTCTCACGCGGAGGCTATGTAACGCCTCAAACGCATAGATGGTTACGAGATTTCGAAGCGCAAAGATTGCATCAGGCGGGTTCGCCCCATAGAGATATGCTTTCAGGGCAAGAACGATCGACTCATAGCTTGTGATGGAAACATCGATTTTCGGCGTGAGATCTGCCTCTTGCATGGCAACTCGAAAACCGCGAATCCTTTCCTTGTTGGTGTAGAGAGAATCTTCACCTTTCATCCCCATGCAAACGATTCGCTTGTAGCCATGAGAAATCAGATGCCGCGTAGCCTCTTTAGCTCCCTTATAGTTGCTGCTGATAACACTTGGAATAGAGGAATCGAATATGGGACGGTCAAAAGTGACGACAGGTATTGAGGTTCGGTTGAGAGTTTGAACCAGCTCGTCGTTGCGCGAAGCCGCTGGAGCCAGCAAGAGCCCGTCCACCCTGTGTTGCACAAGGGTATTGATATTCTCCATTTCGACGCGATGATCGTTGTTCGAGCAGGTCACGATCAGCAGAAACCCGTGCGCCCGCGCAATATCCTGAGCAGCCTCTGCACAGGACGCAAAAAACGAATCTGCGACACTGGGAATAATCAGGCCGATTGTTCTTGTGCGTTCACCCTTGAGGATTCGAGCGGCCAGGTTTGGCTGATAGTCAAACTTTCGAATCACCGCGCGTACGCGCTCTAATGTCTCGGGGCTGACGCGAGCGCCCCCATTGATAACACGCGAAACAGTACTTGTTCCCACGCGAGCTTCACGTGCAACGTCGGACAATGTAGCATGTGGTGGTTTTATCTTCATGCAGGTCTATCCGTGAAATTATACTCGCCTCCGCAACATGCTCTGTCAAGCCAGCGAATCGCCTAATTCGCACCTTAGAGTATTCAGATTGGTTTGGCGGTCATTACGGTTTTGTAAAGCTCCAAACGCCAGACGGTGGAGGGATGGCATCGCAGTTCGCGAGGCAAGACTAGATTGACCGGGTCAAGCCGGGAGCGAAAGACCCAGCGGCGCCATCCATTCTTTGTATTGAGCAAGGCTGACGGGCCCGGTGGCGGCAAGATAATGGCTGGCGTATGGGCTCTGCTCCTCGACGAACCAATCCATTTGCCACATCTCAATCTGCGCGGGATGAGGCAGTGAGCCCACATGAATCAATACATTTGGCTTTGCCTCGAACGATGTTTCGAGTAATTTGACCGAGCTGCCAACCTTGCATAATTCGATGTGTCCACGAACAGGTTGTAGGGTGTCATTGACGATTGCAATCGCGTGCTGTCCCTCGATGGGCTCGCAGCAGATTGCTTGAACATTACGCTGCGCGCGCTGAATGAATTGAAAGGCGAGCTTCCTGGTGTTGTAGTAATCAACGATCGAGTCCGAGACGATGGGCCAGCCGTCCCGCAGATTCCACCACACGATACCGCGTTTGCGTCCCTTCTGCTGACGCCAGAGATCGATGAAGAATTTCAGTGCTTCGGCCTGGCAGATTTGCGATGCGAGAATAAATTCGTCGAGCTCGTCGGGAACCGAGCCGAAGAATGCGTTGATCTGTTTGATCATCAGATCGTTTCTTCCCTCGGTGACCGTCGACTCCGGACTGAATCGGACGGATTTCGTAATCCATTGATCGTTCCAACGATGTTCGCTGGTCCATGGGTAGACGAACTCTGGATCAAACATTTTCTCTAGGGAAGATCGAGCGGGACAGCCGTGATAACCGATCTCGCTTACGAAGTGCGCCCGCGTGTTCGTGTAGAAAGGGGCCTTGAAGTATCCTCGCGGGCCCCAAAGGTGGACTTCAGGCATCAGGCCGGAGTCGTTGCCCGCAGCAACCACCTCCGGGCTGCGATAAGGCGAGCTCGGTAAGTAAGGCCGAAAAGGGTCCAGCCGCTCCAATACCGCAGGAAGAGCCTCTCTAGTAATAAGGTCACCCGTAGGATCACGCGAGACCCCTCCTGCGTAGCTGCGCGAGACCCAGGCATCGTCGCCTTCGTTGTTTCCTGACCATAAAGCAAGGCTGGGATGATTGCGCAGTCGCCTTACAAGTGACTCTGCCTCAACGGTGATCGTCTTGAGAAAGGTCTTGTCTTGCGGGTATACGGCGCAAGCCATGGCAAAGTCCTGCCAAACCAAAATTCCGGCCTCATCGCATAAGTCAAAGAAACGATCCGATTCGTAAACATTTCCACCCCAGCAGCGAACCATATTGCAATTCAGCTCTACGAGCATTGGAAACGCATCTTCGAGGTGCTTTGCATCACGGCTATGCAGGCCGTCAAGTGGGCTCCAATTGGCTCCTCTGACGAAGATAGGTACTCCATTGACCACAAAGCCGAATTGACCAGGTTTCTCCGAGGAAACAATGTCACCTCGGTCCAATGAGATGGTGCGAATGCCGATAATCGTACGGTGTCGTGCAAGCGGCTCACCGCCCTGATTCATTAATGTTACTGTCGCCTGATAGAGCACGGCTGTGCCATATCCACGCGGCCACCACAGTTCAACATTGTCAAGCGAGAACTCGAACTGTCCCTTAGTTGATGCCGCCTCAGTTTCCGAATCAAAGACTGTACGACCTTCGCGAGTTAGTACTATTGCGAGCGTGAAACCATCATGACCGGTCAAAGCACCCTCTAACTCCCAGCTAACTGAAACGACAGCCTTCGCGTGTTCAACGTCCACGGTCCGCGTGAACCAATATACTGAGGAGAATCGAACGGAAGGAGAGAATTCGAGACAAACGTCGCGCCAGAGGCCTGCACTTATGATGCGAGGCATAATGTCCCAGCCATACATATGAGGGGCCTTGCGAATACTCAGAGACTCCCAATGACCAGCTGTGGAGCGCTCCAAAGGCGAGCGAGGTGCGGCCAGGCCAGCCGGCACGGCGGGATCAATGCGCACCACGAGCTCATTGGTGTGATTGTGCAGTAAAAGTGACGTCACATCGAAGCGGTGTGGAATGAGCATATTTGCCGCTCGTCCGACGGAGGCGCCATTTACCCAAATCGTGGCCAGGCAGTCCAGGCCGTCAAAGACAAGTTCCGCTCGTGTGCCTGCTTCAATCCGCTTTATGTCGAATGAACGGCGATACCACCATTGATGCGACTCCAAGCCTAGCGCCTGATAAACGCGGTCTCCCTTTTCCAGTGGCTCGAGGTGAGCGGCGGCAATCATGTCCAACTCGACATTGCCTGGCACTCTTGCTGGGATGGTGGGCCAGTTAGCTGGAGGAACAGTGGCAAATAGGTCGTGTGGGGCCCCGGGACTAGGATCATAGCTGAGGCTCCAGATGCCATTAAGACAAATTGCTTCTCCCGATCCATGGGAGCCTGAGTCACCGTTGCCGATGTCTCCTTTCGGAAGAGCGGGTTCCGCGAGAGACTGTCTTAGGAAAAGGGATGTCAGCCAGCAGATCCATGGAAGCTTAAGAAGACTTCGACGGGTGAGGGAACGAGGCGAATCTTCAAGCGAAGAAATCATGACTACCCTTTATTGAATCCGATAATCGGAAACTAGGACAAGGCTCGTAACTGAACGCCGGGTTATTCCATGCTATAACCCTTCAGATCATTCTTTCAATCGAGATGCAAACAGTTCTAGAGACCGGCGTTACAAGTTCTCGTCCCGTATGAGAATCGCTCGTTAGCTATTTCATCGCTTCCTTTAGGAGTTCCCGGTTGTTCAATACAAATTCGCTTACCCACTCTACCGCCGAATTCGATTCTGAGGTACTCATTCCGCCGTACTCTGAAACGAGCGAGAGGATCAGGCCCTTGTGCGCGCGCGATTTGTCCGCCCCCTTGGGAATGATGATCAGCACAATGCGAGCGAGAGCAAGATCCCCGCTTTCCTTGGTCTCCTCGAGGGTCTCCAGCGTACCAGTCTTCGCGTAGAAGTTGTACTCGGGTCCCAGGGATCGAGAAAGCGCCCGCTCGCCGCCAAATTTGTCCGATAGGAAGGACGCTCCAGTTCCCGATTGAATCATTTCCTGCAAGCCTGCACGAATGGGATCGAAAACCTCTCGCCTCAGCGGATCGCGAATAGATTCTGTCTTGGCTAACATGCCGATGTGCGGGACAATCGGTCTTCCGGACATGGCAGTGTAGATGCTGGAAGGAAGGTCAAGATTGGACCAGGTGTTGGTTGAGCCGCCGAGGAGCACGCTGATGAATGCCCGCGGCGAACCGAACTCTGGAAGATGCCGATCGGGGCTGGTGGCATCGAATGCAAAGTTCGTTGCAGCGGGACTGATAGAGCTCAGCTGGCCCCATCGCTCTTCAACACCTTCTGTCGAGAGAAGATTGTCGGCTTCGTTTCCAGACCAGAACGAGATGTCGTAGGAACGGCGAACGCGATCGGTTTCGACTATGTTGACGGGGAAGTGCGCCTGCATGGCCTGCGCGAGCTGACTGTATGCCAAGCCTTGCAGCATGGCGGGAGTCTTGTGACTGAAGCCATAGGCGCTGAGATCGGGAGCGCGATACCAGGGCTCCGTGGCAAATGTCTCCAACCTGGACGAGGTGCAGAATTCAGAGCCGTCTCTGTTCTGTTCCACCGCGACGACATTTGGCCCAGGTGCAGGACGCGCAAGACCAAGAAAATTGAGGCGGATCTGGTAATTATTGTTGGAGTCGGCAAGGTAATGAGTGAAATCGATCCAACGGTCGCCGGTTCCAGTTCCATTCCAGGACGCGCCGGGAATGTCAATACCAAAGAGTGTGTGATCCTGCTTGGTACCGCGCACGCGCAAATCCACAAGGCGAGGATTCACATCAAGCGATGCGGCGGCCCAGATGGGTTTGGTCGAGGACCCTGCAACGAGAAGATCAAAGTTCCTGTCTCCCAAATAGCGGTTCCTGATTGCGGCGGGTGCTTGAGTGGCGAGCCATTGGACCGGCGGATGCACATCGATTTTGCTTTTCCCGTCGGCGCTCATCACCGTTTCCCATTGATCCGTGGAGGAGCTGCGCGGCCATCCAGCCAGCGCAAGAACCTCACCATCGAGATTCATGATGGAGATGGCGACCCGCGGCGGAAGAAACAGCCGCCTTGCTTCCATGCGCTGCATTTGAAGTTTCTGCGGGATTCTTTTGCCATCAGCTGGAGGAGTAGTACCGCAGTCGACCCTTGAACATAGAGTGATTGCCGCGGTGAGCAATCGTTTTTGGAGTTCACGACCGTGCTCGTCAACCGACTGCTGCGCCGCAGCCTGCAATTTAGGATCGAGCGTGACGCGGTCAAAGCTGAGTTGCTTCTCGCGCTCGGACTGAGAGAATCGGGCGAGTTGCTGTAGCCAGATCAGGTGGGCGTTTGTGTCGTATGCGGCGTCCCACTCGCCGTCGACCCAGGCAGCGCCGACCAATGCTCCGGCGCTGGAATGCGTCAGCGTGAATGTTGGCGCCTGGGGCAGTTTGCAGACGGTTTCGCGAGGCCGGAAGCGCGCGCCATTGTTCAATGTGACTTTTCCGCTGACGTCTTTGAAATCGGCACTACCGGCCGGCTGATACGCAAGCTTCAGACTCTCCGAGCTCAGCGTGATGCCGCTGCCCGTGGCGTCAATGTCGACCAGCACAGTTTGCGTGGGACCCTTATCTTTATGCAAAAAGGGGATCTTCCATCCACCGTCGCTGGCGCAATTGAGAACAATCTGCGACTTGCCGCTGGTTTGTTGAGCCGATGCAGTAAACCAATCGACCTGGTTTTTCACGCCTTTCATGGGCGACAAGATGACCCTCGATCGCTGATTTTTCGCGCCGGGGACGGTGGTGATCGTTACCTGGACGCCGGGCCCCTCGAGGAGCCAACTATCGCCCGAACCGTTGCGCCAGGCGATGGTCTTCAAGCCGTCGGGCGTCAGGCGGGTGTCGAGGTCGATGACCGCATCGTAGGCAGGGTTTGCCTGAATCGCAAAGATTGGTGTTCCAGATTCGGAGAATTCGCCGGCGTCCGCCACCGGGAATCGCTCCTCAACGCGAAACAGCGGAGGCATTGTCGCGGATTGCGCGGGGCTTGCATCTTTCTTCCATTTATCCATCAGCCTCATGTATGCGTCGACAGTGGTGAGCGAGGAAATATCGGAGACGAATTGTTTTGCGTCACTGGGACTCCGGAGGCTATTGCCTCCGGGAGTCACGATCTTCAGGGCATCCGGCAGCGTGTTGAATCGCTCAATTTCCTGCTGAAGCTGTGTATCTCTGTTCCTGTTCTCTTCCTCGGAGGAGGCAAATACGATACGGTCCGTGGCGGGCTCGAACTTGAGTTGACTACGAATCTGCTCAAGCTGGCTGCGCACTTCAGCGTCACGGTCGTAAGTGGGCGGCACCGCGCCAAGGGCAATCGCGCCACCTGGTTTCGGGCTCTGGAGCGTCTTGTCGGCCGATTGACCTTGGATGAGAATCAGAATTGGCGAAATGCAGACGATGACGACTGCGCCCGGCACGGCCTTGGCCGTCCAATGCCAACTCCTGCCCACCGCTTCATCCTGAGGGTCGCGGTCTGCAACCATAATGAGAACCGCGCAAGAGAAGAGAACCGACCATCGCAGGACATCTGACAGCGAGGAAACGGAGAGCAACGGCAGATTGCGGCCCGTGAACGGAATGATCTGCATGCTGTTCATCAAAACCTGGGCCATGGTTTCAAGAAAGAACGCGCCGGTGATGATGTAGAGCAGCTCAGTGAGCCAAGAGGCGCCGGATGCGCGCCGGTGGCGCCCTCCAACAAGGGTCAGCGGAAGAGCCGCGAGCAGCAGAATGAAGACCCCGCCCCACGCGCCGTGCTCGCTTGCGACGTAAAAAGCATAGGTGCTGTCGGCTTGAACGGTATTAAGCGCGATTCCCGCCTTTTGCGGGCTGGAATTGCCGTAACCGACACCTGTATACGCGCCAATACGGATCATGCGCAGATTGGCCCAGCGGTGCTCATCGCCGAACGCAAACTGCTGCGCAAGCGAATCGCCATTTCTTCCGTAGGCTTGCTGGGCGAGCCATTGGTCCTGCGCCCATTTTGAAGTATGTTCAGCGAGCGTGATGCGCGTATAGACGCGAGGCCAGTGTTTTGCCCAACCGGGAAAGAACGCGAGGAGAACACCGGCAATGAAAAGTACGATGAAGGCTCCCGCCCACCACTTCGCAAGCGGGCGATGATCTCCTAAAAGGACGACAAAGAGAAAGGGAAGAAAAAGCGCCAGGCCGCCGACCATGCCTCCAGGATCGTCAAAGCCTAATGCAGGCAGTATGCAGCAAGGCAAGAGAATGAGGAAGATTCCGATCAGTGACTTTTTCCTGAGACGTACTCTACCGACGTTATGCAACTGCGCCTTGCCGGGGACCAGGAGAACGGCGAAGCCAAACAACTGGCACAACGGCGCGAATGCCTCCTTGCCGGGACCGTTGAGCGATGGGAAGAGACGCGTGGCCAGGGCGGCGAGAAAGACCAGGAGAATGACAAAACCCACCAGCGCAATTTCACGCCGCTGCCATTGCCTGGCCCACAGCTCGGTCAATGCTTCCTCAAGGTTGACAAAGCGATCCTCGAGCGACTGCCTTGTGTTTCTTCTTGCCTTTCGCCAAAGCCAAATGCAACTGCCCAACCAGAGAAGCAGAAATAGGCCGTATGGTCTCTCGGCGCCGATCGCGGTTTTGAATGAAGAAAAGAAACCGTCAACATGGCCGGGGGTTTGTGACCAGTGGAGAAGAGGCCACATGTGCCAAACCAGCGCAGGAATGGCAAGGAATACGAATAGATTCGCAGCCGGCAGCAAGCGGACCCATCCCTGGTCTTCGGCCTCCTGCTTCCTGACGGCGCTGAGGAACGCCAGTACAAGAATGAACGCAGGAAGAAAAGCCAAAGCTTCCAGCGAGAGGGTGAGACCGCTGATGGCGAGGGCATCGACAGTGCCGGGATTCGCGGCATAACGAAATGCCAGTGCCACGCGCGTGCAGAGAACCGCCCAGCCCACGAGCGAAATACCGAGCAGCGTGATCAGCGTGCGCGGCTCGACCGTGTCGTCATAGAGAAGAGCCATGGGCGCCAGGCAGCAAAGATAGCCGAGCCAGATGACGAGCAACGGAAGAAATATCGGCAAGCCGGCTCCCGCTGTTCCGGAATGCCAACTGGCGGGAACATCTTGAAATGTGTCCAGGTAGAAGTGATAGGGTTCGATGACTGCGTCGAAGGATGAAGTCGCTCCGGGAATTTCTGCAACATCGACAACAGGCTGGCCCGACTGGTTCTGAAATTGACCGTTGACCAGAAGTGCTTCAGTCTGCGGTGCGGGGAGAGCGTCGATGGGCAGCAAGAACGCTTTGTTGCCGGGAGCAGGCACCGCTTCAATCTCGAGCTTGGTCGGGACGGGCGCCGGCGCATCCTCTGGCGGCAGCGGACTGGATTGGCGGAACGGCGGCAAGAATACAACGCCGGGAGTTCCATCGACCGACTCAAGCCGGGCATTGAGCTTCACCCGGGTCCACCGGATTGTGATGATCGATCCCGCGGGAAGCTGCGAAGATTGCGGCTGGATTGCGGAGCCGGGCTGGCTCGCGATCACGTAGTACGCGTGATTGCTGTCCGTCAAAAGCAACTGAATCTGTTCGGCCCACCTGCTGAGCGGCCCCGCTTCAGAGTCCGATTGCGCGCGCATGCGCCGGATGGTCCGGTCCAATTCTGCCGCAAGGCTCACAACCGAGGTTTCGGAGGCAAGCACTTCGCCCTCGCCATTTTCGAGCAGGTTCTTCCCATTGCGATAGACGTTGATCTGCCATTTTCTTACGATCCAGCCGTGTTTTCTGACCGACAAGGTATAGGAGTCTCCATCATGATCCGTGACCTTCCCATCCTGATCGAGGCTGGTGCCGTAGAGGACGTTGTCCTTGCTGTCGAGAACGAATCCTCCTCCGCCGTAGCCTTGCAATGTCAGTTGACCGCCGGGGCCGGAGATGAATTTGATGGTGGGAGAGCTGTGATTGCCGGGCCAACCCGGTACGGCGCCAGCGGAGGGCGAGCCCAGCGTAAGAGAATTGCCGCCGACAGGAGCAACCCCTACCCAGGCAATTTGCGTGTGATCTTTCCATCGGCCCGGATCGTCGACCATGCGCAGCAGGAGCAGCGCAGACACCGCCGAAAGCGCGGCAACGAGCATGCAAACGAATGCCATCCGGATGCGGTCGGAGTTCCGGAAGAGGAGCAAGGCCAATGCGACAAAGGCGACCGCGGGAAGCGTGAGAAAGAGAAGGTTCATCCTCTTAACCAGCCTCTCTTTTGAATCAGCCCCGTGCGATCAAGAACCAATGCGATGGAGGGCCGCACGCGCCGCAATTGACTGGAAATGGCCGGATCGAGTTGAGCAAGTTGTTCTCCGCCGGACCCTATATAGAGCAGCAGGAGCCAATCGAAGCTGCCGCCGACGCTGAAATTTCGCGCGCCTGACTTGGAAATCTTCGTGATCAATTCTTCGCAACGGCGCTTTGTATATGGATCACCGCCGGCGAGGAGGTCGGCGACTACTTTGTTGACGCGCACCCAGGCCTTTTTGGAAAGAATCACAGCGTAGGTGGGAGGAAACAGTCCGCGCATCAACTGCATGAGACCAAAAATTGCGATGGCTGCACCAGCCGGCTCCAGTGGCAGGCGATGCTGCTCCGCACCAGGAGCGTCGAGGAAGGGAATCGGAGGGTGATGAAACCGCAGGCACCATGCGGCCGCGCCGAGAATCAACCCTCCGACTCCCGTCAGCATGGCGGTTAGGTTGATTGGCAGCGACTTGAATGGCTCAGAGGAGGCGGACTTCGTCGGCTTGCCGCGGGCCCCGTCGATTAAGAGCAGATCGGCCAGGTCGTCGTATTGATCGGGGTCGATTTCTTGGGCAGCGTCTGGCGCAATCATGCGATCGGAATCGGCGATCGTCTTCACGGTTTGCTCGATCGCGCGGCGTAGTTTGCTTACCTCCCGGAATAGTTCAGATGAGGCAATCGCGTCCTGATCGGGTTTGGACGAACGGACGGCACTTTTCTTTTGGGCCGGTTGAAGAGCTTCATAGTACGGCTGGAACTGAGGGTCGGAGGCCAAATCGCCGAGTGTCGCCGCGAATCGTTTCTGCAGGTCGAACAGTTTGGCGATCTGAACAAACTCTGGAACGGAGATGCGTAGTTGCTTGCTCTTGCTGTAGAGCCGCAGCAAATCCATGCATTCCAGCGCCAGGATAGCGCGCTCTTCCCTGGGGACGTCTTTGCCGGCAAAGGATTTGCCATCGCGCAGTGCTTGCGAGAGAGACCAAAAATTCGCCCAGCCCTGGGGGTTTTCATACGCGATCGCGAGCTTAGTCTCCACGGCAAGATCGTTGCGGAGACTGGATGAAGCAAGCTGCTTGAGCCACGCGCGCGCAGCCGCTCCCATTTGGCGCGGCTCTTCCTTGAGCTGAAGGGCTAGATCTTTCAGGGACGCGTCGAGAACGCTTTTGAATTTCTCCAGCGCGACATTTATTTCCTCGACTGGAAGGAAGGTGAGGCTGTCGTAGAGCCAGGTGCGTATGAGGCTACTGGGGCCCTGGCGAAGGCGCGCGGCAGATTCTTGTTTGAGAATCTGATTCAGCCTGGGATCTTCACTGCTCTTCCACGGAGCGAGCCAGGGTTGCCGCTGCGCAAAGTCCTTGAGGAATTCGTATTCTGCGTCTCCTGCCTCCGCATTGCGCAGGAACCGCCGCCATTTCTCCAAATCTGCACGCGTCACGTCGCCCTTTTTGGCGATCATCTGACGTTTGCAACGCGCAAGGCAGAGTTCGGCAGGAAGTTCGAGGTACTCCGGAACGAGCGGGGGAACCGACTCAGTGTCGAGTTGCCTGTTGAGCGCATCGCTATCGAGATAAGGAACCATGGTCCGCGGAATACGCGTTGGGCCGATGTGACGTCGCGACGCGAGGATGGCGCGTGTTTGATTGGGACCGATCCTCGTGTGGTGGTTCGCTTTGTCCATTGCATTCTGAAATGCGGCGGCGAAGATCTCCGCGGCGAACATTCCATCTTTCGGCAGCTCTTCGGGAAATGCCGAGTCATTTTCGCCGGTTGCCTTGCGCCACAATCCGGCGCGGTCGAAGAATTGTTTCGCGTCGGGCCAGTAGAGTGCCGGCTGATTGACCATTGCGCGGGCTCTCTCTGAAGTCGACGAGGACTCGCTCAACTGTTGCAAAAGCGCTTGCAGTTGATCGCCATCGCGGATGACGGGTGAGGGGTCGATCTTCTCGCCGAATGGTTCGTCGTCGAGTAAAGCGCCTGCGCCGAATCCGGCTGCCTGCGTATACGAGCCGCCCACCATCCATCCGCGGCCGGTTTTGAGCCAGGTCGGCAGACGGAAGCTCAGGCTTGCCAACTCGGCCATTGTGGGGCGCTGCTCGATGCCCAATGCCCGAGGCGGAGCCACAACGGGGACTGGTGATTGCAACGACCCGGCCAGGAAGCTCGCCCACTTCTTTTCAAACGTCGCCAGCCTTGTAGTCTCCCGGGCAAAGCCATCGAGTTCGCGTTTTGCGAGGATCTCTTCAACTACAGAGCGCAGCAATGCCGTGCTGAGTTGCTCCGCAGTCATGAAGGTCGCGCGCCGTGAGCTTTGCGCGCCAAACATGCACTCCAGAAGACCGGCAGCATTCCAACTCGCTCGACTCCAAAGCGTATCGCTTCCCTCCCAGGGTCCGAGATCGAGCAGGACAGTGTACGGATAGCCGCCGCGGTATTGAGGATTGATGCGCTCGCGATAGAGAAGGGCCGGACTGCCACCGGGAAATATCAGGCCAAAGCTCGGGCTTCCCGAGGGAATTCCGTACAGATCGCCAAGATACTCGCTGGAAATGCCGGGCCATTCTCCAATTAGGGTGCGCATCGAATACTCATTCCCGCCATATGCCAGGATCTTCATTCGATCTCCCTCAGTGTGAGAGGCGCAACCGCACCTTTACTCGAGCTCTAACGTGAATTTCACAAGTTCCAACACGCCACAACTGATCGCCGGCTGGTTGTCCACGACCGGAGGAACTGCGACGACAGCGAGTGCCGAACCCGGGGTGGCTCTTGAAGCACCCAGGCTAGAGTCTGGGGGAGCGGCCGTGTCTGGTTTTGGGTCCGTTTGTACCGCCGGCGGCAGGTCGTCCCACTGGGCCGGAGCAAGTCCGGTCGTCCAAACAAAGAAAGCGCCTTTGATGGTTTCTCCATCCAACCGTTCGCGAATCATTCTCTGACTGGGGTCAGATGGGTCGTAGAAGCTCTTCAGTTTTTCAAGGTTTGCAAGTGCAAGCTCTCGTATCGCCTCGCTGCTTCGCGCCGAGGGCAGTTCCACTTGAGCCTTGATCGCGGCGAGGCCGTTCAGCGCGAGCTCTTTATCGATGCCGGGTTGGCCAAGCCAACTATTCCCACGGTGCCCATTTCTGGAGTTGGCGGCATCGACCGTGATCGATTGGGGCTCTTCAGTGTCTGGTTGCGCCAATTCCACACTCTCCTGATTCGTGGCGGAATCCTGATGGCTGAGTTGCGAAAGATCAACGAGGTCAACCTTTGTGACCACGATGATCTTTGGTGTCTCGTCGCCTTCGATCTGCCGCAGACTCGCGCTCAGCCTGGCATTGAATTGCGACTTCTTTGCACGATCTTTCCTGTTTTGCGGCGGAATGAACTCTTCGAATATGGGAATGCTCGTAATATCGAGCAGGACAAAGATGCAGTCAGAGTTCGCGGCTTGCTCCGCAACCATCTCACCTGCCCCTTCCTGAAAATGTTCTCCAGCAAGGTCGTACAACACAAGCGCACGCCGCTCCCGATCGACGATCTTGCTGTAGAAGCCGGCGCGCATCAGCGCTTCGGCGGGACCGGTATTGTGCATATCCAAAGGCTGCCAGTCTCTCAGACTTTGGATGGCTTGAAGGGCGTTGGCAAAAAACCTGAAAGGCTGGCGCTGCTCCTCCGGCACATTCATGTCGGTGGCAACGAACGGGGAGGCGTAAACGAAGTTCTCAACCTGAAGGTTGCTGGGAAGGCTATCGGGATTGACCACAATAGACGACAGAACACTCTTGCCGACGTCAGCGGGCCCTCTGAGCTGCACGCGTTTGCCCTTCCCGCTTGAAAGCAGCCGCAGAAGTTCGGACGGAAACCACATGGCCTTGACGCCAACTACCTTCTCGGCGGCGCCATGGATGATGGGCAGGGTCCAATGCTTGACATCCCGGGGTGCGCTTCTTCCGCCGGGTGCGCTGGGATCGACCCAACGCAAAGTGAAGGTTTCGCCGAGAGACTGGACGCGATTCTTGGCGCCATCGTTGAGGTTCAGGATGAGAGGATTCAATCGCCTGCAGTTTTCGTGCGCCAGAAAGGGCCGCTGCGCGAGAGTGCGGTTGGCTTTGCAACCAATCTTCTTGCAGCGCGCGAACAGCTCGCGGGTCGAGGTGCCCTTGACGATATCCCAGTTCTTGCAGGCCGGGCAAAACCGGATAAACCTGGTCTCCGCAGTGATCGATTCAAAGCAGAGCGGACAGATTCTCGGGTCGGCCTGTTGCGGCGACTTGGCGACAACCCACGCGACTGAATTCTTTAGAAACTCGAGCAGCTTGCTTAGGAATTCCATGTCACTGCCCCTCTTGGCAGGGGTTGCAAGGGGAATTTCAGTATAGAGATACCGAAAAGTGGGGACAAGTTGATTCTGGCGCAGAAAAAAAACGGGCCCGGGCGCGTGGAATTGGCAATTTCCGTGTCTGTCTTGGTAGGGGACAATTTGTCATGCATCGTCTATCGGACGAGCGGATGCGGTAAAAAGTCGGCCGGGTCCTGGGATTCCGAGATGCAAAGCCCACGAACCGGCTGCCGGGAACCGTAGTAGGATGTTGGCTTTTTTGACCATGGCTACGCGCAAACTTACTTGCCCCAATGACAATGCTCAATTCACAGAGCAAGAGGCGGCGCGTCTGTGCGTTGCTTGCAAGGAGCCTTATCGTCCGCAGGCAGGCCAAATCAAGCGATGTTCAAGCTGCGGCGCATATGACAAGAATGGAAGACTTCCATGCGAATGTCTTGAAGGCCGTCTCGAAGACTTCGGTTACCGTTGTCCAAGTTGCGGACACGAAGGCGGAGCAGAGTTGCTCGATGGACCGCTCGCGTGTCCGTACTGCCTGGATGCAGTGGAGAGACCTGATGCCCCACGTCCGAAATCAGCACATCAATTTCGGCGGGTGGGCCAAATTGCAGCTCTTGGTTTGTGCGCTGTTGGTACTTTAGCGGCGGCATACGAACTGGCGCCACAAGTTGTTGAGCGTTGGCATGACCTTTCGAGGATACTTCTGACAAGGCGCACCGCGCCGAAGAGTGTTCAGCCGGGCGTGGGGAATCCGCCACCCACTAAAGTCTCGCTGCCTCGCGAACCTTCGCAACCGAAGCCTGATCCCCGAATCTCGGGCATTCAAGGTGGGCCGGTTGGGACGGCGCAATTGCAGCCGAACGAGCAGCAAACCCCGGCAACGCCGCCAGAGCAAATTACCTCACCGGCAAATCCAGCGGGAGGAGCCGGCAATGAGCCGCCTCCAGCGGTGAAGCCCGCTGTCAAAGTTGTGCCTCCGGTGATTGTCTCGTTTACCAGCTCAGCGTCAACCATCGAACGAGGCTCGATAGCGACTCTCCGCTGGGAAGTGACGGGAAACAATCCAACTGTCACCATCCTTCCCGGAGTTGGAACGGTTCCATCCACTGGTTTCTGGCAGGTGAAACCGGAAACCACGCAACAATTCACGCTATCCGCTACCAACAATGGTGAATCGATTCTTCTGACCCGGATTATTACGATTGTCGTCAATCCACCAAAGCGCCCTACGATTGTCAGCTTTACAGCCGACTCGAGCCAGTTGCGGCTTGGCCAAACGACCGCACTGCGCTGGACGATTCTTGGAGCTTCAGAAGTTCGCATTGACCCCGGCATTGGAGTGGTTGGCACAACCGGAACTGCAGTGGTACGTCCGCTGCGCAGCACGGGGTACACATTGACGGCAACTGGCCCCGGCGGCACATCGACGGGCACATTGCCCATCAGCGTCGACGTTCCCCCTTCGGCGCCGGCTCGTTCACCGAGTTATTCCCCGCCGGCGAATCCCACCGGCACGAATCGAATGCCCTCTTCCGGCAACAGAAGAGATGCGCAGGCGCTCGAGCTTCTTGCCGCCGTGCAGACTGCCGTGGGCGGCAAGAGTAATCTTGAGTCGATCCACGATTGGCAGCGCACAGACAAGGTGTATTGGGAAGCGAATAGTGGGTGGACTATTGAAACGACAACTTTCGCTGCCCCATCCAGTATTCGTGTCGAGTCGCAATGGGGAAACACGACGGTGAACTTCAGCAACGGCGAAACCGGTTGGACGTGGTCGTCTACGCGGCCGGTGCGGAGCGATCTGCCGTCGTCAACAGCAGCAGGCATGCCGTTCCGCTCTCTCCCATCTCTTCTCCTCAGCGATGATGATCCTCAGCGGACCGTAACCGTTGCCGGCCCATCAACGCTCCTGATTGCCGACAAGCATGGCGATCGGGTGCTCCTCAAAGTCGATCCCGGGACGCATCTGCCGCAAGCCGTTGCTTGGACTAATTTCGATGGGGCGGAACTCGAGGAAACCTACTCGAATTGGCGCCAGAGCGCAGGGGTCTTGTGGTGGTGCCACATGACTCGCTCAAGAAATCATCAAGAGTTCTTACGCGCCGATATCACCAACTTTCGCGTCAACCAGGGTTGGACTCCACAGCGGATCGCGTTTGTTGGACCGTAACGAGCCTGGCGGTTGCACTCCCGGCTTTCATAGCTGCGGGCTGCGCCGTTAATTATTGCCGAATACCGGAATCGACGCGCCGTGAATCACGTGCGCGTCGTCGCTGGCCAGGAAGAGAACGACCTTCGCAATGTCTTCTGCCTTCGGCCACTTCGTAAAATCGGCGCCCGGCATGGCGGCGCGGTTGGCCGCAGTATCGATGATGCTGGGCAGGATGGAATTGGCGCGCACTCCGCTGCCCATCAAGTCTGCGGCAAGTGAATCCATCAACGCTATGGCGGAGGCCTTTGTGGCGGCATAGGCGGAGGCGCCTGCGGCGTGATCCCATGCGGCCTTGGCGGCCACATTCACAATGGCGCCGGACTTTCGCGCAATCATCTGCGGAACGGTTGCCTTGGTCAACGCATAGCCGGAGAGTAGATTCAGGCTCAACAAACGCTCGAGCATCTCTGGCTCGAGATCCCAGAGGGGGACGCCGCCCGCATAGCCGCCAACGGTGTTAACCAGCACGTCGAGGTGATTCCACTGGGAGAGAATCCGGCTCACGAGATCGGCCGTCTGACGCGTGTCGGTAACGTCAACATCGAACCCCGCGAGACGATTCGCGCTTGCGCGCGCAGCGTCTTTCAGGGTTTGGAGTTCTTTCTCATTGCGCCAGGTGACGGCCACTTGCGCGCCACTCTCAAGGAACGCGAGACTCACGGCGCGTCCCAGGCCGCCGGTGCCACCGGCAACCAAAACAACTTTTCCAGAAAAATCTAAAGCCATCTTCCGACCTCCTCGCCACAGTGCCATTCCAGTATTCCATGTCAGCGAATAAGAAGCTCAGCAGCCATACGCAGCATCAGTGATTTGTGACGATGACCGATTTTGCAGCGGCCGAATCAGCGGCCGCCATGATAGGATGGCTGCGCCCGTGCGGACCGCGTGCATCCGCTGCCTGAAACAATCATTGCTGCGTTCAGCGCGTTAGGAGTTTCTATGCGACGAACATCAAGATGGATCGGTGCAGGTTTGTTTTTTGTGGCCGCGGTCGTGCCAGTTTCTGCCGCGATGACTGAAGCCTTCAGAAACGAGAAGGTCATTGTGACCGAAGTGACGCTGGCGCCGGGCGATTACGTAACGGTCGCCGATGAGTATGCCAGCGTACTTGTCTGTTTATCCGGTGACCTCGTCACGATCATGCCGGTGGACATGGCGGGCGTGGTGTTGCCTAGGCCCATCCAGCGCGGCGACACCATGAGCGTGCCAGAACGGCTACGCGAAATCTCGAACTCCGGCCACGCACCGCTGCATCTCGTGCGCGTAGAATTCCCGGGCGCGGGCAGCGACCAAACCTGGGGCATGGCGGGCTTGCCGCCAAACTACAAGGTGCTTTTTGAAGACCGTCACAGTCGCACCTACGACATCCGAATTGCCGCGCATGCCTGGGAGCCGCAGCATACCCATCACGCTCGTGTTGTGGTTTGCCTCAGCGGTGCGCAACTGGAGCATGTGCTGACCGACGGGAGCGTCCAACCCTCCACGCTAAGGACCGACGAAGTGGTGTGGCGGCTCGGCCAGACGCACAAAGGCCACAACCTCGGCGATACCGATCTGTGGGTCGTTGCCATCGAGCCGAAGTGAGCGACGCGCACCCATTGGGAGCCCCAATGAACCTGCAATTGCGGTGGAAGTTTGCGGCTGTGCTGATGGCCGTTGCCTTCTCGGTTTTTGAGAACGTGTAGCGCTGTTTGCAATGAGGTTCACTCCATTGCATGCGTGATACGATTTGCGGAGATTGCGAGGGAAAGATGGCTGACGCCGCGCCTCATCGCGCCGGAATGTCGCGCAGGGAATGGGTAGTCGTCGGCCTGCTCGTCTTTTCAGTTCTCGTCAATTACGTCGATCGCGGCAACCTCTCGCTGGCTATGCCGCTTCTGGAGCGAGAGTTCGCGTTTTCGTCGCTGCGCGCGGCCGAGTTGCTCTCGGCATTTTTCTGGACGTACGCAATTGTGCAGCTCCTCGGTATCGCAGGCTGGTTGACGGATCGATATTCGGCAGGCTGGGTGCTGATGGGCGGTTACCTGCTGTGGTCTCTTGCCATGGCATTTCTCGGCGTCGCGCCCAGCTATGTCGCGCTCTTTGCGCTGCAACTCGTCCTCGGAATGGGCGAGTCGGTTGCGTATCCATGTTACTCGCGCATCTTTGCGGCCATGCCGCAGGAGCATCGCGGCCGCGCCAATGCATTCATCGACGCGGGAACCAAGATTGGTCCCGCCGCAGGCGCGTTCGTGGGCGGACTGATGCTGGTGCACTACGGCTGGAGAATGCTCTTCTTGGCGTTTGGCATCGGTGCGCTCATCTGGATTGTGCCGTGGTACTTCGCCATGCCGCGTGACCAACAAACGAAGAGCCAGAACCCAATCGGGCAAGAGCAGCAGGGCACGAACCCCGGCGCGGAGCCTTCCATTCTGAAGATGCTGCGATTGCGTTGTGCCTGGGGCGCTTTGATCGGCCACTTTTGCGGCAATTATTTTTACTATCTGGTGCTGGGCTGGTTGCCGATTTATCTCGTGCAGGAGGAGCACCTGTCGATTCGTGATATGTCGAGGCTTACGGCGGCAGTTTTTCTTTTGATTGCCTGCTCCACGGTAACGGCGGGATGGATCTCCGATCGCCTGATTGCTCGTGGAGCCTCGCCAACGGCAGTGCGCCTCACTTTGGTTGCGGGCGGGCAGGCAGTGGCGTCCATTCTGCTCGTGCTTGTGCTGGTTCACGGCCATCCATTAATTGCGCTGGGTCTGCTTGCGATCGCATGCATCGGCCACGGCGGCTACGCTTCAAACCACTGGGCGATTGCGCAAACTCTCGCAGGACCCAAGATGGCCGGCCGCTGGTCGAGCCTGCAGAACGGCTTTGCCAATTTCTCCGGGATTGTCGGGCTGTGGCTCACGGGATATATTGTGCAGACGCACCGCAGTGCGCGCCTGGCCTTCGCCATCACCGGCGCCGTAGCGCTGGTCGGCGCATGTTCGTGGATCTTTCTGGTGCGGCGCGTCGAACCGGTAAAGTGGAAGTCTCTGCCATCGGGCTGGCGGCGCGCCTGAAAACCGCATCAGTCCTTATCGCGCGGCTGCGCGCGCCTCCAACTTCCGAATGGACTTGATCATTTCAGCGAGCGCTGCTTTGCCGATCTCAGTTTCGAATTCGTTCTGCATTTGGTCGAGCGCGGCGATGACACGCACGGCGCAACGCTTGCCTTGCGGCTTGAGCGCAAGAAGGTAGGCGCGCGCGTCATTGGGGTCGATCTTGCGTAAGAGCAGCCCTTTAGCCTCAAGCGATGAGACACAGTGGCTCAGGTTGCCGCGCGTGGTGGCAAAAGTCTCCGCCAGTTGCGAGGGCTTGACCTGGCGCGGCGCCTCAAAGAACAACGCGGCCATCACCAATGCCTCAAGGAACCCGAGACTGTCGGCAGCGAGCGCCCGCGATGCTAGCGACTCAAAGCGTCGCGCCGCGCGGTTGACGGCGAACATGGGGCTTTCCCGGAGAAAGGCGTCGATGCGCATAGTTCCGGAAAGTAGTTTAGCACTTCAACTATTCGCGATGATACAAAATCATCGTGAAAGAGGCCAGGTACGTCGGTGATGATCAATTGAATGCACCTATTTCGATTGATCCTGAAGGTCCGATTCGTGCTGCTGGCGGCCTTGTTACGAGCGGCTTTCTCT
>Ga0302320_10004920_pt1 | contig 30134 bp, 25 predicted proteins | sample Bog_T0_3_FD_202130 | JGI IMG/M metagenome (GOLD analysis project Ga0302320, IMG submission 202130) | Peat permafrost microbial communities from Stordalen Mire near Abisko, Sweden - Bog_T0_3 | ecosystem: Environmental > Terrestrial > Soil > Wetlands > Peat | place: Sweden: Abisko, Stordalen Mire... | reverse complement strand
TTTATGAATTCGTCCACTTATCCGATTAATCTATCGGAACTCGTCGGAACCTTCGCGAACAGTTCCGGAACTATCGTGGGAACTCCGTTCGCCATCGGCGACGGGCCGTTCACAGCGACTGTTCCCCTCGGGGCTACTCAACTTCAACTTGGCATCAATGACGACATTTACAGTGATAATACGGGATCTTTTGTCGTTAATGTCTCAGGCAATGCACCTTCCGCGACTCCGGAACCCAGTAGCCTCCTCCTCTTCGGCTCCGGGATTTTTGGCCTAGCTGGAGTAGCGCGGCGGAAATTCTGCCGATAGGTCCGCTGCTTGCATCCTGAGGGAAACTAAAAGCGTGTTCGCTTTACAACCGTGGGTCTGGTCCACGGTTGTAAAGCGAAGATAGCGCTTGCTGTATGGCCCAACGCGGCATCCACCTTCTAATGTTGTGTAATCCAGTCCGCTCACAGATTCAGCGCCTTCAGCACCTGCTCCGCCCGCATCCCGCGCACGGCGATCAGCTTGTTGCGCCCGGTCTCGCCCGAGACGATCACGATACTCGACTTCGGTACGCGGAACAGATCGGAAAGATACTCGACCACCGCGTGGTTGGCCTTTCCATCCACGGGAGGCGCAGTGATGGCAAGTTTAACGGCATCGCCCATGGTTCCTACGATTGCGTTGCGGCTGGCGCGGGGTTGGACGCGCAAAGCGAATTGCGCTCCGTTGGCGGTGTCGCGAACCGTGAACGCCACGGCTATCCCGCCACGGCAAAGACCAGCTCAATCGCCGCGAGCACAGCCGTGGCCAGCGCAGCCGGTTGATGCAGCACGTTGCCCGGAAACTGGTAGAGCACTTTCATGCACAGCGCAGTGGTAAGAGCCGTTGCGGCAGCGGTGTTCCAGCGCAGAAAGCGGTCGCTCTTGCGCTGCGAGCGCACGGCGTTCATCAGGCCGATGGAGATGATGGCAATGGCCGTGCCTCCCATCCATGGACATCGCAGCAAGCTCAACTTCGGAATGTACGCGGCCAGAAAGTGTGCCGAGCCCAATATCACCAGCAGCCACGCACACAATGTGTCTATCCATTTCATTTTCATTGAGCAGGCTCCTTATTGGGCGCAGGATAGGTTCGCGCTCCGAAGATGGCCGTTCCGACCCTTACGCAGGTCGATCCTTCCTCGATTGCAACTTCGAAATCGTGGGACATTCCCATGGAAAGCTCATTGAGCGGCAGACCGCCGTGGGCGCGCATCCGGTCGCGCAACTCACGCAATTGAGCAAAGCAGCCTCGCGCTCCCTCTGGATCTTCGGTAAAGGGTGGCACTGTCATGAATCCGCGAATCGCGAGGTTCGCAAGCCTGGCCTGGGCGTCGAGCAAAGCCAGCAACTCGTCCGACTTGGGATCGAGCCCGGACTTCGCCTCCTCGCCTCCTACGTTGATCTCGATCAGCACGTCCAACCGGCGATGCAGCCGCGCCGCCGCTTCGTTCAGCCGCTCGGCCAAGCGCAGCGAATCCGCGCTATCAACTGCGTCGAACAACTCTACTGCCCGTGCGGCTTTGTTCGATTGCAAGTGGCCAATCAGATGAAAAGTTCCTGCCGTGGAGGCAGCCAACACCGCATCGCGTTTGCCGGCAAACTCTTGCACCTTGTTTTCTCCGAACAGAGTCTGTCCAGCGGTAATCGCCTCCAGAATCGCCGGGGCGGGATGAGTCTTCGAGACCGCCATGAGCGCAATGTCACGCGGATCGCGGCCCGCCCGCCGCGCGGCCCGCTCGATGCGTTCACGAATTTCTGCAAGGTTTGAGGCAATAGACATGGTTCCAAGATTGTAATGCAGCGCGCCGAAGAGATAGCCTCGCGTACAGTGGCGCGAGGTGCCTAGCTGGATGCGGAAGCAACTCCGATTGAGGAAAATCCGCGATCTGAATCTTGCCAGTTTGGCTTGACACTCCCTTGCGTAACTCCCGCGCATGGCACAATGGAACCCTGCCGATGCAGGGGTTGTCCATAATCATGACGCGAACATTTCTAATTCGTGCGCTTGGCGCACTGATGCTCTGCCTGTTGACCTTGCCCGCCCGCGCCCAGGAGGGTGAAGGCGCGCTCAAGAACATTCCGCCCAAGGGCATCGCCGTCGATGAACTGATCCAGCGCTTCGCCTCCAAGGAAAAAGAGTTCAAATTGGCGCGCGAGGAATACACCTGGACCCAGAGCGTGAAGGTGCAAACCCTTGAAGGCAATTCCGTGGATGGCGAATATCAGCAGGTCTTTGACGTGCTCTTTGACGACAAGGGCAAGCGTATTGAACTGATCAAGTTTGCTCCGCAAAACACCCTCTCCCGCATCGACATGACGAAGGAAGATCTCGACGACATCGAAAAGCGCATGCCCTTCACCATGACCATCGACGATCTTCCGCTCTACGACGTCAAGTACCTGGGACAGCAGCAGGAAGACGAACTTAATTGTTACGTCTTCGATCTCAATCCCAAGAAGATCGACAAGGGCCAGCGGTATTTCGAAGGGCGCATCTGGGTCGACGATCATGACTTTCAGATCGTGAAGACCTACGGTAAGAACGTTCCCGACCTTGTCAAAGCAAAGAAGGGCGAAGAGAATCTCTTTCCGCGCTTCACAACATGGCGCGAACAGATCGACGGAAAGTACTGGTTTCCCACCTACACCAAGGTCGATGACAACCTGCATTACATGATGGGTGACATCCACATTCGGCAGGTCGTGAAGTACGAAAACTATCGCCGCTTCGGATCGAAGACGAGAATCCTCTACGAAGGGCAGGAGATCAAAGGCGCAGAGGACCAGAAGAACGGCGATAAGGAAGCCAAGTAATATTCGTTGGCCCCAAGTTCCTACGCAGCTCTTGGCAGCGAACGCTCCGCGGCGGCCTGAATGAACTTCTTCATCACATTTGCCCACATGACTTTCTTGCGAACCGCGCTCTCTTTTACGGTGCGTCCGGCGGCAAACATCGAGAGCAGAACCTTCATCTTGATCACCCCCAGAATTTCACGCTCCTCGCGCGTGGCTCCGTATGCGTCCAGAAAGTTTTCCTGCACCTCGGTTGTAATCGCTCGGTTGCAGAACGGATATTTCTCCAGCGCCTCGACGCATGCCAGAAAAGTCGCAGGGTCCGTGTAGCTGCTGCCGCTAACTTCTATCCGGGCAAAATCGCTGAAGCCAACTCCGCCTTGCTCCAGCACCACAATGTTGAGCGGATTAAATTCGTTGAGCACCGCCGAGTTGGTCAAGGGTTTACGCGCGCGGTCGAGAATTGCTCGCGTTCCGGAGAGAATCTTGACGATGGACGCGTCATCCAGTCCCTTTTTCTTGCAACTGCGGCAGAGCTTTTCCAACTCAATCTGCAAGGCATCACCGTCCAGCGGCTTGGGCATTTGCGCCGTAACCCGCTGGAATGAACGCAGCCAAAGACCGCTCGCCTTGGCCGCATTCTGAAGCAACCCGAGACCCGCGTAACCTGGCAGTAGCGCGGCTTTCATGATGATCGACTGCAGCGGAATGCCCACGAGCTTTTCGCCCACTACCGCGCCGAGCGCGCTGAAGTCTCCAATGGGCCGTGGAATACCCGCCAGATTCTTCCCGACCGCAATACTCCATATTGAGTGAAGATGCCCGGTCTCGACCGCAGCCATGTTGCGCGCGCCCGCCTGTCCACACTTGCCGGCGCGGTAGATCTTTGCGGAGAGCCGTTGGCTGCCCGCTGCAAAGTCGGCGACAACCTCGTAGATAAAGTGATCTGGCTTTGGTGTGTGGCCCACAATGCGAACCGTACGCGGCTCGCCTAGCTCCGGAAACCACTGCGAACCGCAGCTCCGTAATTCTCCGGCAATCTGATCCATTACATTGTCTAGCATCCGAACTCCAAGACCCTGAGCTTACGGCATTCGAGAAATCTCGACCTAGCACTGGAGATTTAGATGCGAACGACTGCGCAGACCTGAAGGTACTAAGGTTAAATAGCGCGGAATGAATCACATAACAGGCGCAATCAATAAAACAAATACTTGCGCCATTTAGCGTCGCTGCGTCCCATCATGCGCATCAGGTGCCGGCTTGTATGCAGCGAGAAGGGCCTGGGCTCCCGCATGGGACGCATGCCACACTCATGCGGCAGCGCGTTTCCTTTGCGGCGATTGCATTCATGGCAGCACGCTACCAGGTTTTCCCAGGTTGAAAGTCCTCCGCGCGAACGCGGCAGTACGTGGTCGAGGGTCAATTCGCTGGCCGGAAGCACGACTCCGCAGTACTGGCAGGTGTTGCGGTCGCGCAGCAGAATGTTCTTGCGCGACAGGGCACGCGTCTGGTGCGGAATGCGGCGATACTCCAACAATCGAATCACCGAAGGAACGCGGATCGCAACCCGCGATGAGTGCAGAAAATGGCCGTTGATTTCCTCGGTTGCCGCTACGCCTTTCAGTACCAGAACAATGGCGCGCCGCGCGGCACAGATATTAATGGGCTCATAGGAAGCGTTGAGAACCAGTACGGGAGCGTGCATTGCCGAGTAACCGCGCTCGGCGTGATCGTTATGCGTCCGGAATGCTCTGTGACTCTCCATTGGCGTAATCCTCAGGACAGGCGGGTACCGCGTTCGTGCCCGTCAATTCGTTGCTCTCCGTATGTCGATGAAATGCCGCGGCGCTGGAGGAGGGTTCCCTGCGCCGCGCCCGACGATAGTGGATCAGGCGATACCAACAGCTCATTACGCGATGAAGCTGATGCGCTCCCCAACGCGCTCCGTTCGGACTCTTCAGAAAAACCAGCCGTAACGCGTGCCAAGGCGCGCGCCGGGGTTACGACCCACACACGCGAGGCGCCTGCCAGACGCAGTTCGCGCGCACACTCGGAGGCCGTGGCCCCGGTTGTGAGCACATCGTCCACCAGTAGAATTTCGCGGCCTTTCACGCGCTCGCGCGATGCCACCTTGAACGACCCGCGAATTTGTTTGCGCCGCTCCTCGGCATTCAGCGCCACCTGCGATTCGGCGAAACGCACGCGCAGCAATGTGGTCAGGTCCAGGGTCAGATGGCGTCCACTCGATTGTTCGATTCCGCGGTGCGCGGCGCGCGCGATCAACTCGGCCTGGTTGAAGCCGCGCGATCGCATCCGCAACTTGTGTACCGGCACGGGGATCAGCAGCAACTCCGGTACGTCGATGTCTCCCTCAAGTTGCAGGCAGGCTTCTGCCGTAAAACGTCCCAGCAGATTTGCCGCCGCGCGTACCCGGTCATATTTCAGCAGGTGGACGAGTTGCTTGAGAACGCCAGAATAGGGCCCATAGTTGACGGCGCGCTCAAATGCCGGTCCCTCGCTTGCGCATTCCGGGCAGCACGCATCGCCAAATGCCGCGTTGGCCGCAGACAGCCGGTCTCCGCAAACGTTGCAACGGGCAAACTCAATAGGCTTTATGGATTCAATGCACGAGGAGCAAACTGGAAGCCGGGAAACAGAGAAGAGAGAAGCTTGGCAGAATCGGCAGTCGCAGGGAAATAAGGCCGCAAGAAGGCTTTTCACCGCATCTCCAAATATTCGGGGAGCCTGCGGCCTTCCGGTCGGTATGCTGTCCCAGCTACTGCTGAAGACTGGCCTCCTTTGGAAAACACCAAGAAGCGCGGCTACCGGCGAAGACCTGTTTCTTCTCCGGTCCGCAGCTTCGATGACCCAGTATATACCAACCGGCGTCCTCCCCGAACCCGAGTCCACGGGATCATTGCTTTCTCGAGTTTGCATAATCCATCGATGTGCCACATCGATCTCTCCCGGTATTTTTCCGGCATAGGCAATCGCCAGATTTAGCAGGTTTCGGGATATGCTCACGTAAACCCAGCTCACCCAGTTTCGTCCAATGGTGTGAGCGGCCATGGAAGAGACCTTGACAGTACCGGCAATGAGCAATGCGGGATGGTCTGCTGCGGAGTTCGACGATCTCGTCCGCGAACATCAGGCGAGGATCTACCGCATACTCTGGTGCGAACTGCGTGACGATGAGGCCGCTGCGACCTTGACCCAGGAGTGTTTCCTGAAGGCCTATCGCGCCCGTGCTGAATTCCGCGGCGAATCCAGCGTACATACATGGCTGGTGCGAATCGCCCTGAATCTTGCCCACGATTACCAGCGCAGCCGACGCCACGGTTTTTGGAGACGCCTGCTGGGCGGCGACCCCAGGGAAGCGGAGTTGGCCACCGAAATGGCCGAAGACGCCGCGCCGCGCGCCGATCGCGCTCTGCTCGCCCGCGAGCAACTGCAGCGGACCATGGACGCGGTCAAGACCCTTTCGCCACAGCAGCAAACGGTATTTCACTTGCGCTTCCTCGAAGAACTGGCGCTCGAAGATATCGCGGGGGCAATGGGTATCGAGATTGGAACGGTGAAGTCGCATCTGTCGCGCGCAGTCAACGCGCTCAGAAAGCAAAAGGACAACCTATGAAGCATCTGACGGATGAAGAATTGGCGGAATGGCTGGCAGGGGAAAGTAGTGACGAGACGCGTGCGCACCTGCGTTGCTGTGCGAGTTGTAACGCGGAGGCCATCAACCTGCATGACAACGTGGCGCAGTACTCGGTGGCCCTGCGCCAGAGGTCGTCCCTCGCTCAGAATGCACGGGTGACGGGGAATTTCGCTCCCGGCAAAGCCCTTGCGCGTCACCGCTTGCGTTGGGCAGGCGCTACGGTGCTGGCCCTGTTGCTGGCAGCGCAGACGGCATGGATGATGAAGCCGCATACACCAAGAACTCAACCAGTGGCCAACTCGCAGGCCAATATGCAACTGAGTTCGCAACCCAATACCCGGCTTAATGCACAGCTTAGTACGCAGCCCAGCTCGCAATCCGGAAACCAGATGAGCGACGATGAGTTGCTCGAAGCGGTCAATAATGACCTTAACCGCGACGTGCCCCAGGCACTTGCTCCGGTCGAAGCGATCACAGTCGCACGCAACCAGATCGCTGCCGAGACCAGCGCCAATAACGGCTCCAGTAGATAACAAATTAAAAGGAGAAACAAATGATTCGCAGAGTTCTCATTGCAACCTTGCTTTTGTGCGCAGTTGGATTGGCGCAGCCTGCCCAAGGTGGTCCGGGCATGGGTGGTCCGGGCATGGGTGGTCCGGGCATGGGTGGTCCGGGCATGGGTGGCCCCGATATGGGTGGACCTCAGGGAAAACGTGGCAGTGAGCTACGCGGCATTGTGCCGCCAGGCCGCTGGTGGAAAAACGCGGAGATCGTCAAGACCATCGGCCTCAATGACGGACAGGTTCAGAAGATCGAAGCGGTCTTTCAGGATAGCCGAATGAAACTCGTCGATATCCACGCCAACCTGCAAAAGGAAGAAATCAAACTCGAGCCCTTGCTCGAAGCCGAGAATCCGGACGAGAGCGCGGTACTCGGCGCCATTGACCGCATTGCCGCCGCCCGCACCAGCCTTGAGAAAGCCAACGCCCAGATGGCCTTCGCCATCCGCCGCGTTCTCACTCCCGAACAGTGGAAGAAGCTGCGCGACCTTCGCCCTGCCAGAAACCGCTTCCCCGAGCCGCGCAAATTCCATGAGGGAATGAAGGGAATGGGCGGGATGAAGGGAATGGGCAACGGACATCCGCCCGCGCCCCCGCAGCCTGGAGTACCTCCCACTCCGGAAACGGCACCCGAACCCGAGGCTAAATAAAAAGCTCTTTTCGCCTTGAACCACGCAGAAAGCAAAGCCCCACGCAAACGTGGGGCTTTGCTTTCTGCGCGACGAGCAGCGCAACCAGCAACTTACTTAAAGAAGGGGATTTATCAGCCGTCGTTTCATGTGTTGTCCCGGCACTCACAATGACGCTTGGCGAGGGCAATAGAAAACTTTGATAGGCCCCATGTAGTTAACCTTATTGCGTCCAAAACCGGTTGATGCTATTAAACTGAGTAGCTTCCTTCTTAAATTCTTAAGTTGATACTCCGCTCTCCAAAGCCGGGTAAGGTTTGCCGATGTTGTCACACATAACCGCAGAGACAAAAACTCCTACTCGTAGGCACGCGTACGATTGGAAAGACGTTGGCTATCGCCTGGCGCTTCCAATCCTCGCAATGCTTGTCGCTCTGCTCATTGGCGCCCTGATGTTGTTGCTTCTCAAGGTCAATCCCGTTACGGCCTACGGCGCAATGTTCGAAGGAGTATTCGGCAATCTCTACGGATTCACGCAGTCTCTCGCCAAAGCCACTCCCCTGCTCCTGGTGGGATTGGGCATCTGCATCGCGTTTCGTGCCAGCGTGATCAACATTGGCGGCGAGGGACAGATCATCGCCGGTGCGTTGATGGCAACGTGGTTTTCGCTGGCATACCGGAGTTGGCCGGGATACCTGCTGCTTCCGATGACGATGATCATGGGTTTCCTTGCCGGAGCAGCTTGGGGTTTCATTCCCGGCATTCTCAAGGTTCGCTTCAGCGTCAACGAAATTCTTAGCACCGTGATGATGAACGCGATTGCGATTCAGTTGATGAACTATCTGCTGCGCGGCCCATTGATGGATCCGGAAGGGGTCAGCCAAGGCACATTTCTTCCCCAGTCAGAACGGCTTCCCCACCAAGCGTGGCTGCCTCGACTGGTTCCGCAGACTCTGCTGCACGCTGGGGCGATTATCGCCGTGGTGCTTGCAGTAGCCGTGTATATATTTCTATGGCGCACTACGATCGGCTATCGCATCCGGGCAGTCGGTTTGAATGAGGAAGCCTCACGCCATGCGGGCATCAACGTGCCTGTCTACCAAGCGCTTTCATTGACGCTGGCGGGCGGATTCGCAGGACTGGCCGGAGTTTTTGAGGTCATCGGAGTACAACACCGGTTGATCGATGGCATTACCAGCGGCTACGGCTTCTCCGGCATCGTGGCGGCACTCTTCGGCGGATTGCATCCGCTGGGCGTGATTCCAGCGTCGTGGCTATTTGGCAGCCTGCTAGTGGGCGGCGACAAGATGCAGCGCGCGGTGCAGGTACCCTCGGCGCTCATTGATACCGTGCTGGGACTGATCGTGATGTTCGTGGTCGGCTCCAATCTGCTGTCTCGCAGATGGTCCGCGCGTCGAGCGATCGCAGCGGCTAAGACGGAGGGGGACTAGCATGATGCAAGCCTCCGCGGGAACCTCGATCTTCAGGCTTTCAGTTGTGGTGGGGATCCTCTCCGCAGCCATCCGCATGGCCACGCCTTATCTGTTTGCTGCCATCGGCGAAGCGATCAGCCAGAGTTCAGGAGTGCTCAATCTGGGCGTCGATGGCGTCATGCTGCTTGGAGCTTTTGCCTCCTTCTACGTTGTGCTGACCACTGGCAGCCTTTGGCTGGGCGTGCTGGCGGCCATGTTCGTAGGTCTGCTGATGGGTCTGCTGATGTCGCTGATCAGCGTCACCCTAAAGGCCGAACAGGGCATCAGCGGTATTGGTTTGTACATGTTCGGACTTGGTTTGTCGTCGCTGCTGTTCAAGGTCATGGTTGGAACCGTAAAGACGGTGGTCGGATTCCAGCCCATCAAGATTCCGGTGCTGGGCAATATTCCTATCCTCGGAGAAATTTTCTTTCAGCACAGTTTGCCGGTATACGCAGCGTTCCTTACCGTTCCGCTGGCTTGGTTCCTTCTCGATAAGACGACCTGGGGGCTGAAAATCAAGGCGGTCGGGCACAATCCCGCTGCAGCGGATTCGCTGGGCGTCAACGTGAACCTGGTGCGTTACGTGAGCGTCTGCATCGGTTCGATCCTTGCAGGTCTCGCCGGAGCGTCGCTCTCCCTCGCGCTGGTCAATCTGTTCCAGGAAAACCTCACGGCGGGCATGGGCTTTATCGCGGTTGCGCTGGTGTACTTCGGCGGATGGAGGCCGGTGACCATCATGTGCGGCGCGCTTCTATTCAGCACGGTGAACGCCTTCCAGTTGTGGATGCAGGTATTGAACGTCAAAATTCCGTCCGATCTTGCCGTCATGCTGCCTTACGTACTGACAATTGTTGCGCTGGCACTGGCCCCGCAATTGTCACGTCAGCCGACTGCATTGAACAAGCCGTTTGAAAGGGGCGAACACTAGTCCCCAGTTCGTGATTTTCCGCCGTGCCGCAGGCAAACGCGGCATGCAGACTTATCTATCGAACTCCGTTTTGATCGTTGGGCGGAGCCCATGAACCTTGAATCAGGAGAAAAGTGAATGAATATTCGCAGCTTGAAGATCTTCGCAATTGCCTTGGCGTTGGCGGTTACCACATTCGGCGGTTCAGCGGCCCAGGCCCAGGCCAAGCCATTCCGCATTGCCGTTGTCATGCCGAGCGCCTCGACCGACATGGCGTTTAGCCAGTCCATGTTCACCGCTCTGAAGACCATCCAAAAACAGATGGGCGGCGAATCGGCGCTGAAGCTTTCCTTCTCGGAAAACATGTACAAGGTGCCGGATGCCGCAGCCGCAATTCGCGACTACGCCAGCCAGGGCTACGACATCGTGATCGCTCACGGCTCGCAGTACGGATCGTCCGTTGACGATATCGCCAGGGAGTTCCCCAAGACCACGTTTGCCTGGGGTACCGACGTCAACACCTTTGGGCTTAAGAATGTTTATGCCTACACCGCAGCCGCCGAAGAGGGCGGATACGTCAACGGCGTGCTTGCCGCCAAGCTAACCAAGTCGAAGGTGATCGGCGTCACTGGTCCGGTCAAGATTGGCGATGCCAAGACCTACGTCTCCGGCTTTACGCAAGGTGTAAAGTCGGTTGATCCGTCGATCAGAGTCTCCGAAACATGGACCGGATCGTTCTCTGACGTGGCAATGATGGCCGAGGCCGCCAAGACTCACATCGCGGCGGGCGCCGATGTACTTACGGGCTCCTCCCAGGCCGTAATCGGTTCCATCGGCGCGGCAAAAGCCAAGGGTAAGGTTCTATGGTTCGGCACCCAGCAGGATGAAGCTCCGCTGGCCCCCACGATCGTAGTTGCCTCGCAGCAATACGACTGGGTCGGCATCCTCAAGAAGATGATCTCTGACCGCAAAACCGGCAAATTGGGCGGCGAGAAGTTCGTTTTGCAGCTTAACAATGGCGGATTGAAGATCGTATATAATCCCGCATTCAAATTGTCGGCCTCCGCAAAAGCGGCGGGTGACAAAGCTATCCAGGGCATCGCAAAAGGCACCATCAAAGTCACTCCCTAACCGGCAATTAAGGACTGGCTCTCCGCTTCCGACGGGGGCGGAGAGCGGTCCCGCTGGAGATACGGATTCACCGATTCGGAGGTACCTACAGAAATGGCATCTGCATCACCCACGCCGAAACGCCATATTGAACGGGTAGAAATGCGCGGCATCACCAAGCGCTTTCCGGGAGTATTGGCGAACGACAACGTCTCATTTGACGTGAATGCCGGCGAGGTCCATGCCTTGCTCGGCGAGAATGGCGCGGGCAAGAGTACGTTGATGCGGATGTTGTACGGCCTGTATCTGCCGGATGAAGGCGAGATATTCATTAACGGCAAGCCGCAGGTATTCCGCTCTCCGGCTGATGCCATTGCCGCCGGAATTGGCATGATTCACCAGCACTTTATGCTGGTACCCAAGTTGACCGTTGCCGAAAACGTGGCCTTGGGATTGAAGTCTTCACGCGAGCCATTGCTTGACCTTAAAGTAGTCGCGCGGCGCTTGCATGAATTGTCGCAAGCTTACGGATTGAAGATTGACCCATCGGTCAGCGTTGCACACCTTTCGGTCGGTGAGCAGCAACGCGTAGAAATTCTCAAAGCACTCTACCGCGACGCAAGCCTCATCATTCTCGATGAGCCAACCGCGGTACTCACGCCACAAGAGGTCAACGACCTGTTCACGACGCTGAAGCGCATGGTGGACGAAGGTCATGGACTCGTCTTTATTTCGCACAAACTCAACGAGGTTCTTGCCATCAGCGATCGCGTCTCGGCATTGCGCGATGGGCGAATGATTGGCACGCGTCCGGCCAAGGGCGTTACCCGCAGCGAACTGGTCAGCATGATGGTGGGACGCGAGGTCAAACCTCTGGTCCCGCAACCTCTGAAGGCCGGGCCGATACGCCTCAGGGTCGAAGGGGTTTGCGCGATGGGAGACCGGGGCACGGAGGCTCTAAAGGGAATCAGCCTGGAAATTCGCACGGGCGAGATCCTAGGGATTGCCGGCGTCTCCGGTAACGGACAACAGGAACTGGCCCAGTGCCTCGCCGGGCTGCGCAAGGTAACTTCGGGCAAGATCGCAATTGACGGCGAGGACGTTACTCACACTTCCCTTCGCAAGCGGATGGAGATTGCGGCGTACATCCCCGAAGAGCGAATCCGCGATGGCGCAATCAAAGATTTCTCCGTCCAGGACAATCTGTTCCTGCGCGATCACTCGTCATGCGATTTCAGCTTCGGCATCTTTCTCCGCGTTGCCAAGATGGCATCGCGCGCTCGTGAGTTGGTAACCGAGTTCAACGTGAAGACGCCGCAGTTGGATACGCCGATCAAGAACCTCTCGGGCGGCAACATTCAGAAGTTGATTATGGCCCGCGAATTGTCCCGCGACCCGAAGATGCTCATCGCGGCTCAGCCGACGCGTGGCGTCGATATCGGAGCGACTGAATTCATCCATCAGCGCCTGCTTGAGCAGCGGGGCGAGGGCAAGGCGATTCTGCTGATCTCCGAGGATCTCGACGAGGTTCGCTGGCTCTCCGACAGGATCGCGGTAATGTACGAAGGGCGGATCATGGGCGTCGTCAAGCGCGATCAGGCGACCGTCGAGGAGATCGGCCTGATGATGGCCGGCATCCCGTTCGAAGAAGCCATGCAGCACGCCAAAGACCACATGCCGCTGCTTCATCTGGCAGATGATCCCGAGCAACCTATTTCGGTTTAAGCCGGGTGCAGTCCCTAAAATGTTTACGGGCATACTACCCTTCCGCCCCGTCGTTGAGGGAGGGCGGTTTCTTGAATTTGCATCCCGCCAACTGAACGTCCGGAAGTTTTATGGGATTGATTAGACAAGTAGTTCTAAGAGACACTAATCTCATGAGCGAAACACGCAAGAACGCCACACCCGACTCACTGTTAATCCGCAACATTCACGCGCTGGTCACCATGGATTCCGACAGCCGCCAGTTCAATGGTGGATTCATTTATGCGGAGGGCGGCGAAATCAAACTGGTTGGCGAACGCGTGCCACGCGGGCTGCAAGCTACACGGACGATCGATGCCTCGGGATGCGTTGCGGTTCCCGGCCTGGTAAATTCCCATCACCATTTTTGCCAGACATTGACGCGCGCGCTGGCAGCGGCCGCGAATGCAGAACTGTTCGACTGGCTGCGAACCTTGTACCCGGTTTGGGCGCACATCGACGAAGAAACGGTACAGGTCGGGGCGCTGGTTGGCATGGCCGAACTTATGCTCTCCGGCTGCACCACCACGAGCGACCATCATTATCTCTTTCCGCAGGGCCAGACAAAACTGATCGACGCCGAAATTGCCGCGGCACGGAAGATTGGAATACGCTTCACGGCCACTCGCGGCTCCATGAGCGTGGGCGAGAGTGAGGGCGGGTTGCCGCCCGATACCGTGGTACAGGACGAAGAGACAATCCTTGCCGATTGCGAGCGAGTGATTCGCAAATATCACGATCCAAAGCCTGGCTCTATGCTGCAGGTGGCACTTGCCCCATGTTCTCCTTTCTCCGTATCGCCCAAGCTGATGCGCGACACCGCCGATATGGCCGAGCGAGAGAGCGTGAGAATGCACACGCACCTTGCCGAAACCAAGGATGAAACAGTCTATTGCCATGAACACTTCGGCATGCGTCCACTTGATTTTCTGGATAGCGTAGGGTGGCTGACCAACCGAACCTGGTTGGCGCACGGCATCCACTTCAACGCGAAGGAAGTAAAGCGACTGGGCCGCGCCGGGGTTGGAGTTACGCACTGTCCTTCGTCGAACATGCGGCTTGGTTCAGGTCTTTGCCCTGCGCTGGCATTGCAGCGCGCCGGCTCGCCCGTAGGTCTTGGCGTTGACGGAAGCGCCTCCAACGACAGTTCGAACATGATCGCCGAAGCCCGGCAGGCGCTCTTGTTGCAGCGGCTCGGCCATGGCGCGGCGGCGATTTCGGTTCAGCAGGCGTTGCGCATGGCAACCATTGGCGGTGCACAGTGCCTTGGCCGCACCGATATCGGCAGCATTGAACCGGGAAAGCGCGCCGACATCGCTCTCTTCGACCTGCGCGATCCCGCGTACTCCGGAGCGGATGACCCCGTCGCGGCGCTGCTGCTGTGCGCGCCAACCACTGTCCGATTTCTTGTAGTGGAAGGGCGGGTCGTAGTGAACGAGCACAAATTGACTACCCTTGAGATGACGCCATGGCTCTCGCGTCACCGGAGTATCGCCGCCCGGATCACTGGTAAACGCAGAGCATTCTAGCCGAATCAACCGTACGATGTGAACCGGAAACCCCACCCTGTCCGCCAAATGCAGCGGACAAGGGTAGGGCACCCAGTTGATATCTTCCTGTCGAGCTATTCTTGACTGGACTTCTACCAAAAAATTCGGGCGGCCCTTGGAAGAGCCGCCCGAGCAGATCACACGTCATTGCAGCAAGACTGTTTATAGATGGATGGTGAGTGCGGCGAACGGAGCGTTCTGAATCGAACCGCTATTGTGCTTGGTGTCCTCACCGTATTTGTGTTCCCAATACTCGTAGCCTGCGCCGATCTGCCAGTTGTGTTTTTCACCGATCAGCTTGCCGAAGTTGTACATCAGTTTCGGGTGGAGCAGAGTTTCAGGCTTGGTGGGATTACCTGCGCCATCGGGCCCCTTTGAGGTATTGAGGAGGCCAAAGCCTTCGAAGGAGAGCGGCACCTTGGCGACCTTGAACGGAATATTCCAAGCGGTGGAAACCATCATAGCGCTTTGGAAGACCACGCCGCCATTTGCGTCATAGATCTTGGGGTTATTGAAACCACCATACCCGTTGTGATCCCATTCTTTATCCCAGAGCAGCGAGACGTCCCAGAAGCCCTTGGGGACCTTGACGGCGAAGGTTACGCCCGCCAATGGCAGTTTCTTTCCTGGAGCGAAGGTGGTGTTCTTAGTGCTGAGGTCGATACCAACCGTCGCCAGAACGTCCTTCACAGGGCCAAAGGCAAGTTTCTTGCCCGTGAGCTTGCTGAGGCTGATGTCGTGACGAAAGACGGCATAGACTTCGGTCGCACCGACGGCAGGTTGCAGCGCCTCAGGCGTGGGAGGGTTCGTGTTCGTCAGAGCTGAAGCAGTCGGGTCGCCCGCGTTGGAGTGATACATGTCAATGTTCAGGAAGTTGTTGCCGAACTTGTTGCCGCCATCGACGTGGGTGAACTCGATGACGTTCTTCATGATGTTCTTGCCGTTATTCGTATCGGGTTCCCGGAAAGACGGGCTGTACCAGTAAGTGAAAGAGTTATCCTGGAATTGAGCGAAAGCGGATGAAGTACAGAACGTCGCGCCCAGCAGGACCAACGACGCCAAGATTTTTTTAACCATGAAACCTCCATGCCGGGGGCACCGGCTAGCGCACAAAATAGTAGTCATAGTAATCACTGACAAGCTGGACCTCTTCGCCAAATGCTTGCCTTTCAGCCGCAACCAAACAGTGTTCTGCCTTCGTCTGACTCTTGCTCGACATTTCTGACTTGAGTGAGTGGAGAGTACCAGAATCCGGCTACTCCGGCCTAGCCCAATCTTCTTATGATTCCGATTAAATACTCTTATGCCGGGTATAACCATTAGAGGTGGGTGGATAGGCCCGTTTCAATGCGGGCGGCTGACTGAGTAACACTTTCTTCGAAGGATTTTGCGGCGGAAAATTTGCGGTCCGGCAATGCTAAACTGAGCTTGTGTATGCGCGGGTTGGGGCTTCGGCACCCACCTGCGGCCAGTGATTTCGTCAGGAGATGAAAATGTCATCAGCCGGCAAGAACATCCCGAATGATTCGGCCGCCGGACATCTGAGCGGCCAATCGGTTTTCCTGAACGATGTTTTGCCTGCGCGAAACGAGTTGCTGGTGGACTTTGTCGGCAGTCCGGTCGCGCATGGCCGCATCAGGTCTGTCGATCTGTCGGCGGCTGCCAAGGTTCCCGGCGTTGTTGCGCTGCTGACCCATCAGGATATTCCGGGACACAATCGCCTCGGCTCCATCGTGAAGGATGAGCATCTGCTTGCCGATGAGATCGTTGACTACGTGGGCGATCCAATTGTGCTGATTGCCGCCGAGACCCGAAGCGCAATTGAGGCCGCCAAAAAGTTCGTGCTGCTGGATGTCGAGGAGCTGGCGCCAATCTTTTCCATCGACGATGCCATTGCCGCGGAGAGCTTCATCGGACCGCGCCGGGTTATCGAGCGAGGCGACGCAGCAGCGGCTCTGGCCGTGGCCGAGCATCGCCTGCAAGGCTCGCTCGTTACCGGCGGGCAGGAACACTTTTACTTCGAATCGCAGACCGCCATCGCCGAGCCGGGCGAGTCTGGACGGATGACCGTACACTCCTCGACCCAACATCCTACCGAGGTGCAGGAAGCGATTGCGGAGATACTCGGCGTTCGGTTCAACCATGTCGTCGTAATTTCCAAGCGCATGGGTGGAGCATTCGGCGGTAAGGAGACGCAAGCCGCCGCGCCTGCTGCCATGGCCGCGCTGGCTGCGGTAAGAACCCGGCGGCCTTGCAGAGTCGCATTGGGCAAAGACGATGACATGCGCTGCACGGGCAAGCGCCATCCGTTCCAGAGCCGCTGGTCGGTTGGGTTTGACTCCTCGGGGAGGATCTCTGCGCTGGCAATGGATCTCTACTCCAATGCAGGATGTGCGTGCGATGTCTCTCCAGCGATCCTGGAGCGGGCGATGCTCCATGCCGACAACGCCTACTTCATCCCTAACTTCTGCGTGACTGGCCGCCTATGCAAAACGAATCTGCCGAGTAACACTGCCTTCCGCGGCTTTGGCGGACCGCAGGGCGTTGTAAATATTGAGAACATCATCGAGGAGATCGCCCTGCACCTGGGCAAGGACGCACTCGACGTTCGGCAGCTCAACTGCTATGGCATTGACGAACGGAACATAACCCCGTACGGCCAGGGGATCGAGAACAATACGGTACCTGCGCTGTTCGCGCAACTGCGGCAATCCAGCGAATACGATCAGCGACGGCAGGAGATCGCGGAGTTCAACCAGGCAAGCCCCACTCATGTTCGCGGACTGTCAATGACCGCCGTGAAGTTTGGAATCTCGTTCACCAATAAGACGCTCAACCAAGCCAACGCACTGGTCAACATCTACACCGACGGAAGCGTCATGGTCTCAACCGGCGGCACGGAGATGGGGCAGGGCCTCAACACGCGCATCCGGCAGATTGTGGCCGACGAACTCGGCGTGGGATTCGGCGATGTGATCGTCGCCCCGACCAGCACCGACAAAAACAACAATACCTCGCCCACAGCGGCTTCTAGCGGAACCGACCTCAACGGCGCCGCTGCGGTAAATGCCTGCCGTAAACTGCGCGAGCGCCTCGCCGATTTTGCCGCGCCGCTATTGGCCGATCCGCAAACCGGCCTCGCTCCTCGGCCGGGAAACATTCGCTTCGCGGATGGTATCGTCTACGATTCACGTCGACCCGAAAGCCAGATGACTTTTCAGAGCCTCGTACATCGAGCCTATCAGGAGCGAATTAATCTGGGAGAGCGCGGCTTCCATGCCACGCCGGGAATCGACTTTAACCGCGATACCGGCAAGGGAACGCCATTCTATTACTTCACAAACGGAGTGGCCGCCTCCGAAGTCGAGATTGACCGATTCACCGGAGAACTTAGAGTCGCGAGAGTCGATGTGTTGATCGACGCGGGCCAGTGCATCAATCCCGGCATCGACCGCGGCCAGCTCTCCGGCGGATTCATACAAGGTATGGGATGGGTTACCACAGAGGAGCTTAAGTATTCGAATCGTGGTGAGTTACTCTCGCACTCGCCGACGACTTACAAGATTCCGAACATCGGCGATCTGCCCGAAATCTTCAACCTCGAGTTTCTTCGCAACTCCGAAAACAGCGTTAACCTGCTGCACAGCAAAGCGGTGGGGGAGCCTCCGCTGTTGCTGGCGATTTCGGTTTGGACGGCGGCTAAGCAGGCTCTCTCGTTTGTCAGTCCCGACGCCGCCAGCAGGCTTTCGCTGCCAGCAACGGGTGAAACGCTGCTGCTGTCCATGGAACTGACGAAATCGATCCCCGTGGCCGTTCGCTGAAGGCGCACTTATTTCGTGCCGCATCTGTGTTGATCAAGACGCGCGTGGCCGGATATACTTGCGATATCAACCCTCTATATTTCCCTTGCAACGAGTGGTGAGCCATCAATCATATTTCACGGCAATGACCTCTGCGTCATCGCTCACGCGGGCGCGATTTTCAGGCACGATTCAGAACGCTACACGTCAGAAAGCTACACATAGGAGTTGGCATGTCGAAGCAGACGTTTTCAAGCGCAGTAGAGCTGGCCAAGCGATATGAACCGCAGATGAGCAGTTTCCTGCGAGACCTGATCGCGATCCCCAGCGAGAGCGCCGACGAGAAGAAGGTAATACTGCGGATCAAAGAGGAGATGGAAAAGGTCGGCTTTGACAAGATCACAATCGACCCCATGGGCAACATCATGGGCTACATCGGCCACGGGAAGCACTTGATTGCCATGGACGCCCACATCGATACCGTTGGCATCGGCAGTATCGAAAATTGGAAGTACGATCCATACAAGGGTTTCGAGGATGACGAAATTATCATCGGTCGTGGCGCCAGTGATCAGACCGGCGGCATGGTCTCAATGGTCTATGCGGGCAAGATCATTAAGGACCTCGGCCTGGAAGACGATTACACCTTGTTGGTGGTCGGTTCCGTGCAGGAGGAGGACTGCGACGGCCTGTGCTGGCAATACATCATTAAGGAAGATAAGATTTGCCCCGAGTTCGTCGTCATTACCGAGCCAACGGATGGAAAAATCTATCGCGGCCACCGTGGCCGCATGGAAATAAAAGTTACGACCAAGGGCGTAAGCTGTCACGGGTCAGCTCCCGAGCGCGGCGACAATGCGGTCTACAAGATGGCTCCGATTCTGCTGGAATTGAGGGCCTTGCACGAGAACCTCAAGGGGGATACATTCCTCGGAAAAGGTACCTTGACGGTTTCCGAAATCTTCCACACGTCCCCATCGCGCTGTGCGGTAGCCGACAGTTGCTGGATTTCGGTGGATCGCCGGCTGACCGCAGGAGAAGACGGCGAGCTGGCACTGCAGCAGATTCGAAACCTGCCCGCAGTCAAGGCCGCCAACGCCACCGTTGAGATGTACACCTACGAGCGTCCGTCCTATACCGGACTGGTCTACCCCACGGATGCCTATTTCCCCACATGGGTGATTGAAGAAGAGCATCCGATCTGCCACACGCTGGTGGACGCCTACGAAGGATTGTTCCACAAGAAGCCCGGCGTGGATAAATGGACGTTTTCCACCAACGGCGTTTCCATCATGGGGCGCTATGGCATTCCCTGCATTGGCTTTGGCCCCGGTCATGAGGACCAGGCTCATGCTCCCAACGAACGGACATGGAAGAGTGAATTAGTGAACGCCGCAGCGTTATACTCCATGATCCCGATCACTTACGTAAAGCAGTACGCGGCTGCAATGCCGGAAGCGACGAAGAACCTCGTTGGCTAGACTGTCGAGTCCGTCGCGCGTTGTTGTCTACAATAGAGAAACGAAGAGATATTCAGGAGGAATTTACATCGATGCAGTCAATCTTTCGCGGGCGGCACTTTATCGATTTGGAAGACTTCACCAAAGAAGAAGTAGAGACGATGGTTGAGGTTTCTCTCGATCTCAAGAAAAAATTTGCCATGGGAATACCTACCTCCTACCTCAAGGAGAAAACGGCATTTCTCATGTTTTTCGAGCAATCCACCCGCACGCGAAATTCGATGGAAGCGGGTCTTGCCCAATTGGGCGGCCACGCAAACTTCCTGGATGCAGCGCAAAACATGCAGGTCGCGCACGGCGAAACGGCAAAGGACACGGCCATCATTCTGTCGCGCTTTGGCCATGCCATCGCCTGCCGCTACTGCAACTGGGGAATCGGCAACAAGTTTCTGAACGAGATGGCGAAGTGGGCTACGGTTCCCGTCATGAACCTGCAGTGCGACCTCTATCATCCCTTCCAGGCGCTGGCCGACCTGATGACCATGCAAGAGAAAATCGGCAACCTGAAGCGTACGAAAGTCTCCATCATCTGGGCCTACGCGGAAAGCCATAAGAAGCCGATTTCGGTGCCGGTTTCGCAGATACTCGTATTCCCCCGCTTCGGGATGGACGTGGTATTGGCGCATCCCAAGGGCTGGGAATTGCCAGACTGGGTCATCGCAAAGGCCAAGGCGAGTGCGGAGAAGTACGGCGGTACCGTCACCGTGACGAACGACGAGGCGGAAGCCTATGCGGGAGCGCATTTCGTGATCCCGAAGAACTGGGGCAATTGGGTTACCGACCAGACCGGCTTAACCACCACTGGCTCCAGCCGCGTTGTAGATGACAAGCTCAAAGCGCAGAAGGGCTGGAAGTGTACCGAGGCAAAGATTGCCACAGCCGATAAAGATGTGATGTACATGCACGCGCTGCCGGCCGATCGCAATAACGAAGTGGAAGACTCCGTGATCGACGGACCTCGTTCGATTGTGTACGACGAGGCGGAAAACCGTCTTCATACCGCCAAGGCCGTCATGACTCTGTTGATGGGGGGCAGGTAATTTTGCGAAAACTGGCAATTATCGCGATCGGTGGAAACTCGCTCATTCGCGATGAGGCCCATAAGACCGTGGAAGACCAGTACGACGCCGTCTGCAGAACTGCCAAGCACGTCGCGGGCATCATCGAGCAGGGATACGACGTGGTGATCACCCATGGCAACGGTCCGCAGGTAGGTTTCATACTGCGCCGTTCGGAGATCGCGTACGAAACCGCCCACATGCATCGCGTCCCGCTGGTCATCTGCGGGGCCGATACCCAGGGCGCAATCGGGTACCAGATTCAACAGGCATTGGACAATGAGTTCAAGCGCCGGAAAGTGAAGAAATCGGCAGTCACGATCATCACCCAGGTGGTGGTCGCGGCTGACGATCCCGCATTCCTGAATCCTTCCAAACCAATTGGCTCGTTCTACACGGAAGAGCAGGTTGCCGTCTTACGGCGAGAAAATACGAACTTGGTTTTCAAGAGCGATGCCAACAGAGGGTATCGCCGCATGGTCGCGTCGCCCAGGCCGTCGAGGATCATCGAAAGGAACATTATCCGGAAACTGGCCTCGGATGGTTACTGCGTCATTGCCGTGGGCGGCGGCGGCATCCCAGTCTTAGAACAACCCGATGGAACTTTTCAAGGCGTCGATGCGGTCATCGACAAGGATCTGGCCTCCAGTCTACTGGGCTCCCAGATCAACGCCGACACCCTGGTCATTTCGACTTCAGTGTCGAAAGTGTCTCTCAACTACGGTCAACCCGATCAACGAGACTTGGATGAGGTACATGTGTCCGAGCTGAAGCAATACATGCTACAGAATCAATTTGCGCCGGGCAGCATGTTACCCAAGATTCAGGCCGTGATTGAATTTCTGGAGCGCGGCGGAAAGAAGGCCATTATCACGAGTCCAGACTTGCTGGAAGACGCGGTAGCCGGAAAGACCGGAACTCACATACTCGGCTGACGCGCGCTGCGGTTACTGCTTGCTGTATGGAGTCTCCCGCAGAGGAAGGCTGGTGCGCAGCTTTCCGTCCCGCAGCCAATATGCGCAGGCCACCGCTGGAGCCGTCGTGACACACACAATCTCTCCCATGCCTTTTGCCCCGTAGGCCAGCTCCGACGGATTCTTCTCGATGAGGATGCACTCGATCTCCGGCACCTGCGTGGAGCGGAACAACCCGAGGGTGGATAGACGAGCAGTCGGCACGCCATTCTCAAGCGGAAAATCCTCGGTTAGCGCATATCCCAACCCCATCACAACGCCGCCCTCAACCTGTCCTTCCGCGCCATTCCGATTGATGACCCTGCCCACATCATGAGCGGCAACAACTTTTTCGACCCTTCCTTCTGCGTCAAGAATCACAACCTGGGTGGCGTAGCCATAAGCAATGTGGCTTACCCGGTTTGGTTTGTCTGAATCCATGGGATCAGTGACGGCTGCAAATTCCCGATAGTACTCGCGGCCTTCCAACTCGGACAGCGAATGGTCCTTCAAATCCTGGCTCAGGGCTTCGGCGGCTCTGCGAGAGGCCTCGCCAGTAATGAGCGTCTGACGCGATGCCGTGGTAGTGCCGCTGTCGGGAGTCACCATCGTATCCGGCTCATGCACGCGGATCACCGACCTGGGGAGCCCCGTGGTTTCAGCCACAATCTGCAAACACACGGTCGCGATTCCCTGCCCCATACAGGCAGCGCTGGTGCAGATCACGACGACGCCGTCCTGTATCTTCAGTTTCACGCGTCCAATGTCGGGCAGTCCTACGCCAATTCCACTGTTCTTGAATGCGCAGGCAACGCCCGCATTCGGATGAGCCTCGACGACATCTTTTACCGCAAGCAGCGTCTCCTTGAGCGCCGTTCCAGCATCGGCAATCTGTCCGTTGGATAGCACTCCTCCGGGCTCGATGGCATTGCGGAAACGCATTTCCCATGGGGAGATTCCAACCTTCGCCGCGAGCAGGTTCAAGTTGCTCTCCATGGCGAAGCAGGTTTGCATCACGCCGAAACCGCGAAACGCGCCCGAGGGAGGATTGTTGGTATAGATCGCCTGCCCCTGAATATCCACGTTGTCGATCTGGTATGGCCCTCCGGCGTGAGTGCAGGCACGCTGCAGAACCGGACCGCCCAGCGAAGCGTATGCGCCCGTATCGGCAATGATGCGAGCCCGGTGCGCCATGATCTTTCCGTTGGCGTCGCAGGCCGTGGTGAAATCCATCTCCATGGGGTGGCGCTTGGGATGGACAAAAAAACTTTCCTCGCGAGTCAACGTCAGTTTCACTGGCCGCCCGCTGTGCCAGGCTAACAACGCCGCATGATGCTGCACCGAGAGATCCTCTTTGCCGCCGAAACCACCGCCAACATACTTGCTGATGATTCGAACTTTATCGCCCGGCACCCCGAGCATCGCCACGATGCCCCGATGATCGTCGTAAACTCCCTGGCCCCCGGTGTAAACCGTCATCGTGCCGCACTCGGATGGAACCGCCAATGCGCTCTCGGGCTCCATAAAGGCGTGTTCCTGGCGCGGGGCGTAGTATCGCTCGCTGACCACGTACTTCGCTTCGGCGAATGCCTTATCGACATCGCCGCGTATCACGATGGTCTCCGACAGCAGGTTCCCTTTGGGATGAATCCGCGGCGCACCCTCGGCCATTGCCGCCCGTGGCGTTAACAGCGGAGCACGTTCCTCGTACTCTACGCGAATCAACTTCAGAGCCTGACGCGCCACTTTCTTCGTGGTCGCGGCCAGCACCACCAAAGCATCTCCCACATAGCGGGTCTCTTCACCCTCAGCGATCATCACCGGCCAGTCGTGAACAATGTGCCCGAGCAGGCGCTTACCCGGCACGTCCTTTGCGGTAAGCACGACTTCAACTCCGGCCAGGCTCCGCGCAGCCGAGATGTCAATCTTTTTCACCAGCGCCCGTGGATACTCGGCCCTGAGCACGGCGGCATATAACATCCCCGGAACCTTCAGGTCATCCACAAACTCGCCGGTTCCAAGCACCTTTTCCTCGGAGTCCGGACGAACCGCTCGCGCGCCGACCCTGGCGCTTTGCTCAGCTTCGTGAGTCTCCCCGTTGCAAAATGCCTTGGAGGCCAGCAGAATCGCCTGTTCGATTTTCAGATACCCGGTACAGCGGCAGAGATTGCGCTCGATGGAAGCTTTGACTTCAGGGCCTGTGGGCGTTGGGTTCTGGTCCAGCAGCGATTTCGCGCTGATCACCATTCCTGGGATGCAGAATCCGCATTGCACCGCTCCAACTTCACCGAAGGCCCAGGCGTAAACTTCCTTCTCGCGATCCGAGAGACCTTCCACCGTGGTCACAGTTTTACCCTGCACTTTGGCAACGGTTAACTTACAAGCCGGCTCCGCCTTTCCATCCACCAATACGGCGCAAGAGCCGCAGGTTCCCTCGCCGCAACTGTTCTTCACCGAGGTCAGGCGAGCATCTTCGCGCAGATATTCCAGCAAGCTTTTGTTTCTTGCAACCGTGACGGCATTTTGGTTCAGCGTGAACTGGAACACTTTTCCGACTCCATTGAATTTCAGGGTGGCCCATTCAAGCCTTCTGTTGGCTTGAGTGGGGCTTTTGACCTTGCCTCAGCTTTTGCTCTTTGTCATTTCCCGCCAGCAATCCAAGCCTGACGCGAGAGATAGCGCCCGCAAGGTTCTTCCGCGACAACGCCGCCTTTCACAATCTGCCTGCCACGCAGAAAGACGTGCCGGGCTCTGCCCACCTGCTGAAAGCCCTCATATAAGTTGTAGTCGACCCGCTGCTTCTGCGTGCCTGCCGAAATCACACTCCGCACCGCAGGATCCCACACTACAATGTCGGCGTCACTCCCCTCGACAATAACGCCTTTCCTGGGATAGAGCCCGAACAGCTTCGCGGCGTTGGTGGACGTGACTGCTACAAATTTATGAATGTCGATCTTTCCTGCCGCCACGCCATTTGTGTACAAGAGCCCGAAGCGGTTCTCGACACCCGGTCCGCCGTTGGGAATTCTGGAAAAGTCATCGCGCCCCAGCTCTTTCTGCCCGGCAAGATTGAACGAGCAATGATCCGAGCCGACCGTGTAAATGCTTCCATCGCGCAAGCCCGCCCACAGGCGTTCCTCATTTTCCGCCGCTCGCAGCGGAGGCGACATCACATACATGGCCGCGCCGAAATCATCCACCTCGCAACGCGATTCATCGAGCAGAAGATACTGCGGACAGGTTTCCGCGTAAATCTCCAGCCCTCTACCTTGCGCTTCGCGAATCACTTGCAACCCATCGCCCGAGCTGACGTGTACAACATACAATCTGGCTCCGGCGATTTCCGCCAAACACACCGCGCGGTTGACCGCCTCGCGTTCCGCAACTACAGGCCGGGTCAGCGCGTGATACTTTGGCGACCGATTCCCCTGCGCCTTCGCTTCCCTGACCAGCACATCGATCACGTCGCCGTTTTCGCAATGTACGCCAACGAGTATGCCGAGCCGCCTTGCCGCCTGCAGCGTCTGCAGCAGGGCCCCGTCATCGACCTGCATGGTTCGCTTGTAAGCCATGTACAGTTTGACGGAACTGATGCCGGCCTGTTCGACGATTGAAACCAGTTCGCGCAGCACGCTGTCATTCAGGTCGCTTATGGCGAGGTGAAACCCGTAATCCACAAAGCATCGCCCATCGGCCTTAGCGTGCCAATTTGCCACAGCCTGGACCAGAGTTTCACCCTTGTTCTGCGTGGCAAAATCGATGACGGTCGTAGTACCGCCCACAGCCGCGGCGCAAGTGCCGCTAGAGAAGTCATCCGCCGTAACCGTCTCGCCGACGTCCAGGTCGAAGTGAGTATGAGGATCGATTCCGCCGGGAAACAAGTAACAGCCCGACGCATCGATCAGGCTGTCCGCCGGCTGGCGTAGATTCACGCCAATCGATGTGACTTTCTCGCCCTCGATGCGCACGTCTGCCGGCGAACTTCCGCTCGCGTTTACCACGGTCGCGCCTGTCAGCACAGTTGCCAATGGCAGATGCTCCTTCGAATCAAGCTACCGCGATGTGACGATTTTCAAGTTGTAGTCCGCCACCTTCGCGTATTGTGCATCCCAGAAATCCTGGCTGCGCATGGAGTCGAGGAACTGCTTGGTGTAGCCAAACTTCACCCAGTCGTTCTCCTTCTGCTGGTACAACCGCTCCTTCACCGAAGGCTTGCGGAAATCGAAGACATGCTCCTCGGAGGCGCCCAGGAAGATGTCATGCGTCCAGCGATCCAATACCACGGGAGCCAATTCGAGATAACGGCTGTTCATCTCGTCCAGCACCGAGTTATAGCGATCAAAACCATCGGTCGCCACGGTCACTACATTGTCTCCCGGCCCCAAACGCAGGAACTTCGCCATCTTGATCGCGCCAAGCACGTTGCAAATGCCGGAGGGTCCAAAGGCATCGCGCAAGCCCAGGGCAAAGTCACGGTCCACTCCCAGCCTTACCAGCGACTCGACTCCGTCGTGGAAGATTTTCACTCCCTGCACCGTCTCTTCATCCTTGATTAGGATGACGAAATCGGTGGCCAGTACGTTGTGAATCAGGGTACACATTTTGTCGCCGATTCCCTCGATGCGATGCTGTCCGCGTCCACCGTTGGCCAGCGTCGAACATTCGTATGGCTCCAGCGCCGCGATTTTAGCTTCGGGAAACGCCACCTTGATCTGATCGCCAGCCGCCAGCGTGCCCGCCGAACCCGGCGCCGACGTGAAGCCCGCGATGCGGCCATTGCCCACGCCCTTCACGGCTTCAATGGCGCTATTGCCGGTTACATGGCGATGGAAGCGATAGTTGGGAAAGAGTTCGAACTGGGCCAGGGCCTTGTTCTTCGGATTCTTCATCAATTCGCGAGTCTTCTCCAGGGTAAGAATCACGTCCGACTCGGAACCCGGAGTCAGCTCCAGCTCGCCGCCATACTTCTTGATTCGCGCGTACCGCTCCTTGCTCATGTTGTCCGGCATGATGACGATGGCGCGGAAGCCGAGCAGCTTTGAAACGTACGCCGTTCCAATACCGAAGTTCCCCGTCGAAGGTCCAAGAATGGTGTGCTCGCCGGGAACAATCTCTCCGTCGACCAGGCCCTCGATCAACGTGCTGTACGCTGGACCAACCTTATGCGATCCCGAAGGAAAACCACATCCCAACATCACCACGACATTGGCATCGATTCCCGTCAACGCCGTCGGCAACACAATCTTGCGAACCTTGTTTGTCGCATCTTTCCAGGTGATATTGAAAAGATTGATAGGATCGAGTTCGTCTTGCTTCAAAGCGGCCAGAGCTTTGGCTCGCACATTCTTGTCGACAAGACTCGGATCCAACATCTCATCATAATTTGGACCAAACGGAATTTTTGGCATCTTAAACTTCTCTCCCATACTTCTCTTGGTGAATCCATCTGTATTTGGCGCCCTCGGGACACAGCCACTCCGAAAACGCTCTTAGCGTGTTACCGTGGCTTCCACCACTTTGCGAACCTCGGCAATATCAGGCTTCACGGAAATTGGACGGCCCACGGCGCGGATTGCGCTTTGAATGTCTTTCAGCCCGTTCCCCGTGACGATGATTGCAACGCTTTCCGATGGACTCATTATGCCTGATTCTACAGCCCGCCTCACTCCAGCGGCTCCGGCAACGCCCGCCGGTTCGCCAAACACGCCAGCCTTGCGCGCCAGCATGGGGATAGCCCGCAGAATCTCATCGTCCGAGACTGATACGAATGCGCCGCCGGACTCAGTTACCGCCCTCATTCCCTTGACGAAGTTTCGCGGATGCCCGACGGCGATCGAGTCGGCCACGGTGTTGGATTCGCAGGGAACGAGGCCGCTATGATTCCGCCACGCCGTAAGGAATGGCTTGCAACCATCCGCCTGCACTCCAAGTATCCTGGGCAAGCGGGGAATAAAGCCCAGAGTATGCATCTCCCGCAGACCCTTCCAAACGCCGCCAATCGTGCAACCGTCGCCCACCGAGACTACGACCCAGTCGGGGAAACTTCCCGGCGTCAGCGTCATGAATTGCTCGGCGAGTTCCAGCGAAACTGTTTTCTTGCCTTCGATCAGGTATGGATTGATGGCGCAGTTGCGGTTGTACCAGCCAAACTCGGCAGAGGCTTGCATGCACAATTCCCACGCTTCATCGTAGGTTCCCTGAACCGAGAACACCTGCGCTCCATAGACAAGCAACTGGGCCACCTTCGCTTCGGGCGCACGCGCTGGAACAAAGATGGTCGCAGCCAGTCCTGCCGCCGCCGAAAATCCGGCCAACGAAGAAGCTGCATTGCCGGTCGAGGCGCATGTGATCTGTGTAGCTTTCTTCTCCAGGGCCTTCACCACGCCCATGGAGCTGGCGCGGTCCTTAAACGATGCGGTAGGATTGCGCCCCTCGTCCTTCACCCAGCACCGTGCAACACCCAATTCGCTGGCCAGTCGCGGAGCCGCATACAGAGGCGTCCAGCCCACCTGCAAATGAGGAATCAGCGACGGATCAGCCACCGGCAGCAAGGGTAGATAGCGCCACATCGAGAGATTGCGGTCCCGGCCAAGCGACTCGGGATTGAGTACCGTCCGCATTCGCTCGTAGTCGTAAACCACATCCAGAATGCCGTCGTGGTATCCGCATACCTTGCAGTAGTAATCAACTTCATTCGTATTGTATGTACGTCCGCAATGGACGCACTTAAGCCCTGTGAAGTAAGTCATTTATTACCAACCTCTATAACTCCCACGAGTTTGCGCCGTGCAATTCTACTGCTTCATCATGAGAGCCAGCTTCTTGCAGCGGCTTACGCACAGGCCGCAGGCAAAGCATTTCTCTTTGTCGATTTTCAGAACTTCACCCACTGAGATGGCGCTGTATGGGCAGCTCACTTCACATACGCCGCACAGGACGCAGCGCTCCATATCCACCTCAGGCGGACCGGCGACAATCGCGGCGCTTCTTTCCGCCATCTTGCGAATGGTTAGGCCCTTGATCTCATCCACCGATTTGTAGCCATGGCTGTCAAGGAATGTATTGAGCCCCTTGACAATTTTTCCGTAGACCGTGGGACCGCGCAGTATCGCCTCCGTGCAAACCTGCACCGCCGAAGCGCCAGCCATGAACATCTCCGCCACGTCGCGACCATTGGCTACCCCGCCCACGCCAAAGATTGGAATCTTCACCACCTTTGCGGCGTCATAAACGCAGCGCAGCGCCAGAGGCTTGATCGCCGCGCCGGAGAGCCAGCCGAAGCCTTCCTTGCTGCCCATCAGCGGCAGCCCGGTCTCCAGATCGATCCCAAGGCAAGGACCGAAAGAGTTGATCATCACCAGCGCGTCAGCTCCTGCCTGCTCAACGGCTTTTGCAATCTCCTGAATATTGGGGTGCGGGCTCATCTTCATGAACACCGGCACATCCACTGCTTTCTTAGCGGCGCGAAGCGCATCAATGATGGGAGAAATGTCATTGCCAACGTAGTGCGTTGAAAGCTCAAGCGCATCGGCATAAGGCTTCACCATGGGAGCCAGTTCCCGGATCTGATCGGCGGTATATCCCAGTCCCACAATCACGGGCAATCCGGTGGCTTTCGCCATCGCGTATTCCGTCTCTATCCATTGCTCTTTGGGCAGCTCGGACCAGAGCTCAGTGTTCAGAAATCCTCCGCGGATCTCTGCCATGCACGGGTGCGGCACCTTTGCGGGCTTCACCGATATCGTCTTCGTGACCAACCCTCCGGCACCGCCCTTTGCCGCTGCCTGGCACATTGCCCCATCCCTGGTCGGTGGACCAGCAGCCGGAAGAACCGGATTCGAGAATTCGATACCGCAAATTGTAACGTTGAGATTCGCCATTTTACTTCCGTTCCATAGAGCCGTCGCTGGTCCAACGTCTGACGGTAGAAAGAGTTACGCGCACGGAGGCTTGCTCACATCCAGATGAGGCGTGGATTGATTGTTTCCGAGCTCAGACCCGTGACGCAGTGATGCGTGTCACAAAGAGGCTTGGGCGGCGCAATCATCTTTTACTATAGCTACCATCATTTCTTACTATACGAAGAAGTGATGGAAACCGTGACCCACAATGCTAAAATTCTTGCACGCGGAGACAGTCAATGTTGTTGGTCGGGAATGGGCGTCTGATCACCCACGATGATGGCCTGCCCCTACTTCAAGACGGGTGTGTTGCCATCCACGATGGCATGATTACCCAGGTTGGCCTCACGCCTGAGCTGCAGCAGCACTATCCCGACGCGCAATTTGTGGATGCCAGAGGCCGGATCATCATGCCGGGCCTGATTAACGCCCACATGCATCTGTACAG
>Ga0302320_10004918_pt1 | contig 30135 bp, 23 predicted proteins | sample Bog_T0_3_FD_202130 | JGI IMG/M metagenome (GOLD analysis project Ga0302320, IMG submission 202130) | Peat permafrost microbial communities from Stordalen Mire near Abisko, Sweden - Bog_T0_3 | ecosystem: Environmental > Terrestrial > Soil > Wetlands > Peat | place: Sweden: Abisko, Stordalen Mire... | reverse complement strand
GCTCTTATTGTGTTTGATAGTAGGCCTAGAAAAGATGACCTTCTCATGCTATTAAAGGTTTACATCGATGACAGCGCGGACCAACAACAGCAAGAAGTTGTACTCGCCGGAGCTTTCATCGGACGATTTGGACAGTGGAGTAGAGTGAAAACCAAATGGCGGCGAGCCCTGAAGCGAGAAAATATCGGATATTTCAAGTCATCGGAATACAAAGTCTTGGACGGTGAATTTCGTAAATATCGCGATCCGGTTAAATATCCTAAGCCGCACGGAAGCGTGGCCGCAAAGGCTCTTCGGGACGAATTAGAATCGATTGTATGTAAAGGTGGAATCGTAGGCTGGGGCATGTGTCTGTCGATGCCCGATTGGCATAGGGCTAGGAATAGTGACAAGCACGGCCCTGCGATATTGGACAGACCTTTCGAAATAGTCGTCCAGAAACTCTTGTTGGACCTTTCAGAATCCGTGACCCAGTTAATGGGAGATGGCCACGGCCTGACATTTATAGCGGATGAGAGTAGCTCATCAGAGCGGATGGAAAAGGTTTATCTAGACTTTAAAAGAGTGAACAAGAGTCTGGAAAATATTGTCGGATTTACCCACCTTGATGACAAGAAGACGCCACCACTTCAAGTTGCAGATATGATGGCTGGTGTCGCGAAGGAATGTTACGAAGACTTTCTTAAAAGCGGTGGAGAAATTATTCCCAAACGCTTGAAGGATGTAATCATGAGAATCAGAGTTATCGATGAGGCGTATCTTCTAGCGATAATCGAACATGAAAAGACTCGGAGAGGACTTTCCTGAATCTGCGCCTTAAATGGGATCTCTTATGCCCAACGAAACACCAGTCCGAATTCCGTTACCCGAAAATAAAGCCCTAGAGCTTGTGCTCAAGGTTAAGCCTACCGACGATATGCCGGGAAAGCGTCGGAAGCAGAAAGCCAAGAAGCATGGCAAGTAAACAACCGATGCGGTATTTAGCCGTGCTCGCCGTGGGGAAGCTGGACAAGGGTAGGACATTCAGGACGAGGGAACGACGAGGGAACGGGGCCAGGAGCGTTTATTTTGTCGCTTTAATCAGTCGCGACCCCAGGAGGAGATGGAGAAGATCCGGAAAGCGGTCGAGAGGAGCAGACCGCATGGTTCGGAGAAATGGGTGGGACAAACCGTGGCCCAATTTGGGCTGGAAAATACCCTGCGCAGCCCCGGACGTCCAAAGGGACAAAATAAACGCTCCTGACCCCGTTTCTCCTGCGGCCGCGAAGTGACACTTTGGAAAATAGGAATATAGGTGTCTGTCCCCCCCCGTCCGGTTTCGCAATTTTTCGGCCTCGCCACGGATTCCCCGCCAACCCCTGCGCCTATATGTGTCCAAGGGGTTTGACATTTTCTGTCAGGTTGCCCTGTGCGAGTAACAATAGCCCAAGGGTACTAGTCAGCAGAGTACGTATGGTTCATTCCCACCTGACCCCAAATCACCTTTGGGTGCGTGCTAATCGGACATTGTGGCGCATTCCTCGTCATTTCCCGGCAGAAACGGGGCGTCTTGCAATGTTTTTCGGCATAGAAGCGAGGATCGGCAAGAATCTCGCCTCATGGCACGAAAGATGCACCATCCATTATCAGAGACGTCTCAAATTCATCCGCTCGACGTCAATGTGTTGAGCCGATGCCGTTCATGACCACGCCGTGGAGCCGCTCCCTAAGGGGGGCCTAGCCCCGCCGTGCTTTCGCAGAACTTTGCCTCACTCCAGCCGCCTCACGGAATGAGGCAACACAATCATGAAGAGCATTTCGATGTTGACCGTGGCAGATGGAGAAGCAGGCGTGCAGAAGGACCGGAGATTTGAGCGGGTTTTCCTGGCTGGACCCTGGGCAAAGCGGCGAAGAAGGGGGAATTTATGGGACTCTGGGCGGCACTCTTGAAACTCCTGGGTTTTGGGAAGGAAGAGCCAGCGCCGAAGCTCTTCGACCGCAGGAAGAGAGGCATGGATCCTCACATCGACATGCTATTGAGATCATTGGAAGTTACCAATGACCCTCGCACCCGGGAATTGTTGAAAAGGAGGATAGAAGCTGTGGGTGAGAGGATCAACAAGCAAGAGAGACGAAGGTCCAGACCGCCCCAATAATAACTGTTGAGGCTGGATGGCGAAAGCCCACCCATGCATTCCGGGAAGCGGAGGAGGCGCAATGCCGCGCGAGATCATTAAAGTAAGCAAGCAAGGCGTGAAGATTGGCGACAAGGTTGTGAACGTGAAGAAGAAGGGGATCGTCTACCTGCTGATCGACCTCTCGGACAGCATGAACATGTTCGTTGGGACAAAAGAAGAACTGGCCCTGCTCAAGGGTACCCGGATGGTCAGCCCGGATGGCGGGTTAACCGGGATTCGGGTGGAGATGAACGAGCATGCCAGAAGGCTCAAGACAAAGCTGGACGTAGCCATGGCCGGCATGCAAGGGTTCGTGGACCGGGCGCTGACGACCAAGTTGGTGGGGATCATCCTCTTCGGCTCGTCCGCGGTGCTGCACCACACCGCTTCGTTTGACTCGGCGGCCCTGGGCAAAGCCATTGCTTCGGTGGAGCAGCATCCGCTGCGAGGAGGGGGCACCAACCTGTCGGACGCGCTCCAGATCCTGACCAAAATGGAGGGCACGGAAACCGCGGTGGTGGTTACCGACGGAAAGCCGAACAATCCGGCACGGGCGTTGGAGATGGGGAAAACCCTGAAAGATAAGGGAACGGAGATCCTGGTGATTGGAACCGAGGACGCTGACTGGGTGTTCCTGAGCAAGTTGAGGTCAAGGCCCGACCTCTCCGTGCGCACCTCGGACGCAGGGCTGGCCGTGGCCATCATGGATGCCTCCAGGTTACTGAATTGATGATCACCCACTACGAGGTGCTGGGGGTGGAAGAAAGCGCCACCAGCAAGGAATTGAAAAAGGGTTACATCAAGCTGGCCCTCTGCCTGCACCCGGACAAGAACGTCGGGATGAACGAGATGGTGCAACACCTCGTGGAGGAAAGATTTCTGGAAGTGCAGGAAGCGTATGAAACCCTCTCGGACGATGCCCGGAGAAAAGAGTACGATGCGGCCCTGGCGGCCGTACGCTCCGCCGAAGGCGAGTATTACGTGCCCGCCGATCCGAACCAGCCGGCGAAACAGAAGGGGCCGGCAAGGTGCAACAGATGCCAGAATGCAGCCGATGAATCGCCGACCTATATTTGCGGAGGCTGCCGCCAGAAGATCGCGGCACTGGAAAAGGAGGTGAAGGCACGCAGGCAGCTTGGCGTAACGGCGTGCAAGTTGTGCGGCTGCAAGCCCCTCGTTAGGTCGCCGGTGTCCGGGGTGTGCCATCGGTGCTGGGTAAACATCGCGAACGAGGTCAGCAGGCAAGTCGCGGAAAAGCAGTTGGTGGTATGTCCCAAGTGCGGGTGGATGAGGGAACCCGGGCGTGACTGCCCACACTGCCTCCGGGATTCGTTCCGGAGCAGGAACTCGCGGCAGCGGAAACAGAGCGTGGGCGGAATTTGGAAGCTGGCGGGCTGGTCAATTGCCTATGTGGCGTTGTCCCTTTCAAATGGCCGCTGGGAAGCCGATTTTTTCATCATCCTCGCGTTCTTTGCGCTTTATCTGTTTATCAAAAAGGCGCTGGGGGGAGGCGTGGGGTCTCTCCTGAAGCACTACTTTTCCGAAATCATGGAACTCATCTTGTACGCGACGGGTCTGCAACGCAAAAGGCAGTACAATAGAAGATAGCGGTGAAGCCCCGGTCACTGTTTTGATGCCCCTTAATCGTTCCTTGCTCTTTCGTCTTCCTCACCGCGACCGACAGATGGGGGCGGGTTGGCGCAGGGCAATGACCTGCTTTATCGGCCTAACGAAGGGGGGAGCCGGTTGACAGCACCGCATTCCTTATCAAAATTCCACGCGCGCCTGGAAGGCGATCATGCGCGGGGAATTGTCGCCGCCCAAGCCGACTCCCAGCAGGCCCGTGGGTGGGGAAGTGGTGGAGGTGATTGAGCCGAAGCCCGTCTGCGTTCCCGGATTGCCCGGAATACCAGCCAAAACCGAGCCGGGCAGGGCAAAGTTCGGGTGGTTGAACACGTTGAAGAACTGGCCATCCAGGCGCAGCCTCACATTTTCAGAGAGTGCGATTGACTTGGTGAGGTAAAAATCACTCCACAGAAACTGAGGCCCGCGCAGCGCATTGCGGCCCAGCGTTCCAAATTGGCAGTCCGCGGGATTGTCGCCGCCCGCACAGGCGCCGGTGCTGGGGTCAACGGCGGAAACAAAAGCATTCGGGTTCAGCCATTGCCGCGTCCCGGGCTGGGTGGCGCCGGCAATAGAGCTTTTTTGATACAAGGGCACGCCCGGCAGCACGCTGGCAAACTGCGGCCCGCTCCCCTGCACGATGCCGTTCCCTCCGTTGGAATAAGGTGTGCTCTCCACCGAAAAGGGTATGCCGCTGTGCCAAAACGCGGTGCCGGAAATCTGCCAGTCGTTCAACAAAAAGCCCATTCGATGGCTATGAAATTTCATCGGCAATGAATAGACATACTGCGCCGTGAAGTTGTGCCGAATGTCGTAGTCGCAAGGACCCTTGTCGCGGCCCAGTTCACCTGGCAGCGGTGAGAGAATTCCGCCGGAAGAGAATTGAAGGAACCCGCCGTTGGAGACCTCATCGCGGCAACGGCTGAGTGTGTAGTTGATCTGCCCTTTCAGGCCGTGCCCGACGCGCCGCTCCGCCGTCAATTGCAATCCGTTGTAGTGGCTGCCCGCGCCGGTGGTGAGCTGCGTTACCGCTCCAAATCTGGGGTCGGCCGGCTGCAAATAGGGGAAGGGAGCAAAGCACCCCTGGCAGACGGTTTGGTACCCATTTTCCTGGGTCAGGTAGGGCTGGTTCAACGCGCGGGTTCCCACGTATTGGGCATGCAGGCTGGTTGAAGTTCCGAACTGATGCTCGACTCCGAAACTCCACTCCTGGAAGTAGGGCGCGCGCAGTTCGCCCCCCGGCGCGGCCGTCAAGGCCACGGGCGGAAGACAGGCTCCCGGAGTTGCCTGCGGTGAGGCGCAGGAGAGCTCCCCCGCCGCGAACCCGGAAGTAAAGGCCTGATTCGCCGCCACCGTGGCATCGATCGCGCTGCCGGGAAATCCCGGAGCAATGCCCATTCCTCCCACCGATCCCAGCAGTCCGCCTTCAAACGTCTGCACATACGGCGGATTCATGCCCAGCGTATCGGCCACGCTTCCGGGCAGAATGTCGCTGAAAATTCCAAAGCCTGCCCTCAGCACCGTGTGGGCGGCGAACTGCCATGCTATGGCTGAGCGCGGTTGCATAATGGCCAGCGGGGTGGAGGCGAACAGATTGCCACGTCGCGTTTCGATGGCGGCGTTCAGCGGCTGATTGACATCGTGCGAGATGGACGTAAAGGACCCACTGAGGCGGGCAACCTCCAAATGGGGATCGTGAGGATTGGAGTTAAAGGTGTCGCGCACGCCGAACGTCCACGTCAAATGGCGCGTTACCTTCCAGGTATCCTGGGCATAGAGGTCAAGATTCAGAAAGTTGAAGGGCTCATTCGCCGCGGTGGGGAAAGTTTTTGACGCCGTGGACGCAACACCGTAGATGAATTGGGATAAGTTGGTGTAGTTTACCGTGGGCACGGAGCCTTCGCCGAAATCGTAATCATTCAGCCGCAAAATGCGGGTGTTCGTGCCAAAGCGCAATTCGTGCGCGCCACGGCTCCAGGCCAGGTTGTCATTGATGAAGAAGCGAGTGGCCCGCCGGCCCTGAAGCCAGGTGTTGTCCAGCCCACCCATCGTTGTGAAGGGCGCATTGGCTCCCTGACCTTGCAAGACAATCGGAAACGCGGCGAGAGTTTTTTCCAGATCTGTTGGGGCGAATAGGCTTTCATACCAGGAAAATGCAGGATTGAAGTAATTCACCAGGTTCTGCGAAAAAACGTGCGCATGCCCCGCGGCAATGGAGTAGAGCGGCTGCGGCGAAACCGCGTTAAACACCGGGTTGATGGGGTCGGTGTATGCGGCCTGCACTCCGGTATCCGATTGAAACCGGATCCATAGGGAATCGTGCTCGCCCGGGTTGTAATCCACGCGCGCCGTCTGCACCTGTTCATGGTCGTCGCTGGAATGCGAAATGCTCTGCCGGTTGGCACAGCCGTTTCCGTTCGCGGGCGAGCCCGGCGCGATGCTGCCATCGGAATCAAAGGGGCATCCCAGAATCGCGAGCGGCGTTCCGCTGGTGTTTTTGTAGAGCGAAAACATGTTCTGGTAAAACGGCACAAGCTGCGGCGCCGCCGGGTATTTCGATCCCGTGATGGCATCGGTTCCGCCTTGCGGCAATTGCTGCAAAACGTATTGCTGAAAGGCCTGGGTGGGAACGGTGGTTGGGGTCACGATGGGCAGGGCAATCCGTACCCATTCCGAGTCGAAGAAGAAAAATAGCTTGTCGCGAACAATCGGTCCGCCCAGGCTGCCGCCAAAATGATTGACTGTGGAACGCGGCTTATGGTTTCCCGGTGTGGCGTTGGTAAAGTAATCGGCGGAATTCAGAAGCGAGCCATTCCAGATCTCGTAGGCGTTTCCATGGAAGCGGTTGGTGCCGGACTTGGTGACGTAGTTGACCTCCGAGGCGCCGTATCGCCCCTGATCCACGGAATAAGAGAGCGTGTTGACGGTAACTTCAGAGACGGAATTGAGCCCCAGAACCAGGTTTGTGGAGAGCCCGCTGTTCAGATTCGTGAGCGGGTCGTTGGTCTCCAGTCCATCCACAATGTAGCCATTGGAAAGCGCCGGCAGGCCATTGAACTCCACGTTGCCGTAGCCGTTTGTTCCCCCCACAAAATCATTGCCGCTCCCGGCGGTGTTGATCAAAGCGCCTGCGGCGAATTGCAGCGGATAGGTCAAATCGCCACCGGGATTGGGAAGGTCGGCCAGCGCCGGAGCATTCAAGGTGGCGGTGGTATTGGCGTTTTCAGTGTTGAGCAGTGGAGCGGTGCCACTGACCTCCACGGACTGCTGGACGGTGGCGACCTTGAGCGTGAAGTCCACCGTTTGCTTTTGCCCCAGCCCGGTTACGACTCCGGGGGTGCGCTGGGTTTCAAACCCCTCCGCTTCCACCTGGGCAGAGTAGGTGCCCGGGCTCAATTGAGGGAAATTGAAGCGGCCCTGGGCGTCCGTGCGTGCGTGGCGCTCCAGCCCCGTTTCAAAATTTGTAACGGTCACGGTGGCGGCCGGAACGGCGGCGTGGGTGGCATCGGTGACCTCTCCCACAATGGCGCTGGTGGTTTCACCCTGCGCGCGGGCGGTTGGCGGTAAAAGAGCGTAGACGCTGAAAATCAACAGGCTGAGGCACAGGAGCAAACCCGGTTTTATAGTGCCGGCCGATGACGGCTTCGGCGTGGAGTGGCAATTAATGATTGATTTCATCGGCGGGTAACCCTTGGCTTTCTCTTGTAGTAAACTATAGTTAACTATAAGAAGTTGCTCATGGTCAAGCCATATTTGCGCTAACGGTTTATTCCATGGTTCTGGTAGGATGGTGTGCGCCTCTTAACGAGGCTTGAAATGGGTGCTCCAAGGCCTTTTGTTGCATGCGGTTGGAAGAGGGAAAAGCCTATGATCCTGACCATATCAAAAGAGGATTACGTCAAAGCCATCGCTGAGGCGGAGGCGGAAGAGGGAGCGGTGATTGCCGCCACAATTGCCCGGTGGCTCCAGGTAAGTCCGCCCGCGGTGACCCTGGCCTTACGACGATTGCGCCGCGACAAGCTGGTGACGGTTGACCGCAAGGGGCTGATTGCATTGACTACGGAGGGCCGTGGAGTTGCTGACAAGCTGCGCCTTCGCCATCACCTGGTGGAACGCATGCTGCACGAATTGCTGGGAATTGAGTGGTACAAGGTCCACGATGAGGCTGAACGCCTGGAGCACGCCATCTCCGCTGACGTTGAACAGCGGCTGCTTTCTATGCTCGGCCCCACCAGCCGCTGCCCCCACGGCAACGAGATCAACAAAAGTGCCTCAGCATTGCGAAAGCAGGGCTTGCAGTTGCTTTGGGAAGTCCCGGCTGGGACGCCCGTGAAGATTGATTGCATGTATGAACGAGACCGGAAGCTCCTGGAGTATTTCGATGCCTTGGGAATCCTGCCGGGGGTTCGCGCCACGGTTCTGGAACAGAATTACGATGGAACCTTGAACCTGCGGCTGGGGGAGAAGGGAATTGTGCTGGGTGAGTCTGCGGCGCGAAAGATCTGGGTGTCTTTGGAGAAGTAGATGAAGCGGCGGTGTGCAAGGGCACTTCCGATCCTTCGTGCTTCCCCTCACAGCCGCGCGATGGCCGTTGGGGGGCGGGCGGCCCAAACTACGCCGGCTTTGACTTTTGCATTTTGTGTTTTGACTTTTGACTTTGCCTTGCGCCCACAGCGCTCGTCGCTGGCAGTGGCTTCACCTGGTCAAACTCTCCTGAAGCCACACCAAGGTCCGCGCCACCCCAAAAATGTCTCCACACGAAGACCCCGGCAATGCCCGCGCACACCAGCAGCGCAATAAACTGGGATGTTGAGAGCAGGTGGTGGAAGACAAAGCCTCGGTCCTCATCGCCCCGCAGGTATTCCAGCAGAAACCGGCCCACGGCATAGAGCCCCAGGTAGCCGAGAAAGACGTCGCCGTCGTGTTTCCTGCGGGGGAACCACCAGAGCAGCACGCCGAAGATGGCAAGCGTGGTGGCGGATTCGTAAAGCTGGGTGGGATGCAGGCGCACTCCCAGGGGAACTCCCGTGGCGGCGTGGGCGATGGCGCTGGAAAAAGTAACTCCCCACGCGGCGGTGGTGGGTTTGCCATAATCGCATCCGGCGCTGAAGCATCCCAGGCGGGTGACGCTGGTGCCCAGGGCCACGGAGGGAACCAGTACGTCCGTCAGCTTCCAAAATGAGATCTTCTGCACCCGCACGTACCAGATGGTGAAGATGAGCGCCGCAAGAAATCCGCCATAAAAAACACCACCCATCTTCAGCGTGGCATAACTGAAGATTTCGGCGGGGTTTGCGCGGTAATAGTTCCACGAAGTCAGGATCAACAGGACCTTGGCCCCCACCAGGGCCACCAGAATCACCCACGAGCTGTAATCCAGAATCAGGGCGGAATCCACGCCCACGCGCCGGCCCAGGCGGATGGCGCAAAAGATGCCCGCCATGATGGCCAGCGCCAACATGGTGCCGTAAGTGGGGAGTTGAAACCAACTGGTGCTGATCAGGTAGGGATGCAAATTGCTCCTTCTGTTCTATTGTCGCCATGACCAAAGCAGAACTTGCCATCAAGGGGTCCTGTGCGAGGTTAGTGTACACCGAGTGGCCACCGATATTCCAAGCCGATGAGATGAATTTTTACACAATTTCGCGACTCTGAAAGTTGATTCATATGCTGAATTGAACTGACATAAGTCAAATTAATCGGTTTGTAGATTCGGACATAGCGAGGTCCCGCAGTTTACCAACATTTAACTTGACATAATCTTCCTGTCGCGGTATTTATTCACTAAACAAAATTGGGTGATGATTATTTTTTTTCTCGGCAGGCCCTAAATGGCGAGTCATTCGCCACTCCAACAAGGCCATTTCTAGCACTGATAGTGGTACAGGTAGCCGCGATGTCACACACGTCGAAGCGAAAATTAGATTTGATGGGAGCCGGATCGATGAAACAAGGCCAACGTCGTAAACTGTCTGTTCTTGGAATCGGATTGAGCTTGCTGGCCGTGATGGCCGTGGTAGGCTGCGGAGGCGGAGGTACAACTCCCCCCCCGTCCACTCCTCCTGCGGTGGCCATTGCCTTGGGGTCGGTAACCTCGTCTTTGAACGTGGGGCAGACTTTCCAGTTTTCGGCCACGGTTTCCAACTCCACGAATACGGCAGTCACCTGGGCAGTGAATGGAACCGCGGGCGGCAGTTCGACCGTGGGCACCATCTCCGCCACGGGACTTTACACGGCGCCCTCACTGGTACCCTCACCGGCATCGGTCAGCATCACGGCCACCAGCCAGGCTGATACCTCCAAATCGGTTTCCACGCCGGTCCTCATCAATCTAACCCTCGCGGTAAATGTGAACACGGCCACGGTACAGGTTACCGGAACGCAGCAGTTCACGGCCACGATTACGGGCGTGAGCAATACCGCTGTTACATGGGCGGTGGATGGCATCGTGGGGGGTAATTCCTCGGTGGGTACAATTTCCCCCACCGGTCTATATACGGCGCCCCAGGTTCCTCCCTCGCCCAACACGGTCACCTTGACGGCCACCAGCGTTGCCAACAGTTCCATCTCCAGTACGATTACTGTGACGGTAACCCCGCCGCCGGTCAGTGTTTCCGTCAATCCCACCGCGCTTGACCTCCAGGTTAACGGGACGGTGCAGTTTACCGACTTGGTTACGACCACCAGCAGCGTGCCGATCTCAACGGCGGTCAACTGGGGCGTGAGATCGCCCGGCAGCCCGGGGACCGCCGCCTCTGGGACCATCACTGGGAATGGACTTTATACGGCGCCCAACCTCGTGCCAGGCAGTAATCCCATCCCCGTCTATGTAACCAGCCAGGAAGACCCCACCAAGGTAGCGATTGCTTATGTCACGATCACCACGGCCCCGGTGCAGTTGCAGATTTCCACTCCCTCTTTGCCGAACGGCATTGCCCATACGGGTTATAGCGCCCAGCTTTCAGCCTTTGGCGGCGCCCAGCCCTATGCGTGGAGCATCACCGCAGGGGCCCTGCCCCTTGGCGTGATCCTGAACCCTTCCACGGGGTTAATCTCCGGCACGCCGACGACGGCGGGCACAGCCAACTTTACGGTCACTGTGACCGATCAGACCTCGCCCACCCATGAAACGGCGAATCTGCCCCTAAGCATCACCATAATTCCGACACTCAACATCACCACTGCGGCGCTCTCCAATGGCGCGGTGAATTCGGTTTACAGTTCCACCCTTGCTGCCACGGGCGGAGTGACCCCCTACAACTGGACGTTGACCTCCGGCACACTGCCTTCAGGACTTTCGCTGAACGCCGGGACGGGCGCGATTACCGGCACACCGGCCGTGGGATCAGCCGGGACTTATCCGCTCAGCTTTATGGTGACCGACTCCGGCACGCCCCAGCAGACAAGATCTTTTTCCACCACCATCACGATTTACACAGGATTAACCATTCTCACCACCTCAGTGCCCAATGTTGTGGTGAACACGGCCTACAACCAAACCGTCTCGGCGGTGGGTGGCACGTCGCCCTATACTTACACCCTGGCATCCGGCTCAGGCCCGCTGCCTTCGCCGCTGCAGCTCAATTCTGCCACGGGTGCGATTACCGGCACACCGACTGTTCCGGGGACGTATAACTTCACCGTGCAGGTGGCCGATTCCAGCGGGCCTCAGCAGGTGAAGACCCAAGCCCTGACCATCATTGTTTACAGTGCGTTGAACTTCCCCAGCGTGACCCTGCCCAGCGGTGTGGTGAGCACGGCGTACAGCAGTTCGCTGCTCTCTGCCAGCGGCGGGACATCGCCCTACACCTTTGCCATCACTTCTGGCTCGCTGCCCGCCGGCTTGGGGATCAACTCTTCCACGGGCATCATTTCCGGCACTCCGACCACCGGAGGACCGTCGAACTTTACTGTCAAGGTAACCGATTCGAGCGTTCCGGCCCAGTCCCAGACTCAGTCCCTGACCATTACCATCTATACGGGTCTGGCCATCACCACCACGACCCTGCCGGGGGCAATTGTCGGAACCACATACAATTCCACTGTAGCGATTGCAGGCGGAACTTCGCCGTTTACTTACAGCATCAGCGCCGGCGCATTGCCCGGGTGGGCACTCCTAAATTCTTCCGCGGGCGCCATAACAGGCACGCCGACCCTCCCTGCGGGCACCGCCAACTTTACTGTCCAGGTGAAGGATTCCAGCGTACCGCAGCAAATACGGACGCAGCCTTTGAGCATTACCACGGCGGCGGTCCTGGCCCTCCCCTCCGCAACGCTGCCGGGCGGGGCACTGAATGTGGCTTACAGCACTTCGTTGGTTGCGGCGACCGGCGGGACAACACCTTACACCTATAGCATCCTTTCCGGTGCGCTCCCTGCCGGGTTGGGAATCAACTCCACCACGGGCGTCATTTCCGGAACCCCAACGGCATCGGGGACGGCCAACTTTACGGTTAAGGTTGTCGATACAGGCTCCCCGGTGCAGAGTCAGACCCAGTCCTACAGCATTACCATCTTCACCGGCCTGACGATTACCAGCACAACTTTGCCGGGTGCGGTTGTTGGAACCACCTACAATAATTCGGTTGGAGTTTCGGGCGGAACCACGCCTTATGCCTTCAGCATCATCTCCGGCGCGCTGCCCACCTGGGCCACCCTGAACCCCACGACGGGTGCGATTACCGGGACCCCAACGATCCCTGCCGGCACAGCGACCTTCACCGTGCAGGTGCAGGATTCCAGCGTGCCCCAGCAGACCAAGACGCAGGCTTTGAGTATTACCACAGCCACGGCGCTCAACTTCTCCTCGGTCGCCTTGCCGGGTGGCGAAGATAATGTTGCCTATTCAACTTCGCTGGTTGCCGCATCGGGCGGGACCACGCCTTACGCTTATAGCATCGTTTCCGGCGCTCTGCCGGGTGGGTTGGGAATCAACTCCACCTCCGGCGTCATTTCCGGAACCCCGACGGCGGGCGGAAACTTCACCTTCGGCGTCAAGGTAACGGATTCCAGCGTCCCGGTTCAGACCCATACGCAGTCGTTCAGCATCACGGTTTTGGCCGTCACCACCACATCGCTGCCTTCCTCCACAGTGGGGGTGGCTTACAGCCAGACGCTGACTGCCACCGGCGGTTCAGGCGTTTACACGTGGGGCATCATTTCCGGTAGTCTTCCGGTAGGCTGCCTGACACTCAATACCTCCACCGGCGCCATCACCGGCACACCCACCAGCGGTTGCGTGGGAACTACAAACTTTACGGTGCAAGTTACGGATACCAGCACCCCCAATCTGGTCGCGTCGCAGGCTCTTAGCGTTACGATCAATGCGGCGGCACAACCTCTGACCATCACCACCACCTCGCTATCGGATGGCACGGTGGGCATCGCCTACAACAATTCGGTGAGCGTCACGGGCGGCACCAGCCCCTACACCTGGAGCATCATCAGCGGCTCATTGCCCTGCGGCTTCGGCTTAAGCAGCTCCACCGGCGCCATTACCGGCACACCTACCAGCGCCTGCTTGGGCGGCCCCTATTCCTTCACGGTCAAAGTGGTGGATAGTGCCTCCGCGTCCCGGACGCAGGCCCTCAGTATCACCATTGACGCGGCATCTTCCTCGGTTTGCGAGTCGGGGAGCGAGTCACTTCTGAATGGCCAATACGCCTTCAGCCTGGAAGGGTTTAATGGCAATGGATTCACCGCCGTGGTGGGGTCCTTCACGGCCAACGGTTCCGGGGGCATCACGGGCGGCGAAGCGGATACGAACGGCGGCTTTGGCTTGCACACTGCCGGGGCACTTTCCTCCAGCACCTACACTGTGGGAGCCGACAACCGCGGTTGCGCCACGATTGTTACCAGCTTTGGCACGCTTACGACGCGCTTCTCCCTGGGAGGCATCACCTCGGGCAAGGCAACCCAGGGCTCCATCATTGAGTTTGACGCGCCCACTTCGAGCGCCTTTATCGCCTCGGGCAAGATTTACCAGCAGAATGCCAGCACCTTCTCCACCACTCTCAGTGGTGGCTATGTTGCCTTCTTCACCGGATGGGACAGCACGGTTCCGGGCCGCATCGCCTGCGCCAACGTCAAAACCGCCAGTGGCGGCAACTTTACCAATGGCGAGCAGGATTGCAACGACAGTGGTACCCTGTCGCACCTCACTGGGCTGACCGGTACGTACTCCACCAGCGCCGATTCCAGGGGGCGCCTCATTACCGTGCTGGGCTCGAACAACACCGCTGCCTATATGATTGACACCACGCATCTGTTAATCATCAAGACAGACGCCAGCCCTGTCTTGTCTGGTGAAGTCCGGCAGCAGTCCGGCACATTGAACAACGCGACCCTCAGCGGGCCGTTTGCTCTTTACATGAATGGGCTGAATAACACCACCAGCGGAAAAGTGGCCATCTACCAGTTCAATGCAAATGGCGCAGGAACCGAAACCGTCGACTATTCCTACGAAAATGACTCGGCCAGCAACTTCTTCACCCCGGTTGCCAATGGCACTAACGTCTCCTACTCGGTGGCTTCCAACGGTCGCGTTACGGGAGCCGGCAGCGGCATCAGCTATCTGACGACGACCAACACCGGCTATTACCTTAACAATGAGTCCGGCGGCGGCGTCTTTGCCGGTTACCTTGTTCCCCAGACGGTACCGGGCGGCGGATTCACCAACGCCAATATCGCTGGTACGTCCTTCGATGGCACTTCCGAAGTCGTTAACCAGGGAACCTCTGTGAACCTGGGGATCGTGACCTTGGATGGGGCTGGAAATGTGGCAGTGATCAGCGACAATACGAGCACGGGGGGTCAACAGGCGGATCAGGTCAGCACTTCCACCACCACCATTGCCAGTGGGAGCTTGGGAACGTTCACCGTCCCCGGAGACCACAGTACCACGCAGCCTGGGATCGCGATTGCGCCCGGTCAATTTGTGATTGTTGATGGTGTTAGCAACAACTATCCGCGCATCGAAGTTGCCGGTCAGTCCAGCGCGGACACAACGGTTGGGATCTCCATCACCAGCCCATCCACCCCGCAGACGGTGCCGGTGAATGGCACTGTGGCGGTTACCACCTCAGTGACTGGAACCTCCAACACTGGTATCACGTGGACCTTTAACGGTGTTGCCGGCGGCGCAGGCTTTGGAAATATCACCGGGTCGTATCCGAACTTCACCTACACCGCTCCCGGCTCGGTACCCAGCCCGGCAACGTTCAGTGTTACGGCCACCAGCAACGCCGATGTCTCCAAGACGGCGTCGTTCACCGTCACTATTTCGAGTGGCGTGACGGTCTCCATTACCACTCCCACCAGTCCGCAGACCGTCATCATCAACAACACGTTGGGCTTCACGGCTTCGGTAACCGGCGCCAGCAATACAGCGGTAACCTGGAGCGTCAATGGGGTGACCAACGGCAACTCGACCTTTGGAACCATCACGGGTTCGGGCCTGTCGGTAACTTACAACGCCCCGGCATCCATCCCCAGCCCGGGAACATTTAACGTCACCGCCACCAGCGTGGAGGAGCCTTCGCAATCCGCGTCGGTCAGCGTGACCATCGCCGCTGCGGCGCCGATCGTGGTTACGCTTGACGGGCAAGCCTCCAGCTCAACCAGCGCCACCGTGGGCGGCACGTTGCCCGTAACGGCGTCCGTAACCGGTGCGGCGCCCAATCTGAGCTTTACCCTGAACGGCGCCAGCAGCCCCAGTTCGCTCTATGGTTCAATCAGCGGCAGCTACCCGTCCTACACCTATCATCTGCCTACTGCCATCCCGGGGAACAACAACCCCGTGGTGATTGAGGCGACACAGGGTGGAACGGGGCAGACGGCAACCCTGTCGGTCACCGTCAACCCCTCCGGGACCGGCCCCAATGCCATTACGCTTTCAGGCAGTGGCAATGTCACCGGAATCAACCTCAGTCTGACAAGTTTTACCCCCACGTTGGGATTGTCGGATGTGGGCACCTGCAATTTCCCCACGCCGAACTCTTGCAGTGCGAACGTCACAGGAATTGCAATTTCGCGGTCCGGGGCTGCCACCAGTTTCTGCGGCAGTGCCACCTGCGAGATCTGGCTGGTAGGCGAAGGCTTGACCAACGGTGCGGGTACGACCCTGTCCAGCGGCTTGACGGTTCAGGTGAGCCATGGGTCAGGGGCATCGGATGTTACCGTTAGCGCTCTTCAACCCAATGGACCGATTAGCGGCCTGACCGATATCTTCTTCCAGATTGTGGTGTCTTCCAGCGCGGCCGTGGGAAATCGGGACATCATCGTGACGCTGGGCGACGGAGAAATAAATGTCTATCCGGGTGCAATTCAAATTGTTAACTAGAGGGTGTAAGCAATGAAGATGAGAGTCTTGGTTCTCGCGGCAGTTTTGGTGGGCGCATTGGGTTCAGTTGTACCTGCTCGGGCCACTTCCATGGTTTCGATGTCAATGGAGCAGCTTACCCAGGCTTCCAGTGACATTGTGCAGGGACATGTAGTGAGCCAGGTGAGCCAGTGGAATGCCACGCACACGCAGATTATCACCATCACCACGTTTGCCGTCTCGCAGAGCCTGAAGGGGAGTGCTTCCTCCTCGGTTCAGGTGCGGCAGTTGGGTGGAACGGTGGGCCCGGTGACGCAAACGATCATGGGAGACGTTTCCTTCCGCGCGCAGGGCGAATACATCCTCTTTCTGGAGCCAGCCGGCGGCGAAACTTTCCATGTGGTGGGATTGTCGCAGGGTGCGTACCCAGTGTTCCAGGATGCCACCTCAAACGGTGAGCGGGTGGCCTTGCCCCTGACCCAGGCGGGCGTCCAAAATCTGGTGAGTGGTGGCGGCGGCCCCGTCGGAACCGTTCCCCTGGTGGGATTTCACAAGTACGTCGCCACCCTGGTCAACTCGGGAATTCAGATTCCGCATGGGCTCAGCCTGCCTGTCTCCATCGCCAACACGGAATCGCGTGGAACCGGCCGCATTCATGTCTATGGCAGGACGACGGCGCAATTGTTCCCCAGCAGCACCGTGGTGATCCCGGCGGGAACCGTGGTGGAAGGTGACGCGACCCTGAGCGGGGGTAGCTGGACCATTCACTGGGACGAAGTCAATATTCGTGGCGTACACGCCGAAATTTCCGCGACGAGCAGTGAATCCGAGGGAAGCTTGCGCGGCAGGAATGTAATTCTAAACGTGAGGTGAGAACCGTGAAATCAGGGTGGATGGGAATGAACCGTCAGAGAATGATGCTGGCCGCTGTGGCGGTCGTGGGAATTTTTTCCGCTGCCGCGCTGCTGGCCACGAACTTTCAAATTTATGAGATCTCTGCCGGCAACTTTGCGATAACTCAGTGGCCGACTTCCACGATTACCTGGAACCTCAATTTTCTCGGCACGCCGGCGAATGTGACGGAGAACGGCAGTGGCATTACGGCCAGCACGGTGATTGGAGATTCCTTCAGTACCTGGGCAAATGCCACCGAACCGGGTACCAGCACGCTGGCGACGAATGTTCAATTTAACTTCGGCGCGCAGAACCTCAGTTTTCCTCAAGCACCCACGCTGGACTGCCAGAATGTGGTTGGCTTTGCGGATCCAAACGCCGGGAGCGATTTCCCCACGGGCGTCATCGCGTTCGCGGAAATCACCACCACGCCGAGCGGGTTTGTTCCGGGCGCGAACTGCCCCAGCTACACAACCCCCTGCCCCATTTCCAACTGCATCGTCGACGTTGACATTATGTTCAACCCAAGCGACACCTTTGCCACCTCCTCTGCATCCACCGGGCAGTATGACTTGGAATCCGTGGCCATCCATGAGATTGGCCATCTGGCGGGCCTGGACCACAGCAACATCGCCCACGCCGTCATGTATCCCTACGGTGACACCAGTAACATCGGTGTTCATCAAGCTTTATCGACAGACGATATTGTTGGCATTGGCCATCTCTTTCCGGGGCCGGGATCTGCCGATGGAAACGGCATCAAGGGAACCGTGACGCTGAACAGCAGCGGTCTTTATGCCGCCGACGTCGAAGCCATCGATGCTACAACCGGAAACGTGATTACCGAGACGCTTACCGATCCTTCCGGAAACTACCACCTGCGATTGTACGATGGGACGTATTACGTGTATGTTCAGCCATTGGCCCCCAGTTCCAGTTTCGGGCCGACCACCATCGCAAACTTCCGGGGTCAGGCAGGATTCGGCGACAACAACTTCTCCAGTATTCCTGCGAACCCCACCAACTACACGGGAAAATATTACTGAGTTTGACCCGCATCCAGAATCACACAAGGGCCGGCGCGCAAGCGTCGGCCTTTTGTGTTGGTGGCCTTTGCGAACTTTGCGCCTTTGCGTGAAATGCTTTTGCTCCTTGCAGGAGTTCTAAGGATGGAACGGAAACAGACGCGAGTTTGTTGATGCGTCGATGGGTTGGGGATGGGGTCAAAAGGCCGGTGAAAAATCAGGAACGAAAAAGTAATGCCCGCGGGGAACCGGATAAATACAACTCAACCTAAGGGCCTCGATGAATAGGCCCCGTGGACGTGTCGCCCGAAGCACTCTCGGGACGGCTAGGCGTGGGCTGCCACAGCGCGTCGAGTTGCTTCGACGGTTTTCGCCACCCGCCGGTGGTCTACCAACATGGCTAGCAGGTCGGGCCGCTGCACTTTTTCGCAGAGGACGGTACACATGGAGATGGCATTAAAGGGGCGAATGAATTCATGAAGCCGACGTTGATATTCGCGGATCGTTGCCGCGTCGCTGCCATTTCCATACACCCACGACCAGTCCGTGATCCAGCGCATGACTGTTGCGTGCCGATGGAGCGGGCTGCGCGCAAAAGGTTCACTGGGACGGAATAATTCGGCCATACAGTTTGGCGCTGTCAGGAAGACCAGGCGTCCGCTGTGGAGGAGGGCATCAGTCTTTAGCCCCGTCTCACTGAGACCGTGAGCAATGTCCTTCAGGCAGGTGGGACCCGCCATGATGACAACTTGCTGGCCAATCTCAAGGCCGGCGGTGGAAAACTGTAAGATTTCGGAAAGGCTCTTTTCTTTCCGTACTATTAATCGACACGGCTCACCTTGTCCTGAATGGTCGCCGTGGCTCCCCAAATCGAAACTCATATGCCTCTATCTTTGTCCAATCAGGGCGGCATGTCAACAGCACATCCATGTAAACCCAATATTATCTTTTGTGCACTTCATGTCGCTTTGCCAAATATTCGCTTGACAGGCCAATGTTCTGAGTATTGGCCGGAGGCACACGTCATGCAAGGCTCCCCTCCTGATTTCAGGAGGGGTCGGAGCGGAAGCGACGGGGGTGGTTACAGAAGCCAGGGGAATGGTTGCACAAGCAACGGGGAGCCGCGGACGATGATAGGTCTATCAACTTACGTCGTTATATTTCTATTAGCAATAAACTAGAATGCGAATATCGCCTGGAAGTCAATGCGGCGGTTCGCCGCCTGGGTAAGGCCGCCGGGGCCGCCGCCAAACAGTCCGCCCAGTGAGTTTGACTGGCCGAACAAGGGCGAATTGATGACTCCCTCCCGCGGGCCAAGGTTGACATCGTTGAACAGATTGCGGGCGTTGGCGCTGAGCGTCAGGTTGAAGCGATGATTGGTTCCGGCCCCGGGACCGAAGAAGGAGCGGAGGCCGCTGCTGCCGCTTCCGCTCAGACCTCCGGGTCCTAGTCCGCCGCCCACGCCACCGCCACCGCCGCGGCCACCCCCGCCACCACCTCCGGGACCGCCAAATCCGCCAGAATTCGATCCGCGCCCCTGCACAACTTTTCCGAATCCAAATGTCTTGGCAAGGCGCAGGTTGAAGGTGAAGGCCCCGGGATTGTTATATCCATTGGGGGGAATGATGGATTGCGCCGTGGCCGGAAGAGTATTGAAATTTCCCAACGCCGTGCAAACCACCGGGGTTGGATCGGCTGGGGTGGAGCACGTCGCGCCTGCTGCCGCCAGCGCCGGGCGGGCATTGTCCAGCGCGCCCGTTCCGAACAGGTCCTGCGGCACGGTGATGTTGAAGGGTGAACCCGACGAGGCCACCAGGAAGGGGCTCAGGCTGATGCGATGCGGCAGGTTCCAGTTGCCGATCAACACCAGGCGATTGCGCACGTCAAATCCCGCGCGCCCGTAGTTCTGTTCAATGTCATATGGGTTCATCACCAGGCCGCCGCCGTTCCCATTGGTGTTGGCGTCGGCGTAGCTCAGCGTGTAAAACCCGCCCAGCGTGAGCTTGGTATTCAAGCGGAGATTGAAATTGGCAATCAGTTGATTCTGGTTGAACAGTCCGCCGGATTGGTAGTCGTAGATATTTCCAGCAGCGTTCCCCAAGGGGCGCGTCCCCAGTTGTGGCTCGCCCAGCGGAAAAGTTCCCGGCAGCGGGGCATTGATGTCATTGGTGAGGAACTGATGCACGCCGTGGGAATTGAGATAGGTCAGCGAAACCGTGGCACTTTTGGAAACCTGCTGCTCAATGCTGGCGGCGGATTGCATGGTGTAGGGCGCGCGGAAGGTTTGATCAATCCGATACTGCGTGGGAGTTTCCGTATAACTGGCCAATTGCTGGATTGTGGGAATGGCTGGGTAGAAAGTCGGTGAAGGAACCAGGAATTCCTGCTGGGTGCTGCCGTTGAAGCGCTCGGCTTCCAGCAGTTGGGCTTCGGCAAAGCGGTCATAGAAAATCCCAAAGCCGGCGCGCAGGACGGTCTTTGCCGAAGAGTTCTTCCCTTTGTTCAGGCCCCAGGCAAAGCCCACGCGAGGAGCAAAATCCGAATGGTCGTGGATGCCGGTCTGCGATTCCCACCGCAAACCCAGGCTTAGCGTCATGTTGTGATGAAGCTGCCAGTCATCCTGGGCAAACAGCCCCAAGTCAAAGAGATTCACGGACGTCAGTGGGGTTCCCGCCACCAGCAGAAACTGGCTCGGACCACTCACCTGGCAGGCGTTTTCGCACGCCTGGAGATTCAACGTCGCCGTTTGGTACGCGGCAATGGAAGGGAAGGTGAACGTCCCGTTGAAGTTCGCATTGGAAACGCTGGAATCCTGCACGTCGCGAAGGCGCCCGCCCACCACCAGTGTGTGCTTGCCCAGGAAGAACGACGTGAGGTTCTGCGCCTCATAGTGATTCTGGGTTTCGGTGGGATTTCCCGCGGAACTTCCTCCACCATTGAACGCGCCGGACACCACCAGAGTGGGAGCAAGTGACTGAGGCGTTTGGTTCGAGCTGTCATGCAGGTATTGAAAGCGGAACTGGTTCAGGGTCTTGGCGCTGAAAACCTGCGTGTCACTCAATTGCAAAGTGTGCTCATTGCTGTGGGAGTTATAGGCCTGCGTCGCCAGGCTGAGCTGCCCAATTCCACTGTTCGTGGCACTGTTGTCGAAAAACTGATAGCGAATTGAGAGCACGTTGTTGGTGGTGAGCTGAAGATCCAGGCGCGGGCTGAGGTTGTTCAGCGTTCGGGGACTGGCAACGGACTGGCTGAAAGGAGTGATGGCGTACGCGGGGCCGGCTCCCAGGACGTAGGCGGAAACGATGGAGTCATCGCCAATGTCGCGGCGGAAATAGGAGACGAAGAACGACGCTTTCTTGCCCAGCGGCCCGCCAATGTTGGCATTGACAAGATCCGTGTGATAGCCCGGGATCTGCGCGGCAAATGGGCTGCGCGTGTTGAGGGGCGAGGCATTGATATCCCCCATGATTTGGCCGTGGAGCTTGCTGGCGCCGGGCCGCGTGGTGATTTCAATCCGGCCATACCCCACCTTGTCATACTCGGCGGAGAAGGGATTCTGGTTGATGCGAATCTCCAGGATGTCAGCCTTGGGGGGGAGTTGCCCGGCCGTGAACCCATCCACGTAAATCTGGCCGCCATTGGGTCCGGCGGAGGGCCCCGCGAGCGCTTGCAATTCCGATTGCAACTCATCCGGATCGTCGGAGAGCGCGTTCAAATCATCCCCCTTGATGACAAGGGAAGTGGCATTCTCCGAGGGGTTGACGCTCACTTTGGTGGTCTCATCCGTCACCTGCACCTGTTCTGTTTCCTGCTTGATCTGGAGGGCGATATCAACTTTGCCCGTTTTGCCGGCGGCCACTTGCACGTCCGGCTGCTCAAACATGCTGAAGCCCTTTGCGCGGGCCTTCACCGTATAGGTCCCGGGGGCGAGGCCGGGGATTTCATACGTGCCATCGGGATGAACCGTGCCTAAAATGGCTTGCCCCGTGGAGGAAACCGCCGCAACCCTGGCGCTGGGGACGGTGGCGCCCGAGGGGTCGGAAATCTGTCCGCGCACCATGCCCGTGGAATTCTGGGCCAGCACCCAGTTTGGTGATAGTAAAGAAAGGAACAAAATGCCCGCCAGCGGGGCTTGTGCTCCCAAAAACCGGAACTTCATTCCGTCTCCTCAACCAGCAACCGGTTTGTGGTCCGATGCCGCCTAAAATGTGTTGGCCTCTCCCGAAGCTTTCGACGCGTATCCGCTTAAAAACAGATTTAGTAATTCGTGGATGGCCCGATGAACCGTCCAACCCCGGCGCACGCCGTCACTGCGGGGCCGTAAAGTGCCTTCTTTGCTTAAGACGATTCTGTTCGCTCTGGGGTTTCACTTGAGGGTTCCATTTTCAAATTCCACCTCGCATAACATTTTAATGAGTTTAGGCTTGTCCTGTCTGGTCAAGAATATACACACAGGTTGGGGTTGGCTTCAGGACGGTCCTCCATTATTGCCGGTTGTTGGCATCTGCCCCCTCATGTGCCTCGAAAGAGCGGTTGTTCTCGTCTTGTCATAGAGCCATGGTTTGCCGGCTGCGGCTAAAACAAGTTCGGTGCTGGATAGTCGGCCGGATGGAAATGCGATACACTTGCGCGCATGAAACGCACCTTGATGCAGTTTTCTGGTTTATTGATCCTGTCTGTTTGCTTTTTGCCATCATTGTCTGCGGCGGAATCGGTGCTTCATCCCGTGGATTTGCGCTGCGAGTACCTGAAGAACCCACTCGGCATCGATAGCACCCAGCCCCGGCTCAGTTGGAAGCTCCAAGCGGTTCCCTCAGCCCGGCGCGGATTGATGCAGTCGGCTTATCAGATTCAGGTTGCATCCTCGGAAGTGTCGCTCGCCAGCGGTAATCCTGAGTTTTGGGATTCAGGAAAGGTGGACAACGACCGTGACAATCTGATTTCGTATGCGGGCAAGCCTCTGCAGTCGCGTCAGGTCTGCTGGTGGCGCGTGCGCAGTTGGGACCAGCAAGGCGCACCATCCCAGTGGAGCGAACCTGCCCTTTGGACCATGGGCTTGCTCGCGGCAGGCGATTGGAACGCCAGGTGGATCGGCATCAATGGCGGGGACGAGACGCTTCCCGGCGATCCGCACACGCGACTTCCCGCGCGCATGTTGCGGCGGGAGTTTGACGCTTCCAAGCAGATCCGCCGAGCCACCATTTACGCCAGCGGCCTCGGCTTCTTTGACCTCTACCTGAATGGCTCGCGCATTGGGGATCGAATCATGGACCCTGCGCTCACCGACTATTCCCGGCTGATTCTCTATTCCACCTTCGACGTTACCCGCCAGATTCAACAGGGCAGAAATGCGGTGGGTGCGGTCTTGGGCAATGGCCGGTTCTATGCGCCTCGCGCGGGGGATAAAACTCCGGCGAAATTCAGGACTTTCGGCTACCCCCGGTTGCTGCTCCAGCTTGAAATTGAATACTCGGATGGCACTACCCAACGGGTGGTAAGTGATGAGAACTGGAAAGGAACCACGGATGGGCCCTATCGGACGAACAATGAATATGATGGGGAAGAATACGACGCGCGCATGGAAATTCAATCTTGGGGAAAAGCGCACTTTAGGGCTGAACGGTGGAGTCCGGTAGACATAATGTCGTCTCCCGGCGGCGAGCTGCATGCCCAAATGCTGGAGCCCACCCGCGTCACCCAGGTGCTTCAGCCTGTCTCCATCCACCAAACCACGCCGGGCACCTACATTGTCGACTTTGGCCAGAATTTCTACGGCCAAGTTCGCCTTCGAGCCTCGGCTCCCGCGGGAACCGTGGTGAAGTTGCGGGAGGCTTACAGTCTGAATCCCGATGGCTCACTGCGCACGGCCGACAATCGCAGCGCGCAAGCCACGGATATCTATACATTTAAAGGGGTTGGCGTTGAGACTTGGAGTCCGCGCTTTCGCGGCCAGGGGTTCCGCCGCGTCGAGGTCACCGGCCTGCCCGGTAAGGTCACCGCAAGCCAGTTTGCCGGCCTCGTGGTTGGAAACAGCCTCGATCGGGTGGGTACTTTTGACTGTTCCAACCTCCTGCTGAACCGGATTTACCGCAACGTGCGCTGGGGCCAGCGGATGTTCCTGCGCAACGGCGTGCCTCTTGACCCCGATCGCGACGAGCGCCAGCCCTGGGTGGGCGATCCGGCCAAGGACAGCGAGGGTGAGGCCTTTAATTTCAATGTGGCCGCCTATTTCAGCAAGTGGATCAACGACAATTTTCTTGACCAAAAGTCCGACGGCCAACTCGGCGACGTGGCGCCTTCCTATTGGGAATTCTTCCACGATGACGACATCACCTGGCCCAGCGTCGTGACCATCATCCCCGACTGGGTCTACTCATTTTACGGCGACCGCCGCATTCTGGAGGCGAATTACGACCCCATGAAGAAGTGGGTGGATTACGTGGTCCGCCAGCTGAAGCCGGACTACACGATGGACAAATCCACCTATGGCGACTGGTGCGACACCGCTTCCATGGACGGGAAGGGTCCGGACCACGGCGCCACCAGCCAGGCGCTGATCGGCACGGCCTACTCCTACCTCAACGTCAAATTGCTGGCGCGAACGGCGCAGCGGCTGGGCAAACCTGACGACGAGAAGTACTACTCAGACCTCGCCGCGAAAATTCGCGACGGCTTCAACCAGCGGTTTTTCAATTCCCAAACCGCGCGGTATGAGAGCGCGACGCAGACCTCCTATGTTCTCCCCCTGGCTTTCGGCTTGGTGCCGGAGGATTCCCGCCCCCGGGTCATTCAGAACCTGGTGGATGACATTATGGTGCAGCACGAGGGTTACAGCACCGTGGGCCTCGTGGGAATGCAGTGGTTGATGGAGGTGCTGACGGAAACCGGGCATGCCGACGTGGCCTTGACCATCGCCACGCGGACAAAACGCCCGAGTTGGGGTTACATGATCGCCCAGGGCGCCACCACCATCTGGGAACGCTATGACATGAACACGCGCGACCCCGGCATGAACAGTGAGGCCCTGCTGATCCAGACCGGCGACGTGGTGACGTGGCTCTATCAGGCGCTCGAGGGCATCAATTACGACCCCGAGCACCCGGGCTTCAGGAACATCGTGATGCACCCGCGCGTTGTGGCAGGCCTTACCTCGGCCCAGGGTACCCTCGATTCGCCGCAGGGTACGGTCTCAAGCAGTTGGCAGACGCAGGGCGGGGAATTCAACTGGAAGATTGTCGTGCCCCCCAACGCCACCGCCACGGTCTATCTGCCCACCGCGGATGCTGCATCCGTGCGTGAAAGCGGTAAACCCGCCGCCCACTCGAACGGCGTCAAGTTCCTTCGCGTTGAAGGCGATGCCACGGTCTATGAGATCGGGTCGGGAAGCTACGCCTTTGCCTGCCGGCTAAGAGAGCAGTGACGAGTGACAAGTGAAGAGTGACGAGAGTAGGGGCTGGGCTTGCTGCCCTGCCCCTGGATTTTTCCCGCCTTACGGAACGAGGGCAGGGCAAGCCCAGCCCCTACGAGTCGCGCAAATGGTTTGCTAAAAAAACAAGAATTTACGGTATTGCAATGCAGAGGCGGCTTTACGCAGCCATTGCTTGCATTGGCCCATAGGGAAAATGTGGAAGCCCCCATTGCTTGCTTCCGGGCGGCGTAGCGATGAGTTATGAATTCTGAATTAAGGCGCGGCTCAAGGGCCTGTAAACGGGTTAAAAACCTTCAGTCCCGAGAAGCGTGTGAAATCACGGTCGCCGGTAATAATCTCGGAAACGCCGTGTTCGAGGCAGAGTGCAACGATATGCGCGTCGTGAACCAGATTACCCGTGGCGCCTGATTGGCTGATGACCTGATCCATCATGGAAACATGTCGTGGCGTCTCGGCAAGCAAAAAAAGCGAAGGTGAAGCCAGCAATTTTCGCAAATCTTCCAAGGCAATATTTTGCGGAACCGGAGGATGAAAGACTCGGGGATGGGTGACAACTCTCAAAAACTCGTAAATGCAGGGCCAGGGAATCGCCCAGGGCAGAGCGCCTTCCGCCAGCCCCGTAAGGATCTTGAGAGCGGCATCATGACGTTGGCTGGAAGCAACCTCGGCGTGGATAAGGATGTTGGTGTCAACCGCTTGCATTGGCTAGCGCCCATCCATCAAGTCGAACAGGGTATCGCGGTCAAGCAGATCGACCCCGGGTTGCTCCGCCGCCTTCCAGCCCTGAAGCTGAAGCTTGTAGGGTTTCGTGGGAGGATTCGACAGGGAGCGCCGAAGCAGGTCGTTGGTTACCGCCTGCAAAGTCCGGCCCTCCTCGTAGGCTTTCTTCTTCAGTTCGCGAAGGAGCTGATCGTCAATCGTCAAAGTGGTTCTGCTCATATGCAAAAACATATCATGAAAGCATCAAGATGCCAAGGCCTCCGGCCTCGTGACTGGGGGGCTGGGGAAAAGGCTGAATTATGAATTCTGAATTGAAGTGGATCTTTTAGGGCTTAGCGCCGGTGATCATCTTGGCCTATCAGGGCCTCGAAGCGGCGTAGCGATGAGTTTTTTTCTCCGGGAAAAATTACTCAGCGGTACGCGTGTTTTATTGCCGGACAAGGGGAAATCCATAAAAGCAGTGGCCGTGGCATAGTCCATTAAATCCTTGACGTGTACGGTATAGCCGTACATACTGAACAAGTGAGAGGGTAAGATGCAACTTGTCCGCTTTCGCCACAAAGGGCTAAGGCAACTCCATGAGGACGGAAACGCCAAAGGCGTGCCGTCCGCGATGGCCGACAAGCTGCGCAAGCTCCTGTTTGGCCTCGAAACCGCCAAGACGATTGAGCAACTTGGCCGGTTTCCCGGCTGGAAGCTGCATCCTCTCAAGGGCGACCTGAAAGGATTATGGAGCCTGACGGTCACGGGAAACTGGCGGTTAATTTTCCGCTACGACGAGCCGGCCAATACCGCGAGCGAAATTGACCTGATCGACTACCACTAGGAGGCCGAAATGCCCATGAAGAACCCGCCCCATCCGGGCGACCTGATTAGGACCGAAGTCATCGAAGCCCTTGGCCTCAGCGTGTCGAAGGCGGCGGAGGTTTTGCAGGTGCGCCGCGCCACGCTCTCCGACCTTCTGCACGGCAAGGCTGCGCTAACGCCGGAAATGGCCCTGCGCATCGAAAAAGCGTTCGGCCCCGAAATGGATCACCTTCTCCGCATGCAGCTTGCCTATGACGTGGCGAAAACGCGGAAGCACGCGCGCGACATCTCCATCAAGCGCTATGCCCCGGCTGAAAGCCCCGCATAGGGTCGACGCGATACAAGCATAGACCTGCGTTATTCCTTCGCGGCGCAGTGGCGCAGTGAGAAAAGGGCGCAGAGCTTGAAAACCGGCTCTGCGCCAGTCAACCGCGCAGCACTTTCTGGTTTACAGCTCCAACATCTTTCGCGTACATTTAGGGCATGACAGTGGAAGCCATCAAAGACGCGATCACCGAACTCCCCCGTGACGAAAAGACCCGGCTGTCAGCATGGCTCCTGCAGCAGGACATGGAGGAGTGGGACCGGCAAATCCAGCACGACTTCTCACCCGGCGGCACCGGGATGGCGTTGCTGGAAGAGGCGGAGGCCGACGTCCGAAACGGGCGGGCAAAGCCGTTGAATGAGATTTTGGCCGAAGCGAAAGCTCGCCGCCAATCACAGCCCAAATCGTGAGCCCCTTACAATCCTCAGCCACCCCGCGCTTTTGGAAGCTTTTCGCTTTACTCCCCGAACAAATTCAGGATTTAGCCATCGAGAAATACGAGCTTTTTAAGCTGGATCCCTATAACCCTTCCCTTGGATTTCAGGCCAAAGGAAGGGTCTGGACGGTTGATGTGGGACGATCTTACCGGGCCATTGCGTTCAGGACCGAAAACCATCTCTGGTGGTTCTGGATTGGCAACCATGAGGATTACAATAACGTCCTGAATCGGGTGAAATGAACGCCATCTAGCCCGGGCCCTGGTCTGTAGGGCCGCAGTCCTTGAGACGTTATCTACAGAGCCGCAGCGCTTGAAACCCGTCTCTGATGCGCCAGCCGGCCTGGCTTACGCAGCAGGCTCACTACAACCTTGCCCAGGTTCGCGCCGACCGCATCAAGCTTAAGCGGCTGGAATTGACCGTGGGCTTGTCAGCATAGGAAAAGCCCACTACCCGCTGGGCAGAGCGCAGCTACGCGTTTCGGCATATCAGGAACATCGACGAGAATTGACGTGAATCGCGGAGCTTGAAACCCGGTTCTGCGCCAGCCGGCCTGCCCGCCCGATGGCGATTCACAGCAGCTTTTCCAGCTCGTCAGGGCTCAGTTCAGCGTCGCGCATGATGCTTTTCAGAACCTTTGGGTGGAGGATTTTCGCGGCGTGAAATGGAATCGTGGCCCTCTTGCCGGCGGCGTTCTTGTAAATCTGGTGGCTACCGCTCTGGCGGGTTAGGGAAAATCCAAGATTTTCCAGTACCGATGCCATCTGGCGGGCTGTGACGCGGGGCAACTTCGGCATTAGACGGAAACTTCCACGGTGGAGAGGCTCACGGAAACGGCTTCGGGAAATTCCTCGCCGTTCGCCAGGAGATCTTCAAGATGCAGCCGCATAGCATCCTTGATATTCGCCATGGCTTCTTCGTAGGTCTCTCCTTGGCTATAACAGCCCTGGAGTGCCGGGCAGGAGACGAAATAGCCGTCTTGGTCGCTCTCAAGAATTACGGGAAGCGTTAGGCGCTGCATGAGAGAAGTATATCCCTTTCCCTCAGGAAATAACAACCTGCCTTCGAAGCAAGTGTAGCACTAACCTGCCTGGTTCCGCATTCACCATGCGGAACGCCGGGTAGGGCAAGTAGCGACGTCTACAAGTTCCTCGAAGAGAACTTTGAAGAAAAATGTTCCGAACGTGGATATGCTCATAACCAGCCACAGTACCAGCGTGATGCCCGGTATGCCGTGTGGGATGCAATGCCACAAGGACTTGGACTTATTCGGCACACTGGAGTACGGAGACAAAGACAAAGGATTTGATTTTTCAAAGGAGCCCACTACCTGCGCCTCGCGCGGATTGACTTCCAAGGGGGGCGCGCCTATCCTTACGAAGTGAAGGTTCGCGACATCGTTCGGATGCTTAAAGACGATGGCTGGCTTCCGGCCAGGACCCGTGGAAGTCACCACCAGTACAAGCATCCCACGAAGCCTGGCCTCGTCACCATACCCGGCAGCGGCAACGATGAACTCGCGCCCGGGACTTTGAACAGCATCCTGAAACAGGCAGGGTTGAAACCATGAAGAAATACCTGGTGATCATCGAAGAGACTGCTACGGGATACTCCGCGTATTCTCCCGACCTGGAAGGTTGCGTTTCGACCGGGCAAACGCGCGAAGAAGTCGAAAAGAACATGCAGGAAGCCATCGAGTTTCACTTGGAGGGCCTGCGCCTCGAAGGGCTCATCGTGCCTCAACCCCACTCCTATTCCACGTACGTGGAAGTCCCCGTGTAAATGTGCCGGCATGGCACGAACCTGTTTGGTAGGTCCCCAGCCCTTGCCCCGGAAAAGCCGCAGAGCTTGGAATGCGGTTTTGCGCCAGCCTGCGCAAAGCCGCCGAACAATCCGGGGCAGGCTGGCGCAGAGCAATGCTCTGCGAAGCGGTCAATCGAGGCGCGTCGATGCCGACGTTGCAGGGCTTTATCCTGGGGCAGGAGCTTCTGCATTTCTGGGTCAACCCCCCCCGGTTCAACGAAGCCGGTTCGACCACCCCCGTCGCTAACGCGACGCCCCTCCTCATCCGAGGAGGGGAGCTTTTGCGGGGGCTCCCCTCCTAAATTAGGAGGGGCTGAGCCTTAGCGAAGGGGGGTGGTTTAAGGAATCGGCAAAGTGGGGGCGACAGGCAGGCTGGCGCAGAGCAATGCTCTGCGAAGCGGTCAATCGAGGCGCGTCGATGCCGACGTTGCAGGGCTTTATCCTGGGGCAGGAGCTTCTGCATTTCTGGGTCAACCACCCCCGGTTCAACGAAGCCGGTTCGACCACCCCCGTCGCTAACGCGACGCCCCTCCTCATCCGAGGAGGGGAGCTTTTGCGGGGGCTCCCCTCCTAAATTAGGAGGGGCTGAGCCTTAGC